>Ga0209579_10002228_pt1 | contig 15096 bp, 11 predicted proteins | sample Coa_R1_2_FD_187152 | JGI IMG/M metagenome (GOLD analysis project Ga0209579, IMG submission 187152) | Surface soil microbial communities from Centralia Pennsylvania, which are recovering from an underground coalmine fire - Coalmine... | ecosystem: Environmental > Terrestrial > Soil >... | reverse complement strand
CGGCGATCGCGAGTCCAGTCACGCCGCCGGCCATCGCCAGGACCAGACTTTCTGTCAGCAGTTGGCGAATGAGCCGGCCGCGGCCGGCGCCAAGCGCGGCGCGGGTGGCGGTTTCACGGATCCGGTCGGCCGCGCGCGCCAACAGCAAGTTCGCGACATTCCCGCAGGCAATCAGCAGGACGACGCCGACGGCTGCCGCAAGCAGCACGAGCGCGAGGCCCGTGTCGCCCAGATAGTCGTCAAGCAGCGGCACGGCATACATTCCCAGATTGCGGTTGGTGTCGGGGGCGTCGTGCTGCAGCCGGGTCGCCAGCGTGCGCAGTTGCAGGTTGACGTCCTCGAGCGTGCGCCCAGCGGCCATTCGGCCGACGACCCAGAGATAGTGATCGCCGCGATCGCCGAGAGCCGTCGCACCGAAATTCATCGGCGTCCAGATCTGGAGATCGGGGGAGACAATCTCGAAGCGCGGCGGCATGACGCCGAGCACCGTGTACGGCGCGCCATTCAGCATCACCTGACGATCGAGCGCATGCGGATCGCCGGCGAACCGGCGCTGCCACAAGGCGTAGCTGATGATTGCAATCCTGTTGCCGGGAATGTCCTCGTCGGCGCGCCACAGGCGTCCGATCATTGGCGACACATCGAGCACCGAAAACAGGTTTGCGGTGACGCCGGCGCCGCCGATTTTTTCCGGATCGCCGTCGCCGGTCAGATTGAAGTCGCGCTCGTCAAGTGCCGCGACGCCGCCGAGCGCCGGGATCGCGTGCGTCCAATCGGCGTAGTTTCCCGGCGACGGAGTATTGCGCGGGAAGCCGAGCGTCGACGCGTCTTCCCAGACCATGACGAGCCGGTCCGGATCTGGAAATGGCAATCGCTGCAAGACGAGCGCGTCGATCAGACTGAAAATCGCCGTCGTCGCGCCGATGCCCAGACCGAGCGTGACGATCACAGCGGCAGCGAATCCCGGGCGCCGGCGAAATGTGCGGGACGCGAATCGCACGTCCTGCCAGAATGCGGACACGCGCATCGGCCGGACGCCCGAATGGTCGGCCACATCGGAGCGGCGTCGCTCAGTCCAGGCGGCTCGCAGCAATCCGGCGCATTCGCGGATCGCGACGGTCAACACGGCCCATCGTCCTCGCGCGCGGGCAGAGGCCACGAGCGCGTCGAATGTCGCGGCCATCTGTGGACCGTAGCCGCGGCGACCGTCGGGATGAAACCGCAAGCACGCGTCATACGCGGCGCGGGCGAGCCGGACGATCGTCACGATCTCACCTTCGCCGCGGCCGAACGCACGCCCTTCACTCTCGCGTGCGTCAGCATCGTCTCGAGCCGCGTCACCTCGGCCTTCAGCGATTCGCGCCCTGTCTTCGTGAGCGTGTAATAGCGGCGACGCGAGTCGTGCGCGTCGCGCCGTTCAGTTTCGCGCACGAGCCCCGCCGCGGCGAGTCGCGCAAGCGCGGTGTAGAGCGCACCCGTGCCCAGTCGCAGCGCGCCGCGCGTCCGTTCGGCGACCTCCAGAATGATGCCGTAGCCGTGGCGGTCGACATCGGTCAGCGCGAGCAGGATCTGGAACTGCTGGGACGACAGCGGATCTCGATTGTGCATAGATGCATCTACTGTAGACGCAGATAGCCACGAGGCGGTTGGCAACGGGCGACACGTTGCCAACTCACAACTCACAACTCACAACTGGCAACTGGCAACTGGCAACTGAACTTGACTGCGAACCCCCAGTCAATCTGAGAGTTGTTAGTTGTTAGTTCGTCCCTCCGGGATTTCCCTCACGGCCGGCTTCCATACCTAAAGGTGTAAGATCTGTCCGCTTATGTCACAGCACGCGCACGCGCCTTCTGCCATCGGTCCTGCCGACCTGGACGATGTCGTCGGCTTCTCGTCGGCACTCGCGAAGCAATCGCACACGACCGCGGCCGGCGCCCTCCGGCTGTCGCCGATCGACGGCGTGCAGTACCGGCTCAGCCGCCCCGTCTCTCACGAGCATGGACATCTGAGTGAAGTGTTTCGCGCCGACTGGGGCGTGACCGACGCGCCGATCGTGCAAGTGAACCTGACGACGACATTCGCAGGTCGCGTACGCGCCTGGGGCATCCATCGCTTCACGATCGATCGCTTGTTCGCCGCCACGGGATCGCTGTGCATTGTCTGCTACGACGGGCGCCGCAGCTCGCCGACGTTTGGCTGCGTCAACGAGTTCATGCTCGGCGGACGCAATCAAGGGCTGGTCGTCATTCCACCGGGCGTGTTTCACGGATGGAAGAATGTCGGCGACGACGAGGCGACGATCGTCAGCATGCCGAGCCGGCTGTACGATCACGAGGGCCCGGATCGCTGGGAGCTGATGTGGGACTCGCCGGCGGCGAAGGACATCATCCCGTACGAATGGTCGTAGCGCGCCGTGGCGCCGCGCTTCAGCATTCTTCTTCCGACCCGCAACCGCGCGGACCTGCTTCGCCTTGCGATTCAGAGCGTCCTCGCGCAAACCGAACCTGCTTTCGAGCTGCTCGTCGTCGGCGACGCGTGCACGGATCACTCGGCCGCGGTCGTCGCTAGCTTCGGCGACGAGCGCCTTCGCTGGTTCGACCTGCCCAAGGCGCCGGGATTCGGCTATGCCAACCGCAATGTCGCGCTGCGACACAGTCGCGGCGAGTACATCGCCTTTGTCGCGGACGACGATCTCGTGTTTCCAGATCATCTCTCCGAGCTCGCCGGCGCACTCGATCGATCGGGCGCCGAGTGGGCGTACAACCGCCCGTTGTGGGTCACGACCGACGGCATCGTCGTGCCGTTCGCGAGCAATCTGCTGAACGCCGACGAGCTCGAGACGTTTCTCACCGTCGGCAACCACATTCCCGCGAGCTGCGTGATGTATCGCCGGCAGTGCCTCGACAAGTACGGCTACTGGCCTGAGGATGTGCCACGCGCCGGCGACTGGCGATACTGGATTCGCATCATCGAAGGCGGCGGACGAAAGAATCTTACGTACTCGCCGACGCCGACGGTGCTGCATTTCAACGCACACTGGAAGACGACGCCCGACACACAGATGGGGCAAGTGCTCGCGGCGCGCGATCTCGCCATGCGATCGCCGTGGTGGCCACGCACGATGAAGATCGCAATTCCTGCAGGTACCGCCGAGCAATTGATTTTTTCGGATCTCGTCGCCGGCGGCGGCTATGTGGACGCGCTGCGGCGTGATGTGCCACGCGTGGTCGAGCGGCTGGCCTGGATTCAGCTCAGCGAGACGCCGGCCGCGACGTGGCTGCTGCAAGTGGAGTGCGATCGGCTTCGCGTCGAGCTCGACGCTGCGCGTCTGGACGTGGCTCGTCTCGCCGCCGCTCTCGCGCAGTCGGAACGAGGCGCGGCATCGGTCGCCTCCGCCCTCGCCGACGAGATCGGCCGGCGAGCCGACATCGAGGCACAGCTCGCGATCGTGCTCGGCAGTCAGTCGTGGCGCGTGACGGCGCCGCTGCGGGCGATCTCGCGCTCGCTGCGCCGCGCGCCGACGAGCTGAAGCACGTACTCGGAGGCGTGCGCGCGCGCGATCTTCGGCGCGGCTGACAACGTCCAGTCATCGCTGTAGCCGTTCGCCGCCAGGTACGGCGCGAAGTGCGGCCGAAACAACTCGACGTCAGACGGAGTGAGCCAGTGCCGCCAATCGCCGCTCGATTTCGCGCGCGCCACACGCCGTAATTCTGCGGGCACCGATGCGACGCCAGGCGTCACAGTGATCCCGAGGAAACGTTCGATGACGCCGTACTCGGCGCGAATGAGATCGTCGTACCGATAGCACAGGTAATCCGGATGGCTGCGCTGGAACTCGAGCGCGACGCCGGGATCCTGGGTCGCGCGAGGAAAAATCGCGCGACGCGCCACGCCGTCGTACATCCGGATCAACTCGCCCATCGACACCGACGCGGGGTCCGCCTCCTTGCGTCGCACGAGTCCCACGAACGCGTCGACGTCCGCGGCATCGGCGCACAATGCCGGCTCGTTGTAGATGTCGTAGAGCACACGGCTGACGAGCGTGTCGCGCGGGTCGCGCGTGAGCAGAATCTTTCTGTCGAAGCCATCGAAACTGTCGATGTCGACGGTTCTTCCGACTCCAATGAGCACCTTGGCCAGCACGTGCTCGAGGCCGGCGGAATCCGACGGCAGCGTGCGCGGCTCGAACAGGCAGCGCGTCTCGGCCGGCAACGCGGCCTGAAGTTTCGCGAACAGCGCCGTCGTCCCCGTCTTGCCGAGGCCGGCCACGATCACTTTCATTCGCGGAATGATACATTCCCGTCGAGGTCCCTGAGATGCGTACTGGAAGATCGACGTGGGGTCTGGCATCGATCGCCCTGGCGCTCGCCGGCGTCACCATCGTCCACACACAGGGACAAGCGATCGCGCCGCCGAAGCCGGTGCTGTACGTCACGGCGACGGCGCACCTCGACTCGCAATGGAACTGGACCGTGCAGGACACGATTCGCCAGTACGTGCCGAGCACGTTCTACACGAACTTCAAGTATTTCGATCAGTATCCGGACTACACCTTCACGTACGAAGGCGCGATCCACTACATGTGGTTCAAGGAGTACCACCCGGACGATTGGCCGACGCTGCAGAAATACGTGGCGAACGGGCGGTGGCGCCTCGCGGGATCGTGGATCAACGCCGTCGACACGAACATTCCGTCGCCCGAATCCCTCATGCGGCAGGCGCTGTACGGCGAACATTTCTTCCGGCAGGAATTCGGCAAGGTCAGCCGCGACATCTATTTGCCGGATTGCTTCGGCTTCGGCTTCGCGCTGCCGTCGATCGCGGCCGCGTCGGGCCTCGGCGCCTTCACGACGCAAAAGCTCACCTGGGGATCGAGTTACGGCATTCCGTTTCCCATCGGCCGGTGGAAGGGCGTCGACGGCAGCGAGGTGATCGCCAATCTCAATCCCGGCGATTACGTGACGAAGATCACCAGCGACATCAGCGTCGATCCGAAGTGGTCGAACGATCTGACGCCGGTCGGCGACGGCGCGAAGGTCGGATTCCGGCTGTTCGGCACGGGCGACATCGGCGGCGGTCCCGATCCGAACTCGATCGACTGGCTCGAGAAGTCGCTCGCCGACAAGGACGGCGCCGTCGAAGTTCGCAACACATCCGCCGATCAGCTCTCCCGCGATCTCACGCCTGCGCAGAAAGCCGCGCTGCCCGTGTACGAGGGCGAACTGACGATGCAGACGCATGGCGTGGGGTGTTACACGTCGCAGGCGGCGATGAAGAAATTCAACCGCGAGAACGAGCTGCTCGCGGATTCGGCGGAGCGCGCCGGCGTCGCCGCCCAGTATCTGGCGGGACTGCCCTATCCGACCGAGCGGCTGCGCGACGCGTGGACGCGCGTCTTGTGGCATCAGTTCCACGACGATCTCACGGGCACCTGCATTCCGCAGGCGTATCAATTTTCCTGGAACGACGAGCTGAGCGCGGCGAATCAGTTCGCGGGCGTCCTGACCAGCTCGACGTCGGCCGTCGCCTCGATGCTCGACACCAACGTCGAGAACATTCCACTCGTCGTCTATAACCCGCTCTCGGAAGCGCGTCGCGGTCTCGTCGAAGCGACGGTGGAATTTCCGGGTGTCGTCCCGAGCGCCATCCGGATCGCGGACCGTACAGCCGGTACGACCCAGCCCGCGCAAATCGTGTCCGTCGAGGATCATCACGCGCGGATCGTGTTCCCGGCAGACATGCCGTCGGTGGGATACAAGGTCTTCGACGTGAGCAATGACCCGGCGACGAGCTACGTGCGCAAGACGAGCGCGTCGGCGAGCACGATCGAGAACGAGCGCTACACCGTGAAGATCGACGCCAACGGCGACATCGCGTCGATCTACGACCGGGCGGCGTCGAAGGAGCTGTTGAAGTCGCCAGTTCGTCTCGAGATGCGCGACGATCCGTCGCCCGACAAACCGGCGTGGCGCATTCTCTTCAGCACGATCAACGCGCCCGTGCGCGAATATCCCGCTCGCCCACAAGTGCGGGTCGCCGAAAACGGTCCGTGGCGCGCGACGCTCGAGATCACGAGGCAAGCGGCGGGATCGACCATCGTCCAGCGCGTGTCGCTCGTCGACGGCGGCGATCGCGTCGACGTCGAGACGACCGTCGACTGGAAGTCGCCGAACACGCTGCTGAAAGCGTCGTTCCCGCTGGCCGCGTCCAACCCGAAGGCGACCTACGATCTCGGACTCGGCACCATTCAACGCGGAAACAACACCGAGAAGGCGTATGAAGTGCCCGGCCAGAAGTGGGCCGACATCACGGACGCCAGCGGCGGATTTGGCGCCGCGATTCTCAACGACAGCAAGTACGGCTGGGACAAGCCGGCCGACAATGTGCTGCGCCTTTCGCTGCTGCACACGCCGCTGCCGAAAGCGTATCCCTACCAGAGCAGCAACGACCTCGGCCATCATCGTTTCACCTACGCCATCGTCGGACATCGCGGCGATTGGCGCGACGGCCAGATTCCCGCGCGCGCGGCTGAGCTGAATCAGCCGATGATCGCGTTTCAGACCGACTCGCACGCGGGGCCGCTCGGACGTTCGTTCTCGATGGCGACGCTTGGCGACACGACGGGACAATTCGCGATTCGCGCGTTGAAGCGGGCCGAGGACTCGGACGAGATCGTCATGCGCCTGCAGGAGCTGTACGGCAAGCCGGGACGGACGCGCGTCGCGATGGCGGACGCGATCACCGACGCGCGCGAGATCAACGCGGCCGAAGAAGCGGTCGGCCCGGTTGCGATCGAGGCCGGGTCGCTGTCGCTTGATTTCAAACCGTACCAGCCGCGCACGGTCGCGATCCGCGTCCGGCCGCGTCCGGCGGCCACCGCGCCTGTGAGAACGGCGACGCCGATCGCGCTGCCGTTCAATCTCGACGGGATCTCGACGGACAAGGATCCCGCAGACGGCGACTTCGACGGCAAACACCACACCCTCTCAGGCGATTTGCTGCCGCAGCGACTCATCGTCGACGGCGTGCCGTTCACGTTTGGATCGAGCGCGTCTGGCGCGAAGAACGTGCTCGTGCCGGCGGGACAGAAACTCACGCTGCCGGCCGGCGCGGATCGCGTTTATCTGGTCGCCGCAGCCGTCGGCGGCAACGTACCGGCCGAGATCGTCGCCGGCGGACGATCCGAAACGCTGACCGTCCACGAGTGGGAGGGCGCGATCGGGCAGTGGGACAGCCGCCTCAAGGAGCCCGGCGCTCTGCGCGAGCCGTTCGTGCCGTCGACGCGCAACGGCACACCCTCGACGGCGGAAGTGCGCGACGGCATGCTCATTCCGTGGGATCCGCAGACGTTCGGCGTCTCTGCCGCAGACATCGACAAGATCCGCCCGGGATTCGTCACGCGCGACGAGCTCGCGTGGCTCGGCTCTCATCGTCACGGCCCGGACGGCAATCAGATTTACATTCAGAGCTATCTGTTTCTGTATGCGATCGACGTGATCTCAGGCACGCGGGAGGTGACGCTGCCGCACGAGAGCCGCTGGCGGATTCTGGCCGTGACGGCCGTGAAAGGCCCAGCGCCCGTGCGGCCGGCGCAGGCGCTGTATGCGCGGGATCTGCCGGCGCCACCGTCCGCATCGGCAACGCCGGCGACCGCTGTGGGCGCCAAACAGCGCTGAACGCGATTAACGCGCCACGACGAATCGAACGCCGCCGATGAAATTGACCTCGGCAAATCCCGGTGTGAACGGCAGGTTCAAGCGATAGGTTCCGAACGCCTGGATTCGGCGTGTCACGCGGACGGTGACATCAAGCGATCCCTGAATACCTGCCGTCGAGAGCGCCCCGCCGCCCGACGACGAACCCAGGTCGGTGACGTCCGAATACGAGCCCCACACGTGGAAATATCCTATGCCCGCGCCGCTCGAGAGGCGCACGCGTCCCAGTGACGTCGTTGCAATGGCATTCAACACGACGTCGCGCGTGCCGCCGGCGAAGCTAAAGTCTTCATGAAAACTCGGGCCGTTTGTGCCGTCAGCGAGCTTCACATTCGACAGGGACTGCGACTGGCTGACCTGCCAGTTGGCGACCGCGGCCTCGACGATCAGATGCCGCGTCGCGCGAAACTGAATGTCGACCGACCAGATCGCTGAATTCTTCGGACGGCTCACCGACAGGACAAAGTCCGCAGCACTGTCCTCCGACACCAGCGGCCTTGCCTGTCCGAACGCGATTGATGCCGTCAGTCGCGGCGGAAGATCCTGCGCCGACGCGGCGCCGGACGTGCTCAGCAGCACGATGGCCGCGGTGGTCGACACGGCGCCGATGCGGCCCAGCACGCAGAGATGTTGACCGATTGGCTGGAGGGGCGCAATCTAATCGCGGTTCGCGGTTGATGGCAGATCGACCGCAACCTGTGATTAGTCTTCGGCCAGCGACCGAACAGGAGCGACCATGGATCGGCGTGAGTTCATTCAGACATCCACAGTGTTGGCCGGCGGCGCGCTTCTCGGAACGGCTGTGACTGCCGCGGCGCAACGCGGCGGCCGGACCGACAACAGGATGATCGGCATTCAAGTCGGCGCCGTCTCGTTCGTGGACGAGGGCACCGATCGCGTGCTCGATTCGCTGCAGGAGATGGCCGGCATCAACACGCTGTTCGTCGCGACGTTCACGTACGGCCGCGGCATCGCCGGACGCCAGCTGCCGAATCAACCGCTGCCCGATCACGGAAAGCAGGAATACGACACGGCGACGTTTCGCGGCGGCAACTACGCGACGCCGCATCCGCAGTACTACCGGAACACGAGCATCGCGCCCGAACACGCACGCGATCACGGCGCCTACGACGTGCTCGCCGACGTCGTCCCGAAAGCCCATCAGCGCGGCATGAAAGTCATCGCGTGGTATGAGGATGTGTTCGCCGCCGACGTGCCGGGATTTGCACGGGCGCGCGAAGTGGTATTGACCGGGCCGGCCTCGACGTTTGCGTGCTCGCGCAATCCGAACACGCGCAATTTCTGGGTCGGACTCACCGAAGATTACCTGCGCTCGTACGACGTCGACGGTCTCATGTGGGGAAGCGAGCGCCAGGGTCCGCTCGGCAACATCCTCGTCACCAATCATGGCGGTGCCGGCGCGGGCGGACGACTCGCCTGTTTCTGCCAACACTGCGTCGCCGCCGCGAAGACCCGCGGCATCGACGTGGACCGCGCGAAAGACGGTTACACAAGACTCGCGAATTGGGCGGCCGCCATGGGACGTGGACAGCGCCCGAGCGACGGCGCGTTCGTCACGTTCTGGCGGATGCTCGTGCAATATCCGGAAATCCTCGCGTGGGAAAAGCTTTGGAATGACTCGCTCACCGACACGTACCGCGACATGCACGCGAAGGCGCATGAGATCGCGCCGGCAAAGGGCATGGGCTGGCACGTCTGGCACAACAACACGTTCTCGCCGTTCTATCGTGCCGAACAGGACTACGCCGACTTCGCGCAGTACTCGGATTTTCTCAAGGTGGTGATGTACAACCTCTGCGGCGGGGAGCGGCTCGCGCAGTGCGTGCGCAGTTCGACCCGATCGGTTCTAGCCGATCTCACGCCCGAACAGGCGCTCGAATGGACGTACGACATCCAGCAATTCCGAGGCGCGCCGCTCAACGAGCTCGCCGCGGCTGGGCTGTCCGCCGACTACGTGTTGAAAGAAACGAAGCGCGCGGTGGCAGGCGCCGGGTCCTCAATGAAGATTTGGCCCGGCATCGACGTCGACATCCCCACCGCCGCGACCAGCAAGAAGACCCAGCCGGACGATGTCTATCAAGCGGTGAAGGCCGCCTTCGCCGGCGGCGCCCACGGCGTCCTGCTGTCGAGGAAGTACTCGGAAATGCGCCTCGACAACATCCGGGCTGCCGGCCGAGCGGTCAGGGAAACCGCCGGCTGAATTCAACTCAGCTCATCGTACCCGTCGTACCCGTCGTACCTGTAGTACCCGCGTACCCGTCGTACCCGTCACCACTTGAGTCCAAGCGCGGCAGACAGAAACTCCATCAGCGGCGCCGTTCTCTCGCACGTGTCGACGTATGTGTCGATGAACGACGCCGACGTGATCTCTTTGTCCGTGTACTCGTCACCCGTGTAGAAATCCTTTCGCCGCAGGTCGACGATGAATTTGTGCGCCGGATCGAAGCCGGCCGGCGCGCGGCTGAGCGAGTCGCCGCCGATTTCCATCCCCGATTTCAGCACCGCCGTCCAACGCTTCGGATTTGCGACGATGTGCTGGCGAATGCGCGTGAGCGTCGGCATGTCGGGGTGATAAATTCCGCCGCCGCCGAATCGCTCGCCTGGGCCGACGTGAAGATAGAAGCCTGGTCCCGGCTGATCCTTCGCCGGCGTCCGAAGCCTGAAATGCGCCGCCGCCCACGTCTTGTAGGGCGTCTTGTCGGCCGAGAAGCGCGTGTCGCGGTAGATGCGGTACATCGATCCGCCCGACCGCCGCGGATCGGCGATCAGGTGCCTGCTGATCTTCGGCAGGCGCTCGCCGACGTCAGCGATAAATGCCAGCATCGGCGCCTCGATGTCCCTGACGTAGCGATCGCGGTTGTCCTGAAACCACGCGCGATCGTTGTGCTTCTTGAGATCGCGCAAAAACTTGAAGAACGCGGGAGAAAAGTGCGGTGAGGCCGGCATGGGCGTATTCTACCGGCTGAAACCTTTTCGAGGCTTCACGGGCATCAGGATCAGGAGCACAACCATGCAGCGATTCAGTCGATCCGCGGTAGTCGGAGTACTGGCATGTCTTGCGATCGGATCCGCGGCAGCGCAGCAAGGCGCGATGCCCGTGCCGCCATACGTGCCCGAAGGCACGGCCGAAGAGCTCGGCCTGGCGGCGTACACGAAAATCCTCTGCTCCGCCGTGTTCGTCACCGGCCGCGATCCGGACGAGGCCGCAAAGAACAGCGCCTACTGGATGGTGCCCAACAACGAAGCGGCTCAGGTGACATTCGAGGTCGATCGCAGCCAGAAGCTCGTGCGCGCGACGCTCGGCGCCGCGACGAAGACGGCGCGCTATTACGGCGATCAAGGCTGCGTGCTGCCGGCACACGGCAAAGATACGATCGCGTTCACGCCGATCGCCGTCAGGACCGCGCTGCCCGATGCGATGACGATGGCGTGGCCAATGGGCGACAAGGCGGACGCCACGCCGCTGCCTGCGTCCGTCGATCGCGACAAGCTCGCCGCCGCGGTCGATGCCGCATTCGCCGATCCCGCCGCCCTTACCGCCGCATTCGTCGTCGTCTACAAAGGCCACATCATCGCCGAGCGATACGGCGAGGGCGCGACGAAAGACACGCAACTCGAGAGCTGGTCGATGGGCAAGAGCATCGCGTCGACCCTGTTTTCGCTGCTCGTGAAAGACGGCACGTACACGCTCGACCAGCCGGCGCCGGTGCCGATTTGGAAAGCGCCCGGCGATCCGCGCGGACAAATCCGCAACGTCGATCTGCTGCACATGAGCGGCGGATTGAAATTCGCCGGCAACCAGGAACCGGGCACGGGTCCCGATCAACTGCGCGATCACTACTACATCTACGAAGGCGGCGTCGACGTGTTCGACTACGCGATCAATCGTCCGCTGGAATATCCGCCGAACACCGACGGACGGTATCGCAACTGCGATCCGCTGACGATCGGCTATTTGATCAAGCAGGCGGTGACCAAACGCGGCGAGACATATCTCGCGTGGCCGCAGAAAGTGCTCTTCGACAAGATCGGCATCCGCAAGCAAGTGATCGAGCCCGATCCGTTCGGCAACTTCATCATGACGGGCTACGACTTCGGCACGGCCCGGAACTGGGCGCGGCTCGGACTGCTCTACCTGCAAGACGGCATGTGGCAGGGCAAGCGCCTTCTGCCGGAGGGCTGGTCGACGTTCGTCAGCACGCTCGCGCCCGCGTGGAAGAAGCCGGTGTACGGCGGGCTGTTCTGGATCAACGGCGACGGCGCGTGGAATCTGCCGAAAGAAACGTACCTCATGGCCGGCGCCGGCGGACAGAACGTCTGGATCGATCCGTCACATGAGTTGGTGGTCGTGCGCATGGGTCATTTTCACGGCACGGTCGGACGCCACGCGACGACGGCGACAAACAAAGCGTTGGCGCTGCTTATCGAGGCGCTGGGCAAGTAGTTCGCATCATGCCTCCGCACGACGGCGCGCCTCAGTGGAGATGAGGCGCCGCTGGTGGAGGATCGAGCAGCGGCTGGCCGGCGAGGCCAGCCTCGCGACAGAATCGACGCCACTCTTCGGCATTGGCAGAGCCGGTCATCACGGCGCTGACGTTCTCGAACAGCTCGACGGAAGTGCCGTCGCGCTCGGCCCTCACGGGCTGGCCGGGCTGATGGTGGAAGCGCCACCCGGACGCAAACAGCCGAAGACCGATCGCCATGGCAACTACGCTCGCCAATCGGGCGGCCACTTCTTCGTCGGCTGTTCCTTTGTCGATGGTTTCCTTGATTGCGCGAGACAGCGCGGCCGTCGAAGTGGTGTCGGTCGGTATTTGGTCGCAAACGATCGTACTCAATCGCTTCCGTCGGACGTTCGTGAGTTGCTGCCAGGCGGGAATCTGCGCCAGCACGAAGGCGTCGTCCCAAGACACGACCCTGCGCGTGTGATTGCTGGGAACCAATTGTCCGGCAAATGCCTCGTCCCAAGACTGCGGTCCAAGCAGCGCGAGGCCCGGCCTCGTATCGATCCGGGCCTCAGGCTGATTCAGTGATTCGAGTGCGACCAGCCGGTCTCGCAACGGCGGATGCGAATCGTACGGGCTCGGCTGTGCCTCGTTGATCAGGCGCGGATCGGCGAACAGCGCCTGCAACGCCGGCTGTGCGCTGAACGTGACAAACCCATCCACGATGGGCGGCACGACATTCGATTTCAGCAGCGGCGCGACTGTCTGGCTGAGATAGAGCTGGTACGCAATCGTCGCGCTCGGAAGCTTCTTCAGACCGGAGATGAGTGACGCCGCTCCTGCGACGCGTGCCGCGAGCCGATCGGCGCTGTACTCCTGATGGCGTGACACGCGCATGGACGTCCGAATGAAGAGCTTGGCGTACAGCACGAACACGAATTGGAGGATGGATCCGGAGACCGCCGTCCCCGTGCGGGCGATGGATTGCCAGGTGCGATAGACAATGGGACCCAATGCGACATCGCCGGCCACGTAGTGACCAAACTCGTGCGCGACGACGGCGCGGATTTCCGACACGCTCAGCATCTGCAAGAGCGGATGGCCGATGCCCATGATGCGGTGCGTTCCAACACCCGACACTCCGCCGCGCTGTTGCACGAAGGCGTTGACGGCAGGCACGAGGTAGACGGCCACGGGCATGTCTTGCCGGGTCTCTGAAGCAATCTCGCGGATCATCCGGAACAACTCGGGATGATCGGCTTCGGTCAGCTGCGGCCCCGGTGCCCTGAACACATCGCGCCGCGGCCTGAACGACAGAAGAATGGCAACCGCGCCAACAATGCACCACAACGCGATCCGGAGGTCGATACGGCCGAGGTAGTGAAACTCGGCGTAGGGAATCCAAATCAGCAACCCGGCAATGGCAATCCCGAGAACATAGAAACCCCCGAGGAGCGCGAGGGCGATGGCTGCACGCCACGCAAGCGATCGCGCTGCGTACGGCCCTTTTATCAACGGTCTACTTCCAGCCCCGGGCCTGCGACTTGATGATGTCGATGAGGTTGCCCTGAGTCAGCGCGACGTCGATTTGGTGCAGTCCCCAGTTGGCCATCGCGGCGCCCATGTCGCCGGGAATGTCGAGCGCACGCGGGCTCGACGGATCGGCGTGCACGGTGATCTCGAGATATGTCGCATTCTCGTTCGTCGCGCACTTCGCCGTGAGCAACCCGGGCACGCTGACCCACGGCGTCTCGATCTTTTGATCCGTTTTCAGCCACTGCTGCATCCCGCCGGTCGACGTTCGCATCGTGGCCGGAAAGTACGAGTGCAGTTCGCCGCTGCCGCCTGCGGGCGCCGCGGGATTCACACATCCCGCCTCGAGGCCGGGATTCTCGACGTGCCCGAAAATCGTATCGGCGGGCGGCGGCGACGTCGACCGGAACGACGCGAATGGAATGACGCAGCCTGTCTGTGTCGTCGAACGGCAGAGCGGGATGTGCTGAAACACGCCGCCCAGATCGTGTCCCTTCGGCACCGGCAGCGTCGCACCCGCGAGAATGGCCGAGACGAGCCGCGCCTGCGCGGGCTTGCCGTCAATTTCGCTGCGCAGCAGCTCCATCAACACGAACGATCCTTGTGAGTGGCCGATCAGCACGACGCCGCGTCCCTGGTTGTCGTGCTGCAAGTAGTAGATCCACGCATCGCGGATGTCGTCGTAGCCGACGCCGCGCGTCAGCGCCGGCGCCGGGTCGCCGCCGGCCATGAGCCGCCGCAATCCGGCGAGCGTGACTTGCCGGTACATCGGCGCATAGGGCCGGCACGCGGAAGCGAAACGCGCGAACTGCGATCGAATCACAGCGCGCTCCGCCACACCTGGAGTCATGTCGCTCGTCGGCGTCAGTTCCGCCGACACCGTCGGGTAGACATAGAAGCAGTCAATCGGCGCGTTCGGATCGGCGGCCCACGTCTCGCGCGTCATCGTCCCATCCGCTGCGATCACGGTCGTCGTCAAATCGACGGCGCACGCGTCCTGCCGGCCGGGACGGCACAGCCACGTCTTGTCGTCGCTGTAGTCGTTGGCCTGACGAACTGGCGACGCGGATGCTGCCGGCGTCTGCGGCGCGGGCGTCTGCGCGATGCCTGTCGCGAGCCACACCGCCACTACCGAGGCTCCGAGCGTGATGCGTGTGATCACAGTGTCTTGCCCTGCCCATTTTGACGGAGAATCGAGCCAGGAGTCGATTGTCGAGGATGGCCCGGTGAAACTCGCGGCGGTGGCGCTGGCGGTGGCCGGACTGGCGGCAGCTGCGCCGGGTGCGCCGGTCCTTCGCTCGGGACTCGATCGGTCCACGTTCGACGAGTCGGTGCGGCCGCAGGACGATCTCTTCGACTACGTCAACGGACGCTGGATC
>Ga0209579_10002227_pt1 | contig 15097 bp, 16 predicted proteins | sample Coa_R1_2_FD_187152 | JGI IMG/M metagenome (GOLD analysis project Ga0209579, IMG submission 187152) | Surface soil microbial communities from Centralia Pennsylvania, which are recovering from an underground coalmine fire - Coalmine... | ecosystem: Environmental > Terrestrial > Soil >... | reverse complement strand
CGTATCTGCGCGACGTCCTCGCGCGCATCGCCGATCACCCGATCAACCGCATCGCCGAACTCCTGCCCTGGAACTGGAACGCGTCCGAAACGCTCGACCAGGCCGCGTAGACCGCCGTACGCTTACTGCGGGCATACTTTTGTCGAAGAGGTCACCATTCCCGTGCACGGAAACGCCGTACAGTAATTGGTGAACTGCTCCATCCCCTGGCCGTCATCGATTTGGATTTTCTGAAAGCCCAGAAAGCCTCGCCCATGTGCATCCATTTTGCCGCCGGTATAAAAGAACGACGACCCAATCTTATAGTTGTCGTTTAGGTCCCCAACGCCGTTGCTCGACAACACTTGGGAAACAACCCAAAGCGGATTGACGACATCTTGCGTGGGAAATACCGCGCCGCTCCCTTTAGTGTACACTGAACTGTCACTAAGCGGTTTATATGCAACCGTACTCGAAATGCCGACTCCGTTGGCGACTGCCGAAATCGTAATTGGGATGAAAGCAAATCGTTCCATCAAGTCGTTGGCAGATGTGTTCGAGTACTGGATCCAGATGTCGGGACCGCCGTCATTGTTCCAGTCGGCGACAACTGCCGAGATCGTTTGTCCGCTACCTTGAAGCTCACGACCAACCCCGGTCGCCACTAATTTGCCGTTGCCGGTCGAAAGATAAATTTGGTAACTTTTGTTGGTTGCCGTTTTGGGAATAATCGCAATGTCCGCTTTACCGTCGCCGTTCCAGTCGCCTGTAACAATGCTGTAGTCCCCCCAATTTCCTGAGCTGTAGGCTGTGCCAAGCTGCACGTTTGCATTGACCTCGACGAGTCCTGTTCCTGTCGACAGCCACAGCTGGGCCGCTGTTCCGTTGTCGGGTGTTACCAGAACATCGGTTTTCCCGTCCCCGTTGAAATCGGCCAACGTTATTTCATAACCGTTATGTATCCAATTATTGATCGTAGCCGGAGGAGCGGGACTGCAAGCGTAGTAAATCTTGTTTGTGCTGCCATTCGCAAGAATGTCAGTACATCCGTCCCCATCAAAATCGGCGGCAAACAACTTTGTATTCGTTGAGGAATCGGTAGTGAACGAGACGCGTTTAAAGGTGCCATCGCCGTTGCTTTGCTGAAATTCTTGCAAATGCTGAATGTATAGATCGGCCCAGCCGTCGCCATTGAAGTCGCCAGTTAAGATGCGGGTGATGTCTCCGTCCCCTGCATCCAAATAGCTGGAAGTGGTAACAGTGCCGTTTTGGTTGTTCTTCAGCAAGAACCAATGGTCCGTTGCATTTCGATCTTGCTCAAGGACGTCTGTGTATCCGTCGCCGTCGACATCGAGAAGTTCCGTTCCCGTCTGATAGAAGGTCGTATAGCCGTTGCAGTTCTGGCCGCCGCCATTGCTCCCGTAGTTCATCTCGATATTCGAGGGCGAGAAATTCGGATTTATATGGTCAGTTCCATAATTTACCGATTGCGGATTGGGCGGATAGCCGGGACAGCTCTGACCAAGGCTGTAAAGGAGAACCGCATCGGCAAAACCGTCTGCATTAAAGTCGGCGGAAAAAACGTTTGGCTTTGCGACCGGGAGACCTTTCGACAGTTGAAAAGCACGTCTATTGCGCCGACCCGGATGAGGTACGCCGCGATCTGACGCGGATTCTCGCGCAGGCACGCACGGCACAGATCATGCCATGGGAGCCGCGCAAAGTCAGACTCTACCGAACCATCTTCCCCCAGATGTCACGCTGGCTCCCGGACGATGAGGCGAAACAGCTCTGCTTTGAGTTCGAGGCCGAACTCGCGCGACTCGAAGCGGCTTGACCTGTATGCGCCGCCGTTAACGGACCCAAGTTGTCTTTATAGGCCGGCAACTCAGCTTTGATATCGTCGATTCCCTCAGGATATATTGCTGCAATCTCCGTAAGAAAGCAGGAGATCGACTGACTGCGTACGGTTTGTTGCCGTACCTGGTGCCTTCTCCCGTTGGGAAAAGTATGTGAGCGGGATAAGACGTCAATCAAACAGACTCGACACGCTGGCTTCGTTGTTGATGCGGCGCATGGCTTCGCCCATGAGCGGCGCGATCGAGATGCGGCGGATGTTGTGGCATTTGCGCACTTCCTCCGTCGCCGCGATGGAATCCGTCACCACCATGGACTTCAGTTTCGAACCCTGAATGCGCGCAACGGCGCCGCCCGAGAGCACGCCATGCGTCGCGTAGGCGTACACCTCCTCCGCGCCCTGTTCGATCAGCGCCTCGGCGGCGTTGCACATCGTGCCGCCGGAATCGACGATGTCGTCGACCAGCAGGCAGACGCGGCCGCGCACGTCGCCGATGATGTTCATCACTTCGGACTCGCCGACGCGTTCGCGACGCTTGTCGACGATGGCGAGGTCGGCGCCGAGCCGCTTGGCGAGCGCGCGCGCCCGCACGACGCCGCCCACGTCCGGCGAAACGATCATGAGATCGCGCCCGCCGAGGTAATCCTGGATGTCCTTCACGATGACCGGCGCGGCGTACAGATTGTCGGTCGGGATGTCGAAGAAGCCCTGGATCTGGCCGGCGTGGAGATCGACGGTCAGGACGCGGTTGGCGCCGGCGCCGGTGATCAGGTTGGCGACGAGCTTGGCGGAAATCGGCGTGCGCGGACCCACTTTTCGGTCCTGCCGGGCGTAGCCGAAATAGGGGATCACGGCGGTGATGCGCCGCGCGCTGGCGCGCCGGAGCGCATCGATGATGATGAGCAGCTCCATCAGATTGTCGTTTGCGGGATAGCTCGTGGATTGGAGGACGAACATGTCCTCGCCGCGGACGTTCTCCTGCACTTCGACGAACACTTCCATGTCGGCGAAGCGGCGCACCACGGCCTTGGTGAAGGGGAGCTTCAGATAAAGGGCAATGGCCTCGGCGAGCGGACGGTTGGCATTGCCCGCCAGGAGCTTCATTCCCCGCGTCCCGTTGATTTCGTCCATACGGTTCAACAGTCCCTTCGCGACGATTTTGTGAACCCCGCCGCCTTCTAGCAAGCGGCTTCCGGCCGGTAAACCGACTTGCCCGAAAGGCCTTTCGAATAGTCCCCTGGCTTCGCGCCCCGAGCCCACGCCCGGTTTCGCCCAATGCCGGAGGCTGGCAGAACGGATGCTGGAGCAAATTGCAGGTTGGCTCGGCGGTCGGAGCGCGAGCTAGCGCTCGATCAGATAAACCCAATTTGCGCGAAGCTTCTTGATCCCGGCGCGATCAAGAGTCGCTGTTCGCGTTCCAAGCTCACCGCGGGGGTTCTTGCGAAAATCATTCGTGGTGACACGCGCGAGGTACACTTCCGTGAACCGCATCGGATTTCGGTCCACGGCCGGTTCCGTCAGGTGGTCGGTGTCATAGACAAAGACACACATCCATTGTTCTCTCGCCCCGTGGGTGTCGACCGCTCCACCCTTTTTGCGCGTGCTCTTGATTTCGACTCCATCCTCGCCGGCTTTGACGGTATTGTTTGGGTAGCGTCCGTGCACGATCAGGTCCGGACGGCCGTTGAAGTGTCGATTTTCTACGAGGCATCGCGAGTGCTTTGCCATTGAGGCGCTGAGCATATCGGACAGCATGCCCGACATCGCAGCCGGCCTCAGCATATCGTCCAGGCGATGCAGCCCTCTGTTCAGGAGAAGTTCGTTCACGTCGTGGAAAAAATCGTAAACGTCCTGCATCGCGAGCTCGAAGTCGGCAAGGCGCAGCTGATAAGGAAACTGGACGTCGCGGTTGAATTTTGTCCTGTCCACGACTTCGCGGCGCATGGACGTTTCAGAAAACCTGATCTCTACCAAGCCCAAGCTGGGCAATCGGTGTCAGGCGCGAGAGCGCCGGGATACCGGTTTTCGCGATTGCGAAATAACTCGGGTCTTTTTCCACGCCGATGCTGCGGTAACCGACTGCTACGGCTGCGGCAATCGTCGAACCGCCGCCCATGAAGGGATCGAATACGATGCCGCGACCGAGCGGAAGCGACGCTCGAACGATCTGCCGCATCAATGACTGAGGTTTGAGCGAGGGATGCGGCGCAAGGTTTCGCTCCTCGCTTCGCGTCGGCCCGGATTTGATTACGTCGAGGAACGGCTCATCCTGGGAAATGCGGCGCAGACCGCCTGTACCCCATTTTCGCAGATTGTCCTGAACCCGCCCGTCGCAAGGCTTTCTGAACAAACCCCACGGCTCCCAGGCGGACCGTGGCATCACAGAGACATGCGTGAACTCCTCATGCGCGTTCTTCGGGCGATCTCCTCCGCGCAGGGTCTGTACAAGGCGGATGATCTCCCCGCGCTTTTCGAACCCCGCCTCCATCATCGGCAAATAGACCAGGTGCGACAGCAGCGGATTGGTAGCGATGATGGCATGGGCGCCCGGAGCGAGAATGCGAATGGCTTCCCTGGCGAACGTCGCAAAGAACTCCTGCAGCGCCGCATGATCGTCCTCGCGCAAGACAGTGAAGCGCGGTACGGGGCTTCGCTTGCAGCCGTCGAAGGATGGCGGGATTCGCCATACGCCGCCCCGGCCGGCGCGCAGCTTTTGCTTTTCCGACTCGGTGAACTCCTTCAGCCCGTAGGGGGGATCGGTGACGATCGCATGAATGGAATTTGCCGGGCGGCTCTTCATCCACTCGAACGCGTCGGCGTGGACGAGATCATATCGTGCACCGCGCTGCTCGCGCTCCGCGGTCTTCGTGTTGGGCGCCGTCCAGCGCGCCGGCGGCGCGGAATTTTGCATGGTCCGTCCCACCCGAGAGCGGCTATGCGATTCGCGACTTTGAGCCAACTACCCGGCGCGCAGGCTAGGATTGAAATGAACCGAAGGTATGCCGGAAACCGGCAATTCATTCGCAAATTGTGTCAGACCAGCATGATGGCGGAGAGCTGGCGGCCGTAGTCGGATTCGCCGCGGTGGGTGGCGCGGCGATAGCTGAAGAAATCGGCGTCCTGCCGATAGGTGCATGCCGGAACGGCGGAGACGTTTTCGATTCCGGCGCGGCGCAGTTGCGCGTGAACGAAGCCGGCGAGGTCGAACTGCCAGTGATCCGCGCGCGCCGCCGGAACGAAGAAGCGTGTGTTGTCCGAGTGTGCGCCTTCAAGCGCGGCGCGCAGTTCGCCGCCAACTTCGTACGAGGCCTGCGAAATGCACGGGCCGATGGCGGCAGCGATGCGATCCCGCGTTGCGCCCAGCTCCTCCATCGCGCTGACCGCGGATTCGACCACACCCGCAAGCGCACCTTTCCAGCCCGCATGCGCGACCGCAATCACATGCGCCTCGGAGTCCGCGAAGAGAACCGGTGCGCAGTCGGCGGTGAGAATGCCCAGCGCAACGAGCGGATCATTCGTGGCCATTGCGTCGGCCTTTGGGGCGTGCCCGATCTCCCATGGTTCGCGCACGATCACCGCGACCCTTCCATGCACCTGATACAGCGTCACAAGCTTTGCGCCGTGAGGCGCCAGGGCTTCCATGGCGCGGCGACGGTTCTCGACGACATGCGCACGGTCATCGCCCGATCCGGGTCCGCAGTTCAGCGACGAAAAGATTCCTGTCGAGACGCCACCCTGTCGCCCGAAGAATGCGTGAGCGACGCCGGTCAGTGCGAGATTGGGCGCGGCGAGTCTGAGCATCAGCAAAATCCCGGCGGCGACGGCGCATCGGGCGGCGCGATCGCCATGACCTTGAACAGATCGCCCATGGCGTCCGCGCCGGTGAGCCGCGCAACGCCCGTCCTGATTTCATCGGCGTGCGCGGGATTGGCGCGGACGAGCTGCTCGCTCCGCATTTCAATTCCGAGATTGCGAAGAAATCCTGCCTGGGTCACCGGTCCGTAAGCGCGGGCACCGGCGCGCCGGATGACATGCGCAAGCGCGGCAAAATCCACATGGGCCGAGAGATCGGCTTCACCGGGCGCCGCAAGCACGTCATCTCGCGCGTGCTTGCGAACGGCCTGCACCGTGTCGCCGTAACCGGGCGCGTCATGTGCATAATCGATGATCAGCGCCGCGCCACCGTGCGCGGCGACTCTGCGGCTGATATCTTCGGCGAGCGACGTCGCCGCCGGGCAGATTTCGTACACTGCGCCCGCTTGGGCATCTCCGCGCGCGGGATGGCGCGGCAGCGGAACCGGCTGCGGCGACAAAGCGAACTTCAGTGCATCGCCTCCGGAGATTACCACGCGCTCGCACCAGCCCCGTTCGGTCATCACGAACTGCCGGACCGGAAGGGCGTCGAAGAATTCGTTTGCGATGACGAACAGCAGGCGATCCGATTCGATCTCGTCCCACCTCTGCACCCAACGGAATGAAGCCGGCGCGTCTGCGAAACGCTCCCGTTGCACGGATTCGAGTCTTGCGCTCGCCTCGACCAAAACCACTTCAAGACCATCCAGGAAATCCGGCGCGCCGCGAAATGCGCGCAGCATGTCGGCCATCAATGTGCCGCGGCCAGGTCCGAGTTCGACGAGCAACGGCCGTGCCGGACTGCCCTGATCGCGCCAGCAGGCGATGCACCACGATCCGATGAGCTCGCCGAACACCTGGCTGATTTCGGGCGCGGTCACGAAGGCGCCCTGCGCGCCGATCGATTCGCGCGTGGCATAAAAACCCGTTTCGCGATCGTGCAGCGCCAGCGTCATGAACGTGCCGAGGGAAATCGGTCCGTCCATTTCGATCATGCGCGCGATCCGGCGCGCAAGTGCGTTCATGCCGCGGCCTGTACACGCGGGCGCCGGAGCGCCAGCCACAGCAGGATCGCCGAACCGATCCACATCGGGATGCTGAGCGCCTGACCCACGGAGAGCCAGTGCGGGAACACGGTGTCGGAGTCGCGGAAGATTTCGGCGATGTAGCGGAATAGGCCGTACAGCGCGAAGAACAGGGCCGACAACAATCCCGGCCGGTCGTGGAGACGGAAGACCCGCAACGCAATCTGCATGATGACGAAAAGCAGAAGGCCCTCCATGCCGGCTTCATAAAGCTGGCTCGGATGCCTCGGGAGCTGATCGGGCGCGCGCGGGAAAGCCATGGCCCACGGTACGTCCGTGACTTTTCCCCACAACTCGCCGTTCACGAAATTCGCGAGTCGCCCGAAGAACAGGCCGATCGGCGTTACACTGGAAACAAGGTCGCCGATTTTCAGCATGTCGAGTTTGCGGCGGCGGCAGAACAGCCAGAGCGCGATCGCGACGCCGGTGAGGCCCCCATGAAAGGACATTCCGCCTTCCCAGGCGGCGATGATCTTGATCGGGTGGGTGAGGTAGCCGAGCGGCAGGCCCGTGCAGGCTTGCACGCCCTGCCCCCAGTAACCGCAGAAGAATGTCCCGTATATCAAAACATAACCGAGCCGGCCGCCGATGATCACGCCGAGCGTCGCCCAGACGAGCAGGTCTCCTATGTCGTCGGCTGTTGCCGGCGCCTGGCCGCCAAATGTCGGGCTCCGCCAGAGCGAGGGCGTGCGGACGAGCTGAACGAGATACCACCAGCCGAGGAGCAGGCCGGCGATATAGGAGATCGCGTACCAGCGGATCGCGAACGGCCCGAGGTGAACGAGCACCGGATCGATATGAGGGTAGGGGATAACCATGGCGTCGCTGCGAAAAACGCCGCTTTCCAAAGACGTGTCAAGGTTAAGACTCGGCGCGCTTGCCGCGGAGGGGCTCCGCCGTCCATAAGGTGCCCCATGCAGACCGACAATCCGCTGCTCGACGGGCTCGCCCGCTTCTTCACCGACGCGGCCGGCGCCGCCCAGAGCGTGCGTACGGAACTCGACACGTTCATGCGGCAGCGACTGGAACGCCTTGTCGCAGACATGGACTTCGTCCCGCGTGAGGAATTCGAAGCGGTAAAGGCGATGGCGTCGAAAGCGCGGAGCGAAAACGAACGGCTCGAAGCCCGGCTTGCCGAACTCGAGTCGAAGCTCACGACGCCGGGAGCGCAGGCTGGTGCGCCGCCAAAGTTGTGAATGGCGCATCTACCCCAAAAAGGCTGGAGCGCGGACTCTTGTCGAAACACAAAATCTTGTGTCAGGTTGAACGCAAGCTGCTTCGTTTTGCCGATTAGCATCAGGAGTTGCCGATGAGCCTGGCCCATCAGGAAGAGTCGACCGTCGAATTCCATCCGCTCGACATGCTCGAACGGTCGGTCGAAGACCACGGCTGGCCATTCGAGCGAAGCGGGCGCGACGAGCTCAATCTTTCCGTGGCCGGCCGCTGGTGCGACCATCATTTCTGTTTCACCTGGCGCGATGATCTGCAGTCGCTGCATCTCTCCTCTGCGTTCGAGATGCGCGTGGAACCCGCCCGCCGCGCGGAGATGGCGGCGCTCCTCATGCACATCAATGCCAAGCTCTGGATCGGACATTTCGATCTCTTTGCCGACGAAGGCGCGCTGGTGTTCCGGCACGCCATGATTTTCCCGGACGCGCGCGCGAGTTCCGCGCAATGCGAAGCGCTCCTCAATCTCGCCGTCGAGGCGTGCGAGCATTACTATCCGGCGTTCCAGTTCGTGCTCTGGGGCGGAAAGACCGCGAAAGAAGCCATTGCGGCGGCGGTTCTCGAGTGTGCAGGCCAGGCATAAGCGTCGCCACAATCTGATCCTGCTCGTCGGCGCCGGCCGGATGGGCGGCGCGCTCATCAAAAGCTGGACTGCGCAGGGCATCCGGCCGATCGGCGCGGTCGAACCAAACCCGCGCCAACATCTGGTCGGGCTTGCGAAGACGAAGCGGATTGCGCTGTTCCGCGATGTTGAAGAACTCGCGGAAGCCTCCGTCGCCGCCTGCGTTGTCGCGCTGAAGCCGCAGGTGCTGAGGACCGAGGCGATTCGGTTGCGTCCCATCGCGCGATCCGGCGCGCTGATGATCTCCATCGCGGCCGGTACAGGCATCGCGAATCTGCGCAAGGCATGGGGCCGCGCAAACATCGTTCGCGCGATGCCCAATACGCCGGGCGCGATCGGAAAGGGCATTACCGCGCTTTATGCTCCGTCGGGCGTGAAAGCGGAACTGCGCGACCTCGCGGTACGGCTTATGGCCGGCCTTGGACCGACATTCTGGGCGCGGCGGGAATCGTGGGTCGATATTGTGACGGCGGTCTCCGGCTCCGGTCCGGCCTATGTGTTCCTGTTTGCAGAAGCGCTTGCCGCCGCCGCACGCGAACAGGGAATGCCGGCCGCAATTGCCGCGCGATTGGCGCGTGCTACCCTCACCGGCTCCGGCGCGTTGCTTGAACACGACGCGCGTGAGCCCGCGGCCCTTCGCGCCGATGTGACGAGCCCCGGCGGCACGACGGAAGCGGCGCTGCGCGTGTTGACGGGGAACGGCGCCCTCGAGCAGCTCGTTCGCAGAGCTGTTGCCGCGGCCCGCCGCCGCGCGGAAGAATTGCGGGAGCAGGGCTGAACGCAATGCCGAAATCTCGCGCAACTCCCAAAGCGGATCCCGAAGCACGGATTGCGGAGGCGGCGCTCGGGCTGCTGGAGACGCAGGCGTGGAGCGCGATCACGCTGGCCGCCATTGCGCGTTCGGCCAGGCTTCCGCTCTCCGATGTTCTTTCCGTCGTCCCGTCGAAGAGTGCCCTGCCGGGCGTTGTCCTGCGCAGGCTCGCGAAGGAAACCGCGCGCCGGCACAAAGCGGAAGCCAGGTCCACCGATCCGCGCGAGCGGCTGTTCGACGCGGCGATGACGTTCTTCGACGTACAGGAGCTTCACGGCGCCGCCTTGAGGAAATTGTACCGTGCGTTGCAAGTCGATCCGCCGACACTGCTTGCGATGCGCAACGACATTGTTCGCCTCGCCGGCGAACTCCTCGCGCTCGCGGAAACCGATACGGGATTGTCCCCGCCGGTACAGGCCGCGATATTTGCCGGAATCCTGATCCGCGCGGTTTCCGTCTGGCGCGACGACGACGCGGAAATGGGGAAGACGATGGCGCAGCTCGACGCCGACCTCCGGCGCGCCCAACGTTTGCTGTGGCCCAAGCCCAAAAATGTGGATATCCGAAAGGCACCGAAGCCGAAAAAGCGGTAGTGACGCATTCTGAAATTCAGCCGCCTTTCACGAACGCTTCTACGGCCCCATCAATCGCGAGGAAGGCGAAAACGGCGGCCAATAAGCACCAAAAGCTCAATGCGAACCAGTAACCAACGGGATTCTGTGAGCGCCGAAAAAAGATGGCATTGTACTGGGTCTTCCCGGGGATTCCGGATTCTCCTTCTCGCCACTGCAACAGAATAAAACGGGCCAAATATCCCGCGATGGCCGCGAAGACAGCGGCCATCAGCAGCATACCCTTTTGAGCGTCTGTCACGCCGCCTTCTTCCTGTATGGCCCGCGCTTCGCGATAGGAGCCTCTTGCGCTGCGATCAGCGCCGCAATGTCGGTCATGTCCCAAACGCGAGCACAGAGAGCACAGAGAGATAGCGCGTTCGGCGCGCAATTCAGCTTCTCCGCGACCTCGGTGCCTCTGTGGTGAATTTCAATCTCTTGGCCGTTTGGTGCCCATCCGAATCACTTCCTGGCCCGAAATCCGATTCCCGGCTGGAGCAAGCAGCTTTCCCCACCAAGGGAACGGAAACAACGCGTTAAGCCGGGTAGCGTACGAAATTGTCATGCCTGAATCTGACCAAATGAGCCGGGAAGAACTCTTGGAAGCCCGGGCCAAAGTCGAGAACCAGCTTAGGGAACTCGGCTATGGGACCATTATCGGCAGCGGTTTCAGCGCGTCGCCGAAGCCCCCATTGCGCAAACGGCTACAGGAGATTCTGGCTGAGATCGATCAAGAGTTGGCCGAACTTGATGCGCCGAAGCCCTGAGTGGCCAGGAGTATCCAACGGGCTTTCCGCGCGCTTCCCACCTTTGCGAGCACGGCAAGCCAGGGCGCTTTCGTCATTCCAGAAACTATCGCCCGGTGCTCGGAAACTGCTGCCTGCTGAATTTGCCGCTTCCACTTTGCCAGAAGGGTTTATCGGCGACGTTACACTTGACATACTTGCCACAATAGATAGAATGGCGGGCATAGGAGAACTGCCATGGCTAAATCCATTCTTTCTGTCCCCCATTTCCAAGACGAGAAGGCGGCTTTCGCCTACGTCGAGGCGCACCTTTGGCCGAAAGGCCCGGTTTGTCCGTTCTGTCGCGAAACCGCGCGCGTAGGACGCATGAACGGCAGGACCACCCGCCAAGGTCTCTGCAAATGCTACGCGTGCCAGAAGCCGTTTACGGTTCGCATGGGGACCATTTTCGAGTCTTCGCACCTGCCCCTGCATATGTGGCTGCAGGCGATCCACCTTATGTGCGCGTCGAAGAAACGTATCAGCACCCGCCAGATGCAGCGGACCCTGCAATGCAGCATGAAAACCGCGTGGCACCTGACCCATCGCATTCGCGAGACGATGAAGCCGCGCGTCGAAGGCATGGGCGGGACCGGCGAAATCATCGAAGCCGATACCACTTGCGTTGGCCGCAAGGCGGGCCGGAAGCTTGGCCCCGCACGTACTCCGATGAATTCGGTTTTCGCGCTTGTGGAACGTGAAGGCCGTGTGCGCTCGTTCCATGTTCCGAACATTCAAGCGCATACCCTGCACAACGCGATTGAGAAGGCAGAAGTTGACCGCGTTTCGCTCCTCTACACCGATGAAGCCAACACCTTCGTTGACATCATCGGCAAGACCTTCGCTTCGCACGAAACCGTCAACCACTCGATTGATGAATACGTCTGCGGCAACGTCCACACCAATTCCGTTGAAGGCTTTTTCAGCATCCTGAAACGCGGCGTTTACGGAACCTATCAGCATGTAAGCGAACATCATTTACATCGCTACCTGACTGAATTCGACTTCCGTTACGCCAACCGCGAAGCTCGCAAGATCGATGACGCTTTGCGCGCGAAGATCGCGTTGCGCGGCGCGAAAGGCCGTCGCCTCACCTACGAAACAACTCGTTCGTAAGGATCCGCCACTAAGCCGATTGCGCTCGTTTGACGCGCTTGTGAAGTATTGGGTCGCGCGCCTTTCCGACTCGACTCGCGATCCTGAGAAACCGAAAATCCCAGGTTGATAAGTGATTCGGGCGGGGCAACCACCACGAAGCCCCGCCCGCATCAATCCCGCGAATAGCGTGACCGTCTGCGGGACTGAGTCTTGCGACGCGCAAGGTGTGCGCCATTGGTACTCGGTGGTCAAGGCGGTCTCTTTCATTTCGGCTGTGGACCGATAGGAGAAGCCAAATGACTGTCATCACAAACAACGGAAAGCGTGTCTGGGGATCGTTCGGCCCTGCAGTTAGGGACAAGATATTTTCCCATGGTAAAATCATAACCAAAAGTGCCGGCGTGGTTTGTACGGTTCTTTTGTTCGCGCTCCCAAGTTACGCGCAAACGCGCAGCCCCGACGCGTTCATTCACGCTATAGACGTGATGAAGCGCTCCGTTGCACCGGTCATGTGTGCGAAGCCGACCGGCCCAAACCAGGTTCAACCGATTTTTGATGGAAGTGCCTTTTTCGTAAGTAAGAGAGGCGACTTCCTTACGGATGACCATGTGCTTGCTCAATTTGACTCTGGGAAACCGCTTGCTGGCTGCCCTTCGCAGATCTGGTTCATAAAGCCCAGCAGCGAGCCGTCTCATTTCGACGGAACGCGAGACGACTTCGATATTGACCAGTGCGTCCGCGACGCTACTGCGGACATCGCGAGATGCCGGACGCGTGATGACCTCACCAAATTTGAGGGCGGAAAATTCTCTCCCCTGCCAGTCGTCATAGATTCCACTAAGCAAGCTGACGGCACCGCGCTCGCAGTTACGGGCTTTCCCCTCGGCACGCCGTTCCCCATTTCTGCTCGGGGCTACGTCGGTGGTTACGAATCCGATGCTAGGGGCCCTAATATCCAACTCGTTATTGATCGCGCAGCGTGGCCCGGCGGTAGTGGAAGCCCTGTATTTGACGTTCAAGGCCGCGTCATCGGCATTCTCCAGATTTCCGGAGAGAACACCGCCTCCGGAATCTCTTTCGCCGCAAGTGGTTTCGCGCTGGCGAAATTCATGGGCGACCACCCCTTTACTACAAAGTGAAATGGCGATCACTGCAAAAAACTACCTTTCGCATTGTCCACATGCCTTTCCTTGGCTAGATTGCGAATCAGCCGCGTTGGCGCGTGGCACTGAATTCTGTGCACGGGCTGGAACGGCAATTCCGGCCCGTTTTCGTTTTCAGCAAATCGCTGCTATCCTGAATCCATGGCCACTCCCAAACCAAAATCGTCGCCTCTGGAAATAGAGTACAAAGCCGCAATGGCCGACCGCGACGCGGCGCGGCGCATTAAGAATCGCGCTGGCGTCATGCAAGCGGAAAAACGCATGGCGGAAATTCAAGTCAAAATGTTCCACGAAACCGCGAGCACGGTTGGCGCATCGAGCGACCCGAAAGACTTTGACCGTGCGTTCGAACAAGTTTCACGCACCGCGCCGCCTCCGCGAAAACAGGGGTAGGCCGCGCCTCTTTTCCGGCCAAGAAAAACAAGCGCCCCCGGCCGAATATACGCCTTTCTTTATCGCGTCTGGCTTTTCCGTTGTGTTGAGCAATCGCTCTAGCAACCAGTCGTTTTCTGGCGCGCCGCTGGGCGCACGGCGCAAGACAGAGGCACAACCGTCTGCCAACTGAAGAAACAAAGCGCGATTCTTGCGCACAAAATTCACGCCGTCTTTGATTCTAGAAATGGGTTGGACGGTCGGGAAATCGCTCAATCGCTTCGGCTTGTAGAGCGTTTCGTGCGCGTACTCGATTGTGCGCTTTGCGGCTTCAGAATCTTCAACGAAAAGCATCGCCATTTCAGTACGGTCGCAGGTCTCCCGTATCCATTGGTCCGCCTTTTATATCGCGTGCAAATAAGCCATCGCGTGGCACGCCAACGCCCGATGGTGCGGCCTTCCAGGGATTTCCCCGAGCTGATCACATCAGCCGTAGGCGACCACCAGGTGGCGCTTTGACGCCAAAGCGACGAGATCGCCTAGCAGGGCGATACGGTCATCTCTTGGCCAGATCTTCTGGTCGTATGGTTTGTCGCGCTGGTGAGTAGTTCGGACGCCCGGAAAATGAATTTCTGGCGATAAATATCCGGCACGCGTTGCTTCAGATGTTCGATGTCCGACCCTAAAGCCAGCCAATGCACGTCCGGTCTTACGAGAATGGCACAGACGAGGGCCAGCAAATCCTTCGTCGAAGTGCCGGTATCGTCGGCGTAGATCAGATGCACGAGCCTATTCCCAACGAGGGGTGCGCCTCCCAGCGCCCGGCGGGGGCGCACCTAAACTACCCCTTGGTCAAGAGTATGGGAAGTGTAACTTGTTCCATATCAGTTGACATGACTACCAGTACGGTATAGAAGCTGTTTGGCTCTTTGAAATCAGTAGAAGCGAGATTCCCGTCGGGTCCGGAGGCGCGCGTTCACACCGACCGCGCCGCCGAACTTCCCGATGTCTTTGACGTGCCGCGAAATCACCCGCTGCATACATTTCTCGGGGAAACGCGAAGACCGGCCAACCACAAGATATGGACAAGGAGAGGCCGGGGCCGGGGTGGCTTATCTTCCCTGGTGCAGGGAAAAACGCAGGGAAGTTTAAAAAAGGCGGCACCCCGTACCGATAGACAAGATGTTGGGGTCGTGCCCCTGTTTTGCCTCTGCCGTCGGGCATCAGCGGCCCGCCTGCTCTGAAGCTTCGGCGGGTTGGCGATTGTACAGGTCAAAATTCCCTCAGTGAGGGAATTCCTGAGGAAATTTTTGCAAAAGTGGGAGGCGCAAAGAGCGAAAAATCCAGTGATTGCAGGAACATGGGCGATTCCGGGCTTCGTCCTCCAGGGAATTTCTGAGGGAACTCCCGAAAAAACCCGCCGTCGTAATGTACAGACCCAAATACACTCACACCGGGAGCCGGATGGCCGCCCGCAAGCCCCCGAGGCGGCTTGAACCGAGCGTGAGATCGCCGCCATGGGCGCGCGCGATGTCCCGCGCAATGGCAAGCCCGAGGCCGACACCGCCCGCCTGAAGATTGCGCCCGCGGTCGAGACGGTGAAACGGGCGGAAGGCTTCTTCGCGCCGCGATTC
>Ga0209579_10002218_pt1 | contig 15125 bp, 10 predicted proteins | sample Coa_R1_2_FD_187152 | JGI IMG/M metagenome (GOLD analysis project Ga0209579, IMG submission 187152) | Surface soil microbial communities from Centralia Pennsylvania, which are recovering from an underground coalmine fire - Coalmine... | ecosystem: Environmental > Terrestrial > Soil >... | reverse complement strand
GAAACGGGATGTCGGTCGTAAATGCGAAGGCCGCCGACTCGAAGGCCGGCAGTCGCGTCAGCCGCACCGGCGGCACGACGAGCACGTCCTCGATCGAAATCCACTTGCCGAGCCGCGCCTGCATCAAGGTGCGCAGGCGGTCGTGCTCGCCGACGGTTCGGAACATCACTTCCGCCTCGGCCGACGGCGAGATCACATTCGGCGCGATGCCGCCCGAGATCAATCCAGTCGTGTAGAACGTCGTTCCCAACTGCGGATCGTCCGGCCACGGAATCTTGCGCATCTCGACGAGCGCGTCGATCAACTTGTCGATCGCCGATTCGCCCAGCTGCGGCAGGCTCGAGTGCGCCGCGCGGCCTTTCGCGCGCAGCTTCGCGCGGTACACGCCGCGAGTCGCGCTCGCGAGGCGATTATCGGTCGGCTCGCCGTTGATGAGAAAGCTGGATCCGAGCGGGATGTGATTCGCGGCCTTCGCGCCGTCGCTGCCCCGCTCTTCGCCGGCGACAAACAACAGTCCAATTCGCGTCTCGCCGGCCGCGCGCAGACGCTCCGCCGCGGCAATCTGCGCGACGAGAATACCTTTCGCATCGCAGGCGCCGCGCCCGTACAGACGGCCGTTCTCTTCACGGCTCGGGAAGAACGGCGGCACGCAATCGAAGTGCGTCGAGAACACGACGACGGGCGGCTCCATCGTCGACGCGATGACGTTGGCGCGCCCGCCTTCGAGCGGCTGCTCGACGACGCGATACCCGAGATCGCGAAGACGAGCCGCCAAGACGCCTGCGACGTCGCCCTCGTGGCCGGTCGTCGAGTCGATGTCGATCAGCTCGCGGGTCAGCCGAAGTTGCGCTACCGGATCCACGCCTCGAGCTCCGTGCGAGTGTCCGTGCGATCGTCGCGATATTTCACGATGACCGGCGTGGCCAGCGAAAGACCCCACTCACGTCCGGCGCCGACACTGACCGCGCGCGACCCCGGCACGACGACGGCGCCCGCGGGCACGACGAGCGGCTGACCGTCAGCCGGCTTGATGATTTCGCTGCGAGGCAGATCGTAAATCGGCGTCGATCCGGTAATGACGACGCCGGCCGCGATCACGGCGCGCTCTTTGATCACCGCGCCTTCGTAGACGCCCGTATTGCCGCCGATCAGCACGTCGTCCTCGACGATGACCGGCATCGCGCCCACCGGCTCGATCACACCGCCAATTTGCGCCGCGGCGCTGACGTGCACGCGCCGTCCAATCTGCGCGCAGGATCCGACGAGCGCGTGGGAATCGATCAGCGTGCCTTCGCCGACATGGGCGCCGATGTTGACGAACATCGGCGGCATGCAGACGACGCTCTTCGCGACGAACGCGCCCTCGCGGATCGTGGATCCTCCCGGGACGATGCGGACGCCGGCGGCGACGCCGGGCTTTTTCAACGGCATCGTGTCTTTGTCGTAGAACGGCCAGCGGCCGTGATCGGCCGACATGTCGATCGTGTCGCCGAATCGAAAGCCGAGCAGAATGCCCTGCTTGACCCATGCGTTCACGCGCCAGCCGGACGCCGCGGCCGGATCAGGTTCGGCTGCGCGAACCTCGCCTTTGCCGAGCGCAGTCTGCAATTCAAGAAATGCGGCTCGGGCCTCTGTCTTGTCGGCGCGCTCGCCCGCGGCAAACAGCGCTTCGATCCTCCGCTGCAGCGTCATGCGACGACGGGAAGGCCGAAATCCTTGAGTACATTCCGAATGCGATCTTGCGATGCCGGACGAGGGGCCACGACCGGCAGCCGGTAACTCAACTCGCACAGTCCCATCGCGGCCATGGCGAATTTCACCGGCCCGGGACTCGACTCGACGAAATTGATTTGCATCAACGGCATCAGCTTGTCGTGCCAGCGGCGCGCGCCGGCGAAATCGCCTTTCTCCGCGGCCTCGACCATGTGCACCATTTCTGCCGGCGCTTCATTCGACGCGACCGAAATAATCCCGCGGCCGCCGACGGCCATCAGCGGCAGCGTCAACGCGTCGTCTCCAGACAGGACGACGAACTCTTTCGGCAGCAGATGACAAATCTCGGCCATCTGCGTCATGTTGCCCGACGCTTCTTTCAAGCCGATGATGTTGGGAATGGACGCGAGCCGGGCGAGGGTGGCCGGATCGACATTCGTGCCGGTGCGTCCCGGCACGTTGTAGACGATGATCGGCAGCGGCGTACTCTCGGCGATTGCTTTGTAGTGCTGATACAAACCCTCGGGCGTCGGACGGTTGTAGTACGGGGTGACCGACAAGATGCCGTTCGCGCCGGCCTTCTGCAGATCCGCGACGGCGTGAATCACTTCGTGCGTGTCATATCCACCCGCGCCCGCGAGCACCTGGGCTTTTCCTTTCGCTTCTTCGACGACGATGTCGACGATACGGCGGCGCTCGACAGGAGTGAGTGTCGGCACTTCGCCGGTGGTGCCGCAGGGGACGAGCACATGGATGCCGGCGTCAACCTGGCGCCGCGCGAGCTTGCGCACCGCGGCTTCGTCGAGCGCACCCGACTTGGTGAACGGCGTGACGAGCGCGGTGCCGACGCCCGTGAAGTTGCTGCGCATCATCCAAGCATATCGCGCAACGAGAACCATCCGCGCCGGCCGTGAATCCATTTCGCGGCTTCGAGCGCGCCTCGCGCGAATACCGCGCGGTCGCGCACCGTGTGCGTCAGCGCGACGGTTTCTGACACGCTGTCGAAGCCGACCGTATGCGTGCCCGGGATGGATCCTGCGCGCGACGACGAGATATCGACGGGCGCGTCGTAGCCGGCGCCGGCCATCGCGGCCTTCAGCATCAACGCCGTACCCGACGGCGCATCCTTCTTCGCGGAATGGTGCGCCTCGTGGATCCACGCGCCCGATCCTGTGGCGGACTTCCATTTCGACGACGCCAACTCGACCAGCTCCAGAAAAATGCCCATCCCAATCGAGAAATTCGCGGAGGCCAGCACGGCGATGCCGGATCGCGCGACGAGCTCGCGCAGCTCAGCCTCGTGCGCGTGCCAGCCCGTCGTGCCCTCGACCACGTTGATTCCGCTCGCGGCGAGGTGCTTGATATTCGCCGGCACGGCTGCGGCGGTCGAGAAGTCGATGGCCACGTCGGCCGCTCCGCGCGAGATGCGATCGATCCCGCCGGCACTGGTGACGACGCCGACCACCTCGCCGCCGTACGACGCCGCAAGGCTCTCGACGAGCCGTCCCATTCGACCGTGGCCAATCAGCAGAATTCGCATGTGCAGCACTCAGCTCTCGACCCGCTGTCCAAAGAAGCGCTCGTGGATTCTCGTCAGCGCCTGCGTCACATCGCTTTCGCGAATGACCAGCGTGATGTTGCGACGCGTGCCGGCCTGCGAGACGAGCCGAATCGGGATCCCTTTCATCGCGTCGAGCAACTCGCTCACGAACGCCGGATCGTCCTGCAGTCCCTCGCCGACGGCGCAGACGATCGCCATGTGATCTTCATGCGTCACCTCGGCAACATGCGCCAGCGACTGCGCAATCGCCGGCAGCCGGCGTGGATCGTCGATCGTGACCGACACGCTGACCTCCGACGTCGTCACCACGTCGACCGACGTCTTGTGCGACTCGAACGCCTCGAAAATCCGCCGCAGAAAGCCGTGCGCCATCAGCATCCGCGTCGACGTGATGTCGACGACCGTCACGCCCTTCTTTGACGCGACGGCCGTCAGCGGCAGTCCGGTCGGAGGACGATCGCGTGTAATCAGCGTGCCGGTGGAATCCTCCGGCCGCTGCGAGTTCAGAATCCTGACCGGAATGTTCTGGCCGACGGCGGGCTGAATTGTCGCGGGATGCAGCACCTTCGCACCGAAATATGCGAGTTCTGACGCTTCGGCAAACGAGAGATGCGGCACCACGTGCACGCCCTTGACGATGCGCGGATCGGACGTGAGCATGCCGTCGACGTCGGTCCAGATCTGGATCTCGGAGGCGCCGAGACACGCGCCCACAATCGCGGCTGAATAGTCGGACCCGCCGCGTCCGAGCGTCGTCGTCAGGCCGTCGCGAGTCGCGCCGACGAATCCGCCGATCACCGGCACGCGGCGCTCGGCGAGGATGGGATCGACGACCTCCGCCAGCGCGCGCGTCGTCTCGGGAATCAGCGGCGCGGCGGCCGTGAACTCGTCGTCGGTCACCACCGCAAGGCGCGGATCGACCCAGGCGGCGGCGATACCGCGCGACAGCAGCGCCGCGGCCACGATGCGGCTGCTGAGAATTTCGCCGGCGGCGGCGATTGTGTCGAGCCATCGAGGGGACACCTCGCGCAGCACGCTCAGCGCGCCGACGATGCGATCCAGCTCGTCGAACTCGCGGCGAAGAAACGCTTCGACTTCTCCGCGCTCGGCCGGCATCGCAATCACGCCGGCCACTTCGTGATGGCGCGCCCGCAGCGCACGCAAATTCTCGAGCGCGCCCTCTACGTCGCCGGCCCCCGCTTGAGCCGCCACGCCCAAGAGCCGATCCGTCGCGCCTCCCAGCGCCGAGACGATGACGATCGGACCTCGCCAGTCCGAGGCCTCGGGTTGAATCGCCGCCTGCCGGGCCGCGCGCACGATCGACACCAGCCGGTCGATCGCCGGCCGATCGGCGACCGACGTCCCGCCGAATTTCATGACGATCACAGCAAGCCTTCGGCCTTCATCAGCTCGGCGTTCAGGATCGACGCCCCCGCGGCGCCGCGGATCGTGTTGTGCCCGAGCGCGACAAACTTGAACGACTGGACGGGGCATGGACGGACGCGCCCGATCGAGACCGTCATGCCGGCGCCGAGATCGGCATCGAGACGCGGCTGGGGGCGATTCGGCTCGTCCATCACGACGATGGCCGGATTGGGCGCGCTCGGCAGTTTCAACTCCTGCGGCCGTCCGCGAAACGACCGCAGCGCCTCGACCACTTCGCCCGTGCTTGGATGCGTGGCGAAGAGCACCGAAACCGTCATCGAATGCCCGTCGATGACGGGTACACGATTGACTTGCGCGCTGATCGTCGCCGGATACGGGGAGCGTCCGCCGTCGGCGCCGAGAATCTTGAGCGTCTCGGTTTCAATCTTCTCTTCTTCGCCGCCGCCGATGAACGGAATCACGTTGCCGAGAATGTCGAGCGAGGGCACGCCCGGATATCCCGCGCCCGACACCGCCTGCATCGTCGTCACCAGCACTTTGCCGATCGCAAACAGGCGCAATGGCGCAAGGGCCATCGCGAGGACGACAACTGCGCAGTTTGGATTGGTGACAATGGCGCCGGGCCAGCCGAGATCGCGACGCTGAGCGGCGAGAAGCGATAAGTGATCGCCGTTGACTTCGGGAATGAGCAGCGGCACCAGCGGATTCATCCGATGGCTGCGCGCGTTGCTCAGAACGATATGGCCGGCTTTCGCGAATTCCGCTTCGAGCGTGTCAGCCGCGGCGGCGTCGAGCGCGGAGAAGACAACTTTCGGCCCTCGCCCCGGCTCGCACGCGTGCAGTGGCATCTCGCGGCACTTCGCGGGCATCGGCGCGGCCAACCGCCATGCAGCCGCGGATGCGTACGATTTGCCCTGCGAGCGCTCGCTCGCCGCCAGCCAGGTCAGATCAAACCAGGGATGATCGGCGAGACGCGCAATGAATTGTTGGCCCACCATTCCGGTGGCGCCAAGAACACCGACTTCGATTCTGTGCGACGACATGGCCCAAAACTGTCATTGTAGCCCCTGTCGTCCGCCAGGCGCCGGCACATCGATGATCGATGATTTGGAATTGATGAACGAAGAATCGACGATTGACAATCGACAAACGGCGCCGGCCGCGCCGGCCGAGCACGCCCGATTACCGATTGACGTTCAACAATTCTTCGTTCATCAATTCCAAATCACCGGTCATCGATATGCCGGCATTTGGATCAAAAACTGAGATTCATGGAGAAATTCAGCGTCCGGACTCCCGAGGCGTTGGTCCCCTGCATGAAGAACGGCGACGTGATGACGCCGCTATAGCCGGTGAGCGTCGCGTGATTCGTCAGGTTGTTGATGCTGAGGTTCAGACTCAGCCGGTACTTTGGCGCCGACTGCGCCGCCATCGTCGTGGCCGACAAACCGCCGGCGCCCGAGGTAATCGCGATGCCGCCGGGCATCGCCGTCGACGCTTTGCCGAAGCCGAACGAATAGCTCAGATACATCGACGCGTTCCAGTAGCCCGGCACGCGCGCGCTGTTGCGGCCGACACCGTCAGGACGATCGTTCAGAATGCCGTCGCCGTTGTTGTCAAAACCCGTGGTGATGTTGAGCGGCTGCGCCGAGTTCGCGAACACGCTGAGCGACATGTTCAAGTTCCTGATCGCGCCCGAGCTCATCGAGACACTCGCCCGGTGACGAATGTCGAAGGACGACGGTCCCCATTCGGTTGCGAGGTTGCCTGAGGCCGGCACGGCGAACGCGCCGTCGGTGTTGTTCTGCGAGTTGGCAATCGTGTAGTTGACGAACATGTTGAGGTTGCGGCGCCAATCGAAGAACTTCGCCTTCTTCGGCGCAGCTGCGCCGCCGGGCATCCCCATCATCATGCCGTTCATCACCATCACGGGACCGCTGGGAGCCGAATTGGATCGCGACAGATTGACGCTGCTGAAGATGTTGAGAGAAGTCGACTGCGACCGCCCGTTCGAGACGGTCTCGATGACGTTCGCGTCGGCGAGGTTCGGGCGCACACCGTCGATGGGAGCGTTCAGATTCTGTCCGACGAGCACGCCGTTCGAGTGCGTATCGGCGAAGCTGGCGCCGATGCTGAAGTGCGAATTCACGCTCTGCGAAATGCCGGCGCTCGCGCGCAGGCTGCGCACCATCTGCAGGTTCGGACCGAGCAGATACGTGTTCGACGGCGTGAAACTGCCGACGATGCCGGGATCCGGGTAGCTCGGATTGATGATGTTGATTTCTTCCTGGTGCTGGCCGTCAAACAGCACCGTCTGACGGTAGGTGTTGGCCGAGAGCCAGTCGTAGAAGATGCCGTAACTGCCCCGCACGGTCGTCTTGCCGCTCTTCGACGGAGACCAGGTCAGGCCCATGCGCGGCGCGACGTTGTTGTAGTCCTTGAGGTGCGCTTGCGCCTCGTATCGGACGCCGGGACTCAGCGTCAGCCGCTTGCTGACGCGCAGGTCGTCCTGTAAGTAGATGCCGGCTTGAATCTGCCAGTACGCGATATCCGGATCGCCCAGCCGGCGCGTGTAGTTTTCGGGCGTACCGGCATTGAAGGCATCGAGGCTCGCGAACGTGTAAGTGCCCAGGTAATTGCTGTTGCTGTCGGTGCTGTAATGGATGCCGTCGAGCTGAATGCCCGCGCGCCACGAATTGATGCCGCGCACGTAGTCCAGATCCGACGCCAGCGTGAAGTTCTTGTTGTGCGTCCCGCCGGTTTGCTGCGCGCCGCCGCTCGTGAACGCATCGAGCACTCTGATAGTCGGCGCGTTGGTCAGCGAGGAGGCCGACGAGTCTGACGCGTTGAGCTGAAAGCGCGTGTTGATGAAGAACCGGCGTCCGAGCGGTCCGGCCTCTTGAAACCGGATGCCGAAATTCTGGTTCTCGGTCGAGAAGGCGCGCTCGGCCAGGTCGTACGCGCCGATGCCCTGATTGCCGTTATCCGTCTTCGACGCGTTGAAGCCGAGACGAATCGTCTGATCTTTTGTGATCGAATAGTTGAGGAGTCCCGACAGGCCGCCGCCCGTGATCGGCTGCCTGACGTCGAGCAGTCCAACTTGTTTGCCGGCGGTCGTGAAGGCATTGAGAATCGGCGTTGCGTAGTTGTTGATCCCGTTGAAATTAATCGAGAAGTCGGCCTTGTTCTTGATCAGCGTGCCGCCGATGCCGCCGCGGATGGTCTCGTTGCGCTGCGGACCCTTCTGCGCCACAAGAGGATTGCGTCCGTCGAGCGAGCTGTCGTAGAAATTGAAGCCCGTGTTCGTCCGCAGCGGCCCGATGCCCGGCTGCGTGATGATGTCGATGAACAGACCGCCCGCCGAGTGATTTTCCGCCGCGAACTGATCGCGCGTGATGTGGATCGCCTTGATCTGCGCCTTCGGCGGCAGCTGCTGGCCCTCGAAGCTGTCGACGCGAATCACCGCGTCAGGCCCGACCATGTTCTGGAGCTGCTGCGCCATCTCGGTCGGATCGTCGGACAGTGCGTCGATCTGATCGCGCGTGAGCGCCGTACCGAAACTCGCCGAGCGATCGGTCGCCGCCGTCAGCTTGTCGACGCCGACCGTCACTGTCTCGGTGACGCCGTTCAGCGCGAGCGCGACGACGTGTTTGTTGTCGCCGCTCTTGATGCGGACGTCTTTCACCGATCCCGGCTGCAAACCGGCAAACGTCGCTTGGATGGTGTAGACGCCCGGCACGAGCCCTTCGAAGATCGCCGTGCCTTTGTCGGACGCATTGACCGACTTCGGCCCCTGCGACTTCGCCGCATCGTCCTGCGGCACCAGCGTGACGACCGAGTTGGGCAGGATGTCGCCACGGGGATCGACGACGGTGACGGTGAGCCTGGCGTCAGGCAAGACCTGCTGGCCCGAAGGCTGGACGGGCGCCGGCGGCTGTTGCGGAACGGGCTTCGTCGTTTGCGCGAAGGCGGACGACGCCGCGAGCGACAGGCACAGCAGGCTGAGAGCGACTTTCGGGTAGTTCATTTCACGACCTCAAACTTTCGGGGATCGATTTTCGAATTGATCTTGAAACCGTCGAAGTTGGTTTCCTCGACCGTGTCGGCGCCGACGGCGCGGCGAAGCCGGAAGGGAAACTGGACGCCGTTGCCCGCGTCGCGATATTCGGCGTAGTAAATCTTCGTCGTCGGCGGCGCCGGAGGAGGCGCGGCGGCTGGAGCGCCTGCTGCGGCGCCCGCGGCGCCCGCTCGCGGCGCGCCCGGCGGCACGGCGCCGCGCGCCGGCGGCACCGGCGCGGTCCACGCGACCATGATCGGCAGATGCGTCTGCGAGTTGATGAACAACTGCAGCGACAGTCCGTTCGCGCCTTTGACGTCGACGACGTCGGCGGTGCCCTGGGGCGCCTCGGCCTTGCCCGCGAGCGAGAACGTCACCGGCGCGCCCGGGAACGAGCCGGCGAACATGCCGAGCGTGAGCTTCACGAAATCCTGTCTGAGCGCGTTGACGCGCGACTTGCGCATCATCTCCAGCGCGGCCTCGGGCGACACGCCCGGCGCGCCGGCGCGGCCGGCGGCAGCCCCAGGCGGCATTGCCGGCGGCGCGGCAGGCGGCGGCAGTTGAATGAGACCGTCGCCGTTGAATCCGCTCGACGTCGGACCACTTTCTTGCGCAGGGATTTCATCCTTGCGGACGTACTTGTCGGGGAACTCGACGTCGATCTCGAATTCGATCGGCACGAGATTGTCGCCACGCACCTGGCGCGTGCGTCCCGTCGCGACGAAAGACTTCACCGCCGCTAGTTTCTTGTCGCCGCCCAGGGCTTCGCGTGCGGCCGCCATGACGGCCGTGGCGTCGCCGCCGGTTTTTGGCGGAGCCTGCTGCATCGCCGGTGCGGCCGGCGGAACGGCCTGGCCCTGGCGCGCGGCGAGAAGATTTATGGATACCGCCGCTCCTGCGAGCGTCGAGATCAGCAGCGGCAGTCGTCGGCGTTTCAGCATTCACCCTCTATCGGCTACCCGAATGGCAACTGTTGCGTGTCCGCAAACGAACAAGCGCGGTTCGGCGGACTCGAAACCAAGCGATTAGACGAACGGAGTTGGCGTTCCGATTGGTCTATTTGCACTGAGAGATGTCAAATTTTTTCGCATCAACTTTTCTTTGATCGTCATCAATCCTTCGATGTAGACGAATCGTCATTTCCACGCCACCGGCGACATGGTTAACAGGTCGCTAAGAGATTGTTAAGAAACCAGATGGAGGTTTTTCGCGTGCTAGACTCGAACAAATGCGAAGTCGCGCGCTGGCGCTCCGGCTGATCTTGCCGGCTGGACTGGTCGTGCTCGTCGGCGTGCTGGCCGCGCTCGAGTACCGCTGGCTCGGGCAGGTCAGCGAGGCCGATCGCGAGCGACGGCACGCGTCGCTGCAGCAGCACGCCGAGGAATTCGCGGACGATTTCGATCGCGAGCTGCTGCGGCTGTACCTCGTGCTGCAAAGCGACAGCGGCGCCATCCAGGAAGGTCACGTCGAAAACTTTGCGCGCCATCTCGATGCTTGGCGCGAGGCCGCGCGCGATCCTCGCATCCTGCGGGCGGTGTACCTGGTTGACGGCGATCCGCCCAAGCTGCGCCTTCGCGAGTTTCACAGCGACACGAAGATGTTCGTCGATGCCGCGTGGCCGGCCGCGCTGGCGCTCGTCCACACGCAGATGGCCGCCGTTTTTCCGGACAACACCGGCGCCGGCCCGGACAAATGGTTTCTGATGCCGCACGATCCGGTCGCCGCGTCGGTGCCGGCCCTGATCGTGAACCTGTCGTCGATGCCGGCGCTGCAGCGGTTCGATCCGGGCAATCTGATGTCGTTCGGACACACGACGGGATTCATCATCGGCCTGATCGATCAGGACGTGCTGCGATCGTCGATTCTGCCAGCGCTCGCGGAGCGATACTTTCCGGCGCGCGACGCCGATTCGTACCGGCTCGAGATCATCGACACGACTAGTCCGGCGCAGCCGGTACTTTCGAGAGGACTCGTGTCGGGCGCGGCGCTCGATCCGAAGAAGGCCGACGCCGACGTGCCGCTCTTCTCGCTGCGCTTCGATCTGGCGTCGCAGGTCGTCTCGCGCGCCGTGTACACGACAGATCTCAACGGCACGGCGGCCCGCGATGTCACCGGCAAGAGGCTGGTCGCGACACCGGCCGCGCCGCGCGTGAACTCGGCGCCCCGAATGACATCGGGGGGAGCTGGAGGCGGCGCCGCGCGCGGCACCGTGTCGGCCTTCGGTGCCGGAGGACGCGGCGCGGGCGGCACGATCTCGGCGGCCGCTGGAGGCCGCAGCACCGGCAGAAACGAATTTCAGATCGTCGTCCAGACGTCCGACCGGCCCAACAGCCTCTTCGCAGCCTCGCGTTCGCCGCTGCCGCCCTGGCATCTCGTGCTGCAGCACTCGGCCGGGTCGCTCGACGAGGCGGTGAACCAGGCACGTCGCCGGAATCTCTGGCTGAGCTTCGGCATTCTCGGCGTGCTCGGCGTCGGCGTCGCGCTCATCATGGTCAACGCTCAGCGATCCGAGCGTCTGGCCGCGCAACAAATGGATTTCGTGGCCACGGTGTCGCACGAGCTGCGCACGCCGCTCGCCGTCATTCTGTCGGCGGCGCAGAATCTGTCGGCCGGCGTCGTGCTCGACGCGGCGCAGGCCAAAAAATATGGCGACGTCATCGACGCCGAGGGGCGCCGCCTCACCGGCATGGTCGAACAGGTCCTCGAATATGCCGGCCTGAGCGGCGGCCGCCGGCCGCTGATGGCACGGCCGGTCGATCTCGAAGGACTGGCGCGCGACGTGCTCGACTCATGCGAGCCGCTGCTGCCGGCCGCTCACTTCGATGTGCAGATCGACGCGGATCACGACCTGTCGCCCGTGGCCGCGGACGAGGGCGCCATCCGGCGCGCGCTGCAGAATCTGATCACCAACGCGCTCAAATACGGCGCGGACGGACGATGGCTGGGCGTCTCGCTGCGCAAGGCGTCGGCGCGCGGCCGCGACGAGGTCCAAATCACCGTCGCCGATCGCGGACGCGGCATCGACGCCGCCGATCTGCCTCACATTTTCGACGCGTTCTATCGCGGCCGCCGCGCCGTCGACGAACAAATCCACGGTAACGGCCTGGGCCTCAGCCTCGTCAAGCGCATCGCCGAGGCGCATGGCGGACGCGTGACCGTGAAGTCGGCGCCGGGCGAGGGCACGGCGTTCACGCTGCACCTGCCGGCGGCGGACGGCGAGATCAGGACTTCCGACGAGACACACGCGGCGTCGCTTCTGGCGCACCGATCGCCGGAAGAACTCGGCGCGCATTCCGAACAATGAAACGCGTCCTACTCGTCGAGGACGAGCCCGGGCTCGTGATGACCATCACGGATCGACTCAAGAGCGAGGGCTACGATGTCGGTACGGCATCGGATGGACCAGCCGGACTCGAGCGAGCGGTGCGCGAGCGCTGGGACGTGATTCTGCTCGACATCATGCTGCCCGGGATGAACGGCTTCGACGTGTGCCGCGACGTCCGGCAAAAGGGCGTGACGACCCCGATCATCATGCTGACGGCGCGCGGACAGGTCGTCGACAAAGTGCTCGGACTGAAGCTCGGCGCCGACGACTATCTGACGAAGCCGTTCGATCTGCTCGAGCTGTCGGCCCGCATCGAGGTGCAGCTGCGGCGTGCGGCGCTTGCGTCGGCGCCGGTCTCGGCGACGCAGTACAAATTCGGCGACGTCAGCGTCGATTTTCGCAAGGTCGAGGTGCGGCGCGCAGGCACGCCGGCGGAGCTGTCAGCGCGAGAATTTCTGCTGCTCAAGTATTTCATCGAGCATCGCGAGGCGACGCTGACGCGCGACGAGCTGCTCAACGAAGTGTGGGGCTATCACTCGATGCCGTCGACGCGCACGGTCGACGTGCACGTCGCCTGGCTGCGACAGAAAATCGAGCCCAATCCCAAACAGCCGCAATATATTTTGACGGTCCACGGGATGGGGTACAAGTTCATCGGGTAATCGGCGATCGGCAATTGATGAACGAAGAATCGATGAACGACAATCGCTGATCGATCGGCAATCGGCAATCGGCAATCGGCAATCGGCAATCGGCAATCGAAGGCTACCTGCCTTGGGCCACCAGCGCGAGATTTTCGCGGCGCAGTTTCAATAATCGCGAGACAAGGCTCAGCAGCGGCATCGCAATCGACGCGGCGATCGCGAGCCAAATCGCCATCGCCACCAGCGCCGCCGATGGCGACAGCATCGCGATGATCGCGCCGGCGGGCAATACGGCAAGACCCACGAGAAACATGCCGGCCGCCATCGCAAGCCCGTGCGGATTGCCGGCGCTGCCGGTCTTCGACAGATCCGACGCGACGGGCAGCACGATCGACAGCAGGGCCGCAGCCGGCGTCAGAATCAGAAACGCCGCGGCGCCGCCAAGAAATGTCGCGATCCACAACAGCGGCGACCCCTCGGGCGCCACCGCAAGCGCGCAGAGCAGACTGAGCGCCGCGCCGGCGCCGATGATTGCCGCGCAGCCCGCGGCCTTGCCGCGCACGAGATCCACGTCGCGAATCGGCGCGATGAACTCTCGCGTGAGACCCGAGCGGTCCGATCCGAACTGGTTCAGCGTAAACGCCTGCGCCGCATACAGCGCGATCACGATGCCCGCGCCGAACGCGGCATAGCCATGCGATCCGAGCACCGACACCCACGTGCCGTCCGCGTGCACGTGGCTGAACGTCATCGCGAGCATCGCGACGACGGGTCCGGGCAAGAGCACGACGAGGCGTCCGCGCACGGATCGCATCGCAGTGCGCACCTGCGCCGTCGCCACTGCGGAGGATCCGGGCCACATGCCCGGAATGCGGAAGGCGCGCCCGGTGCTGCGCGTCTGATGCCGCCGCGTCCGGCCGCTCTCGACCGATTCGATGACGCGGCGGTGGACGGCGCTCGATAGCGCGTACAGCACCGCGCCCTCAGCGAACAAACCGGCCAGCGGCAGCCACGGCGACGACGCACTGCTGGCTGCGCCGACGGCCGCGCCGTACAGCTCGGACGGCAGCGGACGCGTCCACCAGGGCAACTCCGCCATCACCCAGCTCGTCTGCGCGCGTCCCGACGCCGCGGCAGCCGATCCGTCGAACGTCCGCGAGAGAAACGCCGGCGCAAGCGACGCGCCCGACAACATGACGATGAACACGAGGACGAAGATCTCGCCGCGGCGGCGATCGCGCACGAGCCAGCTCACGAGAAACGCGATGGTCGAGCTGAGCGACGCGAAGACGACGGCGATGCCGACGGCGCCGGCAAAGGCCACGACGGAGGCGAAATAGAACCGGTGCAGCCACACTTCCGGAGTGACCAGCACGCCGGCGAACATCCCAAGCGCGTACGCGATGAGTCCAGGCGTGACGAAGACCATCCACGGATCGGTCAGCGACGAGCACACTTCGATGGCATGAAGCGTGCGGCGGCTGACCGGCAGCAGCAGAAAGCGCGTGACGCGTCCCGCTCCGCCGTGCGCGCCGACAAAGAGCGGCACGAGCACCGCGAAGATTCCGATCAAGAGGAGAAACACGCGAATGGCCGTCAGCACGCTGACGGCCTGCATGGGATGCACGACCGAGTACCAGCCGGCGAACGCGCCAAATCCAAGCGCGGCGAGCACCGACGAACAGGCGGATGCGAGAAACAGTCCTGGAATGATCAGCGAAGCCGCGCGCGAGACGCGCTCGACGGCATCGCGGCGCTGCGCGCTCCGCAGGCTGTTGATGAGCATGCGCCAGCGGATCCAGGTGAACGCCCAGAGCGTGCGGGTCACGACGGCCGGGTCTCCACGTTCAACCGGCGAGCCAATCGAGTTTGGGCGGCGCGGCATATTCGGCGCCGATCAGTGTGAGGAACAACTCTTCGAGGCTCTTGCCGGCGCCGGCGTTCGCGCGCAGGTCCGCCAGCGTGCCTTGGGCGATGAGCCGTCCCTTGCGAATCACGCCGATGTGATCGCAGATGCGCTCGACGATTTCGAGGATGTGCGACGTCAGAAACACGGTGCCGCCGTTGTGGACAAATTCCGTCAGCAGCCCTTTGACCTGGCGCGACGCCACCGCGTCGATGCCCTCGAACGGCTCGTCGAGAAACAGCAGCCGCGGCGCGGGCAGGAGCGCGGCCGCGAGCGCGATCTTTTTACGCATGCCGTGCGAATAATCCGCGACCAGCTCGCGCGACGCCTCGACCAGGTCCATCACTTCGAGCAGTTCCGCAGAGCGATTGCGCAGGCTCGACGCCTCGAGGCCGTAGACCTGGCCGACGAATGTCAGCGTCTCGACGCCGGTGAGCCGATCGAACAGCGCGAGATCCTCAGGCACGACGCCGATGCGTTTCTTGACGCCGACCGGATCTGTCTGCGGATCGAGAAACGCATCGGCGTCGTGC
>Ga0209579_10002216_pt1 | contig 15130 bp, 16 predicted proteins | sample Coa_R1_2_FD_187152 | JGI IMG/M metagenome (GOLD analysis project Ga0209579, IMG submission 187152) | Surface soil microbial communities from Centralia Pennsylvania, which are recovering from an underground coalmine fire - Coalmine... | ecosystem: Environmental > Terrestrial > Soil >... | reverse complement strand
GCCTCCAGACTCTCGTACAGAGCTTTCGCGCCCAGCGGATCGGTCCGCAGCGACGAATACGGCGGATACACATCGCCAGTATCGAGAGGCCCCATCGCGACCTGTTCCAGCCCCCAGACCAGGGCGATTCCCAGAACCACCGCCATCGCCCAGACAAATCCGTTATTGGTCCGCATGATCGCGAATCCGCGCCATTCCGGCCGCGAACGCCTCCACCATCTCGCGGCTCACCGTGTGCCGCCCATACCATCCGCGCTCGAAGATCAGCGCATTGCTGCCGAACAGATTCCCGATCTCCGGATGCGCTCGCGCTCGCCGGTCCAATTCGCGCCGATAATCGAGCGTGCTCTTCCATTTCTGAATCGACACCAGCCCGCGCTGGCTCAAGAAATTCAGCGCAGCCAGATACAAGGCGCGCAGCGCCAGCCGCGAGTCTCCTTTCGCCAGCCATTCCTCGGCGAGCTTCAGCCATGAACTCTCCGGCATTTGATCCGCCGTCAAGCTCTCGTCCGCCAGATCCACGGCCGCCGCGGCGAGAGGAACCGCGCGCGCCTCCACCGCCGCCGGCCGCCGCCGCAGAAAAAAGTAGAGCGATCCAATAATCAGCGCCACCGTGACAGCGATCAGCCCCTCGAGTACACGCCGCGTGACTGGCGAGACATTCCCGGTCGCTTCCGTCTCCGGCTTCGGACGGAGCCAGTCCTGAACCTTCTCCTTGACCCACGTCCACACGCCTTCGATGAAATTCTCCACGGCACGCACCCATCCGACCCATTTGCCCTGCGGCTCCGGTCCCTGGGCGTGCGGCGCACGCCACGTAAATTCCCGCTGATGGATCACGCGGTCAATCGATCCCTTGAGCGCCACCGGATCCACCTGCGCGGCTGCCCGCTGCGGTATGACCCCGGTGAGGGCAACAAGCATCACCGCCGTGGCGATTGCCTTCCGCAGCGCCGATCGAAGGTCCTCGCCAGTCGCAATCGATTCTCCATAAAAGCAACGCAACACATACACCGCGTAGAGCAGCGGATCGATCACCATCCACGCCAACGCCATCGCCACCGCCAGCGTCGCGGTGTTCAAGATCCGCCCGCCCAGCCGCGCGAAATCGCCTTCAATGCCCAGAAAGCTTCGGGCTAATTGCGGGAGCAACGCGATCATGATCAGCGCGTTCAGAAAAATCATCAATCCGCCGAGAGTCATCAGCGCGAGTACGCCCCCGTTCTGCCGCGTCCACAACGCCGCCTGCCGACGCGCGACATTGACGGAATCGGGAACGCCCAGCGCGGCGAACAGCCCAACGTTGCGAAAGAAAGCCGTGATCCAGGGGAAGGGAAGCGCCAGCACCAGGCCCACCGGCTGCAGCGCGGCCTGCATCGCGATCAGCCGCAATACCGGCAGACGCGGGCGCGGCGTCGACAACGTCTCATACAACTTTCGCGCGAACACGGCTTGCCATACACTCTTCCACACATACAAAAGCGCGACCACCAGCGATGCCGTACCCAAATGCTCGAACGCGAACGGGCTGCGCGTCATGTCGTTCAGAAAGAACAACAGCGCCAGAAGGAACGGCACTGAGCCCGCCAGATAGACCACCCAAGTCCCCAGCGACGCTCCGCGAAGCAGATTCACCGCTTCCTCCAGAATGTCCATCGCCCCGCGCTCGCGCGTCATGTTATTCGAAGAAATCGGACGGAATCCGATCCAGCGCCATCCCCAGGTAGTAGAAAACCATCCAGGCAAGAAGAAATCCGCACACCCCGAACACAGTCCACAGGGCAGCGCCGGAACCAGCCGCGCTCGGGTTCTCGCCAGCTTCGATGCAAGCTGCGCAGACCATCCGGCCTTGGTGCTCGATCACACACTCGCGGCAGTAATAGCGGCGGCACTGGGGACAGCGGACCCCGGCTTCCCGATCGGCGTGATGCCAGCAGCGTTGATGAATCAGCGCAGCCGTCATATCGCGGAACCCCGCTCCACCCATGCGGTTATCAGACCGATCACGCCCGCCACGGTCCTCCAGCTCGCTGCGAAAACCACACCGTTAAATCGAAAACCCGACATCGAAAGCATCGGATTGATGGCGCCCCTGGTTCGCCGGCTGGCTTCCATCATCGTTCCGATCCACGATCCCAGATTACGCGCCAGTGAAACCGCGTCCCAACCGGCGCAGAAAATGGCTGCAATCATCAGCGCATAAATGAATCGCCGCGGATCGTGCTTCCCGCGCCTGACCAGCGCCACGATTAAAATAACGATCTCCGCGAAGAAGGTTGTCGGCAGAATCCCGGCGGCTTCGCTCCGGGGAAATCGCCAATCGATCCATACCAGCGCAGCATCCAGTAAGAACAGCGCGAAAAGGACTTCCGGAAGATATCCGGGGGCGTCGGGAACCTCCGGCGGCGAATCGAACAGCGGAGCCGCGGCCGAGGGTTGCGTTTCCACGCCCGCCGTCTCCGGCAACCGGCCTTGGACCGCCTCAATCGCCGGCCGGATCGTATCCAGCAACGCACCGGCAGCGCGCATTCTCGAAACCGGCAGCAGCTCCCGGCTGACCGCCGTGTGCAAATGGCACCGGCATCGCGCACCCCTCGCGAGGTCGATCAGAACGACGGCGAGCGCCATCGCTCCCGTTATCGCGAAAAACACTTTTGCGAAGATCGAGCTAACCGTCAAAAGTAAGAGCATCCACAGGACGGCCACAGCCACGCCCACCATCTGCGCGACGGTCCGATCCGGCAGACTCGTGATCACGATCGCCTGAATATCCGCCATCGCGAACCGCTGATACTGCTCGGCGAATCGCGTCGATTTCACCAGCAAGACGTGATCCGGCCCCAGCCACAATTGCGAGTACCCGAACAGACTCCGCCTGCGCCCCGTTAACCGGCGATAGATGGAGTTTCCGCCCGCCATCGGTTAAGAGCTTCGAACCCGCGAAGGCAACTGAACCAGCGTCCAGATGACGAAGGCGATGCCGGCGATCTCGGCAAGCGCGAAAAGCGCGGCGAGGTAAAAGCGGATCCTCGTTCGGGGCAGGATACTTCGCGGCGCATTCCATCTCCGGAAGACGATAAAGATCGCGGCTGGGGCGCCCACGATCACCGGCCAGATCAGCACCGCTGGAATCGTCGCCAGCGCCAGCGCGATGGTATCATACATGGTCCGCCGCGTCTCAACGTTCCCAAGGTGGTTCGCCGCGATCCCGGCCTGGAAGCACGCTGGACAAAAGTGCCGGCCGCCGGCTTCGATGTCGCACAGGCGGCACAGAAAACGTCCGCACTGGTCGCACGGAACCGCGGCCCGGCTTTCAGGATGAAAAAAACAGCTTGCTTCGGTTTCCGCGATAACTGCTTCGGGAGCCGCCCCCACGCGTTTTCCGGCGATCGCAGGAAACGCAATTACCTGAACTTTCTGCCGGCACCCCGGGCAACGCGTCCCCTCTTCCCGATTCCACTCCTCCACGGGAATGGGCCAGGAACATTCGCCGCAGCGAACCGCTTGCGTCGCCATCCTTTACTTAGAGTAAATGACGCGAGTGTCGCAAATACGGTCGTGCAGCGCGCGCTTCTCCGGATCAAACCCGGCCATGATGTACCCAATGAAAAAGATCAATGCGCTGATCCATTGCGCGAAGAACCGTCCCGCGGCCTGACCTGCCGTGAGCATCGATCCATCCGTGCGAATCACTTTCAAGCCGAGAATCTGTTTGCCCAACGTCGCGCCCCGCGTCGACAGAAAATATACTTCGTAGGCCACCTGGAGCGCGATCTGCACCAGTACGAGGACCCCGCCCAGTCCCATGATCATCGGCAGGGCGCTCAGGTCGCCGGTGCGCGCTGGCGATATCATCATTAGTCCCAGCGGGATACGAATAATCATCGCAACGACACCGAGGATTACACCGTCGATCAAGCGCGCCACGAAGCGGATCCAGAAACCCGCATAACGGCGGACCCCGATCGCCTGGCCGCCCTCTTGCACGCGTTGCAGATACACCGGCTTGCACTGGGCGCATACCGCGGCATTGCCGATCATCACCAGTTGATTCAATGGGAACGGCCGCCCGCATTCCGAGCAGAATCCCGATTCCGCCGCGATCGCGACCGCCGGCATCGGTGGCGCAGGCTGGCGTACGCCCCGGACCGAGGCATGCGGTTGCCAGTTCGCCATTCCATCGCGCCACACCAGCGTGTCGTCGCGAACGATACCCGCGCGTACCAGATCGTCCAGCGCGGCTTCCTCAACCGGGCCTACCTGTCGACCGCCATCCGCGTAAAACCAGGCCATTTCTGCTCCTCCCGCTAACTTCGGCAGCAACCGCTTTGAGGAACAGTGTACCAGCACACCCTATTTGCTTTCATTCAGTGCGGGCGAGGCCATACACACCAAAACACACGCGGGGCGAGACGGCTGTTACGCCGCCGCGCCCCGCGCAGCCTGGAGGTACATCCCTAAGGAAGAAAACGACGAAAAAACGATTTACGGAGCAGCCGTGACATGCGCGCGGCGATTCCGCTGCCAGCAATCTTCGGACTTGTCCGTGCAAACCGGACGGTCCTTGCCGAAGCTGATCACCGTCAACTGCGAGTTCGGAATCCCCATTGAGCTGAGGAATTCTTCCGAGGTCTTCGCCCGCCGGTCTCCCAGCGCCATGTTGTACTCTTCCGACCCGCGCTCGTCGCAATGCCCTTCGATCAGCAGCTTCTGGCTGGGATAGTTCGCCAGAATGTCGCGGATCACGGCCACATCAGAGGCCAGCGCCGTCCGCGCATCGTCGCGGATGGTGCTCTTGTCGTAATCGAACAACGCATCTTCCAACCGAGCCAGCTTCTCATTAAGCGTCGCCCGTTCCTGCGGCGTCATCGTCGCCTGACGGGGTGCGTCATTGCGAGGCTGGCTCGGCGGCGCAGCCGTGCCGGAGGACCTCGGCGTCGGTTGCGCCGAACTCGGGGGCGGCGCTACGGGAGTTGTATCAGCGGGACGAGCTGCGGCGACCGGCGCCGCCTTGTGGCACGCGGCCGTCGTAAGTACTACTGCGAAGCCCAAAAGGGCCAAAGTTCCTTTTTTCATCAGTGTCCTCTTTCTATTTTCAAAGCTCTGCACTAAGCTTTGTTCGGATCTTCTCCAGACTATCAACAATCGGCCGTTTTCAACAATCCTGTTGGGACGGTATTCCGTCCCCGCGACGGTCCGTATTAGGGTTGGATAGACTGGTCAGCGAAATGTTCCCCGTTCCCTTCACCGGCGGCCGACGCCTGCTTCTGGCCGGATTCGGAGGGCTCTTAGTACTGATTCTGGTGGTCGGCGCAGACGCCTTACTTGTTCTCCGTGAGGTCCGTACGAGCGACGCCCAGGTCCGTGACGTGTACTTGCGGCGAACGCACTCGTTGGATCAGGTGCGGGCCGGGATTTATCAATCCGCGATTGTGATCCGCGATTACCTGCTGGCGTTCGACACCACCGTTGCGAAAGCTCAGGTGGAAAAGTGGACCAGCATCCGGGAATATACCGAGGTCGCGCTTAAGGATTGCGCCTCAGTACTTGGGCCGGCCGAGTCCGGCCCGTTCCGGGACCTCCAGGCCGACATCCAGGTGTATTGGAAATTGCTCGATTCTCTCACGGCGATGCAGGAGCCGGACCGCCGGAGCACCGCCTATTTTTCGGATGAACTGGTGGGCCGCCGCAACGCGATGCTCGAACTGATCGACCGCATCGACCAGATCAACATCCGCCAACTGGCCGCCGGAGATGCCAAGCTCAACGCCACCTTCGATACGCTACGCCTGCGACTGATCGTCATGCTGCTGACCACTCTGTGTGTCGGAATGCTTCTAGCCGCCTTCACCGTCCGCCGCACGCTTACTCTTGAAAATGAGCTGAAGATACGTTACAACGAAGGAGTTCGCGCGCAGCAGGAATTGAAAGAGCTCTCCGCCCGCCTCGTCTCGGCCCAGGAAGAAGAGCGCAGGGCGATCTCGCGCGAGCTTCACGACGAAGTCGGACAATCGCTCTCCGCGCTTTTAATGGAGGCCGGCAACGCCGCCGCCAGTGTTCCGCAGGACTCCGCTGACGTCCGCCGCCATGTCGAGTCGATCAAGAAACTCGCCGAGGCCAGCGTCAACGTGATCCGCAACATGACCCTCCTGCTTCGCCCCTCGATGCTCGACGATTTCGGCCTGGTCCCGGCTCTCGAGTGGCAGGCGCGCGAGGTCTCGAAGCGTACCGGCCTGCGCGTCCATGTTTCCGCCGAAGAAGGCGCCGCGGAGCTATCCGATGAATTCAAGACCTGTATCTACCGCGTGGTCCAAGAGGCCCTGCACAATTGCGCGCGTCACTCCCGCGCGCGCAACGTCAAGGTGGTGGTGAAGCAGGAGCCGTCGCGCATTATACTTTCGGTGGAAGACGACGGCCACGGCTTCGACGCACGCCGTGTGCGGGGCCTGGGTCTGGTGGGCATGGAAGAGCGTGTGAATCACCTGGGCGGCGCATTCGAGATCGAATCGCAGCCCGGCGCCGGCACTAAGGTCGCGGTGGAACTGCCGCTCGCGAGTTAAAAGCCAGCTCAGACAATGCCGATCCGAATCCTTCTCGCCGACGACCACACAGTAATGCGAAACGGCCTGCGCCTCCTGCTGGAGCGTCAGTCGAATCTTCAAGTCGTCGGAGAAGCCGCCGATGGCCGCGAAGCCGTGGAACTGGCAGCGTCCGAAAAACCGGATGTGGTGGTCATGGACATCGCCATGCCGCACTTGAACGGCGTCGAGGCCGCCCGCCAGATCGCCATGCGCAGTCCCCAAACTGCCATCGCGATCCTGAGCATGCACAGCGACGAAAGCTATGTGATCCGATCGCTCAAAGCCGGCGCTCGCGCCTATTTATTAAAGGATTCCGCCGAAGCCGACCTGATCGCCGCGATTCAGGCAATCATGAAAGGCCAGAGCTTTTTCAGCCCCGCCGTCCGCCGCATCTTGAAGGAAGACTATATGCGCCAGCTCGACGAAATGGGCGCGGAAGACACCTACGAATTGCTGACCACGCGGGAGCGCGAAGTCCTGCAACTGGTCGCCGAAGGCAAAAGCAACAAAGAAGTGGCCAATCTGTTGAACCTGAGCCTGTATACGGTAGAAACCCACCGCACCCACATCCTGCAAAAATTGAACCTGCACAGTGTCCCGGAGCTGATCCTGTACGCCGTCCGGAAGGGCATCATCAGCTAACTGACCGCCGCAGATAGACGCCGATCAACGCAAATTTAAAAAATTGTTTTGATCCACGTCCATCGGCGTTTATCTGCGGCCAGAGCCAATGCGACAGCTAACAAATTAGCGTTAATTTCGTGTCCGTTCGTGGCTAACAATCTTTTGTTAGCGTGAAGCAATGATCCTCGATGTCAACGGCGAGCCGCTCGCGCCTGAATCTGTCCGCATGCTCGAATATCTCAAGACCCGGGCGTCGGAAATGTCCACAGCCGGCATCCGCGAACGGATTCGGGCTGCCGCGCAGGAACTCGAAACTGTCGTTGCCCAGGTGAGCCCCTCGGATGCCCGCCGCCGGCCGGTCGAAGGGAAATGGCACATCGCCGAGGTGGTCGATCATATCTCTCAAACGCAGATCCGTGGCACCGAGGAATTGCGTCATCTTCTCGAAGGGCGTCGCCCGCCGCTTCCGCCGGTCTACGAAGCTCTTCGCTCCGGCGCCGGAACCTGGGCGCCCTGGGACTTGCTCAAAGAAGAACTCCATGCTGCGAATCAGGCGATGCTCGATCTGCTCGAGTCCGCGCCAGAGGAAGCGCCCGCGCCGTCGGACCCTACCGTGAAGACGGTGATGGTAACGCTAAGAGCCCTGAAAGACGGCACGCTCGCGCCCCAGATCTACTTCATTGAGGTCCAATGGAAGGAGTACGCGCTATTGCAGCGCCTGCATCTGCTGGATCACCGCACGCAGGTCAAAAAGCTCCGCGCGTCTTTGTCGGAAGCCTCTTCGGCGGGCTTGCAAATAGCGTAATGCTCCCCGCATCCGCCGGACTCATCGCGATTTCCGTGCCCGCCGGCAGCGCGATCGCCTGTTTGTAGTAGTACGTCCGCGCGAATGCCGGATTGTACTGATAAATCCACAGCAGCGGCTCGAACGTTCCATCCGGACGCGCCGCAACGATTTGCACGCTCGCGCCCTTCTTCAAGTCCTTGATGCGCACCGCGATCACCCGTTCTGGCGCTTCCAGCTTCGCTTCACCCGATACGGCCACTTCGGACGCTCCCGCGGGCTTCGGCGTATCCAGCCAGTCCGATTTCTTCGGGGCCGCGGGCATAAACTTCGGCTCCCCTTCCGGAGCTCCGCCTTCCACCCAATCCGAGATTACTTCCAGCTCTTCACCCGTGAGCCCCCGGTCATTTTGAAACTCCCCGAATCCCTTCACGGCTTCCCACGGCGGCATCCGGCGTTCGAGGACTTCTTCCTTGATCGCCTTGGCCCACGGCCGCGATTCTTCATAGGTGATCAGCGAAAACGCCGATCCGCCTTCGCGATGGCACGAGGCACAGCGCTTATAGACGAGCCGGGAAACTTCCTTCGACCACGTAATTTTAGTGGTGATGATGTCATGCGCTTCGGCCACGCCGAAGCCCGCGAGAATCAGAAGCGCCGCACGAAACATCATTCGGATTTGTGGGAGTAGATATTCCTGTTCGTGATCTTCGGATCAACCGCGACGTCGAAGAATCCGACCAGCATCTCTTCCCAGCTTTGCTCACCCCATTTTACGTCCTTCTTCGGGTCGGGATTCGCCGGATTGTTCGGCGAATTGTCCCACCACGCCGTAGCCTTGATCTTGGTCCCCGGTTTCAGGTCGATCGGCTTTTCCAGCTTGTAGGAAAGCTGCCAGCTCAAACTCCAGTCGTTGACTTTAAGCAGCGTTTCCGTTTCGCCGGTCGGATAGATGATGTCGTACTGAAACGCCTTGCCGCGCAGATGCATGTGTGGGAACAAACTCAGCAGGGTCATCTGATTCATGATCGGCGAGATCGCTTCCACCTGAAAATTTGGATCGCCGGCGGGAATCGTAAAGCGATTGTTTAGCGCGCCCACCGTGATGATTCGCTCCTTGGGCTCTTCCTTTGCGAACACGAGCCCGATCTCGGTCTGATCCTTACCGGCCTTTCCGCTCGCCGTGTAGTGCATCTGGAAAATCAGGTCGCTCCCGGCTTTGATCTGCTTCGCCTGCCCGGGCTTCCAGATATCCGGAACCATCCCTGGCGTGTAAATCGTCAGGACGTCATTCCCCTGACCCTGCGTGTTCAGAAATCGCTGCTGCGCATTCGAAGCCGCGGGTACGTATGGCACACCTGGCTTCGCGTCCGCCAGCCACTTGTTTCCCGGTTCCCGGATAAAGATCACCGCGTGATGCACGATGGTCCGGTCCGACGGCCGGATCTCCACCGCATTCACCCACTTATCTTCCGTGAACCCGGTCGGGACCACGATGTACTGATACTCGACTTCGCCCGAAGCCGGCATATCGAACGCCGCAGGCATGTGGATCACTGCGTCGGGTTTCGGGATGTTCCACCCTTCCACCCACTTCCGCGGTTTCGGAGCGTCGGCTTTGTTGCCCTCCTCCGCGCCAGAATCCGCCCACGCGGCCAGCGTGCTGATCTCCGCCTTGGTCAGCGACCGGTCATTCGAGAATTTTCCATAGTGCGGATCGGCCGGCCACGGCGGCATCTTGCCGCGCACCACCTCGATCTTGATCGCCTTCGCCCACGGCCGCGCCTGCTCGTACGTCAGCAACGGCATCGGCCCGATCTCGCCCGTTCGATGACACTCCTGGCAGCTCTTTTGCAGGATGGGCTCCACATCTTTGTGGAAAGTTACAAGTGGCGCTGCTGCCAAGCTCGACGCTATCGTCAATACAATCCACTTAATCGACATAAGAATCCCGTTAGAATCCTTCCAAAAGTAGAACGGGAGTGGCAGCCCGCGCCGCCACTCCCGTCAAAGCCGAGCCCAGGATTAAACCGGGCCTACCGATCGTTCACGCTGGTATCCGGCGCCTTCTTTTTCGGACGCATCAGATCCATGGGACTCATGTTCAGCGGAACCGACACGTCGAAGAACCCGAACATCATCTCGTCCCAGCTCTGTTCGCCGTAATGAACCGCCTTGGTGGGATCGGGATTCGCCGGATTGTTCGCCGAATTGTCGTAGTGAGCCGTGCATTCGATGGTCGTACCCTTCGGCAGGAACATCGGCTTGTCCAGATAGTAGGAAAGCTGCCAGCTAAAGCTGTAATGCGGGACGTTCAGGATTTTTTCTGTTTTGCCGTCCGGCGTGGTCACGCGGAAATCGAAATCCTTGCCCCGAAGATGCATGTGCGGCAGCAGCATTTCGAGCGTCGAATCTTCCTGCAGCGTAATCTTGGCGTCCACCTGGTAATTGGAATCGCCGGGGGGAATGGTGAATTTCGGGTTCATCGCCGCCAGCGTGAGCACGCGCTCTTTGGGCGCATCTTTGGCGAAGATGATGCCCACCCGGCTCTTGTCCGAGCTCGCAGTCCCATCGGCTGTGTAATGGAGCTGGAAAATGATGTCGGCGCCCTTTGGCACCAGCTTCACTTGTCCCGGCTTCAGCGTGTCAGGAACTGTTCCGGGAGCGTAGCCGGCGAGGAAATCTCCGCCGAAGCCGCCATCGCCGCCCTTGTTCTTTTCCGGCACAAACGGAACCCCAATCGGGGCATCCTTCATCCATTGCGATTTCGGATCGCGGATGTAGGCAATGATATGATGCGTCCTCTGCCGGTCCGAAGGCCGCGCCTCGGCGAACTGGATGTATTTATCTTCCGTGAAGTTCGTGGGCATTCGGACATATTGATAGTCAACGGTCCCCGATGCGGGAATCTGGAACGCGGTGGGGATCTCGAACACCATATCCGGCTTGCCGATGACCCAGCCCTCGGTAAACTCGACCGGTTTCGGAGCGTCCTTCGGATTTCCAGCCTGGGCGCCTGTGTCAACCCAAGAAACCAGCGTCGTCAATTCCGCTTCCGACAAGCTGCGGTCATTAGCGAACTTGCCGTAATGGGAATCGGCAAACCATGGCGGCATCTTCTTGGTAGCGACGGCCGACTTGATGGCCTTCGCCCAGGGCCGCGTGCTGTCGTACGTCATGAAAGACATCGGCCCGGCTTCCCCCGGACGATGGCAGTTCTGGCAGTTTTTCTGAAGGACCGGCAAAACGTCCTTATAAAAGGTAGGTTGCGAGGGCACCGGCGCAGCGGCAGCTATGGCCGCACACACCAAGCCTGTGTAAAATGCGCGCATCAAAAACCTCCAGCTTCTCCAATATACGCCGGATGGCAGGTATTTTGTTCCCCTGGTTTTAGCGTCCTTTGCACGGGAAAACCCGAGCGCTTGCAACATAACGACTCTCAGGGACTTAACGGCGTTAATCCCAAATGTAAATTTTTGTATTAGTAGGGCAGGTCCCCGACCTGCCGTCTCGAAGAGCCACAATCGAGGGGCGTTGGCTGGCCTTCCCGCTTAAAACGTGGAATCATGGTGCCGGGAGGTCGCTATGGACGCGCGCGACAAGATCGACTGGTCCGAATGCCCCCTCGTCGAGGTCAAACCCGGAGTCCAAAGCGGTGCCCCCGTACTGCGTGGCGCGCGGATGCCGGTCAGCGTGATTGTCGATAACTTCGACTACGGCGTAAGTGTCGCTGAAATCTCCGAACAATTCGAGATTCCGCTGGATCGTATTGAGGCGATCTTGACGTACGCCAAGAGCCACCGCATTGCGCATCGCCTTTGATAGGAACGTTCCGGTCGGAGTGCGCCGCTTCCTTTCCAAACACGAAGTGTTCACCTTCGACGAGTTGAAATGGCATCCACAACTCGAAAATGGCGATCTCCTGAACGCGGCAGAGACGGCTGGTTTCGATGTTCTCGTTACAGCCGACCAAAACATCAGATATCACAGAAGCTGGCCGGTCGAAAACGAGCCATGGTCGTTCTCGGGTCGAATCTATGACCTGTCGTACGCGCTCACGCGGAGGCCATCTCGGCAGCTGCCGATGCGATCAGTGAAGGAAGCTATCAGTTCATCGAAATGCCGGTACAGGACCGTTGACGGCTACTTCCCGAAAATACTCTTCGGGATCATCGCATGCACCCCCTTAGTCCCATCCACCAACTGCGTGATCTCCAGATCCACGCCGACGCTGGTCAGTGCATAGGCATCCTCGCGCGACAGCTTCTTCGTTTCGACCAGAAAATCGATCGTCTCGATCGCGCAGATCCGAGCTGCCTGCGTCAGGTCCGGATCCAGGCCCATCGTGATCCAATGCGTCGGCGTCTCCGCCCGCGGCCACTTCAGATGCATATCTTTCCTGACGATGAATTGAAACACTCCGGTCAGCGACGTCTCCATCGCGGTGATGTCCACCTCGCCATTTCCCATCCCGGCGTGCCCGTCGCCCACTTCGAACAGCGCTCCAGGCGCATGCACTGGGATGAACAGCGTCGTCCCCGCGACCAGTTCCTTGTTATCGAGGTTGCCCGCGTGAATCCCAGGAGGCGCGCTATTCACCCGACCCGCAGCGGCCGGTGGCGCGATTCCCATGCTTCCAAAAAACGGTTTTAGCGGCAGATCGATTCCCGGAGCAAAATGCCCAATCTTCTTCTCCCGATCGAGCGCTATCAACTTGGATCGTCCGACCTCGAAAAGATCGGAGAGGAAACCGGCTCGCCCCATCGTATTGATCGCATACGGCACGTCCATTCGGATCTCTTTGATGCGAACTTCCAGAACGTCGCCCGGCATCGCGCCTTCGATTGCCACCGGCCCGGTCAGCAGATGCCCGCCCGGCCCCCGAGCCTCTCGCGGGACCTTCTCGTAGATGTTGCGCAGCTCTGCCTGGATCTGGTCTGGCTTCACGCCCGCTTTCTCCAGATTCTGTGGATTCCCGGAGACTGTCTGAATCTCCACGGTGTCACCGGACTTCACGGTCAGCGCCGGCTTCGCATCGGCCCAGTAGTATCCCCAGGCCATGTTTTCAGGAGTAACTTTCAGTTTGTGTTCAGCAGCCGGAAGCGCCGCCACGGTCACCACGGAGATCAGGAAAAGGCGAATCATGTCCGTCCATCTTGACATAAAGGGTCAAGGTAAAGCAGTTACACAAAGCGTCCGATATTTGTTCGTAAACCGTTTTGGGGTAGACTTAACCCAGTACGGAGGAAAGGTTAACGATGGCATTCTGTCCGAACTGTGGAGCCCAAGTAGAAGGAAGATTCTGCGCCAAGTGTGGAACCGCGGTTCAAGCCGGACCTACCCCGGCTGGCCCGACTCCGGGACCAAATCCTGGATACCAGCCCTCCCCGGGTGGCTATACTCCCCCTCCCCCTGCCGCGCCGGTACAATCGGGGGGCATGGCCGACAACATGGCTGCCGCTCTCTGTTACCTTCTGACCGTGATTACTGGAATCCTGTTCCTGGTTATCGAGCCGTATAGCAAGAACCGCTTGATCCGCTTCCATGCATTCCAGTCGATCTTCCTCTGGGTCGCGGCCGTAGCCGTCTTCATTGTGGCTGGCATTCTTAGCGTCACTCTCGGAGCAATTCCGGTCATCGGCTGGATCTTCAGCATTCTGCTTCATCTTTGTCTGGGACTCGGATTCTTCGTCCTTTGGCTGATGCTGATGTATAAGGCTTACAACAACGAAAAGTGGGTTCTGCCGATCGTGGGCCCATTGGCCGAAAAGCAGGCCAACTCCTAAATCTCTGAATTATCGGCGTGTATCGGCGTTCATCTGCGGCCAGAATCAAGTAGCCGAAACCACCGGAAACGCGTCTAACGAACGAGTGTTACGACTCAGCGCGATATTCTTGTCTCTTGCGGCCCTGGCCGCCGCCCAGCCGCGCATTGGCCTGATCGATTTCTACGGTCTCCATCGAGTCACCGAAGCCAAAGTTCGCCAGACGATCGGAGTCAAGGAAGGCGACTTCCTGCCGCGCTCCAAAGGCGACGTCGAGGAGCGGCTCGACACCATCCCTAACGTCGTGGAATCGCATCTTGAAGCGGTCTGCTGCGATGACGGCAAGATGATTCTGTACGTCGGCCTGGAAGAAAAAGGAGCCGTTCATTTCGATCTGCGCGAGCCCCCCGACGGAGAGGTCCAGTTACCTGAAGACGTCACGAAGACCTATAAGCGCTTCCTTGAAGCTTCGCAAAACGCTCTTCGCATGCACGAAACCGCCGAGGATCTGACCAACGGGCACGCGCTCTCCGCCAACGCGGAAACCCGCGAGATTCAGCAGCAGTTCATTCCCGTCGCAAAGCAGTACGTCGGCGATTTCCGTCACATCCTGCGCGATTCGAACGATGAAGAACAGCGCGCGATTGCGGCCTATGTGATCGTTTATTATCCCGATGAGAAAGCCATCGTCGACGATCTGCAATTTGCACTGAAGGATTCCGACCCGGGTGTCCGGACCAACGCCGCGCACGGCTTGCGAGCGCTAGCCGTTCTGGCTCGCTTGAAACCTGACTCCGGCGTAAAAGTCGAGCCCACCTGGTTCATCGAAATGCTGAATTCGCTGTCGTGGTCGGACCGCAGCCAAGCCCTCGACATGCTGCAGATCCTGACCGACGATCACAACCCATCGGCGCTCGATCAACTGCGCGACCGCGCCCTTCCAGCGCTCACCGAAATGGCCCGTTGGAAGACCTTGAAGCACGCGCTCCCGGCATTTCTATTGTTAGGCCGCGTAGCCGGCATCCCCGACGATCAAGTGCAAGAAGCCTGGTCCCGCGGGGACCGCGAACCCATCATCGCGCAGGCAACGAATTCCAAGAAGAAAAAATAGTCTTATTCGCGTTCATTCGTGTGCATTCGCGGCCAAGCCGGTTTTACCTTGCCTCAATCGCGAAATACCGCGTACTTCCGCCCCGATTGACCAGCAGGAGCACCGTATGCCCCGGCCCTCGCCGCGTCGCCCGGTCGAAATCGCTGACGCTCGAGATCCGCGCATGATCCACCTCCTGAACCACATCCCCCGGCGCCAACCCCGCCACCGAGGCCGCGCTGCCATCCGCGACCTCGGTGATCACGACGCCTTTCGTTCCCGGTGG
>Ga0209579_10002211_pt1 | contig 15159 bp, 15 predicted proteins | sample Coa_R1_2_FD_187152 | JGI IMG/M metagenome (GOLD analysis project Ga0209579, IMG submission 187152) | Surface soil microbial communities from Centralia Pennsylvania, which are recovering from an underground coalmine fire - Coalmine... | ecosystem: Environmental > Terrestrial > Soil >... | reverse complement strand
TCGCCGGCTGGGACGATCCGCGCATGCCGACGCTCGCCGGCTTGCGGCGGCGCGGCGCGCCGCCCGAGGCGATCCGCGATTTCGTCAAGCGCATCGGTGTCGCCAAGGCCAACAGCGTGGTCGACGTGGCGATGCTGGAATTCTCCATCCGCGAGCACCTCAATAAGACGGCGGAGCGCCGCATGGCGGTGCTGCGTCCGCTCAAAATCGTGATCGCGAACTATCCCGAGGGCAAAAGCGAAGAGGTCGAGGCCGTCAACCATCCGGAAAATCCGGCCCTTGGCACGCGACGGCTGAAATTCGGCCGCGAGATTTTCATCGAGCGCGATGATTTCATGGAAAATCCGCCGAAGAAATTCTTCCGGCTGTCGCCCGGCACGGAGGTGCGCCTGCGCTACGCCTATTTCATCACCTGCCGCGAAGTCGTGAAAAACGCCGCCGGCGAGGTGGTCGAGCTGCGCTGCAGCTACGATCCCGCCACCAGGGGCGGCAATGCGCCCGACGGCCGCAAGGTCAAGGCAACGATGCATTGGGTGTCGGCGCAAGACAGCATCCCCGCCGAGGTGCGGCTCTATAATCCGCTGTTCATACGGCCCGACCCGGATTCGACCTATTTCGAGTCGCAGCTCAATCCGACCTCGCGCGAAGTCCTCGCCGATGCGCGCGTCGAGCCGGCGCTGGCCGGAGCAAATTCCCAGTCTGCCGTGCAGTTCGAGCGGCTGGGCTATTTCTGCCCCGATCCGGATTCAACGCCGGCGCGGCTCGTTTTCAATCGCACCGTCGGATTGCGCGACACCTGGGCGAAGGTGTCCGGCACCTAATTTTCCTGCTGGACCCCCACCCCGACCCTCCCCCTTCCAGGGGGAGGGAATCGGAAGAGGAGTGTTCCTTTCCTCCCCCTGAAAGGGGGAGGATTTAGGTGGGGGTCGATCTTTGAGAAAGGGGAAAAGCCAGCGCCCCACCCTCGCCACGGCTTACACGCCCCGGTAGCATCGCCTCCTCCTAATCCTCCTCCCACATGCGGAGGAGGGAAGGGTGGGAGTCAGCGCGCAGGGGGCGCGCAGTGGCAAACGACGACAAAATGGAAAGCCGTGCGCAAACCGGCGCCGCAACGTGGCCGGTCGGCGGCGCGCGCGCGGCGGCGGGCGGGCGGCAAGGCGGCTTCGAGTTCGCCGTCCCTGCGCAGATCCGGCAATGGGCGGCGCAGGAAATCAGCGCCGGACGGCTGTTGCCATGGTTCGCGGTCGCTTACGGCGCCGGCACCGTTCTCTATTTCACCGCGGACCGCGAGCCGGCCAGCTGGGCGGCAAGCGGTCTCGCCATCGTCTGTCTCTCCTTTGCCGTGCTGCTGCGCCGGCAAGCGGCAGCGTTCGTCGTGGCGCTCGGCGTCTTTGGCATGGCCTTCGGCTTCGCTACGGCTACGCTGAAGACCGCGCTTATCGATCACCCGGTGTTGCGATTTTCGACTTCGGGCGTGACCATTTCAGGCTTTGTCGAACTGCGCGAGGAAAGCCAGCACACCGACCGTTTCGTGCTGCGCGTCGACCGCATCGAGGGCGGCCGCATGGACGTCAAGCCGCAACGCGTGCGGCTCTCGGTCAAACGCGGCATGGCGCCGCCGGCCGGCGCCTTCGTCGAGGTCAAGGCGCTCCTTGATCCGCCGCTGCAACCGCTCGAGCCCGGCTCTTACGATTTCGCCCGCGATCTGTTTTTCCAGGGCATCGGCGCCTCGGGCTTTGTGCGCGGCGCCGTCAAGATCGTGACGCCGCCGGCGCCGCAAGGCCCGTTGCAACGCACCGACGCTTTCGTCCAAGACTTGCGCGATGCGATCGACGCGCGCATCCGCGCAGTCTTGCCGGGCGATCCTGGCTCCATCGCCGCGATGCTGATCAACGGGCGGCGCGACGCCATCGATCAGCATCTCTACGACGCCATGTTCGTGTCCGGGATCGGCCATGTGCTGTCGATCTCCGGCTATCACATGGCGGTCGTCGCCGGCGTGATCTTCTTCATTTTCCGCGCCGGCCTGGCGCTGATCCCCGGGCTTGCCGACCGCATGCCGATCAAGAAATGGGCCGCCTTCGCAGCCCTCCTGGTCACCGCGTTCTATCTCGTTTTGTCCGGCAACCAGGTCGCGACCCAGCGCTCCTTCATCATGATCGGCGTCGTGCTGCTTGGCGTCCTGGTCGACCGGCCGACCTTGACCATGCGCACCGTGACGATCGCCGCGCTGGTGGTGCTGTTCTTTGCGCCCGAGTCCGTCGTGCATCCGAGTTTCCAGATGTCGTTTGCGGCGACGCTGGCACTGATCGCCGGCTACGAGCGCGGGGCGGTGAAGTTGCGCGCGGGGGTCGACAGCTCGCTTGGCGCCCGCGCCGCGCTGTGGGGGGTCAACGAGATCGTCGGGCTGACACTGGCGTCGCTCCTCGCAAGCTTGGCGACGACGCCATATGCGTCCTATCACTTCCATCGGCTGGCGCCCTATGGCGTGCTGGCGAACCTCCTCGCCATGCCGGTCGTCTCAGCCTGGGTGATGCCGATGGGAATCCTCGGCGTCGTCGCCATGCCGTTCGGCTTCGACGCCGAATGCTGGCGGCAGATGGGCTACGGCATCGAATGGATGGACGCGGTGGCGCTCTGGGTGGCGAGCCTGCCGGGCGCTTGGGCCCGCATCGACCTGTTCGGCACCGGCCCGCTTCTCTTTGCCACGGCGGGGCTATTGGTCATGGGCCTGTTAAAGACGCCGCTACGCTTTAGCGGCGCGCTGTTCGTGCTTGTCGCCGTGATCTGGATCGCGCGCAGCCCGGCGCCGGACGTGCTGATCGACGCCGAGGGACGCTCGTTTGCCGTGCGCGGCGCGGATGGACGGCTCGCCCTCCATCACGCCGGCGGCGACACCTTTGCCATCCGTGAATGGCTCGCCGCTGACGCCGACGGCCGCGACGTCCACGACCGGGGCTTGGGGGAGGGAATCGCGTGCGATGCTTCCGGCTGCATCGGCAGGCTCGCCGATGGCGCCGTCGTCGCCTATGCGCTTGCGCCCGATGCGTTCGAGGACGATTGCCGGCGCGCCACGCTCATTTTCGCGGTGCACGACGATCCGCCGCCCGGCTGTGCCGCGCAGGTGATCGGCCGACATATCTGGTACGACCGCGGCGCGCTGGCGTTGCGCCGCACCGCGACGGGCTTTGCCGTCGATTCCGCGCGGCCGAAAAATTTTGACCGGCCGTGGGCGCCGGCTTGGCCGGCGCGTCCGTCCGATGCCGCGGCGGCAAATTCAGCCGGCGCGCCCGATCGCGCTGCTGCGCCGCGCGATGCAACGCCGCAGCAGGACGACATCGAAGCGGACCAGTAGTGCTTTCCCAAGTCCTGTCGCGGATGCATTAATGTGCCGGCACATTCGTTCATTGCGAAGGGCGCGAGCCGCAACACCCGTGAAGAAAGCCACACCGGTCATGACGAAGAGCAAGAGCGCGGCGACGAAAGCGAAAGAGGGCGCCTCTCCCTCACGGCTGATCGATGCGCGGATCAAGGAGCTTGGCGATTGGCGGGGCGAGACGCTCGCCCGGGTGCGAGGTGTCATCAAGGAGGTCTGCCCCGACGTGGTCGAGGAGTGGAAGTGGCGCGGGGTTCCGGTGTGGGAGCACGCCGGCATCATCTGCACCGGCGAGACCTACAAGGCGGTCGTGAAGCTGACCTTTGCCAAGGGCGCTGCGTTGGCCGATTCGTCAGGCCTGTTCAATTCCAGCCTTGAAGGCAATGTGAGGCGCGCCATCGATATCCGCGAGGGCGACAAGATCAACGAGAAGGCGCTGAGGGCGCTCGTTCGCGCCGCCGTCGATCTCAATCGGAGCAAATCGAAAAAGAAGCCCGTTAGTACCGTCTGAACAAGCCCACGAGCTTGCCCTGAATGCGCACCCGATTGGGCGGCAGAATGCGCACCTCGTAGGCGGTGTTGGCGGGCTCCAGCGCGATCGAGGCGCCGCGGCGGCGGAAGCGTTTGAGCGTTGCCTCCTCGTCGTCGATCAACGCGACGACGATATCGCCGGTGTCGGCGGCGTCGGTGCGTTTGAGCAATGCCATATCACCATCGAGAATGCCGGCCTCGATCATGGAATCGCCGCGCACTTCGAGCGCGAAATGCTCGCCCGTGGTGAGAAGATCGGGCGGCATGTTGATGGTGTGGCTGCGGGTTTGGATCGCTTCGATCGGCGTGCCGGCGGCGATGCGGCCCATCACCGGCACGGCGACCGGGCGGCCGCCTTCGTCCTCGGAAGCCGCCCGAACGCGGCCGAGATTGCCTTCGATCACGCTCGGGGTGAAGCCGCGGCTGCGGCCCGCGGCCATGCCGTGAGCGATCGATTCCGGCAGCTTGATCACCTCGATGGCGCGCGCCCGGTTGGGCAGCCGGCGGATGAAACCACGCTCCTCGAGCGCGGTAATGAGCCGATGAATGCCCGACTTGGAGCGCAGGTCGAGCGCATCCTTCATCTCATCGAAGGACGGAGGAACGCCTGCTTCCTTGAGGCGCTCATGGATAAACCGCAAGAGTTCGGCTTGCTTGCGCGTGAGCATCGGCGCTTCCCCTTTTGCCGGCAGACTCCCGTTCGCGGGCGCCTGCGGTCGAAACAAATCATGAACGGACACTATCCGTTCCATATGTGTTCCGCAACCATTTAATTTGAAGTGAAGAAACCAGAGCTCCGCACCAACGGGCGCTTAACGCTCGAATTTAACGATCGTGCAGCGGCTGCCGGCTTTCGCCGCCGGCGCGTAAGGCTCTCGGATGACGAGACAATCGGCCTTCGCCAGCGGCGCCATCATGGAACTGTCCTGCACCGGGAAGGGCGTGGCGACGAGACCTTCGGAACCGGCCTTGAGCGTGGCGCGGAGGTAATCGGCCCGCTCGTCGTTTTCGGCAAGATCGGCGCCGAGCACCGCCGATTCGGTTGCCGCGGTCAGGTCGCTGCGCCCGCTCATGCGTCGAATCAGCGGCACCAGGAACAGAAAGGCGCAGACAAAGGACGACACCGGATTGCCGGGCAGGCCGAGCACGTGCATCGCGCCGAGCCGCCCGTGCATCAGCGGCCGCCCGGGCCGCATCGCGACTTTCCAGAACGACAGATCCATGCCTTCTTTGGCGAACGCTTGGCGCACCAGATCGTATTCGCCGACCGAAGCGCCGCCGGTGGTCACCAGAATGTCCGCTGGAATATCGCGGGCGTCGCGAATGGCGGTGATAGTCGCCTGCAGCGTGTCATGGACGACGCCGAGATCGGTCACTTCGGCGCCTTCTTCGCGCGCCAGGGCGGCAAGCGAAAAGCCGTTCGAATAGACGATTTGCCCCGGCCCGGGCTCCCGTCCCGGCGGCACCAGTTCGTCGCCGGTCCCGAACATGGCGATGCGCGGGCGCCGATATACCGGCACCAGCGGGTGGTTCATGCCCGCAGCGAGCGCGAGATCGCGCGCGGTGAGGCGGTGGCCTTTGACGAACAGCTTCTCGCCTTCGCGAAAATCGAGGCCCTTCGGGCGGACATTGCGGCCCTTGGCCGCCGGTTTCTGCACCTCGACAGTGTCGCCGTCGCGCGTCGTCACTTCCTGGATCACCACGGTGTCGGCGCCGTCCGGCACAAAGCCGCCGGTGAAAATGCGCGCCGCTTGTCCGGGCCCGACCGCGGCAGCGAATGGCCGGCCGGCCGCGACCTCGCCGATGACCTTCAGTCGCACCGGCGCATTGGCCACGTCCGCCGCGCGCACCGCGTAGCCGTCCATCGCCGAGACGTCCGCCGGCGGCTGGGTGCGCAATGCTTTCAGGTCGAAGGCCAGCACGGCGCCGTCGGCCTCGGACAGCGGAACCTCGTCGGGCGGCAACGGGCTTGCGTGCGCGAGCACCTGTTCCAGCGCCTCGGCGACCGAAATCAACGCCACGACATCACTCCCGTAACAGCCCTTATTCAGCGATCGGCGCGATAGTGACCGGAGCGGCCGCCGCGCTTCTCGACGAGCCGGATGCCTTCGATGCGCATACCGCGTTCGACCGCTTTGACCATGTCATAGACGGTCAGACAGGCAACCGAAACCGCGGTGAGCGCTTCCATTTCGACGCCGGTCTGGCCTGCGACTTTCACCCGCGCCGTCACGACAATGCCGGGCAGCGCGGCATCGGGCACGACGTCGACTTCGATTTGCGACAGCAGGAGCGGGTGACAGAGCGGGATCAATTCGTGGGTCCGCTTGGCAGCCTGTATGCCGGCGATGCGGGCAACGCCAAGAACGTCGCCTTTTTTCGCATCGCCCTTGCGCACGATCTCAAGCGTCTTCGGCGCCATCACCACGCGGCCCTCGGCCACCGCCACGCGTTCGGTTGCGGGTTTTGCGGAAACGTCCACCATGCGGGCTTCGCCGCGGCCGCTCAGATGAGTGAGTTTTTTTGCGCGCCGCGGCACGGCGTTCACCGGGCCGAGGTAAGCGCGGGTTTCCGCGCCAAGAGCGCGCGTGTTGCGGCGGCCACGTCGTTCTGCCGCATCAGGCTTTCGCCGACGAGAAACGTCGCAATGCCGGCGCTCGCGAGCCGCGCCAGATCGGCCGGACTGAAAATGCCGCTCTCGCCGACGATAATGCGGCCGGGAGGAACCATGCGCGCCAGCCGCTCGCAGGTGGCAAGCGTCGTCACGAAGCTTTTGAGGTCGCGGTTATTGATGCCGATCAGTTGCGATTTCAGGCGAAGCGCCCGTTCCAACTCCTTCTCATCATGGACTTCCAGAAGAACGTCCATGCCGTGCGCCCAAGCCGCGTCTTCGAGCTCGGCGGCGCATGAATCATCGACCGCGGCAAAGATGATGAGAATGCAATCGGCGCCGTATGCGCGCCCCTGCACCACCTGGTAGGGGTCGTACATGAAATCCTTGCGCAGGACCGGAAGCGTCGACACCGCGCGCGCCTGACGCAGATGATCGAGGCTGCCCTGGAACGAGGGCGCATCGGTCAAGACCGAGAGACAGGTCGCGCCGCCGGCCTCGTAGGCCGCGGCAAGCGATGCCGGATCGAAATTCTCGCGGATCAGCCCTTTCGAGGGGCTCGCCTTCTTGATCTCGGCGATCAGCGCATAGTCGTTCGCAGCCAGGCGCCGCTCGATGGCGCGCACGAAGCCGCGCGGCGCGCTCGCCGCTTTGGCCTCCTCCGCAAGCACAGCCAGCGGCCGGCTCGCTTTGGCGGCGGCGATCTCGTCGCGTTTATAGGCCGCGATCTTGGCCAGAATGTCAGCCATCATTGGAGACCACGATGAGGCGGTCGAGCCGACCTTCGGCTTCGCCGGAATCCACCGAATGGGTGGCGAGAGCGAAGCCCTCTTTGAGGGTCTTCGCCTTGCCGGCAACGACCAGCGCGGCTGCGGCATTGAACAAGGCGACGTCGCGGAACGGCGTTTGCTTGCCTTCCAGCACCTCTTGCACCGCCGCGGCGTTTCTCGACGCATCGCCGCCGCGCAATGCCTCGGGCTTCGCTCTCGGCAGTCCGATATCTTCCGGCGCGATCTCGAAACTGCGGATGACGCCATCTTCGAGCGCGGTGACGCTGGTCGGGCCAGCCGTCGTGATCTCGTCGAGACCATCGGAACCGTGCACCACCCAGACGCGCTCGGCGCCGAGATTTTTCAACACCTGCGCCAGCGGCTCGGTCCATTGCTTGGAAAATACCCCGACCATCTGCCGCTTCACGCCGGCCGGATTCGACAACGGCCCCAGCAAGTTGAAGATGGTGCGGGTGCCGAGTTCGACGCGGGTCGGCCCGACATTCTTCATCGCCGGATGGTGCGTCGGCGCGAACATGAAGCCGATGCCCGCTTCGCGGATGCAATGGCCGATCTGCTCGGCGTTGAGGTCAATATTGACGCCGAGAGCTGCCAGCACGTCGGCGGCGCCCGATTTCGATGACAGCGCGCGGTTGCCGTGCTTGGCGACCGGCACTCCGGCGCCGGCCACGATCAGCGCGGCGCAAGTCGAAATGTTGAACGAGCCCGAGGCGTCGCCGCCGGTGCCGACGACATCGATGGCGTCGGGCGGCGCCTCGACCCGCAACATTTTCGACCGCATCGTGGTCACGGCGCCGGTGATCTCATCAACGGTCTCGCCGCGCACGCGCAATGCCATCAAGAGAGCGCCCATCTGCGACGGCGTCGCCTCGCCGGCCATCATCTGCTCGAAGGCGCCGGCCGCCTCGTCGCGGCCGAGCGCGGCGCCGGTCGCAACCTTGCCGATCAGCGCCCTGAACTCCACGGTCACGGTGCGGACCCCTCAATGCGCGCGCGCGTGCGCCCGGCGCGCCGGGGTGGGGGCGGCAGCCGGCGCGGCACGACGCCGTCCGGTCGATACATTCCAGGACGCGGCGATGTCGAGAAAGTTCTTCAGCATCAGATGGCCGTGCTCCGACGCAATGCTTTCGGGATGAAACTGCACGCCGTGGGTCGGCAGCCGAGCATGCGCGAGCCCCATGACGAGGCCGTCGTCGGTCTCCGCGGTTACGGTCAATTCGGGCGGCATGGTTTTGCGATCGACGACCAGCGAATGGTAGCGCGTCGCCTTGAACGGCGCGTTGATACCGCGAAAAATGCCGGTGCCATGGTGCCGGATTTCCGAAAGTTTGCCATGCACCGGCACCGGCGCGCGCACCACCTTGCCGCCGAAGGCATCGCCGATCGCCTGGTGGCCGAGGCACACGCCGAGGATCGGGATGGTGGAAGCCGCTTGCGCGATCAGATCGAGGCAGATGCCGGCTTCCTTGGGCGTGCACGGACCCGGCGACAGCACGATGGCATCGGGGTCGGCGGCGATCACCGCGCCGGCCGTCACCTTGTCATTGCGATGCACGTCAACCTCCGCGCCCAGTTCACCGAGATAGTGAACGAGGTTGAACGCGAAGCTGTCATAGTTGTCGATCAGCACGATCATGATAGGCCCTGGGCGGCTCTTAGCCACGCGCAAGGGGAAGGGTCAAGGCGGCGTGCGGTGGTCAAATCGTCAAGCATTCGGTTAGATTAATCCACTTCCCAGGCAAGAACGAGACAAAAGGGATGATCCGACCACAGGGAGCGGGCTATTGGCGCCTACGCCTACGCCGGCTCCAATCGTCGCCAAGCTCGATGCGGCGTGGCGCGCTTCGTCACGACAGGACCGATGGTTGGATCACATCACATGTAGGCGCAGTACGCCGGGAAGGCCGTAGACGTAGACGAAGCTGCGCCACATCCGCCTCCAGTTGCGAAAGCGACGCAGTTCCCGAGCAAGCTTGCTGAAAAAACGCCGGGGTCGAGGACGGACGCCAATATCGCTCGTCAAGTTGTGCTTTACCTCGAAGTCGTAATTTACTTCGACCACGGCGGGCCGAAGTTCGATGACGCGGAGTCCGAATGGGAAGCGATCGTGAAAGACCATGTTGTCGATCGGGGCCGTGATATCCGTGATAGAGGCGGCGATCGAGCGCGCGGCGCCGCGCGTATAAATTAGTCCATACATATACTTGTGCCACCTCGGCAAAGTGCATATTCGGTAGGCGCCAACTCTTCCTAAGTCGAGCGTAAATTGCGGCCTTTTGGTCGTGGCTCCCAATTGGAGGATGTCAAACGGCGGCAACGTGCGCAGCAATTGTTCGTCGAAAAACTCCCGCGCTTCCGGCACGACGAAAACGTCGTCTTCGATTACCGCAGCGTAATCGTGCTCGCCTTCGGCGATCTCCCTCATGACAGCAAGATGGCTGAGTGCGCAGCCTATTTCCCCCGGCAGCAACAGGCCGCCATAGTCCGTTCCGCCCCGCGGCGCCGCTGCCATAAGCGCCTCGGCGCTCATCTTGCGTCCGTCGACTGCATCGAAGAAGCGAAACGGAATTCCGAGACTGTCCAGTTGAAGCCGCATAGCGGCACGGCGCTCGCGGCTGCTCTCCAAGCTGATGACGTAGACTATAATCATGCCACTACCCTTTGCGGCATCCTTATACCGCGCTGCAGCCGCAACTCTAGAGCCGGATAAATTTGCGGAAAGGCACCTACCGCATCACGGAACTACACGACGCATCCGTCAGGCGGCGACACGCCGAGACGCTGCCAATGTCCGCGCCGATAGGTGTCGACGGCGTTCAGTTGCAACGAATATTTCCGCAGCAAGAACAGCTTGGTCGCCGCCGAAGGATTGAGCCCCCAAACGGGCCGCCTTCAGCGGCTGGCGTCGACCTGCGGCAGGCGATCCGCCGAAACGATCCGCACTTGCTGCGGCTGGACCAGCGGACGGCTCGCCTCGCGCAGACATGCGGCTTCGAAATACGGCCAGGCGTATTGCGAGCAATCCGACCCGAGCGGGCGGATGTCGGCTCGGTCGCCCTTGGCGCCCGGCACCGGCGCGCCGGCTTGGACTTGGAACGACAAACTGGGGAATGCGACAAAACAAGCCGCAGCGATCGCGGCAACGGCGATAGCGTAAACGGTCTTGATCATGACACCGATCCCTGCCTGCAGCCTTCGACGTTCAGAACGACCAACGCGTTCCATGCGTCGCGGTTGCTCTTCATCTGGTTCGAATTTTACGCTGCACGTCGAAAGACGCTTTGATCGTCATCACACTTTTTCGATTAGTCGCATGTTATTGAAAAAACACAAGAATTGCCGAGTTTCTAGGTCGGTTTGCCGGGCAGCCTGGCATTGGCCGCGTCGGCGGGAGGCGGCGCGTAGCCTGCCGAAGACGGCATTTCCCCACCTTGCGGCCGTTCTGGCCGCGGGCTAGACCCGCGCTCATGCCGCGCGTTGCGCTGTTTGCCGGATCGTTCGATCCCATCACCAACGGCCATCTCGATGTGATCGGCAAAGCCGTCCGGCTTGCCGACCGGCTGGTGCTCGCCGTCGGCATTCACCCCGGCAAGACGCCGCTATTCTCGGCCGACGAGAGGCTCGCGATGCTCGACGAAATGTGCGCGCCGCTCGCCCGCGCGGCAGGATGCGAGATCGCCTGCACGACTTTCGCGGATCTCGTCGTCTCCGCCGCCAGGCGCGCCGGCGCCACCATTTTGGTGCGCGGCGTGCGCGATGCCACCGACTTCGACTATGAGATGCAAATGGCCGGCATGAATGCGGCGATGGCGCCCGAGGTGCAAACGATATTCCTGCCCGCGGCGCCGGCGGTTCGCCCGATCACCGCCACTTTGGTCCGGCAGATTGCCGGTATGGGCGGCGATGTTTCGGCTTTCGTGCCGGCACAGGTCGCGGCGCGGCTAAAGGAGAAATTAGCGAAGACTTGAAACGCCGAAACGTTATCCGGGAGACCACATGAGCCGCCTTGCTGCCCTTCTCTTTGCCTTGATGATCGCCGCGCCCGCCTGGAGCCAGGGTCTGAGCAATCCCGCGGCGCTCACCGCCCAAGCGCCGGCGAGCTACAAGGTCAAGTTCGATACCAGCAAAGGCCCGTTCATTGTCGAAGTTCATCGCGATTGGGCGCCGCTTGGCGCCGACCGCTTCTATAATCTCGTCAAGAACGGCTTTTACGATAATGCGCGTTTCTTCCGCGTGATCTCCGGCTTCATGGTCCAGTTCGGCATCAACGCCGATCCACGCCTTTCGGCGGTTTGGCGCGACGCCGCCATCAACGACGATCCGGTGAAGCAGAGCAATACACGCGGCATGATCACATTCGCGATGCGTGGTCCGAACACCCGTACGACCCAGGTCTTTGTCAATTTCGGCAACAATGCCCGGCTCGACACCGGAGGTTTTGCGCCGTTCGGCCAAGTCGTGTCCGGCATGAACGTCGTCGACGCCTTATACAGCGCATACGGCGAGGGCGCACCGCGAGGATTGGGACCGGACCAAAGCCGCATCCAGAACGAAGGGAACGCCTATCTGATCAAGGAGTTTTCCAAGCTCGATTATATCAAGACCGCAACAATTGTGCCGTAGTTCACGCTGGCGAAGTTGCGCCAACGAAGTAGAGGAAGCCAAATATGACCAAGGAATTGCCCGCGGGTCTCGATCCGCAAAATGCGCTGATCATCGAAACCACGCCCGGCACGATCGTCATGAAACTTCATAGCGATATTGCGCCCGGACATGCGGAGCGTCTCAAGCTGCTCGCCCGCGAGCAATTCTACGACGACGTGCCGTTTCATCGCGTCATCGACGGCTTCATGGCCCAAACCGGCGACGGCGAATTCGGCAACGGCACCGGCGGCTCGTCTTATCCGGATTTGCCGGCGGAGTTCTCCGACAAGCCGTTCGTGCGCGGCACCGTGGGCATGGCGCGAACCAGCAATCCGCATTCGGCCAACAGCCAGTTTTTCATCATGTTCGACGACGGCGATTTCCTCAACGGCAAGTACACCGTGATCGGCGAGGTGGTCAGCGGCATGGATGTCGTCGATAAGCTCAAACGCGGCGAGCCACCGGCTAATCCGGATCGTATCATCCGCATGCAGGTGGCCGCCGACGTGAAGTAAGCGGGTCATCCGTGCGTGCGCTCCGTGACGGAACTGTTGTCGTCGGGGCGATGTTACTTGCCGCGATCGCGACCCATAGTTTCGCGCAACAGCTCAACAAGCTGCCGCCGGCGCGCGCCCCGTGCAGCGTTTTGAGCGGGCGTCCATGCCATCCGTCATTTTGCGGCGCTTTCCACCGCGGGCCCTGCTTCCCGCAATACCTGCCGCCGATCGGCGAGAATTTACAGCTGACCATCGTTTCGACGGACGACAACGATCCGCGCAATATCCCCGGCGGCGGCGCCGCAGAAAACGCCGATACGGATACAAGCGGTGACAACGATAAGACCGCGGAGCGAAAGCCGCTCGACTCGATCGGCAAAATGTACGCCGCGTTGCGCGCCTGCTGGGTGCCGCCGCCAAAAAATTGGGCAAGGCACGGCATGGAATACACGGTACGCTTTGCATTCAAGCGCGATGGCGAGATCGGGGCGCCGCCGTTTGTCACCTATGCGAGTCACGATGCGCCGACGAATGTCCGCGACGTCTATCGCGACGCCGTCGACGCCGCGCTTAACCGCTGCACGCCGCTGCATTTCTCGGACGGCATGGCGCAAGCCGTCGCCGGCCGGCCGATCGCGGTCCGTTTCGTCGACAACCGGACGGGCGATCGAGAGAAGTCAGTCCAGTAAGCGGAAGTGCTGTTACGGCCGCGCCTTGCGATGTGAAAGATAGGGCTCGACCTTCTTGATCACTTGCGCGGGCGAAATCCGGCGCATGCCGTCCGGCGTCTGTCCGCCCGGCGGTTCGACGGCGTGAATGAATTTCGAATAAGTCAGAACCGGCGTTGAGCCGAACAGCCCGAAAGATTCGGTCGCCCCGGCGACAGCGAGATTCAACGGACCCGAGCTCGGTCCGACGAAAAGGTCGGCTCCGCGTAACAAAGCGGCGGCTTCCGTCAAATCAAGATCGCAGGCGTTAACGACGGCAGCGCCGGCGCTTGCGGCGATGAATTTTTGCGCGCGCGCGAAATTCGCGGCGCCGCCGACCAGAAAGATCGTTCCATTGGCGCGCCGGCGCAATAGCGTCAAAAACTCCGCCCAATGGGTATCGGGCCAATCCTTGCCGGGATGCGACGCGCCGATGCCGAGAGCGATCCAGGGCCGCGGGTGGGGCCTGAATTTTTCCACAATGGCCGCGAGCGTGTCCTCGGAAATCCGCAGGCCCGGCTCGGTTGACGGCAACGGCACTTTCATCTCCGCCATCAGCGCGCGAAGCCAGTCGATCGGATGATCGTGGGCGTGGCGATGGCTGATGCCAGGATTGGTGATGAAGAAGCATTGCGGCCCGAGCCCAAGCCCGATGCGTTCGGGAATGCCGGCAAGCATTGCGGCGACAGCCGGGCGGTTGGTGCGGTCGAGAATCCAAATCGAGCGGAAACGACCGCGCCGCAGTAGGGCCACCAGCCGGATCAGGTTGATGCCGCGGCGCAGTTCGGAGCCGGAGTGCTCGAAGTAGATCGTCGCGGCGACGCCCGGCTCGGCCGCGAGCAATTCTTTGGCGTGGCTCGAGGGCGGTGCGAGAAACGTCACGCGCTCGCCCGGAGCCACGGCTGCGATGGCCCGGATGAAGGGAAGATGCCAGATGACGTCGCCGATTCCAGGCTTGACCTGGATGACCGCACAACTTTTTGCATCTGGGGTCACGTTGCCTGCCGCGCCAAAGGTTGCGATATGCGTTTCTAGCGCCGAATAATGCAAAGACAAATGCGTACGGACGTGTTCGATTTCACGCTGCCGGAGGACCGCATAGCGCTGCGGCCGGCGGTGCCGCGCGACGCGGCCAAGCTCCTGGTGGTGCGGCCGGGGCAGCCGGCGCAGCTTGAAGACCGCACCATGCGCGATTTGCCGGCGCTGCTCCGACCGGGCGATGCTCTGGTCGTCAACAATACCAAGGTCCTTCCCGCCAATCTGCACGGCCGCCGGCTCGGCCGCGGCGAGCACGAGCCGGCCATCGCGGCGACCTTGATCGAACGCCTTGACGGCTCGCGCTGGCGCGCACTGGTCAAGCCGGCGAAGCGGCTTAAGGTCGGCGATATCCTGCGTTTCGGCGGCGAAGGCCGGGTGTGCTTTCTCGAACAGCTCGACGCCACCGTGGAAGACAAAGGGCAGGGGGCGGGGGGCGGCGAGGTGACGCTCGCCTTTGCCTTTACCGGCGCCGTGCTTGACCAGGCGCTTTCCGAACGTGGCGACATGCCGTTGCCGCCCTATATCGCCAGCCGCCGCGACGTCGACGAGCAGGACCGCGCCGACTACCAGACCATGTTCGCGCGCGAGGAGGGCTCGGTGGCGGCGCCGACCGCGGGGCTGCATTTCACCGACGCGCTCACCGCGGCTTTGCGCGATCGCGGTATCGATCTGCAGCGCGTCACCCTCCATGTCGGGCCCGGCACGTTTCTGCCGGTCAAAGCCGACGATACCACCGGCCATAAAATGCATCCCGAATGGGGCATCGTGGGCGCTGCGACCGTCGCTTCGCTCAATGGAACGCGCCGCACTGGCGGCCGCATCGTCGCGGTCGGCTCGACGTCGCTGCGCTTATTGGAGAGCGCGGCCGCCGAGGACGGCACGCTGAAACCTTTCTCCGGCGAAACTGCGTTGTTTATCACGCCCGGCTATCGCTTCCGCGCCGTCGATGTCCTGCTGACGAACT
>Ga0209579_10002209_pt1 | contig 15161 bp, 12 predicted proteins | sample Coa_R1_2_FD_187152 | JGI IMG/M metagenome (GOLD analysis project Ga0209579, IMG submission 187152) | Surface soil microbial communities from Centralia Pennsylvania, which are recovering from an underground coalmine fire - Coalmine... | ecosystem: Environmental > Terrestrial > Soil >... | reverse complement strand
CTCAGTATTGGATAAGTGGGTTTGGTTGGTTAGCGCTTGCACTCCGACCAAAATGCCGTAGAATTGTCAATATCCAGGTGGGCCGAATCAAGGCATCACAGTGGGCCACGCCGGAGCATCACAATCACCAAGCGCCCGCGCGTACTTGCGCACGATAAACCAGATGCACTTGTCGGTCAGCGATTGGTGAGTCAGTCGCCCCCCCCGGTTGACCGGCCGGAAGACCCGCCCGCTGTGAATTCCCGCAGCCGTGCTCCATTCGTCGATCGCCGTCTTTGCCCAGCCCGGCATGGGGATCGATCGCATCCGGTTATGCTTGCCCACCAGATCGATAATTACCCAACGCTGCTCCCGCTGCTGAATGTGATCGAAGGTCAGCCGCACCGCCTCCGCACGCCGTAATCCACAACCGAGCAGAACGGCTAGCAGAGCACGATCCCGCTTGCCGGTAAGAGTCCCCGTATTGGGCGCTTTAATCAAGCGCTCCGCCTGGTGGCCATCCAGCCAATTCCCCAACCGCACGCCGCGCCAAGCGATGCCGCGCACCCGCGCGATGCCGGCCGCCAATTCGGGAGCCATCAGCCCGTTATCGGCAGCTTCCGACACCAGTTTCCGTAAGGCACACAGCCGCACGTTGACCGTAGACGCGGATAGACCCTCCGCCTGCAGGTGGGCCCGATACGCGTTCACCACAGCCTTTCGATAGGGGTGGACGGGGTGCCGCACGATACCAGCCCAGGAAATGATCCAGCGCGCATTCATAGGATCGCCGGGAATGCGGCGAAGTGAGGCTATCCAGTGCCAGGGCCTTCAGCCTGTCCCATCCCTGCGGGTCGTATTGGATTAATGCACCCATACTGATCGCTCATTCTGCGTTCCATGCTCGCTTACAAGGCCTCGCGGTCCTTGCTCGCGAGCCAACCATAGAGTTCGTCTCCATCACCCCATCCAGCTGTTCGGCCCCGGGCGAGGGGGCGGCATGCGATACATTTCCGGCTCCGGCCTGGCCCGCATGTAGTGCCGACCAGATACCAGCAACGCCCGGCAGCACTGCAACAGCGGCGCACCCTCATCCCCAACCCGATACTCGGAGAGAAATCTGGTCAGGGTGTTGAACACCTTGAGCTTCTGCGCCGCCAGCAACTGCCAAAGATGGTACACACCTGTCTCTTCCCCCATCTTGACGCCCGTCACGCGCAGGCCCTGTTGCCGGTAGAGTTCGCTGATGCGGGACTTTTCGATAGACCACCCTGTGATTGACGGGACGTGCAGGATGCCCGGTATCCAATCACCCTGGCGTTTGATGGCGCGGGCGTTCTCCGCCGGCTCGCCATGCGGCATCACATGTTCGGCGTACAGGTAGATGACCCCGTTAGGATCCCATGCGCCCCACAGCGCGGCCACGACTGTGGGCGTAACCACCATAGCGAACACCTGCGGCCAACTGTCTGGGGTGGACCGCATGGGTGGCACTACGATTTCGGATTCTGGCGCCGAGAGGCTCCCCCGCATAGTTCGCAAGCGGTTGAGGGCTTGGGTCATGGCATCCACCTGGTCATCGTGGCGACTGTTGGGAAACGTCATGAGTTCCTCGATGAACGCCTCCACCCACGAGCAGATGGCGGGGTGTGGAAGATAGACGTTGCCGGACTCGACTTGGGGCGACACAGCGTGGGCGCGGGCCAGTTTGCCGCCTTCCGGCGTCACCTCGATCAGTCCCGATATCTCATGCTGCAACTCCTGGATGACGGCCGGACCGTTGGCTTTGTCCTCGACCAGTTTGGCGGCCGCCTTGGGCCACTTCGCCGACATGCTGCGGATGGCATTCTTAGTCGCCGGCATATCCATCCGTTCGCGGCGCTGATCCAACAGGAAGCGGTCCGCGCCTTTGGCACCCCACACCTGCCCGACTGCATAGTCGCTGCTGGCCTTGTCCTTGAAGGCCAGGTCCCACGACTGGATCTGGGTGTCGAATTCCTCCGGTAGCGGAATCGCGTGGACTCCGATCACCTGCCCATCCGGCATGCGCACCGGCACGGGAGGCAAATCCATGTGCGCGGGTTTCCAAAAGCGCGGCCAGTGCCGTTGGAAGATCCCCCCGCTGGCGGGCGCCGGCCGCTGCTGGTATTGCCCGGCGTAGCGGTAGGAGCCCAGCGAGTTCTGGAGAGACTCCAATTGTGCCGCGGTGACCTTGTCCGGCCACAGCAACTCACCGGGTTCCACCCGCGGATCACTCCAGATGGGAGTACTGCACCGCCGTTCAGGCTCGAACTCCGCCGGCAAGCACAGCCACTCGAAACCGCCCTTGGCTAGTAGGTCACCGGTCAGATCGTCTTCGTGCAGCCGTTGCTGGATGACCACCTTATGGCCCGTGGCCAGATCGTTCAAGCGCGTGGACATGGTGCCACTGAACCACTCCACCGCCGTGCGCCGCTCCGCATCGGATTCGGCTTGGTCCACGCTATGTGGATCATCCACCACCACCACATCGGCACGCTCACCGGTGCCGGACCCGCCCACCGAGGTCGCAATCCGATAGCCGGTGCGGTCATTTTCAAATCGATTCTTCTGATTCTGATCCCCGGTGAGTTGATACCGGTTGCCCCAACGCTGCTGATACCACGTGGACTCGATCAAGCGCCGGCATTTGACGCTGTCGCGCACACTCAGGTTGGCGGCATAGCTGGCGAATAGCCAACGGATGTGCGGCCGGTCGATCCACACCCATGCCGGCCAGAAGACGGCAGTTAAGAGAGACTTCGCGTGCCCCGGTGGCACGTTAATGATCAGATGGCCGATGCGTCCTTCGGTGATGGCCTGCAGATGAAGGCAGATCGCCTCCAAGTGGATCCCGTCTACCAGAGGTGTGTTGGGCTCAAGAACATGCCAGCCTTGGCGGACGAACTCATAAAGATCACGCCGGGCCTTCTCGGCCTGTAACCGCATGCGGGAGAGCGTCGACGGGCCCCAGGATAGCTTCCAATTGTTGGATCTGTTCATCTGAGAGCTTGCTGTAGTCGAACTCATCGTCATGTAACTCGTGCACTAAACGTAAAGAAGGGGCTTCTGGCGCAAACCGCCGGCACAATTCCTGCATGGCCCAAGGTTCGCGGTTGCGGGCGGCCGCCCACAGCAACTGGGCGGCTTCCTCAGGGCTGCCTTGGGTAATCAGGGCTTCGTTAAAGGTTTCCTCGAACCGAAGGCGCAACTTGGACTTACCGGCTGGGTTGCCGGACTGGCCGGGTTTCCACTTGGCGGTTTGATTCCCGGAGACGCCCGGTTTGAATCTTGTGTTTCGCTTCATAGTGGTGACCAGCATCCTCGTGCCAAGACTCACCTGGATTCGTGACTCTTTTGGACTGATCCTCGGGGCGGCTGATTTCGCCAACCGAGATTAGTGCGGGCTTGTTGATTCAGGGATCCGCCACGGGCGTGCGGATTCCCAACAGGGAACGAAGCGGGTTGGCTCCAATTTCGTTCGGGCCGGGTAGTGTTAGTACCAATCGATGGATTCGGCTACAGACTCTGCATGCGGATCCACGCCGGCCAGGTCGGAAGAAACGCCCTGACTATCCTGATCGGTTCTGCTAACGCGCAAAATGGGTTACTGCTCAGGGCCACTTGGTGTGGCGCATGCACGCGCCTCCTTTCGTTTTGGAAGCTCATTATTGTTCCGAAACCGGGCTGGCTCGGATTGCCCCATTCGGTTGGGCGCACTTCGACGAGTCTGATTTTGGAATTGGAACAAAGCGGAACAAACCTGAGGTTTGGAGGGCCTGTAAGTTATTGATTCTATGGTGGCCAGGGACGGAATCGGTACACCTACAGCCGTTCATTACGCGTAAGTTGCTGTTTCTTCGTCGTCCCATAGCCGCCAGAACGCCCATATCAGCAAATCTGTGGCACAAAACTGGCACACTCTTTTGCAGGCATGATTCGGCCTCTTCTTCTCGGAGAAAAGCGAATCACCGCTGGCGAGGGCCGCCCCACGACGAAGTTGAGTCGACGCTTTCACTAAATCAATGATCTGCCTACCGGCGGAACACAACTACACCAGAATACCCGCGGTCGACCGAAAGTCGCGCGGCATGGTCCACCCGAAGAGTCTTACATCAGTCGTCAAACACAGTCGGTAGTCTTCAGCAATCGCAAGAAGACGAGCGACTTGAAGGACCTGCACGGCCTATAGCCCTGCGGGCCTCAGCATTTTCTGGGAGGTCCCTTTTGCGAACGACACGAACAGCCGATTCCGCACCTCAACTCGACGGGCCATCACCGCTCGAAATCGGCCAGCCCTTCAATCCGTACAAGCTATTCACAGGAATCTTCGTTCCCGATGCTCTTGTGCGCACTTCGCGAATCTCGGCTGGCGCGAAACTCGCCTATGGCCGCCTCTCCCGATATGCCGGCGCAGATGGTGACTGCTATCCCTCGGTGAAGGTGCTTGCGCGCGAGCTGGGCCTCAAAGAACGTCAGGCCCAGCGACACCTTTCCGAATTGCAAGCTGGCGGTCTCATCCGTTCTTTCCCAAGGTTCAAAGCCCCAAACGTTCGCGACACCAATGGGTATGTCTTCCTCTGGCATCAAATTTTCGCCAGCTCGACTCGTCCCTCGGTACCAGATCCGGCGCCACCTTTGGTGTCAAGGACGACGCTACCCCTGGTGTCAGATCTGACACCACCCCCGGTGTCAAGAACGACATCCCCCCCGGTGTCGGATGTGTCACCCAAAGAGAATCAGACAAAAGAGAGTCATTTGGAAGAGAATCCGTCGTCGTCCGCCGTTGAAGATCAGACCCCTTCCCCTACCCCAAGCCGAACGCGCACGCCAGACCAGAGCGCTATTTCCAAGGTTACTGACGACGACGGCCATACCGTCGTGTTGCCCAAACGGCACTACAAGGGCGACCTTGACGCGGTGCCAACCGCTGATCTGCGGGCCCATGCGGAGCATATCCGAAGGGTTTTCGCGGGAACCGGTAGGGGAATTCCGACAGACCAGCAGATCGGCGCAGCCATAGATCATCTGCCGATTGATACAACTCCGCAAGAATTTGCCACGTTTGTCCGCCGGAAGATCCCAAACATCCGACACGCGGGCGCCATCGAAAGGCTGGCTCAGGAATACGCTCACGAAGTCCACTACGGTACTCCGTCCGCAGTCTTCAAATGTTCGAAATGTCATGACCAAGGCTTTGTGTTACCCGGAGGGCAGTATTGCGACTGCCGGATCGGGGCACGTCGGCGGAAAGTGGATGAACGAGCTCATGGTTTACGGTCGGGGGGTTGAGAGAAACGACCATGTCGATCTTATTCGAGAAGGCCATGCCTTCAAATGTAGAAGTCGAGCGCTCGGTATTAGGGGCGGTACTACTCGACGACGGTCTATTCGTGACGACAGCGGCGAGTTTGACGCCGGATGACTTCTCTTTAGAAAAGCATCGCCGGATCTTCGCACGAATGACAGAATTGCAGGCGCGCGGCGAGCCGATCGACCGCATTACCGTAGCCAATGAACTGATGAAGCACGGCGAACTGGAATCCTGCGACGGTCTGAGTTACATCGTTTCGCTGGACGACCACTTGCCGATGACCCTGAACATTGATGGCTACGTCCGCATCGTGAAGGAGAAGTCTATCCTCCGGCGCATCATCTTCGCGGGCCAGCACATGATGAACCGGGCGCTAATGGGAGAAGAGGACCCGCAAACAATTCTCGCCGGGGCTCAAGAGGGCCTGCTGCGCTTGGGCAACAGCGACACGCGGACATGTATAGCCACTCCATCGCAGGTCTTGGAGGGCTATCCGGGAGGAATGAACGCCTTCCTGAACCCGAGCGAGGCGCCGCGCGGCCTGTCGACTGGGTTCTTGAAGCTGGATGAGAAGACCAACGGGTTGCAGAATGGCGATCTAGTGGTGCTAGCAGGGCGCCCGTCGATGGGGAAGACTGCGCTGGCCCTCAATATCGCCTCACACGCCGCCTGGCAGTCCCACCGCAAAATTGCCATCTTTTCGCTGGAGATGTCCAAGGAAGCCATCGCAACGCGTCTCGTGACCACCTCCGCACGTGTAAATCAGCATAAGTATCGGGCCGGGTATCTCAGTGCCGACGACCGCAAAAGACTGAACGATGCCACACAACACTTTCTGGTCTCTGGAATTCGCCTTGACGATCAAGCCGCCATGGTTCTGGACATTCACTCCAAATGCCGCCGGATGAAGGCGGCCGAAGGTTTGGACCTTGTTATCATCGACTACCTTCAGTTGATTCAAAGCCCTGGAAAGAATCCGAATCGCAACCAGGAGATCTCCGAGATGTCCCGATCATTGAAGCTCATGGCGAAGGATCTTGAGGCGCCGATAATTGTGCTGTCGCAGTTGAGCCGGGCTTGCGAAGTCCGCCAGGGCGATCATCGGCCGCAACTAAGCGACCTACGCGACAGCGGGTCCATCGAGCAGGACGCCGACGTGGTGATGTTCGTCTATCGTGAGGAAGTGTACAACCGCGACCGCGAGGATCTGAAAGGCGCGGCGGAATTGATCCTCGCGAAACAGCGTAACGGCCCAGTGGGCAAGATCGAGTTGCTGTTCCTGCATGAGTTGATCAAATTCGAGAATAGGGTCCAGGATTCTGCCGGAGTGGAGTGATTGCCAGCGGCGGAACTCCATCTGAAACTCATTGGATCCGGCGGTCGATTCAGGAGATTGCTTCTGATAGCCAGGTTTATCGTCATTTATACTCGCCGGCAGCCGGCCCTCTGTGAATCACGATGTCAGTCGGCGGGTGGCATACCAGAAGACCGGAGGCAGCCCTGGTTAACGTCCCAGACCTGGACTCGGGCCCGACACTGCGAGCCTTAACCGTTATCGGTCGCCACGCGCTCACGGCAGGCTGCGGATGAATTCCTCAATTGTGTTGTTCAGGTCCGTCACTTCACGGGCGTAGTCGCTGGAATCGCTCAGATTCGGCTTTTTCGCGTTCCAGGCCATTTCGGTAATTGCCCAAAGGAGAGTGTGCAGGAATCCAAGGATCTCGGCGACATCGGTTTTGAGGGTCTTGCTGAACAACTCCTCAATGGCTTGCTGGCTTTCCGCTCCCCGGTGCGCGAAGTATTTGTGCCGGATAGGTCGGTAAATGTCCTTGAACTTATCGACGTGCGGCGTCAGCGCCCTTGCAAGGGATTGGAGGCAGGCGGATGTCGGCTCCCACGCCTGATCGACGAAATCGATGAGCCATTTCGGATCGGCTCCTGCGATATGGGATATCCGGCGTTTCCGCCCGCGCAGCGCCGCCTTCGAAAAGAATGCTGGGTTGGCAATGGTGGCCTCGACCAACCTCTGTATAGAAAACGAATCGCTGCGCCTGTCGAAGATCCGCCCGAATGCAATAAAGAACGTCGTCTGGAGGGCGTAGGTATTGAGGTTCCAGAATCGCGCCGCGCGGTAATACTTGTCGTAGATGCTCCGGTCTGCGACGCCTAGACGGTGAATCGTGAGGTAGGTGTTATTGCTTGCGACGGCTGCTTCCACGTCGCCTCGCACGGCATGGAACATGTGCCAGTACCAGTCTTCACGGGGCGGGCCCCATTGCGTATTCGGCGTCACGATACCAGCGTAGCGCTACCCGCGAGCGATCCGCACGCCTCCCGACGCCGTTTGATAAAATCAGCCGTTCGGCAGTTGAGACTGACAGAAGACCGAGGACTCATGGACCGTGCTTTGGTTTGCATAATTCTTACTAGCGTCGCCGAGAACAACCCTTCCGGAATTCAACATGGCGAACCGGCCCAAGTGGTCGCCTGGCTCACGCAGAGGATACGGATAGCGCGCCCCGATAAAGGGGGCGGGACTGTATATAATCCGGAAATGGCGACTGCGGCCCGTGCGGCGGAAGAAGCCTTCGCGCTTTTTAGCAGAGGTGAAGTCGAGGCCGCAAAACCCCTCGCGCTGGAAGCCCTGAGCAAACTAGGCGGATAGTGCGTCCCAAGGCGAAACGGCGTCGTGCCCAACGAAGCATCGCCGGCGCTGGGCACGTAAGGGATGAGCGACAAAATAGCTGATAAACTCCCCGAAGCCAAGTGGTGGCAGAGCGAGCAATACCGGCGCATGCTGAACCCCGACCTTTCCCTGGAGCTGGTGGACCGCGCCATGGAGCGAGTCTTCGGTGTGTTCACTCCTGACTGGTGTGCAGAGAATACCAAGCACCCGGCATGCTTTTACCTTTCCGCACGAGGGTTAATGCCGTTTACATTTCTATTCGAGCTCGGCATTGATTTATTGCTCGTATCAGAATGTCTTCGCCTGCCGTCCGTCATTCATGATCTTCGCCAAGCATCCGCCTTTTCAAGTGCGCGGACCGAACTTAGCTTCGGGGCGGCTTTAAAACGATGCGGCCACCGGGTGGAATTTCGACCGCTTCTACCTAATGGTAAATGCGCCGATCTCGCCACGAACGACCAAGATCAAACAGCATTCATTGAAATCAAACAGCTTTCGCAGTCTGAAGCTCAGGTGTCGTTCCAGCGACTCTGCATGGCGCTCGTTCTCGCGTTTTCCGACCTTCAGCGCAGGGAGCCTTGGTCTACCTACGCAAGTTTTGGATATGAAATTGACATCACGAGCAAAACAGTGGGGCTGCTCGGGGCGGGCACCGAGGCCGATGAGGCGACCATTGCCGCGGTCGTTGATGCGGTGCGTACTGAACTTACGGGCCGGTTCGCTTACACTGAACCGCCTTTTGACTTCAATATCGGAAGCTACGCCCGTCTCCGAATCGCCCTGGACGCGAAGTGCACACTGACTGGCCCCCCATTCGCTCCGGAGCTTGAGCTAAAGCGAATCCTTCAAAAGCATTTCAAGAATCCGACTGACCAATTGCCTCCTCTGCACCCGGGGATTCTGGCAATTCGGACAGCATCAGTTTTGGATGCTACCTTGACACGAAACACTGTGGAACAGCTTCTTGCCAGGCAGGGCAATGAGGGCAGTCAGATCTCCGCCGTCATCTTTCTGCCAGTCTACTCTTCTTTTCCGGTGCGCCGGTCCATGTTCCGGGCCTTTGCCGTCCTCAATCCCTGCACACAGTTCCCCGCCCGTGACCTTGAAGTCTACAAAAGCCTACGCGACGTATTTGACATCGCAGAATGATCAAGTCTCTTGGGGCGCGCCCGGTTCGTAGCTTTCCGATAACCCAATTTGTCGGATGCTATCCGATAGCTGCCGCCAGTATTTAAGGCCATGAGCACCAAAACAGGCCAGTGCAATGGCAAACCGCTGATCGTTGCCGGCCATAACGACGTGCCCAAATCCATGCCACCGCAGCAGAGCGATCCCGAACAGAGGCTCTAAAAGGGCATGGATCGCAGAACCATATCGACCAGGCGCGTCATCTCCGCTGGGGTAGATCTATTCGCCGCCTGAACACCTAGGCCAGTGAGCACTGTAGAAATGTAGCGGGCAAGGTCACCGGGATCCACGTCCTTCGCGAGGTCCCCTTCCCTTCGCGCCCGTTGCAGACGCTTCTTAATGTCAGACTCCCCCTGCTTTCTCCATTCGATCATTGCCTGCTTCATCGGCTCCGCATGGGAGCCACATGCCAGGGCCCCCTGCACGGAAAGACAGCCTCGCGGATGGCTCGGATCGGTCAACAGTTCCAGCGCTCCACCCAGAAGTGCTTCGACAACACCTCGTACGGTCGGCTGCGCTAGGGCCTCTCGCACGTACGCCGCAGGGCCCTCGGCATACTGAGCGATGGCCAGCCGGAAGAGCGCTTCCTTGTCTCCGAAAGTCGCGTACATGCTGGATCGGTTGATACCCATAGCCTGTGTCAGATCAGCGAGCGTGGCCCCCTCGTAACCCTTTTCCCAGAAGATTCTCATCGCGGCCTCAATCGCCGCATTCTTGGCGAAGCCGCGCGGACGCCCCATCTTCCGGTTTGGTACCATTTTGCACCCTCCTAGCCAATTCGATGCACTACTACACCGCACAGTTCAAAAACTTGAATCGCGGCTTTCGGCGGCGACATCTGAAACGTGCGGTACAAATTAAGTATAACGGGAGAATTCACATGGCAGGCAAGCTCGAGGGAAAGATAGCACTCGTAACCGGCGGCAGCAGCGGAATCGGTTTCGCCACCGCGCAGCGTTTTGTGAAGGAGGGCGCACACGTCTACATCACAGGACGGCGCCAGCCCGAACTGGATGACGCAGTGAAAAAGATCGGCGCACAGGTCACTGCGGTGCGCGCGGACGCTTCCAGCCTCGTGGATCTTGACGGGCTCTTCGCGCAGATTAGGCAAGAGAAAGGACGTCTGGACGTCGTCTTCGCAAACGCGGGTGGCGGTAGTTTTGCTCCTCTCGGTGCCATCACGGAAGAGCAATATGACCAGACCTTCAACACCAACGTGAAAGGCCTTCTTTTCACCGTGCAGAAGGCACTCCCGCTGATTCCGGATGGCGGTTCGATCATCCTGAACGCTTCGATCGTCTCTATTAAGGGTATGGCTGCCTTCAGCGTCTACTCCGCTACGAAGGCTGCGGTGCGCTCCTTTGCACGTAGCTGGACTATCGATCTGAAAGACCGCAAGATCCGCGTCAATGTCGTAAGCCCAGGCCCAATTGAGACGCCTGGCGTCGCCGGGCTCGCGCAGACGGAGGAACAGCGCCAGGGACTCTACGCTCAGCTCGCTTCAATGGTTCCACTCGGTCGCATGGGGCAACCGGACGAGATTGCGAAGGCCGCCGTCTTTCTCGCCTCAGACGATGCAAGCTACGTCGCAGGTATCGAGCTCTTCGTCGACGGTGGCTCCGCGCAAGTGTAACCGCAACCAGCTCGGGATGAACTGGAGCACCGCCAAAGTATTTATTGCGATGCTGCACCTCGATGGTGAAGTTCCTCTCCGTCCGTCACAAAAAGACATTCTATGCCAAATGTGGCTGGGCACGTCGCGGAGTTATAGCCTCCCCGATAACACAATTTATCACTAGGTATACGCGTCGCCCTAAAGGCGAAGGCGCGCCCTTGACAGCTCCTGACGGCCCGCTGAAGAACCGGCTTGCGTTCCGCTTTGCGTACCCAATTTTTCTCATGACAGGAAAGGGCTGCTGCCCTGTCCGGAGCGAGAAGACGGATTCCGCACGACTTCCCATAATCCGGCGTACGTCTGCCGGCCGAGGCGCGCTAGGAGGCGCTACAAGTGCCTGCCGTGTTTTTTCGCCGAGGACTCGCTCAGGTGCCTTCTCGGAACGTTCCGGCGGTATCGTTAAGGATCATGAGGACGGAACGAAAATGATGACCAGGGCGCTATCCAGCACAGTCACGACCCCACCCAGATAGCCCAAGGAGGAAACAAGCGAATCTACGGAAGTGCACGAGGGCAATTCTACCGCGTATCGCCCGCCCGAACACTCTCCTTGACAGATTAGGAGAGTGCCTGTATACTTCTCCTAAGTAGATTAGAGGAGGAGATTATGACCCATCTGACGCTGGCGACGGAAGAGGGCCAGGCATGAAACACAGCATGATCTTCTTCGCGGCGGCGGCGCTCGTTCTGGCGTCGCCCCCGCAGCGCCGTGGCCCGGCCACCGCCGGCGCGCGCATCGCCGGTTCGATTGCCGGCGCAAATGGCACGCCGCTTCCGGGCGCGACCGCGAATCTGACTTCATTGAATGGCAGCGAGCGCTCGCCGCTGGCATCGTCTCAGGCCGCGGCGAATGGACGCTTCTCGCTTCTTGTTTCTGCACCGGGCATGTATCGGCTTTGGATCAAAGCGGCAGGCTACCAGCCGTTCGATTTCCCCGTCGTCTTCCGGCCCTCGGACCGGCGCATCGAACTGGGCGTAAGGCTGGTTCTCGACCCGGCCAAGAATCCGGGCGCAGTAGCGGGCGAACTCCCGCGCATCCAGCCGGATGCGGCGAATGCTTATTTGAGCGATTTCGTTGCCATCGCACAACGATTCAGCCAGCAAACGGACGCATTCGATCAGGCCTATGCGGACCACATGGAAAAGACCGGATCGAATGCCAGCTTCGTCTATAATACCGCCCCTTTGCGCGAATACTTCGAGAGCAGGATGCGCACCGCCAAAGATCGGGAGATCGGACAATTCGCAAGCATGTATCTGGTCCGGCTTTATGACTATGGGGTCCGTTTCACTCCGCAGGCTTCCCGGGAACTCCTGCACATTACGCCGCCGGATTCCCCAATGTGGGGTCTGGATGCCGGCTTGATGAGAATTGCCATTGCGGCCCTACCGCCCGGCGAGGCGGACGATTTTCTGCAACAGGCGGAGGAGCGGAACCCGGACCGCGCGCTACAGGCGCGGGCGCTGCTCGAGCGGGTCAAGCGGGCCTGCTTCGCCGACAATCGCGCGGAGTGGGTGGCGCTCCATCGGAAGCTCAAAGCGGAGTACGGCGGCATCAAGGAGATCCGTTTCGAGAGCAGACTTTACGATCCGGACGATCCGGTGGCCAAGGGGAAGCCGGTCCCGGACTTTGAAATCAAGCCGCTCGGCGGCGGGGCGGCGGTTTCCAACAGAAGCTTGCTCGGAAGATTCTATTTGATCGACTTCTGGGCCACCTGGTGCGGCCCCTGCGTCGGCGAATTGCCGGCGATCAGCGGAGCGTACGAGAAGTACAAGGACAAGAATTTCACGATCCTCAGCGTTTCTTTGGACGAGACCCCCGAGGCTGTTCAGGCGTTTCAGGCTAAACACTGGCGCATGCCATGGCTCAACGAATTCATCAAATGTGGCATGGACATGCTGCTGGCTCACGACAAGCTCCAAGATAAGATGGCGACCGACTTCGAAATCACCTGGATCGGATTGCCAAGGATGGTGCTGGTCTCTCCGGAAGGAACAATTCTGGCAACCCAGGACGAACTGCGCAGCGATGTTTTGGACCATACCTTGGCCAAATGCATCGATAAAGCCGGAACCGCGCAGCGAAGTCCGCGGGATGGCGCGGCATCGCTCGCCCAGGCCATTCCTTGCTTCCCGATAACGCCCATTGTCGTACGTTATGATCGGCGTCCTGTATCTGACAGCCGGCGGATGGCGCACCGTCTTCGGGGCGAGGCAATCCCACCGGAGGCAGCCTGGCCAACCTTTCAGATCCGAACTTCACGTTCCGCTGGCTGCCTTTCTACGGATCGCGCGTTTTCCGCCCACTTGACGTGAGCCGGACTTCACGGGAGTAATCCTTGCAACGGATCGTTGAACGGCCGCCGTACGGCCAGGTTCCCTAACGACTCCTCCCATTCAATCTGGGAGGTCTAGGCGGACACGCTCATATCTCTCACGAAGCATGGTTATGAAATTCGAGCCATCGACCAAACGCTCTAGATCGGACTCCGAAATCACGATCACGACCATGCCTCGATCTTGGAAGACCTTCAGTTGCTCACGCTTTGCGTATCTTTCATTTCTTGCACCGCTGATGCCCTGTTTCGAGAACAGAATTCCAAACCGGCATTTCGCAGAGTCAAGCACACGGCAGAATTTGGCGAGCGCGCTAAAGTCTGCAGGCTCCTTCCAGTCCTTGCACTCGCAGATAAAATACCTGCCAAGGTCGGATCGGAAGTCGAGATCCATACCCTCAATCGCACAAACGACGTCGTAATCAGTCGATTGACTCGTTACGGGTCCGTATGCGCGGCAGCCTGGGATCGCACTGAGAAGGTAACGGCTGAGGAACTGCAAGGCGGTGCCGTCACCAGATCCAAGCCTACTCATGAGGCGTCTGGCGTAAGCGGTAGTAATGCGATAAAGCCCCGCCTCTCGGGACGATGGATATCCGGTCATCCACTGATCGCCGAGATTTTGAAGAATCCACTCTGGAAACCGAGCCTCATCAGGGTTCTGCAGATAAAGTTCCCAGATCTTGGCTGCATAGCTGGTGAGTTCGCCATGGTCCATTCCGTATTGCCAGACCCAACGGAAGTATACGCCTGACGTCTGCGCGGGGATCTTCCCCTGTTCGAGTATTCCTTCTTCGCAAGTTGCAAGCATCAGGTAGCGTCTGGCGAGGACTGGGCAGCCAAGTTCCTCGTAGCAGACACTTGTCCACAGCAGCGGGTTGCCTTTGTGAACGTGAATTCCAGGTGCAGGTTCGAATAGCAGCATATGGTCATAAAGGGAGTGAAACAACGCCAAGGCCTCGTGCCACCGACTCTGGGCCCTGTAGTAATGACCACATAATTCCCAGAATTTGAAGGGCTTCTCATCCCAGTTCGCTACCTGCGCCGGGGTATAGACTGTCGGCAATTGAGCAACTAATCGTGCTGCCCCGTCTACACTCTCGAACACGGGCCAGAACTGCGATTCGAACTCGGCCCTTTGTGACTCAGGGAGGTTCTCTAGTATGACCTGTTTCAAAGGCTTCCCATTCGGCAGGCTATGGACGTTCACGGTCTCCTCAGCATAGTGCTGTACATCATGATAGCTCCTTGGCTGTATCCTCAGGTCGATTATGACGGGAAGAGGTAGCGGGAACGGGTCTTGACTGGTCGGCATCCTCCGGGGCCCTTACTTTAGCGATTCCTCCCGTAAAACGCCGCTCACGTCAGTTGGATCATCCCGGCAATCCACGTTGACAGCTGACCGCCATCCCGTCGAGGTGTCGCCGGCAAGAAGCTTCCGGTCGCGGGAAGCGGCGGGTCATTGGGTAGCGGGCGGGTCCTCGCGGATTCCCGTCCCTGATAACTCAATTTGTCGCCACGTATCCTCCTCCTGGACTTGACGCCGGACGTCACGTTCGGCGTTCTCAGCGACATCAAACGCGTCGTCCAGGAGTGCAAGCTCGTGTTATGGGTCAGCGTGATCTCCACCGAACTCGCTTTTCAGGGCATGGGCCTAGGTGTGCGCGGCATCTTGCGCAAGACCTTGTCGGCCGAACTGCAGGTCAAGTGCCTTGACAAGGTCCAAGAAGGCGAACTGTGGTTTGAAAGGGCCCTCACCGACAGCTTCCTGGCCGCCAAGCGAGTGGTGTTGAGCTGCCGCGAGGGCCAACTCATCACGCTGTTGTCCCGCGGCATGAAGAACAAGGAGATCGGTGCCACTCTGCAGATCACGGAAGGCACCGTGAAGGTTTATCTTTCCCATTTGTTCACGAAGGTGGGCGTGAAAGATCGTTTCGAACTGGCGCTGTTCGGCCTGAAAAACCT
>Ga0209579_10002208_pt1 | contig 15166 bp, 9 predicted proteins | sample Coa_R1_2_FD_187152 | JGI IMG/M metagenome (GOLD analysis project Ga0209579, IMG submission 187152) | Surface soil microbial communities from Centralia Pennsylvania, which are recovering from an underground coalmine fire - Coalmine... | ecosystem: Environmental > Terrestrial > Soil > Unclassified... | reverse complement strand
GAGACAATCAGGGGATTTTCTCGGCGCTGGATGCGAAGACGGGCAAGTCGCTGTGGCATTTTAACGTGGGCGAGAAGATTACTGCGTCGCCGATGGCTTACGCGGTCGGCGGGCAGGAGTTCGTCGGGTTACTGGCGGGGCCGAATGTGGTGGTATTCGGGTTGCCGGATGCGAAGTAGCAGAGTTCTGACACTGTTGGCCGGTTGGGCCTGTCTTTGGGGTCAAGGGAACCCGTTTGCGAAGGATCCCAAGGCTGTCGACGAGGGACGCGAGATTTATAATCGCGCCTGCACGATCTGCCATGGCTATGAGGGCGCGGGAGGCGATCGGGCTCCGGGACTGGCGGCGAGCGCGCGGCGGTATAAGCGGGTTTCGGACGCGGATCTGTTCGATGCGATCGCGAAGGGAATTCCGGGAACAATGATGCCTCCTGCGGGGCTGCCGGAAAGTGACGAGTGGAAGCTGGCGATGTATATTCGCAGCCTGCGTGGTACGGCGATCGATCATCCGGGCGAGGGTGACGCCGCGCATGGGGAACAGATCTTCTGGAATAAAGGCGGATGCGGGCAGTGCCATCTGATGCATGGCAAGGGCGGACTGATGGGGCCGGACCTGTCGAATATCGCGAGCCAGCGCAGGCTTACGTTACTGCGGGATGCGCTCACGAAGCCGGATCATCGGGTGGTGACGGACGGCGGCCGGCATGAGGTGAATCTGGCGCCGTCAGGTGCGTATCAGGCGGTGCGCGTGGTTACCCGTGACGGGAAGGCAATCGAAGGCGTGTTGCGGAACGAGGATAATTACTCGATCCAGATGATGGGCGCCGATAATCAACTACATTTGTTCGTAAAATCGGAGTTGCGCGAATTTGTTTACGAACCAAACAGCCTGATGCCGACCGATTATGATAAGCGGCTTAGCCCGGAAGAATTGCGGGATCTGATTGCGTTTCTGAGCCGGCAGGGTGTTCCGGCGGAAAATAGGAGCAAACGATGAAATATTTCGGACTTCTGGTAGTAGCGGCTGCTTCGCTTTGCGCGCAGAATCACGATGAGGACTCGATTCGGGAAGTGGTCCGGAAATACGTCGATGCGCGGCAGGTGATCGATCCTAAAGCGATTGAGGCGCTTTTCACCACCGATGCGGACCAGCTCGTGTCATCGGGCGAGTGGCGGAAAGGACGGCCGGAAGTCGTGAAGGGGACCGTGGCCAGTTCCAGAAATGAAACCGGCACGCGGACCATTACGCTCGAAATGATCCGGTTTGTGGATTCGAACGTGGCGATCGCGGATGGGCGATACGATCTGGGCGAGCGCCACATGTGGAGCACTTTCCTGTTCAAACGCACTCCGGAAGGTTGGCGGATCGCGGCCATTCGCAACATGCTGCCTACGGCGCCCGCGCCGAAAAAGTAGCTCCAATCCAGAATAAATCGCGCTGCAATAGACAACTTCTTGTTTGCCCGGAGAAATTATGCGTTTCTCTTGTCGATCGAGATAGGAGTGAAAAAAAGTCTTGCTCGGATTTAAGTGGGTGTATACTGTTTCGCGACTCGGGTGAAGCAATTCTTTTAAAATCTTGCGACGCACTGATCAAGTTCGGTAATTCGGTTCGTGTAGACGCGTTGGGGGCTTGGATACTGGCAGATAACTAACCGCATAAGCACAAAGAGGTGTGGGATGAGACCGTGTTTCCAGGTAAGAAGCAGGTTCTTGATTTGCTTGGGCCTCGGCGCCTTGGCGAGTTCACTGTTGATCATTCCGGTCCGGGGGCAATTGCTTCAGGGCAGTATCACCGGCAACGTAGCCGACACGAGTGGGGCGGTGGTTCCCGACGCCAAAGTATCGGCGAGGGAACAACGAACCAATTTCATCCGCGAGACCACCACAAATACGGCCGGCATTTACAACCTGCCCACCATGCCGCCGGGCACTTATTCAGTCACGGTGACTTCGCCCTCCTTCCAAACTCTTACCGTCAGCGGCGTCACAGTTTCTCCAGAGGAGGTGACCCGCCGCGATGTGGTGCTATCGCTCGGCCAGGTGAACCAGACCGTGGAGGTCCAAGCTGAGGCGGTATCCTTGCAATCGGACCGCGCCGAGATCCGCGACGACATTAACCTCAAGACCCTGGCGAACATCCCGGTACCTCCCGGCCGCAACTACCAGATGCTCTTCATAACGGTCCCGGGCGTCTCGCCGCCGACCAACGCCAATTCCTTTACCGCGAATTCAAATCGCGGGCTCATCATCGCGGTCAACGGCGGCAGCACAAATACCAATACTGTCCGCGTCGATGGCACAGGCACATTTGACATGACGGCTTTGACGGAGCCACAGTTTATTCCAGCCCTTGAAGAGATCGAGAACGTAAGTCTCTCCGGTAACTCCTTCGACGCCGAGCAACAGAGCGGCGGCGGAGCCGTCAACATCACCATCAAGGGCGGAACGAATGAGATCCACGGGGTTCTGTTCGAAGATCACATCGACCAGCACATTCAGGCGTATCCATGGCTCGCGAACCGTTCCCTACCGAATCCGAAGTACATTTTCAACCAGTACGGCGGCACGATCGGAGGACCCATTATAAAGAACAAGCTGTTCTACTTCGCCAGTTTTGAAGGTTCGGGCTTGGTTCAGGTGTATCCGTTTCCTGCGGAGGTTCCCACGGCAGCGATGCGAACCGGGAACATGAGCGCCTCGCCGACCGTAATCTACGATCCCGCTAGCGGAAACGTCGACGGCACCAACCGGACACCTTTTGCCGGGAACATCATCCCCTTGAACCGCATTGATTCCGGTGTGCAGGCCCTGCTGAATTACAGCGCGTCGCGCGGAAATATTTGGTCGCTGCCAAACCAGGTTGGAATCGGATCCGTCGGCTTGGCCAACAATCTGTTAACGAACGGAAAAACTTACTTGCGGCGCGATCAGTCCGCCGGCAAAGTCAATTGGAATCCGACGACCAAGCTCAGCACCTTTGTGCGCTTGGGTTGGGGCAATAATTATTGGACCACTCCGGCACAGTTTGGCGATTTAGGCGGCCCCGGAATGTCGCCTACCAACACGGCACAGGGCTTGGGCGCCACCAACGTATTCAATGGCACGGTCTCGGCGACGTACATTATCAGCCCCACGCTGGTTATTGATGGCCACTACGGCTACGACGTGAACATCGCCTACAGCAAGCAGCCCGCGCAGACGCAGAATTTCGGCTGGACTCTCATGCAGATTCCGGGACTGGATACCTCGAATCTCCCGATGTACAAGGCGCTGCAGCAGGGCGGCCTGCCGTCGATCACGATCGATGGCGGCATCACCGGATTAGGCTCGGCCAGCCGGTTCCAGCCGCAGGATTACTGGGATCCGGAGCGGAATTATGACGCCAATCTGACCTGGATTCACGGAAGACACAACTTCCGGTTCGGTTTCGACTCTGACATTCAACACTCCCGGGAGAGCCAGTATCAGCCGGCCAGCGGCAGTTACATCAGCGGCGCCGGCGGTTTTCATTTCGCGGAGCAGACCACGGAGCTCTGCACATCCATCTCCAATGGAACCTGCAAGACTTCCGCGGGAAACGAATACAACTCGTATGCATCGTTCCTGCTGGGCTTTTCGCAAGATTCAGGCAAGATCTACCAGTGGCCGGACTACTACTACACGGATACGAAGTATTTCGCCGGTTATGCGCGCGACCAGTGGCAGGTCACCCCGCAGCTCACTTTGAACGTCGGCGTCCGGTTCGACTATTTCCCGATTCCGCTGCGTAACGGCACCGGAATGGAATACTACAACCAGGCCACCAACATGATGAACATTTGCGGCCTAGCGGGCACTCCGACGTCCTGCAACATATTCAACAAGGACCAGGCGCACTTTGTTCCCCGGATCGGATTAGCGTATCGCCTGGGCAACTCCACCGTCATCCGTGCAGGCTTCGGGATGTCTAGCGATCCCGTCAACATCTTCGGGCTATCCAATCGCCGGATCAACTTCCCGTACATCGAGGGCGTGATCCAGCTTCCGCCGAATGTGATGTCCTATGCGATCACGCTTCGGCAGGGAATCAACGTGCCGCCCAATCCGTTCCCACTGAGCGGTCCTGTGCCTGTGCCAAGCACCGCGGGTCTCTTCGATTTCGACCAAGCCAACTACTCGCGAGGTTTTGTGAAGACCTATAACTTCACCATCGAGGAACGTATCAAGCCGAATTGGACCGCTTCCGTTGCGTATGCCGGGTCGGCGCAGATCGATCCGATGACGTCGCTGGAGGAGAACTGGTCCCCGATCGGCACGGGCACCGCCGGGCTCCTGCTTAACAATTCGGTCGACCAGCGGATTGCGAGCACGCCGCTTCTTGGCGTGATGGGGACAACCACCTTCAACGCTTTAGAGGCCAGGACCCAAGGACGCTTTGCCGACTTGACTTTCTCGGTTGGCTACACGTGGAGCAAGAACCTCGGATTCATCACTCCCTCCACAGTCCAGGGCGGAGCAGCCATGCCCTGGCTATACCGGACGTACAATTACGGCCCGCTTCCCACCGATATCGCCAGCAACTTCGAGGCAACGGCGGTCTATGAGTTGCCGTTCGGCAAGGGGAAGCGCTGGGCCTCTAGCGGCAGGGCGAACCGCGTCGTCGGCGGATGGCAGATCAGCACGCTCTTCAGCGACTTCAGCGGAAGACCGTTTAGCGTCGTCGCCAACAACAACCTCAACGCGAACGGTTCCTATCAGTTTGCGAACTGCATCTCAACACCCAAAAAGGTCGGAAGCGTCCTGGAGTGGTACGACCCTTCCTCCTTTGCCGCTCCGCCTGCGAATGCGTTCGGAACCTGCGGTCAGGACGTGCTGAGAGGGCCCGGGCTGATCAACGGAGACATCAGTGTGCGAAAAACCGTCGCCATCAGCGAACGGTGGAATCTGGCGCTTCAGGCCGAGATGTTCAACGTTGGGAACACTCCGCACCACGCCAGTCCTGGCTTCAATTCGTCGACGGGAACCACCTCCGCGAACAATGTTCAGAACAGCGCGTTCATGAACATCACGCAGATCGCGAATACGGGCCGCGACGGAATCGATCAACGGACTCTTCGGATCAGTCTTAAACTAAATTTCTAGCTGCGTTTGATAAAGAAACCCGGCGCGGCCATCCACCGCGTCCTCTCGGTCGCGGTTCGGCAGCCGCGCGGCCAGGATTTATGCCTTGGGCATTGTCGTCGTGCCGGTGATCTGTTTGATCAGTTCACCTGAGACGTCAGTCAATCGCATGTTGCGGCCGTTGAAATAATACGTCAGGCGCTTGTGGTCCATGCCGAGCAGATACAGCAGGCTGGCGTGGACGTCATGATTCGTGACGGCCTGTTCTTCCGCCTTGTAGCCCACTTCATCGGTGGTGCCGATGCTCTGGCCGCCCTGGATTCCAGCCCCGGCCATGAAGATCGTCATCGCGCCGGGATTATGGTCGCGTCCGACTCCGCGCTGGGAAATCGGCATACGGCCGAACTCGCTGTGCCACATTACCGCAGTCTGATCCAGAAGGCCGCGGCGTTTTAGATCCGTGATCAGCCCGGCAATGGGTTTGTCCACTTCGTGGGCGTGCAGCGTGTGATTGCTCTTGATGTTGGCGTGCGCATCCCAGGTGTCTTCGATGCTCACATAGGCGCCGCTGATGAGCTGGACGTAGCGTACGCCGCGCTCCACCATCCGGCGGGCCAGCAGGCACTGTTTACCGTAGGAGGCGGAGACCGGATCGTTCAGGCCGTAAAGTTCCTTGGTCTCATCGCTTTCGCTGCGCAGGTCCATGACTTCGGGCGCACAACCTTGCATGCGATAAGCCAGTTCGTAAGACGAGATGCGCGCCGACAGCTCGGAGCTGCCGGGATATTTTTCGGCATCGCTCTCATTGAGGCGGCGAAGTTGATCCAGACGCGCCCGCTCTTCTTCGAGGCTCATGCGCGCGGGGCTGGCGGAGAGATCCAGAATCGGGTCACCCTGCGAACGAAACTGCGTGCCTTGATAAGAGGCCGGGAGAAAACCGGATTGCCAGTTTGGAGGACCCGCGTACGGTCCGCCCTTCTGATCGCAGAAAACGACGAATGCGGGCAGGCTCTGATTTTCGGTTCCAAGCCCGTAGGTGATCCAGGAGCCGACACTGGGGAAACCCATCTGAATGGAACCGGTCTGCCATTCATAATGCGAGATGACGTGGTCGTTTGAGTTGCCTTTGCAGGAATGGATGAACGCGAGGTCATCGACAATCTTCGCGATGTTGGGAAAGATCTCCGAGACCCACGCTCCGGACTGGCCGTATTGCTTGAAGCTGTACGGGCTCTTCATCAGCGGTCCGGGGAAGCCTTGGCGCACGACGATCTCGCCCTTGCCTTCAAGCACCATCCCGTTATATTTCTCAAGCGCGGGTTTGTACTGGAACGTGTCCACGTGGCTGACGCCGCCGCTCATGAACAGGGAGATCACCGCCTTCGCGCGGGGCTTGAAGTGCGGCGCCTTCGGCATCGTGGGCGAGTTGGTGACGCCGCCCGTGCCCAGGCACGACGGGGAACTGCCGGTCGACGCCGGAGCGGCTAACAGCTTGTCGTTGTCCAGCAGATTGAACAGCGCCAATCCACCGATTCCGGAACAGGCTTCCATCCAGAACTGCCGCCGGGAAACAAATCGCCGATTCGCATTAAAGTGATTGGACATAACGATTCCTGTTCCTAACGAATATACTCGAACTCGTTCAAGTTCAGCACGACGTGAGCCAGTCCGCTCAAGGCCAATAGATTCGCGCTCTTCCCTTCGAAGGCCGCGCGGACGGCTTCCGCCTCACGCTGCTTTTGGAGGAACGCGATATTCGTGGCCAGCTCCCGTTGATTCGGGTCCCGGCTTAGCGCGATCCGGTACATGGCTTTCACGTCCGCTGCCGGGTCGTCGCCAGCTTCTTTCGCGACCCGCTCCGCGAAATAATCCACCTGCTTCAGGATGAATTCGTTGTTGAGCAAGGTAAGCGACTGCGTCGGAACCGTGCTGACGCTGCGCCGTTCGCAAGTCACGTTCAGGTCCGGTTCGTCGAGAACTTCGAACATCGGGTACTTGATGCCACGTTTCCGGAAGGCGTAAACGCTCCGCTTCCAGGTATCCGGACCTTCCTGGGTCAGATCCCAGTTGCCGCGCGGCTGATTCGCGCGCACCGAAACCGGAATCGGCGGATAGAACGGTTCGCCGCCGGCTTGCAGGTTGATCTTGCCGCTGGCGGACAGAATCTCGTCGCGCACGATCTCCGCTTCCACGCGATGGATGGGGAAGGAAGAAAGGAAGGTATTGGTCGGATCCTTTTCCGCGTTGGCCGGCCGGTAAAACGCCGAAGCCATCTTGTAGGTTTCCGAAGTCATGATCAGGCGCTGCATCTGCTTGATGCTCCAGCCTTGTCTGACGAACTCGGTGGAGAGCCAGTCGAGCAGCTCAGGATTCGTGGGCGCCGCGCCCATCTTTCCGTAGTTCCCGGGCGTGCTGACGATCCCGGTGCCAAAGTGCCAGCCCCAGACCCGATTGATCATCACGCGGGCGGTAAGCGGATTGTTGTCGGATGCGATCCACTCGGCGAGCGCCCGGCGGCGGCCGCTGGTGGGATAAGCCCCGTTCTTCGGAGGATCGGTAACCGGCAGCTCGCCCAGGCCTTTCACCTGGTTGAACACAGTCAAGAAGCCCGGCTGTATCAGGAAGCCTTCATCGTCGGACTTGATGTCTCCGCCGTTCGCGGCGAAATGAAGCGGTGGCGGCTCGTATTTCTCGCTGGGCTTGGGAAGGAAAGGCCCGGCGTTGGCATAAGTGATGCGGCCGTTGCCGGGGATGTTCAAATCGCCCATGCCGTCCGGCGTGGAGCGATAATCACCATCGCGAACCCCGTCCGCCACCGGAAGCGGATCCGGCAGCTTTTCTTCGATTTTTGCGATCTGCGCCCGCAGCTCATTACGACGGGCTTCGTCCGCGTCGCTCAGCTTGATGTCGCCCTTTTTGGAATAATTGGCGACACCGAAAACCTGGTTGGCCTTGGCCAATTGTTTCGCCCTGCGGCCCGCGGAAGCATCGGCCACGATGTCGTCCGGGTTGGCCGCTTCCGGATTGATCAGGACCTGCGCAACCAGCAGCTTCTGCCCAGGGGTCCGTTTATCTTCTGGCGTTTTGATCGCCGTCTGGATATCTTCCGGGAACTTCTTCAGGGCTTCTTGGACCTGCTTCTCTCTTTGTTTGTCCCGATACGGCTTCTCGATGCGGGCGATCTCCTGCTGCAGGGGCGTCATCTCCCGATCGAGTTCGTCCTTGACTTTGTTGTACGCGTCCACTTCCGCCTTGGGGGCGAGCGGATGGTCGTAATCGACGTAGGGCCAGAACATCGCGACTGACTTGTAGTAATCCAGGCGCGAGATCGGATCGAACTTGTGATCGTGGCAGCGCGAGCAGTTCACCGAAAGCCCCATAAACCCCTGGAACGTGGTCCGGACCATGTCGTCCATGTAGTCGTAGCGATACGAGGGGTAATTCTTTTCGCGGAAGCGAACGCGCGGGCCGACGCGGTAATACGTGGTCGCGATCAGGCTGTCTTCGGTGGGATGATCGAGCTCATCGCCGGCGAGCTGCTCTTTGATCAACTGGTTGTACGGCTTATCGGTGTTGAACGCCTTGATGACGTAATCGCGATAGCGCCAGGCGTTGGTGACGTCCACGTCGAACTCGAAACCGGAGCTGTCGGCGTAGCGAACCACGTCGAGCCAGAACCGTCCCCAGCGCTCGCCATAATGCGGCGATTCAAGCAGTTTGTCGACCAGCTTATCGTAGGCGTTGGGCGCCGGATCTTTCACGAAGGCTTCGACTTCGTCCGGCGTCGGCAACAGGCCAACCAGATCCAGGTAAACCCGGCGAATCAGGGTTCGGCGGTCAGCTTCAGGGGCGGCTTCCAGGCCTTTTTTGTCCAGTTGGGCTTTAATGAATCCGTCAATCGGATTGCGGGTCCAGCGGGCATCTTTCACCGCCGGGACCGGATATCGCACCGGCGGCTTAAAGGCCCACCAGTTGCGGTCGGCTTCGGTGAAGGTGCGTTCTTTGTAGCTGCCGTAGGGGGATGCGGTTGCCGCGGCGGCGGTGGGGGCGGCGTTCCCTGATTCCCATTTCGCGCCGTCGTTGATCCACGACTTGATAATCTCGAGTTCCTTGGCGTTCAGAGGCGCGACCGGCTTCATCGGCATGATGGGCGCAACCTTGCCGGCGACGCGCTGGTAGAGGATGCTGCCGTCGGCATTCCCAGGCACTACAACCGCACCCGAACTGCCGCCCTTCATCATCGCGGCTCGATTGTGCAGGTCCAGATCGCCCATCTGCACGCCTTCGCCGTGGCACTGGAAGCAGCGCTCCAGAATCTTGGGCGCTTCGGCCGCAGGCGGAGTGCTTTGTGCAAATAGTTGATTATGTTCGGGTTGCAGAACAAGTACTGTGCAACCAATGAGCCCGAGCAGCGCAGCTCGATTGGCTTTTCTCGCGCAGGCGGTCATGACTTCCATGGTCAAAAGTTCCCCCAGAATGCCAACATCAGTATAAGGCCAGCGCGAGAGAGAGTCCTTCGAAAATTGTAAGTTGAGCGGGGGTATTCTCTAAGGAAACTTAGAGCAATTCATTTGAAACACCTAAGTGATTGAAAATAGGCGGAGTTATGGCCTACTTGGAGACATCGGCCACGTAAGCATTTGTTGAATTTGATTCCCCGAGCGATTACACTGACTTGACCTTTCGAGGAGGACCAAATGAAGATCCTGATAACGTTGACGACTCTGTTCGTTGCCACGGCTGCCATGTCGGTGGCCGACGATTCAAACGTGGGCTATGTGCCCCACGACAAAGCAGCCCCGTTCATTATGACCAAGGGCGGGACCATGATTCCCGGTACGGATTTCGAGGTACAAGGCACGCACCGCGACAAACCGGGCGGGATCGAAGTGCATGTGAAGGAGCGGGACGTGTTCTATGTGGTCGAGGGGGAAGCGACCGTGATTGCGGGCGGAACGCTGGTCAACCCGAAGGAAACCAGGGCCGGCCAGATGACGGGTACGGCCATCGACGGCGGCCAGACGTATCACCTGACCAAGGGCGACGTCATGACCATTCCGGCTGGTGTGCCGCACTGGTTCAAAGAGACCAACGGAATCGGATATTTCGTGGTGAAGGTGAAGAAACCGTAGGCCGCCTGGGGCCTCTTCTTGACAAAGACTACCGCGCGAGATCGGTCGCCCAATTTATGGCGACCGTGATCGGCGTGGTGGTCTGGATGGGAAAATTGATCAGGAAACGCTGCCCGTTCGACGCAACCTGGTAGCGGGTCCGGCGAGTCGTCGATTCCAGGTGTACCTCGAAGAGCGGCCTGGAGACCTCCGTCTCGAAAACCGCCTGGTCTGTCTTCACTCCGACGGCAATCAGCTTATCGCCGCCGACGAAGTACATCTCCTTGCCATCATCTCTCCACGCCGGTTCGGTACCGCCGGCCGTGGAGACCTGCCATTTGCCTTGGCCGGGCGGGAACGCCTGCACGTAGACCTCGGAGCGCCCGGATTCGTTCGAATCGTACGCCACCCAGCGGCCATTCGGAGAGATTCTGACCACTTCCATATTCCACGGGCCGAGCATTTTCGCGTCCTTTTCCATCGGCTCCTTCATCGGCAACGCCCAGGTCTTAACTCCGGTCCGGATGAGCAAGTAGCTGCCGTCAGGGGACCAGGTCTCGATGGACTTGCTGTCGTCGAAGTGGCCCACGGGAGCAGGCTCCGAGTTGCCGGTGACCGGCTTTTGGAAGACTCCGATCAGGCCGTTGTGCACCCCGTTGAATGCGACCCGGCTTCCATCGGCCGACCAGACTGGATTGGTCTCGTCGGCGGGATCGAAGGTAAAGCGGGACGAAGCTCCACTCGTCAAGTCGAACAGCCACAGATCGCGAGTGCGCGTCTGCTCATCCATGCGGGAAACGGCGAGCTTCTTTCCGTCCGGGGATAAAGCCGGATTGGAATAATCGGCGAGGGCGCCGACGGTGCTGATTCGTTTGCCCTGGCGGTCGACCCACATGAGCTCGGTTGAGCCGGTATCGATGCGGGTGCGATACGCCATGACCCCGTTGGCGGAGGCTGACATGGCGGCCCGCTGGATCACGCCGCCCACGGCGATCAAGACGCCCGGGGAGATTTGGAACGGCGCGCCGGTCAGTTCGAGCTTCGACAAATCGAGAACCTGGCCCATCAGGTTCGAACCGCGCGTGAAGAGCAGGTAACTGGCGCCGCGGGCGTCGCCTGCATAGGCGGCATTGGTATTGGAGTTCACCAGGCGCTTGCTGACTTTCGAGTCCAGGGAGGCGACGTAAATGCCGTTGTTTTCGGGCCGATCGCTTTGGACGAGATAGATAAAATGGCGCCCATCCGGGAGAAATTGCGGGGCGGAGTGCCGGGTTTCGCGATTGGAGGCGTCGAGGCTGCGGACCGGCGCCGGAACACCTCCGGACGCCGAGACGCGGTAGATCTCGGGGCGCTGGAGGGTTTCAAAGAGAATCACACCGGATCGGTTCCAGGTGCCCGTGGACCGGCCGACCGGTGTGTCGCAGATGGTCTGCTTGGCGCCGCCCTGCAGGTCGATCTTCGCAAGCTTGCCCGCGGCAAAGAACGCGACGGAACGGCTGTCCGGAGACCAGAATGCTGAGTCGACCAACTCGGTGCCTTCGAGCGGTTCCTGTGTGAGCGAGCTGAGCGAACGAAGCCAGAGCTGCCGTCTGCCGTCCGTACCGACTCCAATAAACACCAGCCGTTCTCCATCCGGAGCGACGGCGAAGGAATCGATATCCGGCGAGGAAATGCCATCCGGCGGCGAAATCTGCATCCGTATGACGCGTTCCTTGGGCGGCGATTCGCGCAGCAGCATGACGCCGAAGACGATGGCGACCAACGCGGCGAGGGCGGCCGGAATCCAGTACATCCAGGAACGGCTTTGGCCGGCTGCCACGGGCGCAACCGGAACCGACGCCGGCGCGGGGACCGGATCTGTACGGGCATGCCAGTTCGCCTCCGGCGGCTCCGGAGGGTTGAGATCAATTTCAGTGACTTCACCGCTGAAACGGTATCCGTAACGGGGAAGAGTCGCGATCCATTGCCCGCCCTCATCCCCCAGGACTTTTCGGAGCGCCGAGATCTGAAAAGAAAGGTTGGCCTCTTCGACGAAGCTGTCCGGCCACAGCGCCATCATCAGTTCCTTTTTCGTGAAGACGCGGCCCTGGCCTTCGATCAACAGCAGCAGAAGGCTGAAGGTCTTGGGCGGAAGCGTGAGAGTCTTGCCGTCGCGGGTGAGCAGACGCCGGGCGGTATCTAACCGGTAGGGTCCGAATTCGTAGGCGACACCCGCTCCTTCAGTCATTCTCCTCACGGCCTCCTGACGGTTTTAGCACCGCCAGGCACATACGGATTTTATCTGGCGTCCGAATGGCTTGCAATCGGCAGGATCAGTTCGGCAGGGCGAATGCGAATAACGACAGTCCCGCCATTGCAGCGACGTACTGCCGTCCGTTCACCGAGTAGGTGATCGGATTGTTCAGCATCTGCGCTCCGAGATTGGTCTTCCAAAGGAGCGTACCGGTTCGGGCGTCCAGGGCCTGAAGGTAGCCTTCACGGCCGCCGGTGATGAGAAGATCGCTCGCGGTGGTGACGATGCCGGTGTCGGTGACGTCGGTCATGCGGAATCTCCACTTGGGAGTTCCAGTCGCCGGATCGATCGCCAGCACAGCGCCGTGACCGCCCACATCTGTCCAGTTGTTGATAGGACCGCGGCGGAGGTTGGGAATGCTTGGGGCTCCGGGAATGGTTTTCGTCGGTGAATCGGCGGAAGGCACAAACGGTCCGAGATTGCCGCCGCCGAAATTGAGGCCTTCCTTGTACTCGGCCGGGACGCCTCCGAAAAACATTCCCTGGTCTTCCCATGTGGAGACGTACATCAGATGGGTGCGCGGACTGTAGGAAGGCGAATACCAGTTGCTGCCTCCCTGGACGGCAGGATAGGTCGGCATGCCGGGCGGCTGCACTGTCTGGATAGGCTTGCCGTTTGCATCGAAGCCGCTCATCCAGTTCACTTTCACGAACGGCTTGCCGAGCAGAAACTTTCCGGTGGCGCGATCCAGAACATAAAAATTCCCATTGCGATTGGCCCACAACATGGCTTTGACCGGCGAGCCTTTCCAAGTGATGTCGGCGAGCACCGGCACTTGAACCGAGTCGTAATCGTAACGGTCATGCGGCGTGAATTGATAATGCCAGCGGAGCTTCCCGGTATCGCCATCCAGGGCAACCACCGAAGCGGTATAGAGATTGTCGCCAGGACGCTGGTCGGCATTGTAATCCGGACCGACATTTCCGATTCCCCAATACGTGAGATTGAGAGACGGATCAAAAGATCCGGTGACCCAGACCGATCCCGCGCCGTGCTTCCATGCCTCTGGATCGCAGAATTCGGACTTGGGCGGACAGGCTTCCCAGGTTTCATGACCGGGCTCGCCGGGGCCGGGAATGGTGTAGAACTTCCAGACTTCCTTTCCGGTGCGGGCATCGAAAGCGGAGATGAAGCCGCGAATGCCGTATTCGCCTCCGCCGACGCCGACAACCACGCGGTCCTTGAACGCCAGCGGCGCGACCGTCAGCGAATAGCCCAACTTGCCGTCGGCGACCTGAGTTTTCCAGATCTGGCGTCCGTTCTTGGCATCCACGGCAACCAGGTGCGCGTCGAGCGTGCCCATGAATAACGTGCCTCCCAGGATCGCGAGGCCGCGATTGTTGGCGCCGCAGCAGACCGTCTGGTTGGGTGTGTTGTTGTAGTGATAAATCCAGAACACGCGGCCCGTAGCGGCGTCCATCGCAACGATGTCGTTCGGCCGCTGCGTGACGTACATGATCCCGTCGACCACCAGCGGCGTCGACTCCCAGCTTCCGGCGACGGCCGATTGATAGACCCACGCGAGATTGAGGGATTTCACATTCGCGGGAGTGATCTGCGTGAGCGGGCTGAAGTGGTGGCTGAAATAATCGCCGCCATAGATCAGCCAGTTCGCAGGTTCCTTCGCGGCGTTGAGCAGCCGGTCGTAGTCAACTGGATTTTGTCCGATAAGGCTGATCGGCACGACCGCAAGCAGGGCGGCGCCTAAGATTGTGTACGGGATTCTTTTCGACATGTTTTATTGCCCCTTCAAAGTAAGCAGGTACGAGACAAGATCCGCCAGCTCGTCCGGCGTAAGCTCGCCCTTGAAGGAAGGCATGTTGGATTTTGTGGAAATGTGAAATTCGCGGAGATTCGCCTTATTTAACGAGATCAGGCGGCCCTCTTCGTCGGTAAGCTGAACCGTGTAGGTATCCTCGTTCAGGCGGCGGCCATTCACTGTCGTGCCATCACGCGTCACGATGTGAACGGGGCGGTTGATCGGCATCATCTGGCTGTCGGGATCGATGAGCGACCGCTCGATGGATCCGGCGCTGCGGATGGAGCCGATATCGCTCAGGTCGGGCGCTTTCCGCGACCCCTGATTATTCACTCGATGGCAGTTCAGGCAAGTGCCCTTGCCTTCGAAAACGAGCTTGCCCCGCTCCGCGTTTCCGGTTTTCATCGAGCCGCGATCGAGACTGCCCATGTTGCGAAGAAACGCGACCAGTCCGGTCAAGTCGGCCGCATCGAGGTGAAAGGCGGGCATTCCGGCGGAAGGAAAACCGGTGGTGATGACCTGGATCAACTGACGGTCGGTTGTGGCATTGCGGAATTTTCCGCTGTGGAGATCCACGCCGCTGACCCCGGCTCCGTTGGCGCCGTGACAGCGGTCGCACTGCTCGGAGTAGAGACGCGCGCCGTATTCGATGTCAGCTTTGGGGTAATCCTCGGGATGGCCCTGCATCGTTGGATTTTGCGGGGATGCCGGGTTCTGCGGAGATGACGGGTTCTGGGCCGAGAGAGAAACTGCGGAGACCAAAACACACGCCGTTACGAGTTGAATGGAAAACATGCTTCGGTTCACTGTCCTTATGTTGCATTGTAGGTGCGAATTTCAGTACTTGTCGAGACCCTCTGTCAGCTCGATGTACGCGCCCTGCGGATCGGTAAGGAAGGCG
>Ga0209579_10002207_pt1 | contig 15177 bp, 9 predicted proteins | sample Coa_R1_2_FD_187152 | JGI IMG/M metagenome (GOLD analysis project Ga0209579, IMG submission 187152) | Surface soil microbial communities from Centralia Pennsylvania, which are recovering from an underground coalmine fire - Coalmine... | ecosystem: Environmental > Terrestrial > Soil > Unclassified... | reverse complement strand
GGCGCATGTCCAGACCGCCCGGTATCGCGTCGATAGCTTCGTTGATTCTGATATTTCTTCCGTCCGCCCGCGCGCAGAACACCATGCCGGCGCGCGCGCTGACGGCCGCGGATTACGCGCATGCGGAAAAATTCATGCGGTATAACACGGATCCGCTGGTGTATCATGCGGTGCATCCAGCGTGGACCAGCGACGAGCGCCTGTGGTACCGGGACACTACCGCCGATGGTAGCCGGTTCGTGCTGTACGATCCCGGGAAGCTTACCAAAGAACCGGCTTTCGATCATGCCAAGGTGGCCGCGACGCTCTCCACGGCCGCCGGGAAAAGCTATGTACCGGGCAAGCTGCCCTTCAACGAGATCGAACTGGCGGCGGATGGGAAGTCCGTGGCATTCCGTATCGGCGGGCGGCGGTTCCGCTGCGACCGCCAAGGCAGCCAGTGCGCGGTGGAGAAAGACGGCGCGCCATCGGGCGTCTTCGGCCGCAACGACGCTCTGTCGCCGGACAAGAAGAAGACCGCTTTCATCCGCGACTATAACCTATGGGTACGGGACGTCGGCAGCGGCAAAGAGACGCAGCTTACGACGGACGGCATCAAGGACTACTCCTACGCGCTGGATAACGCCGGGTGGGTGAAGAGCGACCGCGCCATCGTTCTGTGGTCGCCCGATTCCAAGAAGATCGCCACGTTTCAACAGGACCAGCGCAATGTGGGTGAGATGTACCTGGTGGAGACTAAGGTCGGGCATCCGGTGCTGCAGTCCTGGAAGTATCCGCTGCCGGGCGACGAGACCGTGGCGATGATACAGCGGGTGATCATCGATGTAGAGACGCCCAAGGTGGTCCGCCTGCAGATACCGCCGGATCAGCACCGGTCCACGCTGTGCGATCACATCGTATGCCGGGGAAGCGATTGGGCCGATGTGGAGTGGAGTGCAGACGCCGGCAAACTGGCATTCGTTTCCACCTCGCGGGACCACAAGCAGGAAACGCTGCGCATCGCCGACGCCGCGACAGGCGCGGTGCGCGATGTGATGGAGGAGCATGTCGAGACGCAATACGAATCCGGCCAGGGCAAGGTGAACTGGCGGTATCTGCCGGAATCCAACGAGTTCATCTGGTATTCGGAGCGCAGCGATTGGGGTCACCTGTATCTTTACGATTTGGCCACCGGCAAGCTCAAGAACCAGATCACATCAGGAGAATTCGTAGTGACGGAACTGTTGCGCGTGGACCAGAAGGCGCGCGTACTCTATTTCCTGGCCACCGGCAGAGAGAAAGGGTGCGACCCGTACTTCACGCATTTGTACCGGGTCGGATTCGACGGGACGGGTATGGCTCTGCTGACGCCCGAGGAGGCCAACCATGAGGTGACGTTCTCATCCTCAGGCCGCTATTTCGTGGATACTTATTCGAAGCCGGATGTGCCGCCCGTGACCGTACTGCGCGCCTCAGATGGCAAGCTGCTGGACACCATCGAGAAGGCCGACATCTCGAAGCTGCTGGCCGCCGGATGGCAGCCTCCGCAGCCGTTTACAGTCAAGGCCCGCGACGGGAAGACCGATCTTTACGGCCTGCTCTTTAAGCCCAGCAATCTCGACCCGCTGAAGAAGTATCCCATCGTCAATAACATTTATCCCGGACCACAAGGGGGCAGCGTGGGCGGCCGTTCGTTTGCGGCGGCGCACGGCGATGCGCAGGCGCTGGCCGAGCTGGGGTTCGTGGTGGTGATGATCGACGGCATGGGAAATCCGCTGCGCTCGAAGAGTTTTCACGATGCCTATTACGGCAACCTGGGCGACAACACGCTGCCGGACCAGGTAGGCGGTATGCAGCAGCTGGCGAAGCGTTTTCCGTGGATCGACATTGACCGCGTGGGCATCTGGGGACATTCCGGCGGCGGTTTTGCCGCGGCGGACGCGATGTTCCGCTACCCTGATTTCTTCAAAGTGGGGATCTCGGAGGCCGGCAACCACGACAACCGCGAGTACGAGGACGATTGGGGCGAGCGGTACCAGGGATTACTGCGCAAGTCGGGCACTGGCACGAATTATGACGATCAGGCCAACCAGAACATCGTCAAGAACCTGAAGGGTCATCTGCTGCTGGCGCATGGGACCCTGGATAACAACGTGCCGCCGTACAACACGCTGTTGGTAGTCAATGAGCTAATCAAGGCCAATAAAGATTTCGATCTGCTGATGCTGCCCAACCGGCATCACGGTTTCGCGGGCGAACCATACATGGTGCGGCGGCGCTGGGACTACTTCGTCCGATATTTGATGGGCGCGGATCCTCCCAAGGAGTACGCCATGAAGCCGCCGGCGAATCCGGCGGAGTGAGCGCGGCTTACTCGTGCCGCAGGGCGACCAGCGGATCCACGCGCGTGGCGCGCCGCGCCGGGATGTAACACGCTACCAGAGCCACCAGTAACAGCAACACTGTGACACCGATCAGAGTGAGCGGATCACCCGGCTGCACGTTGTAGAGCATGCTGCCCAGGAATCGTGTCACCGCCAGGGATGCCCCGATGCCGATGAGCACTCCAATAACGGCCAGCGTGATGCCGTGCCGCACCACCCGCCGCAGGAGCTGTCCGGAAGGCGCGCCGAGCGCAACGCGGATGCCAATCTCGCGCGTGCCGCGGGTGACTTCGTAGGCGAGCAAGCCATATAAGCCGATGCAGGCGAGCAGCAGCGCGACCAGGCCGAAGAGACTCGAAAGGCGCGCTATTAAGCGCTCCTGGAACAGCATTCCGTCGATCTGTTCTGTCTGGGTCCGGACGTCGACAAGTGGAAGATCGTTGCCGGCTTGCCGAACCACATCACGTATAGCCGGCACGACGGACGTGGGATCGCCCGCGGTCCGCATTTCGAACGCGCCGGCATCGCCGCTCGGAACATACATGGTGGGGTGGATTTTCCGGCGCAGGTTGTCGTACTTGGCATCCCGCACCACGCCCACGATCGCCCATCCGGCGGTGTCCTCCGCGTCCGGATCGCCGCTGGCCGCTTTGCTGTATGCCCCGAACGGCTGCCCGATAGCGTTGACATTCGGAAAATAGGCGCGCACGAACGATTCGTTCACGATCGCGGCCACCACGACCCTGGCTTCCGCTTTGGGGTCGCCTTCCACTTTGGCCGCCAATGCGTAGTCTTCGGGGCTGAATGCGCGGCCCTTGATCCGCGGGATTTTCAAGGTTTCGAAGAAACCGGGACCGATCGGCAAATAGTCGACCTGCGTGAGGGTCTTGGGCGGTGTGCCGGCCAGGTGAAACGAAGTCTCCGAAAGGCTGCCGCTGAGCAAGGGCGACTCCGAGTAGCTGACGGAGAGCACTCCAGGGAGGGTGCTGAACCGATCCTGCAAATTGCGATAGAACTCCAGCAGCCGCTCGCCTTTGTAATGGGTCAAGGTGGAATCCACCGAAAAGGTGAGCAGGTTCTCGGTAGCAAACCCCGGATCCAGGTTACGCAGGTTTTGCAGCGTGTGCACCAAAAGGCCTGCTCCTACCAGCACGACAACGGTAAGCGCCACCTGGGCCACCACCAACAGGTTCCCCGACCTGAAGTGCCCCTGACGCCCGTGTCCGCCGTCGGGACCGGATTTCAGCGCCGGCGTGAGGTCCACGCGCATCGAACGCAGCGCCGGCGCCAGCCCAAACAACATGCCGGTGAGAATAGCGGCGCCGAACGTAAAAGCCAGCACCCGCAGATCGAGATCCGCCGATACGCCTATCGGGCGGCGCGCGTTGCTGGCGGCAAAGGCAAGCAGGGATCGCGCGCCCCAGAATGCCAGCAGAACGCCCAGGCCGCCGCCCAAAATGGAAAGCGTGATGCTCTCCGTCAGTAACTGGCGCATGAGCCTTCCGCGCGCGGCGCCCAGCGCCTGCCGGACCGCAATCTCTCTTTGCCGTGCCGTGGCGCGCGCCAGCAGCAGGCCGGCCACATTGGCGCAACCGATCAGCAAGACGATGACGACGGCCAGCATCAAGGCGTAAAGCAGGAGCGAGATCTGCTTGCGCACGCCCGACAAGCCTGTCTGCGCTGGAACCAGAGTGAGGACGGGGGCATCTTCGGGCTTTGACATGGGCTTGGCGCCGTGCAGCAAACCGTTGACGAAAAGCGCGTTCACCCGGCTTTGCGCGGCTTCCGGCGTAATACCCGACTTCAGCCGGCCGACGGCAACGATCCACCAGGATCCTGCATCTTCCGATTGCGGCGTCCAGCGGGACCGTAAATAGCGGCGCTGGCTCATGGGAACGGATATTTCACGAATTTTGCCCGGCGTGAGATATGCGAAGCGCTCCTCGGCCACGCCCACGACGGTGAACGGGAGTCCGTTGAGATGTATGGTCTTTCCAACCGCCGCGGGATCGCCGCCGAATTCGCGCATCCAGTAGCCGTGGTGCAACACGGCCACGGCCGCGGCGCCGGGCATATCGTCTGCCGGCGTCATGACTCGCCCGACCGCCGCACTCACACCCAGCGTCTGAAAATAATCGCCGGAAACGTATTGCCCGTTAGCCTGATGCGCGGCTCCCTTTCCGCTGACAGTAATCTGCCCACCGCCGGCGAATTCCGCTATCCCTGAGAACAGGCCCAACTTGCGCACCTCCTCCAGAAACGGCTTGGATAGAGAGCAACCGTGGGGATTTGTACCTCCAAAGCTGGAATCACAGTCTCCGTACGAACTGGAACTGTGACGTTTTGGGGTGGTACGCGCGCTCCATTGAAACAGCATCAAATGCTGCGGATCGCTCACCGGGAGCGATTTCAGCATGACGGCGTTAATGATGCTGAAGATGGCAGTGTTGGCGCCGATGCACAGCGCCATGGTGAGCACGGCGACGGCCGTAAATCCGGGGCTCTTTGCCAGAACGCGCAGGCCGAAGAGCACGTCGTGGCGCACGTCCGTGAACAGCGAGAATCTTCCGCGCTTACGCACATCGCGGTCCTCCGCCGCCTGCTGCCAAACCGTCATTGCCGACTCCTTTTCGCGGTGAGATTTTTCCAATTCATTGGCGAGGGCTGTCCAATCGCTGACGTGCCGCCGGGCGGCATCGCATGCCTGCTCCTCGCTCGATCCAAGGCGCAGCGCCTCTAAGCAGGCGTCTTCCAATTGGCGGGCCACTTCTTCCACGATCTCCGCCTCGCGCTCCGGGCGGAAGCCGTGCAGGCGCAGGTTCTCGCGCACATATGCGGGCCAGTCAGGCATGGCTGGGCCGTACGATCTGGTTGATGGTGGCCACGAATTCGTCCCAGGCGCCGCGCTGGGCCTTCAGGAATTTACGGCCGGCGGGAGTCAACCGGTAGCAGCGCCGGCGGCGCTCGCCGGGCTTTTCCATCCAGCGGCCGGCGATCAGTCCCCGATCCTCGAGTCTGAAGAGGATAGGGTACAGCGATCCGATGCGGAAGCGGATCTGGCCTTTGGAGCGCTCCTCGATCAGTTTTCCGATGTCGTAGCCGTGGCGAGGGCGTGTTTCGATCAGGGTGAGCACCAGGAGTTCCGCGCTGCCCTTGTGGAGATCGCGATTGAACATGCTTCCGAAGAGTATACTTTGGTGACGTATATGATGTCAACGGGTTGAAACCATCTGGCCAGGGGCGTCCTGCTAGACGTTCCGCCCGACCGCCAGCCGAACGTTTCCGCAAGCGCCGGGGTTTGGTGTGCACCTGAGACCGGCACCGCCGAAGGGCTGCTGGCGGCTGGGCAGCATCCTGCGTGTATTCAGCGTGGCGGCCGTAGGTCAAAAACGTGATTCGCGAGGCTTTGGAACTGGCACTGTCCGATTTTGAGGATTCGGTTACCGCCGCTGCCGCGTGACATGCGGGCTGCGATCTGATCGTGACGCGCGGATGCCCCTTCTGTCATGAGCGGTCGGCGTCGTGTGTCAATCGCCTGAAACGGTCTCGTACTCCCGTACCGGAGCCGGCTTCGACGCGGCCAGCGCGCCCAGGCTGACGTGAATGGTCGGCATGGCGCCGGTTTCAAACGATTCGCGCACCTTCTCGCTGTCGTGTTGGCGTTCGCGCATCATTTGCCGGCGCAGACGGGCTTCGAATTCGGCCATCTGCTCGTCGATGCTCTTCACCTTCTTCTTGCTCGCCACCATGTCTTCGCGGTAGCGCTTCAGGAAGTAGCCGATGGTCTCGACGCGGATCTTGATGGAACCGGTGGGCTTGTTTTCGTCGATGTCTTTGAAGCAGAAGTAAGGCGTACCGGAGTGCTCCACCACCTCTTCGACGACCGAATAAATGGGCGCATCGTGGCCGCACTTGAAGCTGGATAGCTCGAGCGCCACCAGGTTGGGATGGCGCCCTGTGTACTTCGCTGCCCACACTTTCCGCGACGTATTTTCGCTGTAGGAATTCTTCCATACATCGTCGATGTTCATGGGATGCGGGATCTCGCCCGATTCGACTTCCGGGCCGAATAGGCGCCACACGATGTCGTCATCGATGGGGAGCGAATCCTGGGTGAAGACCGGGTAACCCAGCTTCTGGAACTCTTCCAGGATTTCGTGATTGACGCCCGGATCGTTGTGATACGGGCGGCCCAGCACAACCACGCCCAAGCGGTCTTCGCGCTCGAGTTGTTCCAGCACTTGCCGGGCTTCGCCGCGCACGGTCACATTGTTGTAGTAATCGAGCGCGCGATAGCCTTCCGCTACGGCGCGGGCATTTTCCTCGGCGGACAACCCGAGAATGTCCTTGAACTCCTCGAACATCTGCCGCTCGAAGACGTCTGGCTTCGAGAGATTGACGAAGGTATCCAGGAACCGGATGCCCTTCTCCTTGAAAAGATCGCCTTCCTTGGTGAAGGCCGCTTTCACCGCCGCCGGCGTGGTGGCCACCGTGGGACACGAGCGGCTGGCCTGTACGCCATTGAGATCGGTGGTGAGGCAGTCGATCATGGGGAAGAAGATGAGGTCCAGCGGCTTCTTGGCATGCGCCACGAACAGCAGGTTATGCACGTGCGGGATGCCCAGCTTGGACGGGAAGCACGGGTCGATGGCGCCGCGCTTGGCGCCTTCCTTATAGAGCTGCTCGCTGGTGTAGTCCGAGTAGACCAGGTTTTCCGCCTGGACCCCCAGGGACGCGAAGTAGCCCGTGAATACCGGCGTCATGGAGTACATGTTCAGCACGCGCGGCATGCCGATGCGAATTTCGGCGCGCTTCTTCATGCGCTCCACGCGGGCTTTGGCGGACGAGGTGAAGACAAACTTGGGCAGCGGGTCCGCCACCAATGGCGCGTCCGGAACGCGGAACACGGCCTTGGCTGACACTTCCACAAAATTCGGGTTGGCCTTCTTGATTTTGTCGAGACTACCCTTGATCTGACGCATGTCGTCGACGTTCTCGACGGTGCCCTTTTCGCACGTGGCCATAATGAGACGCTGCGCGCCGGCTTCCAGGGGAACCTTGGTCTTGACCGGCGGCTTATAGTCTATGTTGATGACACTGGTCTTGACATCGATGAAGGTGCGCAGGCACTTGTTCTTGCAGAAGTAACAGCGGGTGGCTTCCTCGCGGGTGGTCTTGTAACTGATCTGGGAGATGGCGTCCATCCCGATGAAAGTGGAGACGCGGCCGTTGTCCCACAGGCGTCCGGCTTCGAGCGCCGAACCGATGGCGCCGGCTTCGCCGCAGTGCTCGTGAACGATCACGTCGGCCTTCACTTCCTTGCCCTTGAAGCGGGACTCGATGAAATCCACCTGGGCCTTCACGGCGGCCAGATTGTACTGCGTGCCGCCTTGCAGCAGGAAGCGCCGGCCGATAGCCGACAGGTTCGGGATCTGCGAAACATACAGCCAAATGTTCTTGGGCAGCACGTTGCATAAGCCGGCCATGATCTCTTCCGGCTTCCAGCCCTGGCGCTGGAAATCTACGATGTCCGACTGCATGAACACCGCGCAGCCATATCCGAAGCTGGGGTAGCCATTGGCCGCAAATGCCGTGTCGGCGTACTCTTCCACGGGCACGTTGAACCCCTGCGCAGTGGATTGCAGGAAGTAGCCATTGCCCGCGGAGCACTGCGTGTTCAGCTTGAAATCTTTGACGCGGCCGTCTTTGAGAATGATGATCTTGATATCCTGCCCGCCGACGTCGCAGATGACGTCCACGTCGTCGTAGAAATGCAGGCCGGCCTGCGTGTGGGCCACGGTCTCGACCAGGGCGGCATCCGCGCCGATCACGTCCTTCAGTATGTCCTTGGCGTATCCGGTGGTGCCGACGCCGAGCACCTTGAGCGTGGCGCCCTGTTCGGCGATCTGCTTTTCGAGCTTGCCCATCACCTCAATGGTGTCTTCGATGGGGTTGCCTTTCGAAAGCTGGTAAGTCTTGGCCAGAATGCGGCGCTCTTTGTCTTTCGAAAGCAACACGGCCTTGGTGGATGTGGAGCCGCCGTCGATGCCGACGAAGCCTTCCACTATTTCACCCGGCTGGAACCTGGCCGCGACGAATTTCTTGGTGCGGTACTTGTCTTTGAAGCGCGCCAGATCTTCGGCGTCCTTGGCCAGGCCGCCGGTGCCGCCGCGCTTGGATTTCTCTTCTTCGCGGCCCACGGTAACATACCATTCGAGTTTGTCGAAGCCGATGTACTGGCCGACGCCGGCGTCTTCGGTCTTGCCGAATTCCACCGAACCGATGGCGGCGAAATACTGTGCGTTATCCGGCGTGCGGATCAGATCCTCGGGTGGAACACCGGCCGGCAGCTCGGTGCCGCGCTCTTCCCAGATTTTCGGGATATTGTGCTTCCAGCAATCCCGCATGCCCTTGATGTAGCAGTTGGGTCCGCCCAGCAGCAGCACTACGGGCAGCAGCGTGTTGCCGCGCGTCAGAACGGACAGGTTCTGCATCACAATGGCTTCGAACAACGAGGCCATCAACTGATCCGGCGGCACGCCCATCTTCTGCAGGCCGTTGATATCGGTCTCCGCGAACACGCCGCACTTGCCGGCCACCGGGTGCAGCTTCAGCCCCTTGTAGCCCATCTCGCAAAGCTGCTCGGTGGGAATGCGCAGCTTGGCATTGATCTTGTCGATTACCGCGCCGGTGCCGCCCGCGCACTTGTCGTTCATGGAGGGCAGCTTCTTCTTGCGGCCGGTCTCGGGATCCTTCTTGAAGATGATGATCTTGGCGTCCTGGCCGCCGAGTTCAATCACCGATCCGCATTCGGGATACAGCTTTTCGACCGCGAGCGAAACGGCATTCACTTCCTGGACGAACTTGGCGCCCAGGAACTTCGCCATGCCGTTGCCGCCCGATCCGGTGATGAAAATCCGCGAATTCCCGGCGCGGAAACCTTCGATTTCGGTTTCGAAGCGCTTCAGGAATTCCAACACCTTTTCGGGCTGCTTGGTATCGTGGCGCTGGTAGTCCGACCACAAGATCTTGTCGGCTTGATCCACGACCACCGCTTTGACGGTAGTGGAACCTACGTCCATTCCGATGAAGAATTGTTTGTCCATGGTGGTTCCCGGGCTAGTTAATTACGGCGGCCTCAGAGACTGCCGCAGGTTGCGAGCCTGCCTCACGGTGCATCTGCCCGGCGATGTGCATCACGAAATTGGCAGCCAGGCCGACCACCCCCTTGGTGTGCGGCACGTGGTATAACGGACGCTTCGATTCGGGGTGCGCCTCCACCCAGGCGCGGCAATCGTCGAGCGACAGGCCGGTCCTCTCGAGCACTTCGGCCATTTCCTTCTTGGCCTTATTCTTGGCTTCGCCGAGCGCCATCTGCACGCGGGAATGCGCGTTGATCTCGCCTTCGCCGGAAGTTTCGACCGGCAGATAGATCATGTCCTTGTAATTCGACACCACCGCGGACTGCGCGCCGTCTGACTGCGTGGAAGGCATGCATCCGAACGGCTTCACCGACAGCACCATGTGGGCCAGATCTTTATTCGAATAGTAGATATTCTTGGCCACTTCCAGGTGACCTTCGCCGCCGCCCGCGCGTGAGTTGTAGAACGGGTGACCGAGTCGCTGCAACTCATACTGATCGGCCAGGTGGTGTGCGACATCACCCAACGCGCCGACGATCTTGTGATATTCGTTCTTGAAGATTGCCTCGGCGAGCTTCAGCTTGGCCACCTTATTCCGGAAGCTCCATTCGATCTTGGCGCGCTTATCGAGACGCCACAGCGGCGGCAGCACGGCGCCTTCTTCGAGTCCCTTGAAATCCTTGTACTTCTGCACCACCTGGTGAATCATATACATGATCCAGGTGCCGATGGGCTCCACTAACACCTGCGCGCCCTCGCGCTGCAGGAAGTTGAACATGTTGAAGTTGCCGTCGCCTTCGGTGGTCTGTGCCCAGAATTCGCCGGTGATCTTCACGATAGGCTTCACGCGCAGGCGGTCGATCTCGATCTCATTGAACAGATCGCGGCAGCGGTGCAGCGCCGGGATGTAATCGTCGCCTTTCAATTGGTTGACGAATTTACCGATGTACTCGGCCGTATCCTTGAAGCCGCCCAGATATTTCGTGAGGCTATCGCCGAGTTGCCACGGGTGCTTCTTGCGAAAAACTTCGTGCATGTAGTCCATGCACTCGTCGAGTTTCTGGTCGGTCTCGCCGGCATTCACTTCATACGGGCGGACCGCGTAGGCCACTTCGTTGAGCACGTCGCCGCAATTCAGCGCGTTGAGGATGCCCAGGAAGAAGTCGAGATTCATCTCCAGGCCGGCCTCGGCGTCGGACTGGCTCAGCCCGCCGGACTGCTGGAACAGCAGCACGCGGAAGCCGTCGAATCCCGCGTTGCGCAGGGCCAGACGGTACTCAGCTTCATACATGCCGAAGCGGCACGGACCGCACGCTCCCGCGGTGAAGAAGACGTAGCGATCGATGATCTCCTGCTTGCTCAGTCCCTGCTCCTCCAGGCTTTGCAGATACTGCACCAGATTGCCGACGGTGAAGTATGTCGGGTTGCACTGGCCATTGTTCCCATATTCCTTGCCGGCCTGAAATGCGCGTACATTCGGCGTGGGCACGGCTTCGGCGATGTATCCCAAGCCCTCCAGCGCGCCGTGTACCAGTTTCTCGTGTTTCCAGGTGAGGCCGCCGAACAGCAGGGTGGTCCGGGAGCGCTGCTCCTTGGTAAAGGGGTGCTCGACGGGCTTCTTGAATTGATGGAGTTCGCGCTTGGCCACGCCAGCTTCGCGCTCCAGTCGTGTGCGCTCTTCCGCCAGGCGTTTCTGGATGACGTCTTCGATGCCGGCATTGATCTGAACCAGGCCTGCAGTTGCGGCTGGTTTGGGTTCGAATGGCTGAGTGCTCATGATGCTCCCTCTGAGTTCGGGGCGGTTTAGAGACACCCCGCCCGATGGAGTGATGATCGCGCTTAAGCCATTGGAAATAAAGCGGTCTGCATCGAATGGCGGGTTTTTCTACAGGAATGGCGGATATGGCGGGTGAGCGGGGGAGTGCGGATTGGCACAATGTGCGTGCAGGGGGAGAGGCTGGTGCGAAATATGCTCTTTTCGCTCAGACGCGACGCCTGCGCTATGGTTCGTGTGCTCCAGTGGGTGGCATCGGCGGGTTTCTCCTGGGTGGTCTTCCGGACCACTTCCTGCACCCGCGCCGGGGTGATCGTGGGGGTCCTTGCGGGCCGTGGTGCGTCTTTGTCCAAGGCCACCAAACCGCCATCTAGAAAATGGTTCTGCCAGCGGGCGGCCTTCTCCGGCATGACTCCCAGCTCTTAGAGACGACGCAACAACGATACTCGTCACTATTTAGGCCGCACTACACTAGATGGAGGTCAAGTGCGATCCAGCGTCCGCAGATGGCGCCGTTCTCTCAGCTTCCCTGTCCAGCCAATGGGTGAATTCCTTCCTGGCCAACAGAATAAAAACAGCTGGCAACCACCTGTCCGAGAGTATGCAATACGCGATTGCGGCAAGCGCCGAGAAGTGAATGACGACGCGGATCACCAAATAGAAGGTCGCCAAAGACTCGAGGAAAACCTCAAGTTTCCTCGAATACATCATGGTTCGGGATTTGCCCTTCCACCGCGGCGTAGCGGCCATGGCTGCGATCTCCGCTTCTTGGCTGGCATAGGTGCGGCCCCCTGGCGATTCCATCTTTGCATCCTCGGGCTGGACTATCCTGCAGCCGCATGCTCCTTTTGGCGGGCCCGTTCCAACTCCCACTTGAGACGCTGCAATGCGGCGGCAGTCTCGTCTGCCCGAATCGCCGGCTGACTCTCGTCGCCGTGGCAGGCGTGCATCAAGACGCAGATGTCTTGAAGTTTTTCTTCGATCAAGGTGAGGTCATGGCTGAGCAGAGTTCTCTGCTCGCGCGTGAGAGGGTGTCGACCAGCAGTAGCGGCCATTTCGAGTCTCCAATCCGAATCCATACACAAATTCTCGAAGACAGGGCGCGCGGAGACCTGCGTCATGCCTGGGGCCGCGGTTACCCGCGGTTACCAAGGATAGAGCCAGAGAAACGTTCTTTCAAGGGTCATCAGTACTTTCCAAGTACTGGAACCGGGGAATTGCTACGAAACCGCGCGGTCTCAAGTCGCGGTCCGCGGCGCCCATCGGCGGGTGCGGCGGCCGGCCAGGACCGGTCCGTGGAATATTCTCGTAGCCGCCTAATCACGCCGGCGCCGCCGCATTTCGTGATGGAGTGACGGTCGATCAGGTCTTTGAAAAGCTGGCGCGGCGAGTTCCCGGTTGTCGCCGGCGCCGTGCAAGCGCAGTCCGGCGGAGCCATTATGATAAGTAGCAAACAATACAGGCAGGTCCGCTGCGCCGCGTCCTGCAGGGATATACTAAACAGCATCCGGGAACCCCAGAAGGAGATTCCGGCTCAGAGGAGTTGACGAATGCCAAATACCAAGCATGATCTCGCAACCCGCCGCCGGGCGCCGCTGTCGACGCCTGATGATCTTGGAGCCGAAGCCGTCAAAAACATCACCGGTGCCCTCAACGCGCTGCTGGCAGATGTATTTTCTCTCTATCTGAAGACCAAGAACTTTCACTGGCACGCCAGCGGACCGCACTTCCGCGACTACCACCTCTTGCTCGACGAACAGGCCACACAGGTTTTCGCGATGACGGATGACATTGCCGAACGCGTGCGCAAAATTGGTGGGACCACTATCCGCTCGATCGGCCACATTGCCCGTCTCCAACGCCTGAAAGACAATGACGCTGTCTTCGTGGATCCGCTCGATATGCTCGCCGAACTGCGCGAAGACAACCGGGCGCTTGCCAGGAGTATGCGTGAAGTCCACGACCTGTGCGGCGAAGAGAACGACGTGGCCACTGCCAGCCTGCTCGAGATTTGGATCGATGAAACAGAGCGGCGCGTGTGGTTCCTGTTCGAAACTGGGCGGACAGGGATGTCGCACGGCGCATCCTCCACCGCCCAATGAGTTCTTATGAGGCAGCCGGGGGCGCGGCCCGGACGCGAACGGGTGCCCCGCGGGACCTCATTAGCAGTTGAGCTGACGTGCCCAGGTGCCCTATGGCGCCCTGGCATCCGCGGGACGGGGACTTGGAATCTCTACGCTATTGTCTCCGTTGCGCCGGTATCGCTCGATTGCCCAAAAGTAAACGACCCAGATTTTTCGCTGAAACAGATTTTCGTAAGATCGCGGCGGGTTTTCAGCAAACCGTGCGAGCGTTAGTGCGATCTCATCGAGCACCGAGGTGTTGAGATCAACAAGGCTGTCAATTCTAAATGACATGCAGAGTAGAAGGCCCGAAAATATGAATATATCACGGGCCATACGTGGCCACCCTGAAAACCGCCGACGATAGAACACAGTCCAGGCCGTTAACCGGCATGCGAGGGCGCTACCCGCGCTGGATGTGAGTAATGTCTTGAACTTGAGGAAAGAAACAACAAGTCATTGCCTTGGCGCGGTTGGGCTGGTCGCTACGGCGCATCCAGCAGAATACCGGGTACGGCGTGATTGTGATTCGTGATTGAATTGATTAATGGTGCGAACGGGGAGGTCGAACTCCCATTCCCTTGCGGGAGCCAGATCCTAAGTCTGGCTGGATGGGTGACGGGGAGCAACGTCACGGGCCTTTTCAATCACTTGAGACTGCACAGGATCAGCGGAATGCCGTCGAGGTGCAGGCTCATGGTTACAAACTTGGTTACAATCGCCGGCGGGTAATTGTCGGGAATGGAGCGCGGCTGGCATTTGTGCGTTGATCGCTTTTTGGGTGGTCAGGCGCTCGGGCTATCCAGTGAGTCCGGCTTTGTGGCGGCTTTCTATCGGCGGAAGCGATTCAAGTTGTCGATAGCCTGTTGCTGGAGTTGGTCGGGCCCGTTCGTCAATGGTCAGTTCCCTCTGCGAGTCTTTAAACATCTCGAAGCGGCTCCGTTCCAGGTTCTCCATAGCGTCAATGGATTGTGTTCCTGATTTCATAGTAGGCCTTCTCCAAGCCGCTTCGCTTAGGAGCTTTTGCTGGGGCGTAGCCACTGCTTTGCTGCTAACCAGCGGCTGATTGTGGAAGGTCCGAGTCTGCATCTGCATGCGCACTACTGCGCGCGTGACCTAGAAGTCCCGCATGAACAGGCCTTGGCCAGCCTGCGCGAGCTGGAGCAGGCCGGTCTTTTCCTCTTTCGCCCCACCAACAAAAGGGAGGTGTACATTGAAACCACCACGATTAGATCTGCCGGGTACCCAGGCGCCGTTTCCGGAGTTGGAGCCCGAGGATGGATACATGGTCATACAGAAGGAAAACCTTTACGCCATCGTAAGGCGCGTGCCGGCGCTCGATGTGTTGCTGATGGAATTGATTGCCTGCCGCACTACGTCGGCCCGTAAGAAGTCCAAGGCCGGCAAGCGGCCTAAGTTCGCGGACATCTCCAAGAAAAATTTCGAGGCGTATACGGGTCGCCCTTCCCGCACTATATCCCTGCGGCTGACATCGAGCGCGAGATTCCGGGGAATGAAACCCACCGTGGCCGCCTGCGTCATGTTTTTCAGAATTCCGGCGCGTCGTCGGCCTGCTGGCGGTGCACGTTGGCCAGCTGGGCCTCATGCGCCGCCTTCATCAGTGCGACGAACTCGGCGCGGCAGAGCGAGCAGTAGGGCGTAGCCTGCCCCCCGGGGGTGGAGGCGCGCCTTGCGGCAGCGGCGGCAGTAAGGGCAAACCACGCGTTTGGCCATCATATGGAAGCAGCAGCGAACGCAGAACCTTGAGGAAACTC
>Ga0209579_10002206_pt1 | contig 15187 bp, 10 predicted proteins | sample Coa_R1_2_FD_187152 | JGI IMG/M metagenome (GOLD analysis project Ga0209579, IMG submission 187152) | Surface soil microbial communities from Centralia Pennsylvania, which are recovering from an underground coalmine fire - Coalmine... | ecosystem: Environmental > Terrestrial > Soil >... | reverse complement strand
GCGCACGCTTTCGTTCGCGATCGGCGTCGCGATCCTCGTCGCCGGCTGCGCGACGGCGCCGCCTGGGCCGTCCACCCCACCGGCCAGTGCCGCGCCGATTCCGCGTAACACGGAGCCGCCGCCGCCTTCGGTCAATCTCTCCGGCTTTCCGTTGCAGTATCGCCAAGGCTATTACGATGGTTGCGCGAGCGTGTCGGGCACGGAGCGCAAGGATGCGGCGCGTTTCGCCAGCGACCCCAACTATCGCACCGGCTGGCAGGACGGTCTCGCGCTTTGCAAACGCAAGTAGCGGTCAAACCGGCGACGTCGCATTTCGTCGACGTTCGTGGCGCGCGTCATCACGTGCAGACGTGGGGCGAGCCCTCGTCGCCGCCGCTCGTCTTGCTGCATGGATGGATGGATGTCGGCGCATCGTTCCAGTTTCTCGTCGACGCACTTTCACGCGACTGGTACGCGATCGCACCCGACCTTCGGGGCTTCGGCCGCTCGGCGTGGCAACCGCAGGGCTATTGGTTCTACGATTATTTTGCCGACCTCGAAGCGCTGCTCACGCACTTCGTACCGGACGAACCCGCGCGTCTTGTCGGACATAGCCTTGGCGGCAACATCGCGATGGGTTACGCCGGCGTGCGTCCCGGGCGCGTGCGTTGCGTCGTGTCGCTCGAAGGCTTCGGCATTCCGGCCGAATCGGCGGACGCCGCGCCGCGCAAGGCGGCTGCCTGGCTCGCGGCGGTCGCGAATCCGCCGGGCTTTCGCACCTACGCGAATCTCGACGCGGTCGCCGATCGTTTGCAGAAGAAGAACGCGCGGCTGCCTCGCGACAAGGCGGACTTTCTCGCGCGACATTGGGCCGCGGCGTTTCCCGACGGTCGCGCGAAACTGGTCTCCGATCCGCGGCACAAGCTTCCGTTTCCGCACGTGTATCGGATGGACGAGATCCTGGCGATGTGGCGGCAAATCAGCGCGCCGGTGTTGTGGGTGGCGGCGGAAGATTCCGAGATTCCGCGCTGGCTCGCCGCGCATCCGGAAGGCGAAGCGGGCGCCGACGGTCTCGACGAAGTGCGAAAGCGCATCGCGCACGTGCCAGGCGCGCGTCTTGTCACCGTTTCCGATGCGGGCCACATGCTGCATCACGATCAGTCGGAGCAGGTCGCGAAACTGATCGAGCCGTTCCTCGCGCCGGCGTGAAATTGGCGCTTTCGTCGCGCCGCGGCGCCTACACGGCGCTCGCGCTGTTGACGCTGATCTGGGGATTCAACTGGATCGCGATGAAGGCCGCGCTCGCGCACGCGCATCCGCTCGCGTTCAACGTGCAGCGAACGTGGCTCGCGGCGCTCGCGCTGCTTGGCGTTTTGATCGCGCGCAAGGGTCGCTTCTGGCCGCACAGTTGGCGCGCGGTCGCCGTGACGGCGATCTTCCAGACGGCGATGAACTTCGGCGCGACGACGATGGCGGTCGCGGGCGGCGGCGCGGGGCGAACGTCGGTGCTCGTGTTCACGATGCCGTTCTGGACGCTTTTGATCGCACGCTTCGTGCTGCACGAGCGCGTCCGCGGCCTGCAGATCGCAGCAATCGCATGCGCATTCGGCGGGTTGCTGCTCGTCGTCGCGCCGTGGGCGTGGCAAGGCGATCTCACTGCAAAGCTTTGGGCCGTTCTTTCGGGATTCGGCTGGGCGGCGGGCACCGTCGCGATGAAGTATTACCAGCGCGAGCGCGGCTTCGACATGCTGAGCTTCGTCACGTGGCAGATGCTGATCGGCGTCGTGCCGCTCACGATCCTGCCGTTCGCGTTCGACGTGAGCGCGACGCAGTGGAGCGTCATGCAAGTCGCGCTTCTCGTCATCGTCGGCCTCGTGTCTACCGCCGGCGGATTCCTCATCTGGATGGAAGTGCTGCGCTTCCTGCCCGCGGGTACCGCTTCGCTCAACATGTTCGCGGTGCCCGTCATCGCGCTGCTCTCGTCGATGGCCGTGTTTGGCGAGCGGCTCGCGGGCAACGAGTGGACGGGGATCGCGCTGATCGGCGTCGGGCTGGTGCTCGTCGCCGCACAGGCGCTGCTCGCGGGCCGGCGAAGCGCACCGTTGCCGGCGGCGCCGACGCCGGTGGACGGCGGATAGCGGTCGGTCGGCTTCGTGGCGCGGATGCCCGAGCCCGGGTGCGCGCCAGTCCGTTCGCCCAGAGGTACTGCGCGCCGCGCGACCGTTCGGCGGAATGATAATCGTTATTATTTACATTGCCACCGAGCTTTGCTATGCTCGGTTCGAATCCCCAAGCTTCGGACAACGACCGTGGGCAACGCACTCTTCATCGTCTGGCGCGAATCGGCCGAGGCGATGCTCGTCGTCGGCATTCTCTACGCGTGGCTTCGGCAGCGTCCCGATGCCGCGATCGGCATGCGCTACCTGTGGGGCGGCGTGGCGGCAGGCGCGGCGCTCGCGATCACGCTCGCATTGATGATGCTCGGGATCATGAGCAATCTCGCAGGTCCCGGGCTCGATTACTTCGAGCTCGCGATGATGCTCGTCGCCGCGGGCCTGATCGTGCAGATGGTGTTCTGGATGCGCAAGCACGGGCGCACGTTCAAGAAGGACCTCGAAGCGAGCATGGCGCGAAACGCACGCAACGCGAACTGGTGGGGACTGTTGATCGTCGTTGCGCTCGCCGTCGGACGCGAGACCGCCGAAGCGGTCGTTTTCCTCTACGGCCTCGGCGCGGAGAAGGGCGGCATCGCGCATCTTCCGATCGTGCTCGTGCTCGGATTGGCGGCTGCCTTCGCGACGTTCTGGTTGCTGCAGCAGGGTTCGCGCGTGCTTTCGTGGCGGATGTTCTTTCGCGTGAGCGAAATCCTACTGCTGCTTCTCGCCGGCGCGCTCGTTGTGTCAGGAACCGAGAAGCTGATCGCGCTCGATATCGTGCCGTCGCTCGTCGATCCCGTGTGGGACACCTCGCGCATTCTCGACGACTCGGGCCGGCTCGGCGGATTGATCGCTTCGTTCACCGGCTATCGCGCGCGTCCCGCGCTCCTGCCGCTGCTCGTGCTCGCCACATACTGGATCGTCGTGTGGACGTTGCTCAATCGAAGCAATCGCGCGAATGCACCGGTGGCCAAAGTTGCGAAGGTAGCCTCCACGCCGGACGCTCTTCGCGTCGAGCGGCGCTGATCTTCTCTCGCATTGATTGAAAGAAGCGGCCGGTGCGTCCGGTCGCCTTTTCCGCATCTCCGTTCGATCGTGACGGGGTAAAATCGCGTGCTCGCCGGCCCTCTTGGCCGGCAATTCGTTTGATGACCGCGACGCCTCCGGACCTCGCCAAACTTCGCATCGACCGCGAGCTCGCGCCGATCCGGCGGCGCAGGCGTCGCAAGTGGATCTGGCTCGGCACGATCGCCATCGCGATCGTCGCGTTTGCCGGATGGCGCTTCGCGCAGCCGCACGCACAAACGGTGCAGACGACGCCGATCGTCACGGCATATCCGTCGCAGCAATACGTCGTGCTCAATGCGACGGGTTATGTCGTCGCGCAGCGCAAGGCCGCGATCTCGTCGAAGGCGACCGGCAGGCTCGAATGGCTTGGCGTCGCCGAAGGCTCGCGTGTGAAGGCGGGCGACGTGATCGCGCGCATCGACGATCGGGACGTGGCCGCGCAGGCGCAAAGCGCGGAAGCCGCGGTGCGCGCGGCGCGTGCGGCCGTCACGCAGACGGAGGTCGAGCGCGAAAACGCGCAGGTCGAATACAAGCGCAACGATGAGCTCGTCGGCAAGGGATTCATTTCGCAATCGGCGCTCGACACGGCGAAGGCGCGCCTCGATCGCGCGGTGGCCGGCGTCGCGAGCGCGAATGCCAACCTGAACGTCGCGCTGGCGAACGCGCGCAACGCCGAGGTCGCGGTCGACTACACGCAGATTCGCGCGCCCTTCGACGGCGTGATTCTGTCGAAAACCGCGAACGTCGGCGATCTCGTGACGCCGTTCTCGAATGCCACCGATTCGAAAGGCGCGGTCGTCTCGATGGCCGACATGAGCACGCTCGAGGTCGAGGCCGACGTCTCGGAGTCGAGCCTGTCGAAGGTGCACGTCGGCCAGCCGGCCGAGATCATCCTCGACGCGCTGCCCGACAAGCGCTTTCGCGGCCACATCGACCGGATGGTGCCCACCGTCGATCGCGCCAAGGCGACGGTGATGACGAAGGTCAAATTCGACGACATCGATTCGCGCGTGCTTCCCGAGATGAGCGCCAAGGTGAGCTTTCTGTCGCGGGAAGTGACGCCCGAGCAGCAGAAGCCACTCGTCGCAGTGGACAAGGACGCGATCGTGCCGCGCAACGGACACGACGTCGTGTTCGTCGTGCGCAACGATCATGCGGTCGCCGTGCCGGTGACGCCCGGCCTTGCGATCGGCGACACGGTTGCGATCGAAGGCTCCGTCAAGAGCGGCGAGAAGGCCGTCGAGAAGCCCGCGCCGTCGCTTGCCAACGGAATGGCGGTGACGACGGCATCGAAGTGATGGCGCGCGCCGCAACCCGAGCGGCGGGTGACGATGCGCTGCACGTGGGGACGCCCGATGTGCGCGAAGACGGCGTGCTCGACGACGATGCTTCGTTGCCACTCGTGTCCATCCGCGGCGTGTCGAAGTACTACATCCGCGGCGACCAGGTGATTCCGGTGCTCGTCGATATCGATCTCGACGTCGCGGCCGGCGATTACGTCGCGCTGATGGGACCGTCGGGCTCGGGCAAGTCGACGCTGCTCAATCTCGTCGCCGGCATCGACAAGCCATCGGCCGGCGAGATCCGCGTCGCGGGCGTCGATATCGCACAGCTCTCCGATGCCGATCTCGCACTGTGGCGCGCGACACACGTCGGCTTCATCTTCCAGTTCTACAACCTGATGCCGGTGCTCACTGCTTACGGCAATGTCGAGCTGCCGCTTCAGCTCACGTCGCTTTCGAGGCGCGAGCGGCGTGAGCGCGTCGATACGGCGCTCGCGCTCGTCGGGCTTTCCGATCGCGCGACGCACAAGCCGAACGAGTTGTCGGGCGGCCAGCAGCAGCGCGTCGCGATCGCGCGTGCGCTGATTGCGGATCCCACGCTGATCGTCGCCGACGAACCGACCGGCGATCTCGACCGCACGACCGCCGAGGAGATTCTGGGCCTGCTCGCACGGCTCAACGCGGAGCTCGGCAAGACGATCGTGATGGTCACGCACGATCCGAAGGCGGCCGAGAAGGCGCATCGGATGGTGCACCTGGAAAAAGGCGTGCTCGTCGGCTGATCGTCGCGGCGAGCCTCGCTTCGCAAATCGCGTCTTCTCCATGTTCGTTCCGTTGCTCGTTCTTCGCAACGCCTTTCGCCACAAGCTGCGCACGACGCTGACGATCGTCGGCATCGTCGTCGCGATTGCCGCGTTCGGGATGCTGCGCACGATCGTCGACGCATGGTACGCGGGCGCGAATGCGAGCTCGTCGGCGCGGCTCGTCACGCGAAGCTCGGTGTCGCTCGTCTTCTCGCTGCCGCTCACCTACGCGCAGAAGATCCGGCAGGTCGACGGCGTGAAGGAGGTCGCCTGGGCGAACTGGTTCGGCGGCGTCTACGTCAACGAGCGCAACTTCTTCGCGCAGTTTGCGATCAGCACGCCGAGCTATCTCGACATCTATCCCGAGTTCATCCTTCCGGACGACGAGCGCCGCGCGTTTCTCGCCGATCGGCTAGGCGCGATTGCGGGGCGCAAGCTTGCCGACAAGTACGGCTGGAAAGTGGGCGACCAGATTCCGCTGCGCGGAACGATCTATCCAGGAACGTGGACGTTCAATCTGCGCGGGATTTACGACGGTGCCGACGAAGGAACCGACACGTCGACGTTCTTCTTTCACTTCGACTACCTGAACGAAACCATCAAGCGCCAGTATCCGGGGCGGGGCGACCAGGCGGGTGTGTTCGTCGAATCGATTCGCGACGCCGATGATGCGGCGGCCGTGTCGCAGGCGATCGACACAACGTTCAAGAACTCGCTGGCCGAGACGCTCACCGAAACCGAGAAGGCGTTCCAGTTGGGTTTCGTCTCGATGTCGGAGGCGATCCTGCTCGCCATCCAGGCGGTGAGTTATGTCGTCATCGTCATCATCATGGCCGTGATGGCGAATACGATGGCGATGACCGCGCGCGAGCGCTACGGTGAATATGCGACGTTCAAGGCGATCGGCTTTTCCAATGGGTTCGTCGCGATGCTGATCTTCGCCGAGTCGGTGGGCATCGCGGTTCTCGGCGGCCTGCTCGGGATCGCCGCGACGTTTCCGCTTGCATCGACGTTCGCCCACACGATCGGCTCGATCCTGTCGGGGTTCAAGGTGTCGCAGCAAACCGTCGCATTGCAATTCGCTGCGGCGCTCATTGTCGGCGTGGTGGCGGCGGCGATTCCCGCGTGGCGCGCGGCGCGGGTTCGGATCGTCGAAGGCTTGCGGGCGATCGGCTGATGGCGATTCCGATCGGCTACATCGGGCGCAATCTCGTCGCGCGGCGATTGACGACCACGCTTACGGCGGGCGGGATGGCGCTCGTCGTGTACGTGTTCGCGACCGTGCTCATGCTTTCGGCGGGCCTGCAGAAGACGCTCGTCGCGACCGGGGAGGACGACAACGTCGTGGTGATCAGGCGCGGCTCCCAGACCGAAGTGCAGAGCGGCATTGCGCGCCTACAGGCGGGCGTCGTCGAGAGCCTGCCGCAGATCGCACTCTCTGGCGACGGTCGTCCCCTAATATCGAAGGAGCCCGTCGTGCTGATCAGCCTGCCGAAGCGAAGCAGCGGCAAATCGGCGAACGTCGTCATTCGCGGCGTCACGCCGGCCGGTCTCATCCTGCGGCTGCAGGTGAAGCTCGTCGAAGGCCGCATGTTTCGACCGGGCACCGCCGAGGTGATCGCCGGTCGATCGATCGCGGATGGTTTTCAAGGCGCAGGCTTCGGGGAGACGCTTCGCTTCGCGTCGCGCGATTGGAAGATCGTCGGCGTTTTCGACGCCGGCCATACGGCGTTCGACTCGGAGATATGGGGTGATGCCGAGCAGATGCTGCAGGCGTTCCGGCGCACCGGCTATTCGTCGCTTCTGTTCCGGCTCAACGATCCGTCGCAGTTCGATGCGGTGAAATCGGCAATCGAGAACGATCCGCGGTTGACGCTCGAGGCCAAGCGCGAGAAGCGCTTTTATGCCGAGCAGTCCGAGGCGCTGTCGCGATTCATCAGCTATCTCGGCACGTCGATCTCGATCATCTTCTCGTTCGGCGCGGTCATCGGCGCGGCGATCACGATGTACGCGAGCGTCGCGTCGCGCACCGGCGAGATCGGAACGCTGCGGGCGCTCGGCTTCTCGCGTGGCGCGATTCTGACGGCGTTCTTGCTCGAGGCGCTACTGCTCGGTTTGATTGGCGGCGTCGTTGGGCTAATCGGAGCATCGGTGATGCAGGCGCTGACGATCTCGACGACCAACTTTCAGACTTTTGCCGAGATCGCGTTCTCGTTCACGCTCACGCCGCGAATTGTCGTCGTGTCGCTGATATTTGCCCTCGGTATGGGGTTTGTCGGCGGATTTTTGCCGGCCGCGAGGGCGGCGAGGATGAAGATCGTGGATGCGCTGAGGGCGGCGTGACAGGATAGCTGGCGATTCGGACTCGTCCGCTAGGCGGCGAATCCTGTCCTATTCGTTCATGTGGGATCGGCCAGGTATAACGCGTTGATCGTGACTGGAAATGGCATGATATCGGCGCCAGGCAGCCCTAGTGGCGCCATCTCACTGTTGCGATTATCGGGCGTGCCCGGGATTGCATCATCGCCATTAACGACGCATGACACGTTGTACCAGCCGTTGACACCGCGAACCGACTTCAGCCGATCTACCGTGTAAATGTACTCAGTGGGCGAAAGGACCGTCATTTGCGAACGTCGTGGCGAGATATTGAGCGGATCGGTAGGCAAGCAATTCGTCTGCTGATATAGAAGGGCTTTGTCGCCTCCACCATGTCGATGGGCCTGAACTGTGATCCTCTGCATCTTTTTCTTCAGTCTGCCGCCGGAAGTCTCATCGGCGAGACCCAGATACACGAAACGGACAAGTTTGCGGACAGGAACCTGCCTTGCCTCCGCAATTGGTTTCGCCAAATCCTGAAAGCTGAACGTTAGGTCAAGGTCGAATTCTTCGAGACAACCTGGCCGGATCTTCGGCGGCACTTGCTGGTAATCCGCGCAATATTGCGGCCGGACCGCGGCCAGCAACTCGCTGTCTGACTCAATGGCCGGTCGTTGATAGACGTGTCCACCGATGTGGATGTAGTCGCTGGCGTTGAGGTAGGTGAAATAGGTTGGTTCAGAAACGTCCAGTGTGCCGACCGCAACAGCGTCGGTTTCACTGCCGAGTGAACCTCGATAGACGACCTGGAGTACGACGTCGGTCATTCCGAAGGGAATGGGGGAATCCGAGAAGTCAAAATCAACCGTCGCATCGCTTCCGGCATCGAGCGAAATCGCGTTTAACGGTTTCGATACTACAATCTCTTCAACGCCATCGCGACAGACTGTGGAAGCCTCAAGATGGGCAGTATCGATGACCGACGTATAGTCAGCACACGGGGCGACGCCAACGACCGTGTCCAAGCTGTCGGTATACTTTTTGTCCTTGTGGTAGCGAACGACAGCGAAGAAGGTGCCTCCTTGCATGTTCTGCACCTGTAGCGTGCCTTGAGCGTCGAAGAACAGAGGGCTGATGTTCTTGATGTTCGCTCGGAGCTTCTTGAAGCCTCCATTGATTGAATGATCGGCCACCGCAAAAACGCCTTCTTTTGGCGGCGAAATCTCGATTTGGCCTCGGAAGAAAAAGTTGATGAGGCCGGCAGAGTAGGCTACGGCACGAGGGATCAGCAGATTCGCCATCGCATCGTAGTTCACGCGATTCAACGAATAGCTCGTGCTCCCGGACGCTTTTTTGATGAACTGATCCCAATAGCCAAGGGTCGTAAGGGGAACGTGGATCGCGTCGCTGCCTTGGAGGGAATCATGGACCTTTCCAAAATAGATGTAAGCTGGAAGGCTGTCGAGTAACGGCGTACCGTCCCATTTTGTGAGGAGAGTCGGTTCGACGGCATAGTCGAGTGGATTGCTTGAAGGAGAGGAATACTCAGACTTCGGTGACGCAAAGTTCTTTGCCGCACTGAAAAATCCGCGATTACTGTAATCCGCGAGGCCTTTCCCTTGTACTACCTGACTCCCAGGGGCAGTGCTCCAATAGTTGGGGTAGCTCGAGAAGGCAGGAATCGGGTAGCCATCAAGAGGCAGGTTGAGAAGCGGGATGGTTAACGGCTGGTTGAACGGGCTGAACGAGTCAAACGCACCTTTTCGCAGCGCACGAGCGTTGATGTATTTCTCGTATACGCTAGTGTGTCCTGTTAGACAAACGCGTGACCCCGGACACAGGCTGCCTGAATGGGGCTCGTTTCGCGTATGCTGCGGTTGCGCCATGTCTTGATTCAGATGTAAGACATCGCCCAAAGCTCGGAACGTCGTTGCCCAGTATGCTTGTCTCCACTTCTCCCTTTTTGCCGCGTCGACGCCCTCTGCGATGCTAACGTAGCTACCTGTACTTGATGACATTAGCGTCAATGCGCGAAACATGGCTTCGCGGGCATCAAACACGGTGAAGTGATTGCGCCGAGGGGTTTCCTGGGCGTTCGGATCGCCGAAGCTGTTTTTCAAACCAAGCCCCCAGTCAACGCTTTTTCTCACATCGTTGTCGACTTCGGAAAGACCAGCGGCTGTAAGCGGTCGGTTCAGGAAAGGATCGAAGAAGTGATGGAGCGGTCTCCTTATGCCGGCTTCGACGTCCTGAGGAGTACGAGGAGTTTCGTTAGGATTGTCGTCTTCTCTGATCGCACCGTACATTAACCATACCATCGGCGCACTTGTTTGCGGATCCGTCTCCAAATCCTTAAGTATTTTCTTTTCGTACGGTTGTGCCGTCCGCTGGTATGGTGAGATACCGGATATATTGCCTATAAATTCGAAGTACGTAACGCCATCTCCCAAAGGTGACACAACATCGAGCCCTAGAGATCGCTGAAGCGGGCTGAGGGAGTCAAGCGAACCGGCACCGAGGTCCGAGGCAGAGAACGCTGCGCGTGTTATGACCGCATGTGTCGCCTGCTCGTAGGCATCCACAGGAGTTATCGTGAAGAGCGCTACTATAGAGATGCCAAACAATCTCTTCATCTCAAGTGCTCCTTAATAAATGCTTTTGTCTTTGCATCGTCGACAGGCTTGTCTAGGTCCACTCCTAGTCCAGCGTCTGCCGCTAATTCCCCGATGATCCGAACAGTTGCTAATTGCTCATTGGTGCGCGCTATTTGGCGCGCTTCGGCATGGATCGTTTGCATCATCGGGAAAAGACTTTTCTGGCTCTCGTCACCGTAGTCACAGCCACGATTGGCCAGGCCCCAAAACAACATATCGAGTCTTTGATCGACATTGCCCGAAAATCGTTTCAGTGTGTATCGCTCGTGTAGGCGTTCTCGGGGACGGTGGTCGGGTGCCGGCTCCACGAAAGTCTTAAGCGGTACGTAGTTTTTCGTGTAAACAAGAACAAATGGATCGACGTTGTAAACGTTGTACGTCTTCCATTTCCACCACCCCGAAATATCGAAGTGCCCTTGAGCGTCCGTAGTTGTGGCTGCCGCATGAAAGCAGATGTCACGTGAGTTATGGCCGGTGAAGCCGGTAGGGATAATTCCCGCTTCCCACAATAGCGCCACATGCGCCCCCGCAATCGGCTCGCCGGTCTCCGCATCCACTACCTGGCCCGCCACGCGCTTCCCGTAGAGCAGATGCGGCATGCCGCATCCGCCGGTCGTGGAAAGCGCGATCACGGCAACGATCAAAAACAATCTCGATAACGTCATCCGGTTTCTCCCCTCACATCCCGTCGATCCTCCAGATGCCATCTTCGGATCGGATCATGTACATCATGAAGCTGACAGGTCCGTCCGGCGTATTCCGCACGATGGTGATCTCTGCCATATCCATATTGAACGTGATCTCCTGAACTTGTCCAACCTGGTCGACGATCGTCGCGAGCGAAGGTCCGAGCAACGTGAAGATTTCGTTGTATTTGTCGTACGCCGACCCGGTGAACGCCGTCATCGCGGCGGCGATGTTGCCTGCTCGCAGGCGCGTCATCATTCCGTCGTAGATGGCCAGCAGGTTGGGCTGCAGCAACTCGGGCATCCGCACGACGATCGCTTTGGTCGTGGAGTAAATGAGACCATTGTTGTCGTCATACGTCTTCACGGTCGCGAGGAATGTGCCGACTGGATAAGTGGCGATCAACGACAACTGGCCGTCAACGAGCTGTGCCGGCGTGGCGATGTAATTCGGCAGACCGTCGCCGTCCAGATCGATGAGGATCTCCTTGAAAGCGGTGTTGGCCGGATTCTCGATGGTGAACGTGACGGGGAGGGAGCTGAGGCCCTCTGTGGGCGACGCGGTCACGATGAAGGCGCCGGGTCCACTGCTGTTGACCGTCATGGTTTTCGTGGCCGTTTGACCATCCTGTGTCGTGAGGATGGCGGTGATCGGGTTGTCGCCCGGCACCAGTGGCACATCGTTGAGCTGGAAAAAGCCAAGGTCGTCGATATGCGTGACCACGCCGTTCACCGTGACGGCCGAGTTTGGCGGCGCGGATACGAAGCCGCGGATCAGAACGTTGTCGTCATTTACCGTCGCGGGGACGTGGACCCCGTCGAATCCGATCGTTGGCGCGCCTCTGACCGTGATATCCGTTTGTGCCGAATTGCTCACGCCCCCAACGTTATCCGTCGCTTTCGCGGTAATCACGTAACTGCCGGCCGGGACAGCGTCCCACGCGAATCGATAGGGCGCAGCGTCAGCGTGTCCGACGAATGAGCCGTTCGCGTAGAAGTCGACCACTGCGATCGTCCCATCGCTATCGGACGCATCAGCCGAGATCAAAATCGTTTCCGGCGCAAAGTATTGGTTGCTGGGCGACACCGACGTGATAGTCACCATCGGCAAGGCGTTCGCGGCGATGGTGATCGGCACGGCTGCCGATGTCGTCACGCCTCCGACGTTGTCGGTCCCCTTCGCCGTCAGGGAATAGGCGCCAGCCGCAACAGCATTCCACCTGATCGTGTAAGGCGCGGTTGTCGTCGAGCCGATGAGCGTGGATCCCGCGAAGAAATCGACCTTCGCAATGGATCCATCGCTGTCGCTTGCCGTCGCCGAGACGGTCACATTGGTCGGTGCCGTGAATGTCGAACCGGAAGCCGGCGTCGTGATGGCGACCGCCGGTAACGCATTCGGATCGACGACGACATGGACCGGTGACGAAGCCGAGCTCGCGTTGCGATCGTCGTATGCCACTGCGACGATCGCGTACGAACCGGCCGCGACATTCGTCCAGGTCGTTGCGTAAGGCGCCGCGGTCGAGCGGCCGGTCAACGCACCTGTTGCGCTGTCGAGCCTGAACTCGACGGCCGCGATAGTGCCGTCACTGTCGCTCGCCGTTGCTGCGATATTGATCGCCGCCCCGAATTTGAAATGTGTTCCCTCGGTCGGCGCTGTAAGCGTGACGGTCGGCGGTTGGTTTGGCGCCCGAATCGTGAACGTGGAAGCCCGCGATGTCGTGGCCTGTCCGTGATCGTCGATGGCTTTCGCCGTGATCGAATGCGCCCCGGCGGCGGCTTGGACGACCACCGTGCGCCATGGTGGAACGATCGACGTGCCGACCGACACGCCATTGTCGAAGAACTCCACGCTGGCGATCGTGCCGCTTGCGCTGCTTGCATCGCCCGAAACGACCACGTCGACCGGCCCGTCGATCACCGAGCAGAATGCGGGACCGGTCACGACGACCGCTGGGGCGGCGCCGACGATGATGTCGACGTTCTGCGAACGTGTTGTCGCTCCGCGATCATCGGTCGCGATGGCGCTGATCGTATGCGAACCCGGTGAAGACGCAGTCCAGTTGAGTTGGAACGGTGCGCGCGGCACATCACCGACGGAAGCGGCTCCATCGAAAAACTCGACGCGGCCAACCGTTCCATCGACATCGGTGGCCGTCGCCGAAATCGTCACGGTCGAACCGGCTGCGGCGAACGTCCCGGGCGAGGGCGAGGTCAGCACGATGCTTGGCGGCTTGTTGTCGACCACGGTGGTCGAAACCGCGGACGACGTCGTCGCCGCGCGCCTGTCGTCGTATGCCTTGGCAGTGAGCGAGTAGGTTCCCGACGTGGCGTTGGTCCACGTGTAACTGTAGGGCGCGGATGTCGCGGTGCCGATCAGCGTCGATCCACCACGATAGAACTCCACCTTGGAGATCGTTCCGTCCGGGTCGCTTGCATTCGCGGCGAGCAGGATCGGAGTTCCGGCGGTGAACGTGCTGCCATTCGCGGGAGAGGTGAGCGCGACGGTCGGCGCCTTGTTCGCTGCTTTGGTGGCCTCCGATTCGGGGTAATGCTCCTGCGCCATGGTGCCGATCACCGCGTCGGACAACATGGTCCAATGCGCCTCGATCGCTGCGGTTCGCCCGAACACGTCTGTGACGTTTGCGCGCAACGTCTTGTTCCCTGGTGTCATCAACGGACGGAACGGAAACGAAATCGCGCCATCCGTTGCGACAAACGCTTCCCCGAGGCTTGCGTCATCGACCCATGCATCGACGCGCAGTTGCCGCAAATAGGCGGGCATCATGGCGCAAACGGTGCCGTTGCACGACGCGCCGACACGAAGGACGATCTCCGTCGTCCGATCGCGAACCGCGCCCCCCGCAGGAGGACGCACGAGCGCGAGCGTTGGAGCGATACGGAGCGGGCTCCCTCCGCGAAGCGCTTCGCGCGGATCGCCGGCTGCGTGAAGCATCTTGTCCGATCGAAGCATCTGTTCGGGATGTGCCAATTCCCGAGCGTCGTAGCGAAAGCCGACCAATCCGTCCTCGGTGTCGACGACGAACGCACGCTCCTGTGCGTCGTAAGCAAGCGTCAGTGCCCGCTCGGCGAGCGGCAGCCATTTGGGAACCGATGCCTCGTCGATTGCGATGAGAGCGCCGTCGACGATCGCGAGCGCTCTCGCTGTCACTGCATCGAGCGCGAACCCGGTCCCTTCGCCATAGAGAAACCGGATGGGAGGCATCGACGAATCGTGCAGCGGCATCGAGTAGACACCGCTGATCGCCGCGACCCATATGCGATCGTGAAGCGAGTCGATGGCGAGCGCGTTGATGTCATCTGCGCGAAGGCCCAATGGCCGAATTTCAAGGCGCTTGCCGCCTCGCGATAAACGGAGGAGCTCCGTGCCCGCAACCCACCAGGCGTCGCCACCCATCTCGATGACGAGATTCGAAACATCGTTCCCGACGCTCGTGCCGAAGAGCAGCTCGCCCTCGCGAGAGAAATGAAGCAGCAGCGAAGCATCGGTTGTCGTCCACACGCTGCCGTCGTAGGGATCTGCCGCCGCCTCGATCGCCATACCGAACCCTCGATCGGCGACGTCGATAGCGCGTTCGACGACACCATCCGACGTAAGCGAGCGCAACCCACCCTCCACGATCAGCCATGCGCCGCCGTCGCTTCGCGCGGCGAGCGCGCGAACGTCGGCTTCGATCGCGGTCTCGGTTCGCATTCCGCCTTCGCGGCGCACGACCGCCGTCCCGTCGCTGGTCCACGTCGCCGCGTCGGCGACGCACGAGGCCGCGAGCGCAGCGCACATTGCGAACGACGTCCAGAATCGTTGGCGCATCGATTACTCCGCGGCGGGGGACTTGTTGCAGGTCAACGGAACGTCGACCACCTGGACAACCGGCTTCGAGTCGGTGCTGTTGCCGGCCATCGTCAACAATGCGCTGAGCGAACGAATGCCGACGGGAAGCGTCACGTTCACGCTCGCGCTGTTTCCACTGAGCACGCCGCCGCCTATCCAGGCGGCGCCGTCCATGAAGTTGACAGTGCCGGACACCGGCGGCCCGGAGAGCGTCGCGGTCAGCGTGACCGGCGTTTGCGCGTCCGTGTAGGCATTCGACGTCGTGAGCGCCATCGCCGCTGCCGTCGCGAACTTCGTGATGATCGCGGCCGGGCCGTAAGTGCTCGTCGTTTGAAACGCTCCCGCCGTCGGCGCGTAATTGCTCGCCGAATCCGCGTCGCCTGTCG
>Ga0209579_10002205_pt1 | contig 15189 bp, 15 predicted proteins | sample Coa_R1_2_FD_187152 | JGI IMG/M metagenome (GOLD analysis project Ga0209579, IMG submission 187152) | Surface soil microbial communities from Centralia Pennsylvania, which are recovering from an underground coalmine fire - Coalmine... | ecosystem: Environmental > Terrestrial > Soil >... | reverse complement strand
AAGTAAACGTTGCAGAATGCGCATCCAGTCCTAGACTCTTCATCGCGGGCTCCTTTCGTTGGTGTAAGGCTCTCACTTGCTTAGCCACACTAACGTCTGGATGCCCGTTTTTCACATTACCACTGGCTGTACTCAGCCAGTGCCGGGGCAGGACGAGGGTTGGCATCCACGCCGGAATTTCAGCCTGGAACAATTAATGGAATGCTTTGTTCAACTCGCATTTGTCCGACCGGAGATATCCAGAGTTGCTTACTCTGGGCATCATACTCGATCAACTTCTTTTTGTGAGCTGGTTTTAAAACGTCTCGTCGAAAGACTGTCGGATTTGAATGCTCTACCCAATCGAGGATAACCGATTCGTTAATCGGGCCGCTCTCGTCGAATAGAAGCAGAAGTACTTTTTCGATCATCGTCAATTCGGTATTCAAAACACGACGTTTTCCGTTAACGGTCCAAACCACAGGTACTTGCCGCCTAACTAACCCCTCCACGATTGCGGTTGCACTCGCAATATCAGTTGCGTGAAAAACTCGAATTAGCTCTGCCAAAATCCATTGGCACGCAGACAGAACGAAGTGAGCATCCATGTGATTTGGATTGACCGTCCCACTGGCATGCCCAACGCCCCGGTTATTTCTAATCTCGTATATTCCAATTAATACTCTCGGAATCTCAATGCAAAGGGATCGCGGATGGGTAGTGTTAAATGGCTCTAGGCGTCGACAACTGTCGATGAATGGCTTTGGCACCGGTTGCGGACTTGACGCATAGACGCCGTCAATATGTCCTCTGATAATTGTGTAAATAATTTCGCAGAATTTTCCGCCGCTAAGTTCGGAAGGCTCCCATTTCTTTTGCCTATAATTGTTTGTTATTTCCGCAAACGCATCGAGAAGGGGGATGCGGAGCCCTGCTGGAAGGATTGTTAGAGCGGTTACAAGGCTCATTGCTGATTTCCTGTCCGTGCAGTACAACTAATTTACCGGCTGCGCGGCGTTTGAACTTCGTTTTTTGTCGGGAAGATCGTGCTCCACTATATTTTCGCCTAACGTTGTTATTTTCACATCCTCCGCGTTGGCTGTGTCAATCCATCCGGATTTATGCGCGCAATTTCTGAGTTGTTGGCTGAGTGAGGAAGGCGTTTTGAGGGGCACGGCTTTGAAACAGGTATGGATGTGATCACAAGTAATCGGCGCTAGCTCAAGTATTCGCTGGAGATAATATACGAAAACTGCGAACTTTTCATAATTGTTCGCTGGCGCTTTCTTCGAATAAAATTCCGCAAGCGACTCCTTTCCTTTTGGCTTTAGGTTTAGATCCTTTACGATTGTTAATATTGTTTTAGAGGGTGCGCGCTTCTTGCCGTGCGAACGTGGCTCACCAGTATTAGCGACAGCGGGCTCCAATTGCGTTGCTGGTGGACGCGATGGGGAAATCTCTGACTTTGGTAAGCCCATTGATGAGAGCAATGCTTCAAGCACTCGCTGCTGTACCGCTTCCGAGCTAAAAGCGTTGACCGCTTTTGCGACCTCGGGCATTTGGGCAAGCATCTCGTTCAATCGATTGTCTTGGTTCATCTCCTTTGCGCTCCTGTTCGTTTGGCGAATATACCGGAATTGTTGCGAGATTTTTCGATTCGTCAGGTAAAATATCGCCCTAAATTTCAATTCGACTGTTAATGAGAGACGCGGCTCACCGTCGGCCGCGTCCCTCCTGCAAATGTTGTTAGCACGTCGCCGTTCACTTCAACACTTCGAATACCCACAAGCCACGCCCTTCATGCGACACTACGCCACCACGCTCGCCGGCGTGCGATGTTGGGCGATGAAGGCGATTTGAGCGGTCATCGCGATGTCTTGCAGGCTTGAATACACGCCGAATGTCGCGTCCGGGCTGGGACTGGTTGAGAGGGATTTTGTTTTGCCGCCTTCGAATCGAATTTCAAAATTGCCGCCGCCGCTGTGCGTCAGGCGCTCGATGCGAGTTCTCGAATTCAGGAGACGGGCCAGTTTGTCCAACTGCAGTTTTATGCGCAAGCCGTCGCCGCTGGCGTCGGGGATTTCGACGACTTCCGTCTCCGCGTGCGAGACGCTGTCTTCCGGCACGAATGTGACCACGTAGGCGCGGCGCGCCGGGTGGTGGTGCAGGAAATCGACGATGGGCGGCTCGACGAGATGCGCCTCGTCCTCGAGCGGCAGCGGCCGGGCTTTTTTCATGTACGATCCTCCACGGGATAAGCGTGTACGTAACGTCCGTCACTGACGATTCGGATTGCATGTACTATTTTGCCGTTTGCGTATCCGGCAATTTCAGAAACAAGCACATCCATGCTGGCTGGGCCGGTGCCAGAATCCCATCCGTTCGAAGCGACGTGCTGAGCGATAAAGTTTGTCACACGATCCAAATCCCACGTCGATGCGAATTTACTCCCGAATATCTTACCGGTCAACTTTTTCCGGTCGGCAGCGTCAAGCGAGAGAAAGTCGATTGGCTCATGTTTTTTTCGACGAACGATTTCAAGCCCGGACGGCAGTTTTCGAAGCGTGTCGCCATCGCGCTTTGAAGAACCGCTGCTTTTTGCCATGCGCAGAATTCCTTTCGCGCGCTATTTTACAAATGGCGAATGGCGCTTGCGCGCCATTCGCTACGGAAAATCAAGAAACTGGCCGGCGGGGACGCCGGCGGTACAACTGCTAGCACTTCGAATACCCACACGCCACGCACTTCATGCAGCCCTCCATAAACGCCAGCGTGCCGTTGTCGCAGTTCGGGCAGCGGAGTTTGTAGTTGCTCATCAGTTCGTCTTTCATGTTCGACTTCACTGAGCCGAGCAGCACCGGCGGGACGGGGGCTTGGGCGGCGGGCATGATGGAACTGTCGGCGGCGGTTTTGTGGATGACTTGGGCGGTGTGGCTGTGGCCGTTGCCATTTCCGTGGCCGTTTCCGTTGCCGTTGTGCAGGATCAGCGTGTCGAAGTCTACCTCGCCGAGCAGGATCGCTTTCAAGCCCACCTGCTTCTTGGCCGACCAGTACTTGCGGATGGATTTGCCGAGCGAATCGCCGAGGCTCATCACGCGGCCGTCTTTGGTCGGGATCGAGAGGCTGGAGCCGATGCCTTCGAGCTGGTCCATGACCAGGTCCATGCTTCCGCCGCAGCGCAGGAACAGGCTGACCATACGGCAGATCGCTTCCAGATCGGAGGCGGCGATGTCGCCGGCTTTGCCCAGTTGCGCGAAGACTTCCAGTTCGCGCTCGCTCTTCGGATCGACGCTGATCGTGAGGTGCATGTGGCCGAAGGGCGTATTCGAGCGGATGCGCACGGCGCTGAGGATCGAGGGCGTTTTCTGCGGCTTGACGTTCACCGTTTCGCGCACGATTTCTTTCACCACTTCTTTGACGACTTCCTTGACGACGGGCGGCGGGGTACCGCCGTCTGCCGGCAGGATGCCGGCGGTACGTGAAGCGGGCTTTTCTTCGCTCTTCTTGAGCGCCATGGGCTGGCCTTTGCGGCAGCCGTCGCGGTAGACGGTGACGCCTTTGCAGCCGGTTTCGAAGGCGAGGTCGTAGATTTTGCGCACGTCTTCGGGCGTGGCGTTGTTGGGGAAGTTGGTTGTCTTCGAAATCGAACTGTCGCAGTGCTTCTGAAAGGCGGCCTGCATCTTCACGTGCCAATCCGGGGCGATGTCGTGCGCGCAGACGAAAACCTGCTTCACGTCGTCGGGAATGTTGGGGATGTGGTGCAGCGTGCCTTCGGTGGCGATGCGGTCGAAGAGTTCCTGTTCGCCGTAGCCCCAGAAGTTGCTGGCCTTGGCGATGGCTTTGAACACGTCGTTGACTTCCACCATCTGCTGCGCGTTGCCTTTGTGGTCGCGCATGACGTGGCGGAAGAACGCCAGCGAGAAGAGCGGTTCGATGCCGCCGCTGCAGTTGGCGATGATCGAAATCGTGCCGGTGGGCGCGACCGTGGTGGAGCAGGCGTTGCGCTGCTTGCGCTTCCACTGCGTGTCCCAGCGGCTGCCGGTCCAATTCGCGAAAACGCCGCGTTCATTGGCGAGGCGCTCGGATTCGTTGTGCGATTCGTCGTTCACGAACTTCATGAACTTCTCGCCCCACGCCACGCCTTCGTCGGTGTTGTAGCCGATGCCCATGCGATAGAGCGAATCGGCGAAGCCCATGATGCCGAGGCCGATCTTGCGGTTGGACTTGCAGACGTGATCGATTTCCGGAATCACGTAGTTATTCACTTCCACGACATTTTCGAGGAAGCGCGTCGAAAGATGCACGGCTTTGCGCAGGCCGTCCCAGTCGTAATCATTCTGGCCGGTGCGGCAGAAGGAGCCGAGGTTGATGCTGCCGAGGTTGCAGGCTTCGAAGGGGAGAAGGGGCTGCTCGCCGCAAGGATTGGTCGCTTCCATTTCGCCGACATTGGGCGTGGGGTTGGCCTGGCTGATGCGGTCGATGAAGACGATGCCGGGTTCGCCGGTCTGCCAGGCGTTGTTGACGATGGTGTCCCAGATATCGCTCATGCGCCAGACGGCGGGGCGCGCGTCGGACGGCAGCGCGTTGTAATCGTCGAGCGTCATCAGGTCGTTGAGCTGATACTGTTCGATGTTCAAATCTTTCTGCAGCACGTAGCTCTTGCGCGTGCGCGGATTGGTGACGATGTTCGGCTGCGACGGGTCTTTGCGATAGGCTTCCATCCACGCGTCGGGGACTTTCACGGAGATGTTGTAATTCTGGAAGCGCGCGAGGTCCTGCTTGGCGAAGATGAATTTCAAAATGTCGGGCATGGTGATGGTGAGCATCATCATGTTTGCGCCGCGGCGGAAAGCGCCCTGCTGGATGGCGTTCGTGGCTTCGGAGAGGACTTTCCAGAAGCTGATCGGGCCGGAGGTCGTGCCGCCGGAGGATTTGATCCAATCGCCGGTGGGGCGCAGGCGATCCATGGTGAAGCCGGTGCCGCCGCCGGCTTTTTGGATCAGCGCGGTGGCTTTGACGGTGTCGAAGATTTCGTTGATCGAATCGTTGAGGGGGAGAACGAAGCAGGCGGAGAGCATGCCCATTTCGCGGCCGGCGTTCATGAGCGTGGGGGAATTGGGCATGTAAACGCCGGAGACCATCAGGTCGAAATACGCTTTTTCGTAGCGCTTGACTTCAGCGGGCTTCGCGCCGTATTTCGCTTCGGCGCTGGCGACCGTGACGGCCACGCGGCGGAAAAGTTCTTCGGGCGTTTCGAAACATTTGCCATCGGGGCCTTTTTTGAGATAACGGCTCATTAAGACGCGGATGCAATTGTCGGTGAGGCCGAGCTCCTTGCCGTTCTCCCAAACGGGATCGACCGGCTTGTGAGCGGCGGCTTCTTTCAATTTCTCCGCGCGATCTTTGACGGGAATGGACGGGACTGCGTCTTTCGCTGCAACCATGGTACCTTCTCCTCTCCTCTTTGGCGCTCGATGCCGAGCGCCATCCCCTGTTTCCCCCGCCTCCAGCGCGCTCGCTGGAGGGAATTATACACCCAAAAATCAATCTAACAAGCTGATTCTTTTACGCATTGAATTATGACATTAAAATGGATCGTCCGGCGCAAAAGCGGCTTTAGGTGAAAACGATGAAAACAACAAACTATTGATTGTGTTTTGAATGCTACCCCAATGGATAGTGGAGCGCAAATTTTTTCGCGAAAAAGTTATCCACAACTTTTCCACCGCTTAATTGGTGTTCAGACTTGAGTTTATGGGAGTATTAAGAACGAATGTGGAAAAAGATTTTTTGAGCGAATAACGGGAATTGTGTTATGCGAGCGGATAGATCCGGAGAATTGACTGCGGAATGACGATATTTCGTTCAAAAGCGAGGTGAAAATGAAGCCGGAAATGGTTTTCAAAAAGAAAGCGCGCGAGAATTTCCTGGTGGCGAAGTCGTGTTGCGCGACGCATACGAACGCGGCGGGGGGCAGGATTTACTACGCGGGATTTCAAGCGGTCGTCGGAGAACTGGAGAAGCTGGGCGTCGAGCCTCACAAAATCGATCGCGGAGCGGCCAGCGCATTTGAAGATCGCGGCACAAAGTGGACGCATTCGTTTGTCAAAAACAACGCGAGTTTGGCGCAACTCAGTGCGCGGCAAAGTTCGGCGTTGAAAGTCGCGTACGAATTGCGTAAAACCGCGGACTACGAAGCGGAAGAAGTCGATCCGAATGACGTCAAGGACTTGCTCGCTCCAATTGAGGATATTCTTGAATGTCTCGGCGCTTAACGGGGAATCCATGAACATAGAGTTCATTGAAAAAAAATGGGAAGACGAGCTGCGCAGGAAATTTCCGGGCGTGGTCGTGCGACAAAATCGGCGAGTCGCGCATGAAGATTCCGCCGAACCGCTGCTGGATGTGTTCATGATTCCGGACGCGCAGCGCAGGGATTTTTTTCAGTTCATGCTCAATGACGTTTGGAAGCTCGAAGCGAACGAGGGTTTTCCCGGCGTGTATTTAATGCCCCACTCCGTCACCGCCACGCGCGAACACCATCCCGACATCTGGCGTCTCGCAAAAACTTCCGCGTCCGCGAAAACCGCGCGTCGCGCTCTGCGGACAAAGGCGCGGCATTCTCTCTCTCTGGCGAAGAAGAAATTGGCGGCGGCGCACTGATTTTTTAAAGAGTTTTCAACACTTTCGCGGCCGCTTTTTGGATCGTTCGCGTCCAATCCTTGTCCGACGATTCGTATTTCAATTGCGCGCGAATCAAGTCCGCATACTCATCGGCCTTAAGCGCTCCAAGCGCTTCGATCGCGCACAGCCGCGTCTCGTCATCCGCATTGCTGCTGAGCACGGCTGCGATGTGTCTGGGCGCATCGAGATGACCGCATTTCACCAGCGCCTCGCACAACTTCCCGCGCAACGATGCGTATTGCGGATCGAGAGTCAGTTTCGCCAGCCCCTCGCACAATTCCGGCTCCGCCAGATTCTCGAGCGCCTGGCACAGTACGAAGCGATACGTCCGCTTCATCGGTACCGGAAATTGCGCGAGCAAATAGTGGCCGAGCAGAATGCGCATTGATTTTTCGCGCACGGGTTTGGTGAGGAACCCGGCGATTTCCTCATGAATCACCCGGCTGATTGAATTCGCGTGAAATTCCAGCAACCCCCGCGCAATCGGCTGCGTGATCTGCCGCGCGCCCGCGCGCAAGTCCTCGATGTTCGTGCCCAATTTCCGCAACATCGCAACGAGATCGGCGAGCGCGTTTACCGTGTCGTTCTGCAATTTCTCTTGAATCCGTGGATCGAATGTTTGCGCGTAGCGTTCCAGCAGTTTTGACAGGCGCTCGTCGACTTTGTCAGTAGTGACGCAGATTCCGTCCCAGACGGCCTCGAGCGTGATGCTTGCGATGATATCTTTGCATTCCAACGTGCGCGTCACAGGCCCGCTTGTTCTGCCCGTAAGCTGCGCGGCAATAATCGCACGAATCTCGAGCACGGCTTGCGCCGGCACGCCGGCTTCGCTTAGGAACAGCGGCACCGCGCGCGAATCAAGATGAGCAGTGGAAGGCATGCCTCCTTATTTACCACACAGATCGCACAGCGCACAGAAGAAAGCTTGCGCTAAAAAAAAGGAGGGGCGGCACTCCTGCCGCCCCAAATCTCCGCGCGCTCAACACGGCGGCAAGAGTGCCGCCGCTCCTTACGTTTATGGCTTCAGCACCGCCTTCAACACGCTCGCCTTATTCTCCGTCGCATCCACGCTCGCCGTCGCCTTGATCAACGGTTTCTTCTCATTCTCGATCAGCGGCTTCGCACCCGACGGCACCACATACGCGCTGTTGAGCGACGCGCGGAAGCGCGCCACGTCCAGATAGCGCCCCGGACATTCCGTGTTCCGTCCCGGCACGTTGCCGTGCCCGATGATCTCATTCGTCGGAATGCTGCAGCGCGCTTGCAGGAACGCGACCAGCGAGCGCAAACTCGCCATCTGCGCGGCGCTCGGCGGGCCGACTTTTTCGAAATCGCCGACCAGACAGATGCCGATGCCGTGCTGATTGTATTCGTAATTGCCGGCATGCGCGCCCTGCAACTGCTTCGTCCAGCGATAACCGACTTCCACTTGGCCGTCGCCCGAACCCGATCCGTTTCCGATCACGAAATGGTAGCCCAATCCGTCCCAGCCTTTTTCACGATGGGCGCGGTCGAATGAGGCTGCGCTACCGGTCGTGCTGGCTGAATGATGAATGACGATGTGAGTCCACTGGCGCGAAATCGGCACGTTCCACTGCGGGTCGTTTGGCGCAACGATCACGACGTTGCCCGGCGGCGGCAAATTCCCCGGCGTGACCGGCCGCACCAGCGGCGGCAGCGGCTGCAGGCGCGCGGCGTTGAACATCGCATCGAGTTCCGCTTTGGAACGCGTGCCGGGCAGCGGCTGCGTGTTGTTGTAGACGACCGGCGGCGGCGTAACGACCGATGGCTGCGTCACGATCGGCGGATTCATCGGCGCATACGCGGTGGAATCGTAAGCTTGATAGCTCGACGAATCCGAGACGCAGGTCGTGCATTTATTGCACGAATTACAATGGTCGTGTCCGCAGCCGGGCGTGAACAACAGCAGCAGCGCCACAATCGGCAGACTGAATTTCCACAGACGGCTTGCCCACGAATGATTCATGACCGGCTCCTTTTCTTAGTCCTGAGTGCTGTGTCCTGAGTGCCGAGTAACGGCGGGGATGCGCTGCGCGCTTCGTCCTCTCTCAGGACTCAGCACTCAGGACTCAGGACTTATTTGCTACACAATTTTGTTCACCATTTTCCCAAGGTTCTGAACTTCAAGTTCCACCACGTCGCCGCGGCTGAGCAGTTTCGGCGGCTTGAAGAACACGCCCACGCCCGACGGTGTGCCCGTCGCAATCACATCGCCTGGCACCAGCGTGATGCCGCGCGTGATGTATGCGATGATTTTGTCAACGGTGTGGATCAGATTGGCCGTCGTCGAATTCTGCCGCAGATCACCATTCACTTTGGAACTCAAACGCAGCGCATGCGGATCGCCCGCTTCATCCGGCGTGACGAGCGCGGGCCCGAAGGGGCCAAACGTGTCGAATGATTTCCCGCGGAACCATTGCTTGTCGCCAAACTGAGCGCAACGCGCCGAGACATCGTGAAACACGCAATAGCCGGCGACATAGGAGAGCGCATCTTCCGCGCGCACTCCTTTCGCCCGCTTGCCCATTATCACGCCGAGTTCCACTTCGTAATCAAGCTGCGTGACGCCTTCGGGATAAACGACGTCGTCGTTGGGTCCGCACACCGACGTCGGCGATTTTCCGAAAAGCAGCGGCGCCGGCGGATATGGATGGCCCTGTTCGTCAGCATGATCTTTGTAATTGACGCCGACGCAAATAATCTGTCCAGGCTTCGGCACCGGCGCGCCGAGTCGCACTGAATTCGTTTTGACTACGCTCGCCGTGGGTGCGCTCAGCGCCGCCTGGCGCGCTTTCGTCCAGAAATCGCCGTTGAGGAATTCGAGCATCGAAGCAGGGATTGTCGCGTCGGCGCGATTGAGATCGACGATGCTGTTGCCGCTGTCGATCAAGACACCAAGACGCTCGCGGCCCAAAGGCCCATAACTCACCAGTCTCATCGCACCCCCCAGTGCAAGTTCTGTTAAGTTCTTCGACTATTTTTGAATGAACCTTTACGAAGCAGCGACAGAATTGCAGGCGGGTTTTCAATATTTTTTTCGGGGCGTCCGATAATGGTAGATTGACGCTCTTGAAAAGCGATTGTTGATTGTTTATTGTTTGGTGATTGTTGATTTGCCATAAATCACAAATCAACAATCACCAATAAACAATCAACAATGCCGTTCTGTTCGGCAACGCTACATATTGCCGCCGGTAAAGCGATTTAACTCTTAATTTGTTCATTCCAGCGTCGAATCCACTATCGCCAGCAATCCCGTCTTTGCCGTGAAATTCACGCTCGTCAATCCGAGCATGCTTTTGAGCTTTTCCGCCGCGACGGTCTTCATCGGTCCGGGACTCTCAGCTTTGCCGGGTTCCGGCTGCGGGAACGCGGTTGAACGCGCGGAGTGAAACGTGATGTTGCCTTCGACTTTCTGCATGACTTGGTGAATGTGTCCGTTGAGCACGGAAACCGAGCCGAAGCGTTTCAGCAATGCGAGCGCTTGCGCGCCGTCTTCCGTGCCCCAGCCCCACCTTTCATACACGATCCACAGCGGCACGTGCGCGAAGACGACAATCGGCGTGCTCGCCGACAAGCCTTCCAAATCTTTTTTCAACCATTCCAATTGCTCTGCGCCCAGCACGCCCAATCCGCCCGCTTTCAAATTCATCACGTTCACAAGCCCGATAAAATGCACGCCCGCATAATCGAAACTGTGGTACCCCGTGCCGTGCGTGCCCTTCCCGTAGCGTTCGAGATATTGCTTCGCGTCGTCGGTAAACACGTCGTGTTCGCCCGGCACAAAAAATGATTTGCCGACTTTCGCGCTCTTCAAGACTTCCGCGACCGTATCGAATTCGCCGGGCTTGGAGAGGTGCGTCAAATCGCCTGTGTGCAGCAGAAGCGACGGCGCGGCCTTCGACGCGTTGATGCGCTCGATCGCCAGTTTCAGCGTCGCAGTCACATCTTTGTTTGGCTCTTTCGCGAAACCGATGTGGCTGTCGCTGATCTGCGCGAACGAAAACGCGCCCATCTTTTTGTCGTCGTCTTCGTCGCCGAACGCGCGCGACGTCAAAATCCCGCCGTTCATCGTCCACAGCAATCCCGTCCCGACCCACGCCATGCATTGCAACATGCCGCGCCGGTCGATGCCGTCCGTTCCGTCGTTGTGGGTAATGCGCTTTTCCATGATTTTCTCCTATGGTTGATGGATTCTTTAACCCCGTGGTGCAGGCGTCCCGCCTGCACGTGCTTCGCGAAGCGGAACGCTGCAATTCGACATTACTTCACGATGATTTTGCCGGTCATGTGATTGTGAACCGTGCAGAAGTACTCGTACGTCCCCGCGTCCGTGAACGTGAAGGAGAACGTGTCGTCGGTGTCGAGCGTCTTGGAAAGGAATTTCTTCTCCGTGCTCTTCACTGTGTGCGGCACATCGTCATGATTGATCCACGTCACCTTAGTCCCCGGCGCAACCGTGAGCGTTTGCGGCGTGAACGTGAAATTGTCGATGCGAACTTGCACCCCGTCGCTCTTCGCTGTGTCCGAGGCGGCGGCGGCATGGACACGATCATCCGGTTTCTCCACCGGATTTTGGGCGCCGCCGCCGCCCGGACGGGGCGAGGTGTAATCTGCACACGAAGTGAGTATCACGGCTTTCGCCGCAAGGGCGGCGACGAACAGAATGGCAAGACGAATTGGTTTCATGGCGCACCTCAAATGTGTTTTGAATTTCGCTGATGAACTGAATTGCTTCTGCGTTCGCTGACACACACCTGACCGCACGCCGCAAAAAGTTATTCCCGAAAAAATATTCGTCCGTGGTACAGGCTCCCCGCCCGCACATTCGTGCGAAGCACGACAAGGAATCTTTTTTCTCTGGAATAAATCATCTGCTTGCACAGTCTGTACGGCGGGCGGGACACGAATGGCTTTTCAGCAGGACGATCACGAGCGTTTCAACACGGCGGTGCTGCCGCATTTGGACGCCGCCTACAACCTCGCGCGCTGGCTGGCGAAGAACGAGCACGATGCTGACGACATCGTTCAAGAAGCTTGCGTGCGCGCGCTGCGTTTCATCGGCGGCTTCACTGGCGAAAATACGCGCGCGTGGTTCCTTTGCATTGTCCGAAATATTTTTTTCGACATGCGCCGGCGCCGCGGCTTCGAAAGCCCCGCGGATTTCGACGACATCACACGCAGCGTGCCCAGCGACGAACTCGGCCCCGAAGCGCTGCTGCTGCGCGAACTGGACACGCGCGCGTTGCGCGAAGCCATTGAGGAATTGCCCGACGAATTTCGCGAAGCGATTGTGCTGCGCGAAATGGAAGGCTTGCAGTACGAGCAGATCGCGGAAGTCGCCGGCGTGCCGCTGGGCACGGTGATGTCGAGGTTGGCGCGTGCCCGCGCGCGCTTGCAGCAACGGCTCGTGCCGAGGGAAGGAGCACACCGCGCATGAACTGCGACGAATTCAAGGAAAGCATGCACAGCGTCATGGACGGGCGCGCCGGCGAAGCCGAAGGCGGCTTCGACCAGCACGCTCGCGAATGCGACGCCTGCTCGCGAGCGTATCAAAATATGCGACTGATCTCAAAGACCATGCACGACCGCGGACTCTACTACGCCGCGCCCGATCGCGTGCGCGAACGCGCGATGAAACTCGGTCGCGCCTCGGCGCTGCCGGCGCGGCGGACGTGGCAGACATGGCACCTCTTTGCCGCCGCTGCATCGGTCGCAATCGTCCTCACGGCGAGTTGGGCGATCTGGCGTTCGTCCACCTCCAGCGACGATTTGGTGGCACATGACGTTGTCGCCAGTCACATCCGCTCATTGATGGCCAATCATCAGACAGACGTTCTTTCATCCGACCGCCACACGGTCAAACCGTGGTTTGCCGGCAAGCTGCCGTTCTCGCCGCGCGTGGACGATTTTAGCGCGCAAAATTTCAAACTCATCGGCGGCCGGCTCGATTACATCGCCGACGCGCCCGTCGCCGCGCTCGTCTACCAGCGCCGCCAGCACACGATCAACGTGTTCACATGGCCCGCGCGCGAAAGCGCCGCGCCCGTTCGCGCGCTCAACCGCCGCGGTTACAACGTGCTGCATTGGAGCGCCGCCGGCATGGAATATTGGGCGGTGTCGGAGTTAGCCGCGAACGAACTTGAGGAATTGAAACAATTGATCGAAGAACGGGATAAGAGCGTCATCGGAAATTAAACTCGTGGTGCAGGGGTCTCGCCTGCACGGTACCGCAATTAGCGCCCGCTCAGAAAGTTTAGAATCCCCATCGCCGCCCTCGCGCTTGCTCCAGGCCCGCCCAATTTCTTCGGAATTTCCGCCAGCGCCGCGCGCTGCTTTTCGCGATAGGCTTGGTCGTTCAATCCGCGCATAATTTCTTCGGCGATGCGGCGCGGATTGACTTCGCTTTGCAACAGCTCGGGCACCGCGTAGCGGCCGAGCACGATATTCACGAGCGAAAACACGGGAATATTCACCAGCAGGCGTGCGATCAGATAGCTCGCTGTCGAACCGCGATACAGCGCGCACATGGGATTGCCAGCGAGGCCGGCTTCCAGCGTGCTCGTCCCCGATTTCACGACAGAGAAATCCGATACGGCGGGAAGGCTTCGCGAATGCGAGTCTGTCCGGGAATTGAGTTTGTGTGCCAATTCCATGGCTTCCAATGGATCGTCGTCGTCGCCGCCCATGATATAAATTGCGCGTTCGCCTTTTTCGCCGGCGCCGTATACCGCTCCAGCGGGAAGAGGATTGCAAAATTTGAGCGCACTGTCCGCATGGAGCGATTCAGGAATTGAAAACAATGCTCTTGCCTTGCGCTGCGACATCTGAAAAAGGTCGAAGCCGAGTAACATCGGGGCAAGGTGATGGTTGATTTCGCTCACTCGCGAACCAGGCAGGAAACTCACGGTCTTCATCGCATCGCCAGCGACATTTGGAAGCGGCGCCGGCCAGGGTTCCGAGGGTGGCGCTCCATCCACCAGCGGATGGCCGACGAATTCCGTCTTTAATCCAAACTTTTCGAAAAAGGGCGGCTCAAATTCGAAGACGCAAAACGCGCGATCGACGATGCGCGCCATTTTTTTCGCGCGGCCGGGCTTCCAGGCCCAGACTTGCGGCACGATGTAATAAAGCACCGGAATGCCTAGCTTTTTCACTTCCGCCGCGAAACGCAGATTGAAGCCGGGGTAATCGACGCAGATCAACGCGTCGGGGCGCGTTTGTTTGAGTTTGTCGAGCAGGTCGTAAAAAACTTTTTTGAAGAAACCGTATTTCTTTGCGACTTCCCAGAAACCGACGACTTGCATGCCGTCGAGGTCCTTGAACGCTTCGAACCCCGCCGAGATCATCGCCGGCCCGCCCATGCCGACGCAGCGCGCGCCGGGCGCTTGCGCCTTCAGCTCCGTGACAAGGCGCGCGGCGTGCGTATCGCCCGATGCTTCGCCGGCCAGAATAAAGAATGTGGTCGGCATTTATTGATGCTTGGAATCCTCTTCGCGCGGCTTCTCGGGTGGCGTCCTCTGGCCGGCCAGGAATTCGACCAGATCGCGCAGGTCGTATTTGTTCAATTGCTTCGAAATATCCTGCGGCATTGGCGATTGCCCCGTCTTTCGCACGGCGATGTCTTCTTTCTTGATCGTCTCGAGCCCGTCGGCGCTCGCCAGCACCAGCACGTTCGCGTCGTCTTTCTTCACCACGCCCGTGTAAACTTTTCCCTCTTTGGTGCGCACCATCGCGCTCTCGTAACCAGGCGCAATGACTTTGTTTGGATCGACGATCGATTCCAGAATGTATTCGCGCTTCTGGCGCAGCCCGATGTCGCTCAGATTTGGCCCCACGTCGCCGCCGCGGTTGCCGATCTTGTGACAACGCACGCAGGACGCTTCCGCTTTCTCGAAGAAAATCCTGCGCCCTTCACCGCCATTTCCGCCGTACAGGCATTCCTTGAATTTATCGACCGAGTCGTCCTTGCGCATCGCTTCGAATTTTTCGAGCTTCCCTTTGAAATCCGGCCGCACATACTGCTCCGGCTTCTTCAGCCCAATCATTGCAAACGCGGCGCTCTGTGCCGCGAATGCAACATCCTTTCGCGGATCTTCTTTCTTCACTTCCTCTTTCGCGCGTTTGGCGGTCGCCTCAAGCACATCCAGCCACAATTCTTTTTCAAGCCGTCCTTCCAGCAGCGAATCCATGTAGCCGCCGATCAGTTTTTCCGCTTCTTTGCCGGGCCATTCGTTCAGCGTCGAGATCGCGAAGCGCTTGTTCGAGAGCGTTTGCGAGTCGATGTATTCCGCGAGTTTGGGCGCCGCTTCCTCGGGCGCGAGTTTGCCGAACATCGCCATCGCGTCGCGCCGCAGAGCGCCGTCGTTGACGGCGTTGCGCACGGCTTCAAGCAGCCGCAGGTCCTTGCGCGCTTCCATCGCCTTCAATGCCGCCGCGCGCGTGCTTCCGGGCATGCTGCCGTCGTTGACCACGTCGAAGAAAATCGAGGTCGCTTCTGTCACG
>Ga0209579_10002203_pt1 | contig 15196 bp, 14 predicted proteins | sample Coa_R1_2_FD_187152 | JGI IMG/M metagenome (GOLD analysis project Ga0209579, IMG submission 187152) | Surface soil microbial communities from Centralia Pennsylvania, which are recovering from an underground coalmine fire - Coalmine... | ecosystem: Environmental > Terrestrial > Soil >... | reverse complement strand
CGTACTTCGCGTGGAACTCGTCTTGATTCGTGGCCACACCGGAGAGCACGTCGCGCCCGTCACGCACGACGGCGGCCGCGGTGTCGTCGCACGACGTTTCGATGGCGAGGATAAGCACGCCGTTAATGCTGCTGGAAGACGGCAGGCGGGATTGGCGCGTTGATGCGATAGTCGCCGTATACGATTGTCGCGAAGCCGCTATAAGCGGGGAATCTTGCCACGACCTTTGCGCTGCGTGCGAGGTGGTACTGCGAGATTCCGTGATGATGCTCGAACGTTACTTGGAGATTCGCGCCGTTCGTATACGCAAACGTGACGCCTTCGATGACGTACGTCGCGGCGCTGACGTACATCGTCATCGTTTTGACCCGGCTGGATCGTTTGGGCGTTCCGACGAGGACGTAGGAGTTGTGATGTCCGTGCGGCTGCCCGGCGGGCGCCGCGATCGTATAGTCGTTCAGCCACGTCTGCGGCGTTCCCAGCGTCGAGAGCGTGTCGCCCAGGCCACGGGCGAGGCGCGGCGGGTTGTCGATGTGGAGTGCCTGTTGGTCCGGCGCTTGATAGTACTGCGTGCCCGACATATGGACCGGCAGCGAGACGATCGCGACGTGAACGCTGCCGCTGATGGTGACCGGAACTTGATACGAACTTAGGCCGTGCCACCCGTTTTGGCTTCGCTGCAAAATCGTTGCGGCGTCGAGGGGCGCGTTCGACGGGGGCGCGGTCGCGAGAGCGACGACGAGTGCGATGAGGAGCTTCACACGGTTAGGTTGGGCCGGGGCCCCGTGTCGCCCTTCGACCAGCTCCGGGTGGGCCTGCGAATCGGCAGGTTCGCGACGCGGCGCGATGGGTACGCAATCGCCATGCAAGGTGGCGGGCCACCCGCTCCACCCGCTCTTCGTAACGTTTCCAATCGGCTGTTTCGTCGCCGCGGTGATCGCGGATCTGATTTCCATTTGGCAAGGCCCCGTCTTTTGGTCGGAGATGAGCACGTGGCTGATTCTTTTCGGCGTCCTCGGCGGGCTGGTCGCCGCGTTCTTCGGTTTCATCGATTACATGAGCGCGCCAATGACGGCGCGCGCGAAGAGCATTGCAGCTTGGCACATGACGCTGAATATCGCGATGATCGTGATCTTCGGATGGGCGTGCGCCATTCGATTTCTGGATCACACATCGGTGGCCGGTTATGCCTTAACGGGTCTCGGCATCGTGATTCTCGCCGCCGCAGGCTGGCTCGGGGGCGAAGTCGCGCACGGCCATCTCGTGGGCTCGTCGGAGCAAGACGTGCGAACCGGACGCGAGGCCGCCGACCAGACCGCGCTCGCGCCGCAAGAACGCGCGCAGCGCGAGATGGTTCGGTAGTTTAATACGCTTTGGGTGCGTAGACGTTGAACGTCACGACGCGATCCATCGAACGGTTCACGAACCGGTGGGGCGCGCCGTTCGGAACGATGACGCTGTCACCGGCCGCCATCGTGAAATGCTTGCCGTCGATTTCCCCCTCGACAAGGCCCGCAACCACGTAGAGCACCTGTTCGCTCTGCGGATGCTCGTTGCCGAGCGGGCCGCTCTCTTCCCCGGAATCGAGCACCATGACGGCGGTTTGAAGTTGGCTGCCGTTTTCGAGCACGCCAAAGCCGTCGGGGACGGCGTCAATGTTGCGCATCTGTCTCCTTTACCCATGCGTCCTTCGAGACGCGCCCCTTCGAGACGCGCCCCTTCGAGACGCGCGCTCCGCGCGCTCCTCAGGATGACACACGCGCTCCTCAGGATGACACACGCGCTCCTCAGGATGACACATCCTTCGAGACGCGCGCTCCGCGCGCTCCTCAGGATGACACACGCGCTCCTCAGGATGACAACGCGCTCCTCAGGATGACACAATGCTGAGGGCGGTGGCTAAGTCTTCGGTGAAGCGGGCCATTTCGCGGTGGCGTGAACGATCGTCGGGGGCGCGCAGGATTGCCGACGGATGGATCGTTGCTATGACCGGTGAAGCCAGAACGTCCGGGATCAGCTTGCCACGATTTGCGAGAAGCCGGAAGCCGGAGCCTAAGAGCGATTGCGCGGCGGTCGCGCCGAGCGCGACGATCAAGGTCGGACGAACAACCGCGATCTCGGCCTCGAGCCACGGTTTGCACGCGCGAATTTCGATGGCCTTCGGCTTTGCGTGAATTCGCCGTTTGCCACGCTCGACGAATTTGAAATGCTTGACCGCGTTAGTGACGTAGACTTGGCGCGCGTCGATGCCGGCCTCTTCCATCGCTTGATGCAAGATGCGCCCGGCTGGCCCGACGAACGGGTGGCCGAGACGGTCTTCGCTGTCGCCGGGCTGTTCGCCGACCATCATCAGATGCGCGCGTGCGCGTCCTTCGCCGAAAACCGTTTGCGTTGCGAACTTATAGAGATCGCAGCCACGGCAACGCGCGGCCGCTTCGCGCAAGCTCCGCAGCGACGGACGCGCCGGTAAAAACTCGGCGGCCGAGGTCAAACGCCGTCGCGCACGATGACGCCGTAGTGGCGCTGGACGGTCCGGACGAAGCGATCGCGATCGACGTCGCTGCTGACCAGAATCGCTTTGGGCTCAAATGCGGGCGGGTTGCCGGCAAAAAACTCGCGCACGCGCTCGGCGAAATCTTCGCCGTCGCGAACGTAGACGTCGGCGTTAAAGCCGAGTTCGCGCAGGATGGTCGCCGCCGCCGAAGCTTGCGGCTCACTATCGAACGCAGCGGTTGCCATGCTACGCGGCCGTCGGCGAACGGCTTATGAGCTCGATAGCCGCCTTGTTGAACGCCGGGATATCTTTGGGGCCGCGGCTCGTAACGAGATTTTCGTCGACAACGACCTCGCTGTCTTCCCACTGCGCACCGGCGTTACGCAGATCGTCCGCGATGGTCGGCCAGCTCGTTAGCGTTCGGCCTTTGGCCACCCCCGCCGAAACGAGCACCCACGGCGCGTGACAGATCACGACCAGCGGCTTTCGCGCGCCGTCGATGTGACGAACGAACTGCTGCACTTTGTCCTCGGTGCGCATGACGTCGGCATTGAGTGCGCCACCGGGCAGAAGAAGCGCGTCGTAATCGCCGGGCGCCGCTTCGTCGAGCGTCCGGTCGACGTCGATCTTCGTTGCCTTTTCGTGATGTTTGAAGGCTTGGATCGGTTCGCGTTTTTGCGAGATAACCTCGACGCGCGCTCCAGCGGCACGCAACGCCTTTACGGGTTCAGTGAGCTCGCTCTCTTCGACTCCGTCAGTGGCCAGAACGGCGACACGCTTGCCCTTCAGATCGCTCATACGAGCGGTATCCCCAGCGGCTCCGAAATAAAAACATACCGCGAAACGGTTACGCCGGAGACCCGAAGATGAAGAAACGGTCGAGCTTGGCGACCTGCAAAACGCGGGCGATATTCGGCTGAACGCCAACCAGCGTGACCGATGAGCCATCGAGGCGAAACCGCATCGTCGCAAGCTCTGCGATAAACGTGGAGTCGATGTAGCTAACATCGGTCATATCCATAGTAACCGGCCCGCCCTGGATGGAGCGAAAGAGATCCATAAGCTCTTGCCGCCGAGCGATGTCGTACTCGCCGCTGAGCGTCACATGATGGCCGCTTGTCCGCTCAGTCATGTGGCACAGCCTACCATCGAGGTAGCCGCTCGTCTGTCGGGTAGCTTACAAAATCATAACAGTGGAGAACTACCCGCGCGAGCGAATCGGCAACTCCGCGCGGACGTAGTTCCCGAGGCCGGGAAGAGTCTGGACCTCTAATTGGGCGACCAGCCGTTGGACAAGCCAGAGGCCCGGTCCGGGTTCGGTGGCGCCGCGATCGATCACGTGCAGCACCGCGTGGCCGTCGCGCCACTCGAGCGCGATTTCCATCGTACCGCCGGCGTGTTGCGCGACGTTTGCGACCAGCTCGCCAAAGACGAGTTCCGCGGCTCGGATATCGCTGCCCGGTTGGGCCGTAGCGGCAATGCATTCCACCAACTCTCGCCGGACGTTGCGCGTCGCGCGCCGATCGCTCGGGTCGAACGCCCATCGAGAGGATTCGACGAAGTTCACGAGCAGGACCGCGACGTCATCGGGGGAGGGGTCGCGGAGACAGAAGCGCTCGACGAATTGCGCCGGACTCTCGACGAAGAAGACGGCGTCCGTGCAGAGCGCTTCACGCAGGCGGCGCTCGCCCGCGAGCACATCCCGGGTCGCTTCGGTCAGGCCGTCCGTGTACAAAGCGATCAGCGCAGTCTCATCGAGCCGTTCTGTCCGCGCCTTAACGCGGTGGCTCGCCGAGCGCAAACCGATCGGAAGACCGCCGGCCTGCAACTCGTGCAGCGTGCCGTCGTTGCGCCGTAGGATTGGATACGGATGCCCTGCATTGGCGTACGTGAGCGTGCGCGCGCGGGGGTCGAAGATCGCGATGAACGCCGTCGCAATGGAGCCTGGATAGCGCCGCAAGAGCACGCGCTCGGCCGCGTCCAAAATTTGCACGGGATCGCGTTCGTACATCGCTATGACGTTGATCGCATGGCGCAGCTTGCCCATGACGATCGATGCTTCCAGGCCGTGCCCGGTAACATCGCCGACGGTCAGGAGCACGCGCTGCTCGTCGAGCTCGTACGCGTCGTACCAGTCGCCGCCGACCTGCACTTCGAGCGCGGCGGGGCGGTAGATCGCGCTGAGCGAGGCGCCTTTGACCGTCGCCAATCGCGTCGGCAGCGTCGCCTGTTGGAGCGTCGCGATCAGCCGTCGCTCGCGCGCATAGCTCTCCGCGTGCTCGAGCGCCAGCGAGACGCGGCGTCCGATCTCTTCGAAAAGCTCGAGCTCGCCGGCATCGTAGACGCGTGAATTCGAGCAGCAGATCAGCGCTCCATAGATCATGTCTCCGAGAAAGAGCGGCACCATCATCCACGAACGCGGATAGCCGCTTTCGACGAGTGGACCGGCTCGCAGCCGCGCGCCGCGTTCGACGTCGGCAACGTCGCCCGCAAGGATCGCGCCGCGCTCGCGTAACGTCGTAACGATTTCGCGCTCGACCGTCTCGCGGACCGGCGCGCCGGTTCCGGCCGATGCCAGCACGCAGAGGTGTTCGTCCGAAAGGGACGCCGCGACGCCGTAGTCGGCAAATCCGACCTGAAGCTCGTCGAGCACGAGCTGCAGCATCTTTTGCTGATCGAGCGTCGTGAAGAGCTGCTCGGTGACACGCGCGATGAAACGGAAACGCTCGGTGGTGTTCTGTTCCCGTTCGAACGTCTTGATGTTTTCCAAGGCCATCGCCAACTGGCGTCCGACCACAACGGCGATGTCCAGATCGCGCGGGGCCAAGATGGACGACCGCTCCGACTCCAAGAACGTCAACGTGCCCACGCAGGAAGTACCGGCTGAGAGCGGCACGATAATCGCCGACCTGGCATCGAGCGAGCGCAGCTCCGCCGCGAGCAACAGCAGCGGCTGACGCGTACGCGCCGCCTCGTCGAGCGACTCCTGGAGCACCTCGAGACCGATCGAGCGATCGGGCCGGCGATCGGCGACGCCGGCGGCTTCGAGCGAGCCGTCGTCGCGGACGACGTGCACGGCACACACGTCGCAGAAATGATCGACGGCGGCCTCGGCGAGGCGATTAATAATCGTCGTGCGGCTTAGGGACGAAGAGAGCACGGCTGCCGTTTCGGAGATGAAACGGTTGCCGGCATCCGCAAAGCGGTCGACCTCCGTCGCGCTGCCGGACCAGTAGAGAACGGCATCGCGCCGATCAAGGACGGGGATGGCTTGAAGCACGAAGGTGCGGGGCGGCGAACCCGCGCGCCGCACGTAATACGTCGCGCTGAAGCGCTCCGCGCATCGCACGCATCGGTTCCAGAGCAGCTCGGTCCGCGCAATCGCCGTGTCGTCGAGCTCGCCCTTGCCGGTTCGAAGGGCGGGACGGCAAGGCGTAATGCTCGTCACCGCACCATCCGCGTTCGCCTCCCAGACGACGTCCGTCATGCGCGCCATAACCGAACCGATCGAATACAAGCGCCGCTCGCTGTTTGAGGGAGCGGGCTCGCGCTCACTTGACCGCTTTACATCGGGCACAGCGAATCCGCCCACAGGATTGCTTTCATCCGCTCGGTAAGCGTCGCAAAATCATCGATGTTCAAAACCACGTCCTGGCGGGGCTTTCCGGGGAGACGGGGCGGCGCCTGGCGGGTAGCCTCCGTCCGGTTCAACTGGCGAACGACCTCGTCATTTATGAGCCGGACGACCGGGTCGACGCGATCTATTTCCCCGGTTCCGGGGTCGTCTCGATCATTCAGGTAATGCAGGACGGTACGGCCGCCGAAGTCGGGTTGGTGGGTCGCGAGGGGATCTGCGGGCTCGCGCAATTCTGCGCGGTGGGATTGCGGCTGGACGGCATCTGTGCCAGGTTCCCGGAACGGCATGGGCGCTGCCCGCCGCCTTCTTTCAAGAAGAGTTAAAAGATCGCGAGGATTTGCTGCGCTCGTCGCTGGCGTACGTTGGCGCGTACTCCGCGATGCTCGCCCAGCTCATCGCATGCAATCGGCTCCATCGAGTGGAGCAGCGCGCCGCGCGATGGCTCCTGATGACGATCGACCGAATCAGCGCGCTGGAGTTTCCAATGACCCAAGAGCGCCTAAGTATGATGCTCGGCGCTCAGCGACCGACCGTTACGGCGGTGATGGCGTCGCTGCGTGACGCGGGCTGCCTAGAGAACTCGCGCGCGCGAGTGCGCGTTACCGACCGGCGATGCTTGGAGTCGTTGGCCTGCGAGTGTTACGCGATTTGTGCCGCCTATTTTGACCTCTGATTCACCGCGCCCCATTTTGGGCAAGATTGCTTGCAGTTCATACAAAGGGGGAAGCGGTCACATGATAACGTTCGTAGGTTCAGGAGGTTAACTTGGCTGGGTTACTTTGGACGATTATAGTCATACTCTTCGTCTTATGGCTCCTCGGGTTCTTACTGCACTTCGGCGGTGGCCTGATTCACCTGATCTTGCTCATCGTCGTGATTCTCATTATCGTCAATTTGCTGACCGGACGCGGGTTACGGGTCTGACGTAATGCCTCGCAAGAAGTCATCGAGCACGCGCAAAAAGACGACGGTCCGCAAAGGCAGCACACGGAAGAAGAGTAGCAATGGGCGCAAGAAGAGCACCGGCACTCGCAAGAAGAGCACCGGCAGTCGAAAGAAGGCCGGCGCGCGCAAGAAAAGCCGGCGCAAATACGGCGCTAAAGCGGGTCAAAAAGTGAAGCGCGCGATGCACGAGATGAAGCGCGGAGAGCTCAAATCGGGACGGTCTGGAAAGAAGGTCAAGAGCCGAAAACAGGCCATCGCAATCGGCCTGAGCGAAGCGCGCCGCGCCGGCGGGAAAGTTCCCGCGTCGAAGCGGCGCTCTTCACGGAAGAAGTCTTGACTTAACTTAGGCGGCGGCGGCCGGGACTTCGAGCTCGGCCGCATGCCCAAGCGGACCGCGGTCGGTCGTCGAGCATCCGCACGCGTGCAGCGCGCGATCGACGATCGCCTTGGCGTTCGCATCGTCGCCGCAAATCGGGACGTTCGCGCCGGACTGCGGCATGTTGATCAGGGCGCGGACCACGTGATGCGAATCGAGCTTCGCCGCGAGCATCTCGGCGCCGCTATGCGCGCCGTTGCCGTGCTCGTCGCCGACGGCATCCACTATTACGGCTTGGCTGCCCGAGCCGATCGCTTTGACCGCGGCGTCGACATTCGACCGAGGGACTGCCACGACGAGCAGCTCGGACGACATCGCTTGGTTATACGGCATTTCAGTGCGGCCGCCGATCTCGGCGGCGACGCGCTCGGCGCGCTGGTTCGCCGACGGATCGGCAACGGTTAGTTGATGGCCTCCGGTGCGTAACAAGCGGCCGATTGCCTTCGCGCGGTCATCGGACCCCACTATTCCTATCCTCATGCGAAGAACGTACCCAGCAGCCTGAGGGGTTGCTGAGCATCAATTTTGCCCTTCGAGACGCGCCCCTTCGAGACGCGCGCTACGCGCGCTCCTCAGGATGACACGCGCGCTCCTCAGGATGACACAAGCGCCTCAGGATGACACGAGCGTCAGGAAGACACAAGCGTCTCAGGGTGACACAAATCGGGGGCTTATGGTATACTGCCTTGCTGTGCCCCCTGCCAGCAGCGACGGTGGGAGCCCTTACGTGACGACGTGAGACGCGAACTCCCTGCGTAAGCAACGGCCGGGGCGGGCACCAGACGGAGTCCCTTTCACTTGAATCTCATCGATGTCAACAATTTCGACGCCATGCGCATCGGGCTGGCGTCGCCAGAGCAAATTCGCGCTTGGTCGTTCGGCGAAGTCAAGAAGCCCGAAACCATCAACTACCGGACGCTCAAGCCCGAACGCGACGGGCTCTTTTGCGAGAAGATCTTCGGCCCCACCAAAGACTGGGAGTGCCACTGCGGCAAGTACAAGCGGATCCGCTTCAAAGGCATGATCTGCGACCGCTGCGGCGTCGAGATCACGCGCGCCAAGGTGCGCCGCGAGCGGATGGGCCACATCGAGCTCGCCACGCCGGTCAGCCATATTTGGTATCTCAAGGGCGTGCCGAGCCGCATCGGCATTCTGCTCGACATGTCGCCGCGCCAGCTCGAGAAGGTGATCTACTTCGCGGCGTACGTCGTCATCGATCCGGGCGACACGACCCTGGTAAAACGCGAAGTGCTTTCCGAACAAAAGTATCGCGAGGCTCGCGACAAGTTTGGTAATCGTTTCAAGGCCGGCATGGGCGCGGAGGCAATTCGCGAGCTGCTGCGCGACCTCAACTTGCGTAAACTGCAAGAAGATCTGCGCAAAGAGTTCAAAGAGACGAGCGGCCAGAAGCGGCTCAAGGCGATCAAGCGGCTCGAAGTCGTCGAAGCGTTTCTAACGAGCGGCAACCGTCCGGAGTGGATGGTACTCGCCTCAGTTCCGGTGATCGCGCCGGAACTGCGACCGATGGTGCAGCTCGACGGTGGACGTTTTGCGACGTCAGACCTCAACGATCTCTACCGGCGCGTCATCAACCGGAACAACCGCCTGAAGCGGTTGCTCGAGCTCAACGCGCCCGAAATTATCATTAAGAACGAGAAGCGTATGCTGCAAGAAGCGGTCGATGCGCTGATCGACAACGGGCGGCGCGGGCGTCCGGTGACGGGCCCGAACAACCGTCCGCTGAAATCACTTTCGGATATTCTCAAAGGCAAGCAAGGGCGCTTCCGTCAGAATCTTCTCGGTAAGCGCGTCGACTATTCCGGCCGCTCGGTGATCGTCGTCGGCCCTTCATTGAAATTGCATCAGTGCGGGTTGCCCAAAGAGATGGCGCTCGAGCTCTTTAAACCGTTCGTAATGAAGAAGCTGGTCGATCGCGGCCTCGCGCACAACATCAAGAGCGCGAAGCGCATGGTCGAACGCGTGCGTCCCGAAGTGTGGGACGTTCTCGAAGAGGTCATCAAGGAACATCCGGTGCTGCTCAACCGCGCGCCGACGCTCCATCGCCTGGGGATTCAGGCGTTCGAGCCGGTGCTGGTCGAGGGCAAGGCGGTGCATTTGCATCCGCTGGTCTGCACGCCGTACAATGCCGACTTTGACGGCGATCAGATGGCCGTCCACTTGCCGCTCTCCGCGGGCGCGCAAGCCGAGGCGCGCATCTTGATGCTGTCGTCGAACAACATCTTGCTGCCGGCGTACGGCAACCCGGTCTCGATTCCGACGCAAGACATGGTCTTGGGCCTCTACTACCTCACGTTCAATCGCGACGAATACAAGGGCCCGGCGAAGGCCGAGGTGCTCGACGATTACGAGCGCATCGATCATACGTCGAAGAAGAACGCGCCGACGAAGGACGCGCCGGGAGCGATTCCGACGTTCCTCGACGGCAAAGAAGCCATCATGGCGTACGAGACCAAACAGCTCGGGCTCCAAGAGTGGATCTACGTTCGCTTGAAGGGCGAGCTGATCAAGACCACGGTCGGACGCGTAATCTTCAACATGGCGTTTCCGGAGCCATGGAATCACGCGTTCGTCAATCACATCGTCGATAAGGGCGTTCTGAAGAAGACTATTACGGACTGCTACCGGCGATACGGCAACGCCGAGACAGCGCGATTCCTAGATGCCATCAAAGATCTCGGCTTCCACTACGCGACGCTTTCGGGCACCACGGTCTCGATCAGCGACGTGATCGTGCCGGAGAACAAATATGAAATCGTCAGCAAGGCTCAGGACGAAGTCGACGAGCTGCATCGCCTCTACGAGCAAGGCTTCATCTCCGAGGACGAGCAGTATAACAAGACGATCGACATTTGGTCGAAAGCCTCCGACGAAGTGACGGCCGCGATGCAGTCGTCGCAGAATCCGCTCAACCCGGTCTTCATGATGGCGACGTCGGGCGCGCGCGGTTCGATCGCGCAGGTCAAGCAGCTCGGCGGCATGCGCGGCTTGATGTCGGATCCCTCGGGACGGATTCTCGAGATTCCGGTCAAGGCGTCGCTCAAAGAGGGCTTGACGGTTCTGGAGTACTTCATCTCGACGCACGGCGCGCGCAAGGGTCTGGCCGACACCGCGCTGCGTACGGCGGACTCCGGCTATCTGACGCGCCGTCTCGTGGACGTCGCGCAAGACGTCATCATCCGCGAGGAAGATTGCGGTACGAGCGCCGGAATCATGGTCGGCGACATTCGCGTCGGCAAGGAGATCATCGAGCCGCTCATCGACCGGATCATCGGACGGCGGGCTGCCGAAGATATCCGGCTCGACCCGAAACGGCCGACGACGACGATCGTGGCGCGCAACGCCGAGATCGACGAGGAGAAGTCGAAGGCACTGATCGACGCGGGGATCACCGAGGTGAAGATTCGCTCGGTGCTGGCGTGTCAGTCGAAGTACGGCGTCTGCTCGATGTGCTACGGGCGCGACTTAGCTGCCGGCAACAAAGCCGACATCGGCACGGCCGTGGGCATCATCGCCGCGCAGTCGATCGGTGAACCAGGTACGCAGCTCACGCTGCGAACCTTCCACACCGGCGGCGTCGCGACGGAAGACATCATCACCGGTCTGCCGCGCGTCGAAGAGATCTTCGAAGCGCGAAAGCCCAAGGGCCAAGCGACGATTGTCGAACACACCGGCACGATCAAGCTGAGCGACGAGCGCAACAAGCGAATCGTCTCGATCGTCGATTCGACCGGTGAAGAGCACGAATACGAAATCCCGGCGGGGACGCACTTGCACGTGCAGGAAGGCCAGAGCGTCGAGCCGGGAGATCAGCTCAACGAAGGCTCGCTCAACCCGCACGACATTCTGCGCGTCAAAGGTGAGACCGCGCTGCAGAACTACCTCGTGCAGGAAGTGCAGAAGGTCTATCGTTCGCAAGGCGTCGACATCAACGACAAACACATCGAAGTCATCGTTCGCTCGATGCTTCGCAAGGTGAAGATCGTTGAAGGCGGCGATACGACGCTGCTGCCCGGCCAGCTGGTCGAAGCGGCGCAGTTCCACGAGGCCAACGAGCGAATGAAGGCCGCCGGCAAGGAGCTCGCTACGGCAAACCCCGTGCTGCTCGGCGTTACGAAAGCCTCGCTTGCGACGGAATCGTTCTTGTCGGCGGCGAGCTTCCAAGAGACGACGCGCGTGCTCACCGATGCGGCGATCAAGGGCAAGTACGATCCGCTGCTCGGCCTGAAGGAGAACGTCATCATCGGAAAACTGATCCCCGCCGGCACGGGCATGTCACGGTATCGCAACGTGGACATCGTGCCGGAGGGTCAGGACGTCGACGACGACGGCCGTCCGCGCCACGAGTACGACGTGCCGTACGCGGCGACAATGACTGCGGACGAAGCGGCACTCGCCGAAGTGATGGGCACCGGCGGCAACGGCGACGGCATGAGCCGCCTCGTCACCGCCTACGAGCGCAATCGCGAACCGCTCACCGTGCAATATGAGGGCGAATACGACGAAACGACGAGTCCGCACGCCGGTCCAAAGAAAACGCAGTACGATCGTCTAAAGGGCATCAACCCGGAAGACCTGTAACGCTGTGTCACCCTGAGGAGCGTGCGCTTCGACTTCGCTCAGCACAGGCTCCGCACGCGTCTCGAAGGGCAGCATAACCAAAGGCCCCGCAGTAGTGCGGGGCCTTCGCATTTTAGCTGCTGGCAATCTTTACCAGATGATTATCACCAAGCCGTTGTGGTCGCGGACGCCTTGCTTGTTGCTGAGTTTATCGGCGTTAGGCTCGAGGTATGACGATCCGCCGCCTCCGCCACCGCCGTATCCTCCCCCGCAACTGCAACTGCCGTAAGCCTCGCCGCCACCGCCGCCGCCACCGCCATAGTAGCCGCCTCCGCCACCTCCGCCACCCTCGCCGCCATCGTAGCCAGGTCCCCGTGCACCAGACGCCCCCCCGTCGCCACCGTTCCCGCGGGCTCCGTCAGTCCCGGGCTGTCCCGCGTGTGCTCCTATTCCCCCACCGTTGCCGCCCGATCCACCTTTGCTCTGAGTCCCACCCGAGCCGCCAATGCCATCATAGGAACTAGCGTACTTGCAACAGCCCTGGCCACCCCGGAGGCGGCCACCTGCTCCGCCGGCGCCACTGACATAGTATCCTCCGCCGGCGCCGCCTCCGCCGCCGGCAACCACAATCCGGTCGCGCAGTGCGTTGCCGCCTTGGCGTATGTCGGATGCTCCGCCGCCGAAAAACCCGTTGACGTACTCGCTGGAACCGCCCCGGCCCCCGCCGTTGTAACCTCCGCTGCGATAAGAACCTTCACCGCCGACGAACACATAGAGTTTCTCACCCGGCTTTACCGGAATGACCGCGGAAACTTCACCCCCTAACCCGGGCGGCTCAGAGTAATGGCCGTACGTATTACCGCCGCCTTGCGCACCATCGGCGACGACATCAAGCGCAGTTACGCCACTGGGGACGATGAACGACTGCTCCTTCCCGGTGTAATGAAAACGTTGCCTGTTTTGATGTGCTTGCTCCGCGGCGTTGCCGGCACCCATGGCGCTCTCCGGCATAGAGGATCCACCGCACGCTGACAGCCATGCGGCAACCGCGCAGATGCTAAGCGCATCGCGTACAAAGGCAAAGTACGTTATGAGTGGCACCTCCCGTACCATATCGTTCGTCGCAGCGCAGACGGGTCTTTCACGCTTGTCGAGGCCGTAGCCACCGCAGCTAAGGTTTCGCTGGGGCCGGACCTTTATACTCGATCGAACCGTCGACGTTGATCAGGTAGAGCTGGCCGCGCGCGTCGACGTAATCCGGGATGGCCGGCGTGCGCGCGAGGACGTGAAAGACGTCGGTATCCTGCGGTACGTTCTCCACGACTACAGTTCGAAATCCCGCGACGGTATGCGCACCTGATGGCACGCCAACGTCGGCGGGTCGTGCCAGAATCGAATTATGCATACGGTGAGCGTCGAGAATCTTTATCCCATCGGTCGACATCGTGAATCGCTCGTCGCCTCCGACCGGAAAGATTTTGACGTCGGTTTGCGCGGGATAGAGGTAGACGTACAGCGTCCCGTCAGGATTCGGAAGTACCGCGACATTGTATTTGTAGTCGGGCACCGGTTGAAAGACTGCTTCGGCAGTCGCGATTGCATGCGCCGCTGCGACGAGAAAGCCGGTGTCGCTCCGCGGTGCCGGCAGACGCGTTGCTCTGAAATGCCGGCCATCCTGGCTCGTGGCTTCGAGAACGGTCAAAAACGTCGTTCCGCTCGCGTCAAGATTCCCAAAATCGACTGTCCAACCGCCGGCAGTTTTCTGCGCTATGAAATACTTGAGGCCGGCGGTGTTGCCGTCCGCAACGGCTTGAGCGGCGTCGGTGCCGTGCCATGCCGCCTGATCGTACGCTTCGAGCGCACGACCCCGCGCCGTGATCGCGGCTAGTTGTTCGGGCGACGCGGGCGCGCTTTGAGCCATTGCCTCAAGAGGCGGCACGAAGCAGAGAGCGCAGCATAGCAACGGCAAGAATTTCATCGCGTCACCTCTCGACGTGCGTTCGTCAATGTTGCACCTCGCCCCGCTCGCGGAGTGCTCAGGGAGACGATAAGCAAGACGATAACATTCGCCGCGAGCGCGAGGAAGCCGGCGTTGACGCCCCATGGCGCGATGTTGAGCGCAGCAAGCGGAACGGCCACGGCGAGGCCCGCCGATAGCCCCGCGGCGACGCCCCACGCGGTCGCGCGTTTCCAGAGAAATGCCGCCACGACGCCGGGCATGAACTGCGTGATACCGTTGTAGTAGAGCAGCAAGAGTTCGACAACCGTACGCTGCGCCGTCAGCCAAACACCCAACGCAAGCAACGCGACAATGAGAACCAGCACGCGCGTGAGCCGGGTGCGCGCAACGTCGCTCGTGGCGATGCCGAATGTATCGCCGATGACGTTTTTGGTGATGACGCTCGCGCCGGCGAGGAGCAGCGCGGACGCCGGAATGAGTGCGGCGAGCGCTCCGGCTGACGCGACGAATCCCAGCAGCCACGCCGGGTAGTAATGCTGAACGACGAGCAGGAACGATTGATCGACGGCCGTGCCCTTCAGACCCGGCACGATGAGCGCGGCGGAGAATCCGGCGAAGAGCATGAGCGTGAGGAAGATCTGGTAGAACGGCAAGAGCATCGCGTTGCGGCGCAGCGTGTCGCCGCTGCGCGCGCTATAGATCGCGTTCCACGAGTGCGGGCCCATATAAAAGCCGATTCCGCTGAGCAGCACTGTTGAGACGAACCACACCGTTCCGTGGAACGCCGTACCGGGCGGCAGGACGAGCATGTGCGGGTGCAGCTGCGCAATGCGATCGAGCATCAGTACCGGTGATCCGAAGAACCGAATTGGAATCGCAACGCCGGCGAAGATTACCGCAGCTAAAACGAAGATATCCTTGACGATGCTGGCCCACGCGGTTCCGCGCAAGCCGGCGCTGAAGACGAAGAGCGCGAGGATCGCGAATGCGATGCAGGTCGAAACGGTGGCGTTGTACGCGCCGTAGCCCGCGATCTGCAGCAGAATCTGCAATCCGCTGAGCTGCAGCGCGACGTACGGCACGATCATGACGAACTGCAGCAGCGCGATCGCAATGCCCAATGCGCGGCTGTTGTAGCTCGTTTCAAAGAAGTCGGCACCGGTGAGCAGCCCGCGCTCCTTGCCGGCGCGCCACATCGCCGGCGCG
>Ga0209579_10002201_pt1 | contig 15209 bp, 16 predicted proteins | sample Coa_R1_2_FD_187152 | JGI IMG/M metagenome (GOLD analysis project Ga0209579, IMG submission 187152) | Surface soil microbial communities from Centralia Pennsylvania, which are recovering from an underground coalmine fire - Coalmine... | ecosystem: Environmental > Terrestrial > Soil >... | reverse complement strand
AAGCCTCTGTAGAAATTCGGCGGAGGGCGGCTGGAGAAATTCGGCGGGCTGGGCGCCGCGACGCTCTTTGCTGAGAAAGGGGCCCTCGAAATGAATGCCCAGAATCTCGGCGCGCGGGTGCGATGCGGAATGCTGCGTGGTGATGTACTTAGCCATGCCTTCGACGGCGCGGCAGGTGTCATCAGCGCCCGCGGTGACGGTCGTGGCGAGCAGCGAAGTGGTGCCAAATCTTGCGACTCTGGCGGTAACGGTGGACAATGCGTCTTCATTGCCCTCCATGAAGTCGCGGCCGCCAGCTCCGTGGATGTGCACGTCAATGAAGCCGGGGATGGCGGTGCAATCGAAAGCCTGAATTTCGTGGGCGCCACCGGGCAGAGTCAATCCGGATCGCGGAGCTACGGTTTCAATTTCTCCGTCTCGAATAACGATAGCGGCGTCGGTGACTTCTCCTTTCGGCGTAATGGCCCTGGCGGCGTGTAGGAACGTAGTGGTCATGGACAGAGGCTATCGTAGCCGATTCGGAAAGGCGGGCGCAAAAACAAAACGGGCGGAAGTGAAATCCCGCCCGCAAGAAATTCTGGGAAAGGCGTATCTTACATGCCCTTCTCATCCGCCATGGAGATGCTGGACAGCTTGATGGAATCGCCGCTGGCCGAGCCCTTCACGGTGACATGGTGACCGGCGTGGGCCGCCACTTTGTCCTGGTCGTCAATGGCGTACACTTTCTTGTCGGCGTCGTTGACGAAGACGTACTTCGCGCCGTGTTCCTTGACACACTTGGTGGTGCATTCGCCAGCTTGCGCGTTTGCGCCTTTTACGCCGCACTGGCTGTCGGAAATCCAGCCGGTCCAGCTGCCGTCAGCGGCCATGGTAATCGTTGCGGCAAACAAAGTAGCCGCGGTAATCAGTCGAAGTTTCATCTCTCCCCCTCCCGAAACTGCTAATGCTCTGCGGTTAGACTCTCCTCAGGGCTGAGCGTTAGCTTGGCACAGCCGCGCGAGGGTTGTCCAGAACCTCTATCAGCTATACGACGGGGGAGCGGGAGTGGATGAGCAGGCAGCAAAAAAAAGGGGACCCCTGCGGATCCCCATGTGGCGCTCAGAAGTGATGGCAAACCAACGCTAAGAGTTACTGGCCGCTGCCGGTGTTGGAGGTTTCCGCAGTCGTGGCGCCAGCCTTGGGAACACTCAAGTAGCCGCTGGCAGTGCTCTTGCCGACCTTGTTGATGACCAGCTCAAGGGGCTGGCGGCTGCCGCCGGTATAGAAAAAGATAGGTTCATTGACGGACCGGTTCTTCTTCTCGAAATTCTTGTCATCCGCCAGAACGTTGATAGTGAACTGGTTCTTTTTGGTGTTGGTGTCCTTCAGTTCAACCTGGATCGAACCAACCTTTTGCGAACCGGCTTTGCGTGTAACAGTGAATTCGAAATAATCGCGCTGGCCCATGCGTCGGAGCTGGTCGATTTCATCGTGATTGCGGGCGATCAGAGTGCCCATTTCGCTGCGGGCCATCTGGATGCTGTTCTTGGTGGCGTCCAGGTCAGATTTCACGCCGGTGACGTCCGTGCCGAGCTTGTTCACATCATCAGCGCTGGCCTTGGTTGACAGCTGCTGGTTGACGTTGCTGCCGAATTCCTGAAGTTTTTTATTGTAGCTCGCGGCCGCCACTTTGTTTTGTTTGCGGGCGGCCATCAAGTCCGACTGTGTGACATTCAGTTTATCGGTGACGACCTTGAGGTCGCTTTCGAATTGTTGGTTGATGTCTTCGGATTTCGCGAGCCTCTGGTTCAGCGCATCATTTTGCTGCTTCAACGAGGCTTGGGTAGTCTGCTCGATGCTGTTGGCGTGATTGAGGGCGCTCCAGCCGACACCCAACCCGACCAATGACAGTACGGTCAAAACTCCGACCGCCAAACCGACCCAGCGAGGCGTACCGGCAACCACAACGGGTTGATTGGACTCCTGATATTCGCTCATGAAAGCTATTCTCCTTGGCACTCTTGGCCCTGTAAGAAGAGGAGGCAGCATGCCCAACACCAAAGCTTGGACGGAGGCGGATTTCCGGTTAAATCAAAGAAAATATTGGTGTTAGCAGCGGCCAACAGCGAGCCGCGGCGCACCAGATCTGGTACCAGACCCAGTAAAGTTTACTTCCTTACGCGGTTCACTGTAATTTTTGCTAGTTTTGGGAGTAGGCGGGCATTGCGGCCAAAACGGCAAAAGAAGGCAGCACCGCCCTTCATGGGCGATTATGATTCCCGCTAAATCCAGCATTATGAGTGAGATGAACTAGGCTGCGTGAACTTCGATAGAAGACTCAGCACTTTTGGACGGGCCAAAATATTGGTCTAGCGTGCTGGTAGCGGCCTTCAAAACCAGCTGACAATTGGAGCAATCGGTGAGGTGGTCCTCAATGTCCTTCGAGACCGAAGGCGCTAGTTTCCCCTCTAAGTACCAGCAAATCAGATGGATAGTATCGCGGCAACTCATGGAACCGACCCTCAGTAAGACCCGATTGCGGATGAAAAACTCGGCTGGGAACAAGTGCACTTGGCACGCCAAATCGTCGGGAAGCGTTGCCGTGTGTAAGTGTCTGAAAATAGGCATGATACTGATCACCGCCTAAGGTTCTAACCGGTATAGAGGAAAGTTTTGCGCAAATCCCGCCCGCCGACCCGAGGGAGGTGCCTACGCTTACCGCTGGGGAGTAATGGTCATTTCCCGAAGTGCCGCGATTCGCTCTTCGAGGGGAGGGTGGGTGCTGAACAGGGAGGCAAAAATCGAGCCTCCTCCGCCGAATAGCGGCTTCACGATGCACAGGGCGGACGTCGTCTGCGGGATCGTGCTGGTGGGAATGCGCTGGTTGTAGGCACCCAGCTTCTGCAACGCGCTGATCAGCCCGTACTGATTGCCCACCATACGTGCGCCGGTTTCGTCAGCGGAGTATTCGCGCTGGCGGGAGATGCCGAGCTGAAGCAGCATGGCGGCGAGTGGCGCGAGAAAGATCATGAGCAAAGCGGTGAAGCCGCCGCCTTCGCGATCATTGTCGCGGCCGCCGTAGCCAAATATCGCGGCGAATCGCCCCATCTGCGCCAGGTAGGTGATGGCGCCGGCGATGGTGGCGGCGATGGAGCTGATCAGAATGTCGTAGTTGCGCACGTGAGAAAGCTCGTGGGCGATGACGCCTTCGAGTTCGTCGTCGTTCATGAGCTGCAGCAGCCCTTGAGTTACGGCGACGGAAGCGTGACGCGGATTCCTGCCGGTCGCGAATGCATTTGGCGCGGCTTCCGGCACGGTGTAAAGTTTGGGAACCGGCAAGTTGGCTTTGGCCGCAAGGCGTTCCATAACTTCGTACAAGCGCGGCAGCTCTTCCCGGGAAACAGGCTGTGCGCCGCTGGACCACAGCGCGATTTTGTCGGAAAAGAAATAAGCGAACGCATTCATGAGGATGGCAAAGCCCAGGGCCAAACGCATGCCGTTGGCCCCGCCCAAAATGTTGCCCATGAAAAGCAGGACCAGAGTAAGCGCGGTGAGCAAAAACGCTGTGCGAAGAACTTTCATTGTAGTTTCACCGTGAGAAGGGGCGGAGCGACCGGTGGGCGGCTCCGCCGCTTATTTTATTAGATTCCGGCCGCCGCAGCCGGTTGTTTGGCATCGCTTTTGGCACTCACTCGATCGAAGCGCATGGCGTCGTTCTTGCCATCGCGATCCACGCGAATGTGATCGCCGGGCAGAACCTTACCCTCCAGAATTTGCAGCGCCAGCGGATCCTGGATGAGCCGCTGAATGGTGCGGCGCAGAGGCCGCGCGCCGTATGCCGGATCATAGCCTTCCTCGAGCAGCAGCTCATAGGCTTTAGGCGTAAGCTCGAGCGTGATCTGGCGGTCGGCCAGGAGCTTTTCCACGCTTTTGAGCAGCAGCTTGACGATGCCTTCGAGTTGCGCTTTGCCCAGCGGATTGAAGATCACGATCTCATCAATGCGGTTGATGAACTCCGGCCGGAATGCCGCGCGGAGCGCATCCATGGCCTCTCTGCGAGCACGTTCTGGATTCTGCTCAGAAAGTTCAAAGATCGCCGTGGAACCGACGTTGCTGGTCATGACCAGAACCGTGTTACGAAAATCCACGGTGCGGCCTTTGCCGTCGGTCAGACGGCCGTCCTCCAGAATTTGCAGCAACACGTTGAATACATCGGGATGCGCTTTCTCGATTTCGTCGAATAGCACGACGGAATAGGGATGTCGGCGCACCTGTTCGGTGAGCTGGCCGCCCTCTTCGTAGCCGACGTAGCCTGGAGGAGCGCCAATGAGACGCGACACACTGTGTTTTTCCATGTATTCGCTCATATCAATGCGAATCATGAGTTTTTCGTCGTCGAAGAGAAATTCGGCCAGGGCGCGAGCGAGCTCGGTCTTGCCCACGCCGGTGGGCCCGAGAAAAATAAAGGAGCCGATGGGACGCTTGGTGTCGGAAAGCCCGGCGCGGCTGCGGCGAACGGCATTGGCCACGCGACCCAGCGCATCATCCTGTCCCACCACGCGCTGACGCAGACGCTGTTCCATCTTGACCAGCTTTTGCGCTTCGCCTTCCATTAAGCGGCCGGCGGGAATGCCAGTCCACTTGCTGACCAGCTTGGCGATGTCCTCTTCGTCCACCTCTTCCTTCAGCATGGGCGCGTCTTTTTGCATGGCGGCAAAATCGTCCTGCGCTTTTTTCAATTCGTTTTCAGCAGCGGCGATGCGGCCGTAGCGAATCTCCGCGACTTTAGCGAGTTCGCCGGTGCGCTCGTAGCGCTGTTCCTCGGCTTTGAGCTGCTCGATCTGTTCCTTGAGCTTGCGGATGCGGCCAATGGCTTGCTTTTCCGCCTGCCAGCGCGCTTTTCTGCCGCTGGAGTCTTCTTTCAGCGCACCGAGCTCTTTTTCGATTTGCGCGCGGCGTTCCTTGGAGTGCTTGTCGGTTTCCTTGAGCAACGCCTGGCGCTCGATTTCGAGCTGCATAATGCGGCGCTCGATTTCGTCAATTTCGGTGGGCAGAGAATCGATCTGCATCCGCAAGCTGGCCGCGGCCTCGTCAATCAAGTCGATGGCTTTGTCCGGCAAAAAGCGATCGGAAATGTAGCGGTGCGAAAGCGTGGCGGCAGCGATAATCGCGGCGTCCTTGATGCGAACACCGTGATGTACCTCGTAACGATCCTTCAGGCCGCGCAGAATGGCGATGGTGTCCTCCACCGTGGGTTCGCTGACCAGTACAGGCTGGAATCGGCGTTCCAGCGCGGGATCTTTCTCAATGTACTTTTTGTATTCGTTGAGCGTAGTGGCGCCAATCGCACGTAATTCGCCACGCGCGAGAGCCGGCTTCAACATGTTGGAAGCGTCCATGGCGCCTTCGGCGGCGCCCGCTCCGACCAGCGTGTGCAGCTCATCGATGAATAGAATGATTTGCCCTTCGGCTTGCGAAATTTCCTTCAAAACGGCCTTGAGACGATCTTCGAACTCGCCGCGGAATTTTGCACCTGCCACCAGCGCGGCGAGGTCCAACGCGACCAGGCGCTTGGTCTTCAGAACATCCGGCACGTCGCCGGAAATGATGCGCTGCGCGAGGCCTTCGACGATGGCGGTCTTGCCAACGCCAGGTTCGCCAATCAACACGGGATTATTTTTGGTACGGCGCGCCAGAATCTGCATCACGCGGCGAATTTCTTCATCGCGGCCGATCACAGGATCAAGCTTGGATTTACGGGCCAGTTCGGTAAGGTCGCGCGCATACTTTTCCAGCGCCTCATAGGTGGCTTCCGGGTTTTGCGAAGTCACACGCTGCGTGCCGCGCACGCCGGTCAGCGCCTGCAGAATGGCTTCATGTGAGGCGCCCATTTTCTTGAGGATCTGTCCGGCGGGATCACGATCCTGCCCGGCAATGCCCAGGAAAAGGTGCTCAGTCGAAACGTACTCGTCCTTGAAGTTGTCAGCTTCCTTGAAAGCGCGTTCGAGGGCGTCATTCAGCGCGCGGCCCAGGCGCTGGTCAGAAAAGCCGTGCACGCGCGGCAGGCGGCCGATCTCGCGCTCAACTTCACCGCTGAGCGCTTCCTTGCGAATGCCAAGGCGCGCCAGCAGCGGCGGCACCACTCCGTCCGCCTGGCTCACCAGTGCGGACAACAAGTGCAGCGGCGTAATTTCCTGATTTTCGTGCCGCGCGGCAACTTCGTGCGCGTCCTGCAGTGCTTCCTGAGCCTTCACGGTCAATTTTTCAAATCGCAACATCGGGTTTGCTCCTGCTTAAAAAGGAGGGCTGGCGCGCGGCCAGCCCCATGCTACTCCGGACTTGGTTCGAGGTGAATGAGCTGTCTGGCCGCGCTTAGCGAGCGGCTGCAGTTGCGACGGCTTGGCCGCCCACGTTCACCTTGATCTGCTTCGGCTTGGCTTCCTCGCGCTTGGGGATGCTCAGCGTCAGCACGCCGTCCTTATAGTCGGCTTTAATCGCTTCGGTGTTCACGGTGTTGGCCAGAGAGAAGCTGCGGGCGAAAGAGCCATAGGAGCGCTCGACGCGCAGATAGTTCTTTTCGTCCACCTTTTTCTCAAACTTGCGTTCACCGCGGATGGTCAGAATGTTGTTCTCGACCCGAATGTCCAAGTCCTCCGGTTTAATGTCCGGCAGGTCGGCCTTGACTACCAGTTCGTGCTCCGCTTCGTAGATATCCACCGACGGAGCCCACGGCGTCAGGTTTTGGTCCTGGCCAGGACGGCCGAAGAAATCGCTGAACAGACGGTTGAGCTGAGTGTCATAGGAGCCACGGAAGGGCTCCCAACGATCGATCGAAGACATAAAGAAAAACCTCCAATTCATTAATGACTGCACACGCAGCATAAAATATTAGTGTATCAATGTCAAGTATAATTTGCGCCGCCCCATACATCCAGTAAGCTTCCATTTGTCAGTCACTTGCGGGAGGCCATTCCCCTGCCTGATGTCTTCGGATTTGCGTTGAAAGCCTCTGAAGAACCTCCCGAGCGGCATGAAGCTCCTGTTTTCATAGCTTTGGTTTCGGCTAAACTCCTAGTCATGCGGGTCTCCGAGTTTGACTATCAGCTTCCCGTGGCGCAGATCGCACAATGCGCACTGGCGCAACGCGACGCCTCGCGCATGTTGGAAATGAGCCGGCGGACCGGGGCATGGGTGGATGGGGAGTTTCGTGAGCTGCCGGAGTTGCTGCAGGGCGACGAACTTCTGGTGTTTAACAACGCGCGGGTCATCCCTGCACGGTTGTTCGGGCGTCGGGCCGGAGTGCACGCGCAGCGGCCTTCACGGGCCACGGCTCGCGAGCACCTGAGCGGCACCGTGGAAGTCTTTCTGGCCAGGCAGACGACCACGGATACTTGGGAGGCGCTGGTGCGGCCCGGTCGCAAGCTGGGTGTTGGCGAACGCGTGATCTTCGGTGACGGTGAACTGGAAGCGGAGATTCTGGCTAGGGGCGAATACGGGCTCCGCACGGTCCGTCTTTTCGGCAAAGTCGGGGAATCAACGCTGAAGCTGATCGAGCGGTTGGGACACACGCCGCTGCCACCCTACATCGAGCGCGAGGATGACGCGGCGGACCGCGAGCGCTATCAGACGGTATTCGCGAAAATACCGGGCGCGGTCGCAGCGCCTACTGCCGGTCTGCATTTTTCCGCGGCGATGATGGAGCGGCTGCGCGCAAAAGGTATCGAGAGCTGCGAGCTGACACTGAATGTGGGATTGGGAACGTTTCAGCCAATTCATGGTGAAGAGCTGGAACGTCACGTCATGCACGAAGAGAGCTACGAAATTCCTGAGGCAACTGCCGCGGCGATTGTGAGTGCGCGCGGTGCGGGCAGGCGCATTGTGGCAATCGGCACGACGGTGGTACGCGCCCTGGAAGATTCGGCGCAGCGTGCGGCCGCGCAAAGCGCAAGCGGAAGCGGAAGTATGCCACTCGCAGGACGCGGTGAAGCGCGCATCTTCATCACCCCGGGCTATGCGTTCAGAGTCGTGGATGCGCTTTTGACGAATTTCCACCTGCCGCGATCCACACTGCTCGCGCTGGTCTGCGCGTTTGCCGGAACAGAGAAAGTGCTGGCCGCATATGGCCACGCCGTCACATCCGGCTACCGGTTCTACAGCTACGGCGATTGCATGCTGATTCGCTAAAAATTCGAACACCAAAGTGTGCACGCCAAACGACTAATGCTTGAGGGGTGCGCGGGAAACCGTGTGAAAACGGCCTCCCGCACCGGAACCGACCGAAGCCATAAACTCGCGGAATTATTCGTTGAAAACGAAAACGCGTTTCTGGCCGGCGAAGCGCACTTCGCGCACCTGGCCATTTTCGCCCAACAGGATCGAGGTGAAGTCGGACTTCTTATCGCGGTCTTCCCAGCGACCGTCGGATTCGGCGATGGTATTCTTGCCCTTTTGCACGGTAGCCTTGTTGCCGTCGATCGAAAGCTGGTATTCGCCGGCCTGCAGCGAGGCTTTTCCGATTTTGGCGGACTGGGAAAGATTAATGGTCTTGGTAAACGGCTTGGCAAAAAGCGGCGCCACCATTGCCAATGCAACAAACAACGCCGCGATGCGAGAAACGGAATTAGCTTTCATGAGGATTCACCTGTCCTGCAGCCGCTTGCGGGCGGCATGCTCCCTTTCGCTCAATATAGAAATGAGCCGTAGGGGATGGCGTTTGAAGGCAGTTGACACGCAGGATGGGTGCGAGTAGATTCTGCACGACACCAAAGTTTCTGGACTAACCGCCCGGAAAAACATGCGTGTCAAACATGCCCCGCGGCTGCCACCGCGGGGTTTTTTCTGTCTCAAACTTGTACAGCCCCAAAATCGGCCGCACCCGTATAGACGAGTTGCCCTGGCCGAATGTTTCGCGGGAATCGTAAAGTTTCTGAAGAAAATTGGTTTGTCGAATGCAACGCCAGCGCCAGCACGAACGCAATGTGAACTATAACGCGGTGTTACTTGTTAATTTTTATGAAATTTAGACAAATGGAGGAGACCAATTGTCCCGCGCTCCGTCCTGTGACACCCGTGTGGCCTTCCTTTCGTGCATCAAAGGGTGTGTTCCACTATACTCAGGGGCGCTCTGTGGGCCATTTTGAATGCGACTTCTAATCCTGAGCGATCTCCATGCCAATCTCACGGCTTTTGAGGCGGCGCTCGCGGCTGCCTCAGGACGGTGGGATGCGGCGGTGTGTCTCGGCGACGTCGTCGGCTATGGGCCCGATCCCATCGGTGTTTCCGAAAAACTTCAGGAACTCACCCAAGAAACCATTCGCGGTAATCATGACAAGGCCGTCGCCGGCATCATGAGCTCCGAGGATTTTAATCCCGTCGCGAAAATCGCCGTGGACTGGACGCGTGAACAGTTGTCGCCGCGTCTGATGCAGTGGCTGGCCGGACTTCCCGGGGGACCGCGCCGGGCCGAAGGCGTCGTTTTAATCCACGGCGCGTTTCAGGATGAAGATGAATATGTGTTCACTCCTGCCCAGGCACTGGAAGGATTACTGGATTCTTCTACCACCCTGAGCTTTTTCGGGCATACCCATCACCAGGGCGGCTTTTCCTATCACGACAGCGACATCGAAGTTCTTCCTCTGCGCCCGCGCAACAGCGAGTCCTTTTCCGCGCTGCATCTGGAACCCGGCTATAAGTATTTATTGAATCCCGGCTCCATCGGGCAGCCGCGCGACGGCGATCCTCGCGCCGCTTTTGCTATCGCTGATCTTGAGCACAACGTCGTGGAATTCTGGCGCGTACCGTATGATATTCCTGCGGTGCAGAGTCGCATGTACGATGCCAGCCTGCCTGAACCGCTCATTCATCGGCTGACGCTCGGCCGCTAAGGTCACGGACAAAAATGCAGGACGCATTTGAAACTTTGCCCGGTCCCGAAAAAGAACCGGAAGGGATATTTCGCCATCCAGCGGTGATCGCCGTGGCCACTTTGTTCACCTTGGCCGCCGTGTATCTATTGTTTTTCCGCGGACCGGCCCCACCGCCGAATGCCTTGCAGCGGCATCTTCCCTTTGGAGTCGCGGAACAATCCTACGCGGCGAAACTGCGGTTTGGCAATTTCGCCATGAGCGAGGCGGAAAATTTTCTCCATCAGCAGGTGAAATATCTCGACGGCGACATCCTGAATGGTGGCGATCGCACCCTGACCGGCATCGAAGTGGTCGTGGAATTCCGGGATGACCTGAACCAGATCGCACTGCGCGAAGCTCGCTCGGCGTTGGCTGGACCTGCCGCGTCGCTGACACCGGGTCAGACCGCGCATTTCCAGGTCTCCTTTGACCATGTTCCGGATTCCTGGAACATGCAGATGCCCACCGTGCAGGTTTCCGGCCTGCAATTTACTCCCTCCAAGTAGCTATTAGCTACGTACCTCAACTATAATCGCCGCGTGCCTCTCGCTTCTGACCTTCAGGACGCTTTGCGCGAATTTTCCGCTGCTGGCCCCGTCGAACTGCGCGACAACGGAGCGCGCGTTGCTCCCCTCTCCACCTTGTCCTGGGAGGTGCGCGGCAATTCCGAAAAACCCCTGCTGCATTTGTGGTCGGAAAATCACAACCTGACCCGACGCGTGCTCGCCATTACCGATCATTCCGAGCAACGTCTGGCTCTGGCCGTGGAATGCTTCGGCCGGTCCAGGCCCGACCGTCTGGAATTCTTGCGCGTTGAGTTCGCCCGCTCACCCGTGGAACTCAGCCGCGACGCACTCGCGCAAGATGTCCAGCGGCTCTGCGAACGCGAATTCCCCGACGATTCGCTCGAAGCGCTCAGCACGGCGGCCGACCTCGAACATTCACTGTCGGGGAATTTTGTGCGCGGGGTGTTGCGCCGAGCGCGCGAAGCCTGGGCCTTGTTTGTCGTCCCGGACTTCCAGCAGGCGCACGATGCGGCACGCTGCCTCACCTTTGCGTTGTTGTGGTTCGACCGGCTGCAGCAAACCGCGGAACGCCGCGCGATCTCCGGGCTCCGTATCATCCTGCCGTCTGCCAGCGCTGCTCCGTTAGCGCAACTGCTTGCTGCGTTACGATCGGATTTGCGGGTAGAACTCTTTGCACGCCACGCCGTAATGGAAACGCTGCAAAAAATCGAGCCTTCGGAGGCCGCCAATTTCTCTTCCCGGCTGGTTCCCGCTCGGGAATCGCAGGCGCTGCTGTGTCGGGCCAGTCAGGAGATTGAGACTTTGTTGCCCGCCGAGTGCGAGGCCATCTCACTGCACGCCAACGTCGGCGCGCGCGAAGTGATCGTCCGCTTCCGCGGACTGTCCTGCCTGCGCTGGCATGAGTCCGGCGTTTTCTTCGGCGTGCGCGATATGAAAACCAGGTTGCAGCCCGGCAACGCGAAGCATGTCCACGCGATGTTCCGAGAACTGGAAACCTACCGGCATCCCCTGGCCTCGGATGTGCGCCGGCCGCTTTTCCGCATGCAGCCGGAACGCTGGCTGGAATTTCTGATACGCCAGGACGTCACCCGCGTGGACGCGACACTGGAACAGCAGTTTGCCTACACGCAGGTTCTGGCGGCCAGCGGAACCGAGCACGGAATCCTGGATGTCCTTACCGCAACGCGTTGCGGTCGTCTGGCGATCCTCGAGCTGAAGGCCAGCGAGGATCCGGTGTTTCTCCTGCAATCCGTCAAGTATTGGCTCCGCATCAAGCGTCATGCCGAACAAGGAGATTTTTTGCGTTGCGGATACTTCCCTTCAATTACCTTGCAGCCCGCACCGCCGCTGATTTACCTGGTCGGGCCTGCGCTCCGCTTTCACCCCGCCACCAGCGCTCTTCTCCGCTATTTGCACACACAAATCGAAGTAATCCGTGTTGGGCTGGCCGAATCATGGCGGCGCGGCCTGACGGTAGTTCTACGGCAATAACGAACTTTCCTGGCCTTGCGCCGCAACTCTGCCGGGATCGCCGGGTTATAATTGTTATGGGTGACGAAAGGTTGTTCCTTGTGAACTTTTCCGTAAAGATCCGGCAGCAGGACAATGTTGTGCTCATCGACGTCGCTGGCCACCTCACCGTTTTTGAGGTGGGCGCCCTGCGCGACGCCATCCAGCTCCTCCTCCGTGAAAAGCGCAACAACATTCTCCTCAATCTCAGCCAGCTGCGCTATCTGGATAGCTCCGGCATTGGCGAGCTCGCGCGCATCTATGTGGCTGTGGTCAAAAAAGGCGGCTCCATGAAGGTAATCGGCCTTTCCGCCAAGGTGGAAGAGGTTCTTAAAATCACCCATCTTTCCCAGGTCTTCCAGGAATTCCCCGACGAGCAGAGCGCCCTGCGCAGTTTCGGCACCAACTAAAACTTTCCCGTCGCTCCTTCATCGCGCTTTCTTCGCCCACCGACACCACGGCAAAGAATTACACGTCGCTGCTCTCGGCGCGGGGAATCCTCTAATATGAAAATACTATTCGTTTGCCTGGGATTTGCGCTTCTGCGAAAAAAATCAGCCCTAAAAGGAGAGAAGCAGTTGGGATTTTGGTCCCAACTGCCTCCCGGGGTGTGTCCTCGAAGTGGTTTTGTTAAGTTAGATGTGCGCCAGCGAAAAAGGTTTCCCCAAACGCAAACTTTTTTAGAATTCTCAGAAACCCCGCAAAACCTCAGTAAAACAAGTACTTACGCCACCGCTCGTCGCGGTGACCGATCATTCTCATCAGCTGCCGCGAGGTGTGCAGCGTGAATGGCCGGGGCCGCCGGGCCAGTTTAAAGCCGGCTTCCTCTGGGGTTCGGTCGCCCTTGCTGTTGTTGCAGCGATAACAGCACGCTACCAGATTCTCCCAGGAACTCCGCCCGCCCCGCGAACGCGGAACCACATGGTCCAGCGTCAGTTCCGAACTGGGAAAAATCCGCCCGCAAAACTGGCAGGTGTTCCGGTCGCGCAGCAAAATATTTTTTCGCGAAAGTGCCCGGCTCTGCTGCGGAATGTGCCGGTACGCCAACAGCCGAATTACCGACGGCACCTTGTGCGCGTTCGCCGCTGAGTGTACTTCTGAGCCATGCACTTCCTCGGCCTGGGCCACGCCTTTTAGCAGCAGCACCATCGCCCGCCGCACCGCCGTCACATTGATCGGCTCGTACGTAGCATTCAGCACCAGCACCGGCTCCTGCATCAGGGAACCGCGCCGGGGCATCGCCGGGTTGTGGTACCTACTGTCGGGGGGAGTATCGTTGCCAGGCACAACTGAAGCAGCCGCATCCGGGGCAGCGAATCGGCGGGAACTTACACCCTCTTTTCGCACTGCGCTCATCGCGCGTACCTCTGGCCCAACTAGACGTTGACTCTGCGCGGACTCCGAAGAACGGCTCGTGCCACCGTCAGACCACACACCTCAGCAGCACCCGCGTCGCGCAACGCCTTCGCACAGGCATCCAGCGTCGCACCAGTTGTCATTACATCATCTAGCAGTAAGACGCGTTTTTTGTCAATCCGGCTGCCTGCTCGTGTGGCAAAAGCGCCACGAACTGCCTCCCAGCGTTCACGTTCCGTTAACAAATGCTTGTCCGGCCGCGGCCGCTTTCTCACCAGCAAAACGCCCTGGTGAGGCACCTTTAAGGCCCTGGCGAGCCGTTTTGATAGCAGTTCCGCCTGGTTAAAGCCCCGTTCCCGCTGTCGCACCTTGTGCAGCGGCACGGGAACCACCAGATCCACTCCGGTGTAGGCCGCATCTCCGCTGATCCGCCGCGCCAGCCGTTCGCCAAACCATTCCGCCAAGGGCTCCATTTCCTCGAATTTCAGCATTACCATGGCGCGCACCACCAGGTCCTCATACCGAAACACGCTGCGCGCCCGGTCAAAGTGGTAGGCGCCCATCCGGCAGGGCCCGCAGTGCCTCTCGCTGGCCGCATCCGCGGCTGGTTCCCCCGGCTCGGCCGGAAAGGCGTCCAGCGGCAGCCCGCACCTCAAGCAGATCTCCTTGCCGATTACGCCAAATGAATCCAGGCACTTTTCGCAAATGGGCAGCCGCGTGGCGCAAGTCAGCAGTGTTTCGCATAAACGGCAGCCCGCAGGCAGGAATACGCCGGCCAGCGCATCCGCCACGTCCGCTATTACGGCGGGGATCAATCCCGGTAGCCAGAAGGCTTTAGGCACACCACTAACCCTGCCCGCAGGCTAGCTCGTGGCGGTCGTATAATCAATAGTTAAGTTTAATTAGGGTAAAAGCGGTGGCCTGCTAGAGCTGGCCCTTTTCCGCCTTCTCCTGGCAGGTGATGCAATGCTTTGCCCACGGCACCGCTTCCAGCCGCTTCTGCTGCATCTCTTCCTGGCAGTTGGCGCACACGCCATACTCGTCGTTATGGATGCGTTTCAGCGCGGCGTCAATCATGTTCAGAATGTTCCGGTCAGTATTGGACATTCCAAACAGAAATTCCTTGGTATAGGAATTTGCCGCTTTGTCCGCCAGGTCCACTGTCGGGTCTTCGTCCGCCAATCGTCCTTCTTCGGCTGTCCGCGCGATCGTTTTCAGCAATTCTTCGCGCCGCGTCAGCAGTTTTTTCTTGTAGTAATCGAGCCTTTTCTTGTCCATGTGAGTCCCGCCCCACTGTCTGATTCCGGGGCTATCTAAAAACTCCGTAGTGTAGGCTGCATTGCCAAGCGTGTCAAGTAAGGGCTTTCCGCATTTTTCGGACCGATACGATGTATTAGGAATTTAATTCCGCGGGGTCTTCATCGTAAATCCATTCTTGCCCCTGTTCTCAGAGATGTGCGGTATGGCGTCGCACCTGCTCCTTGTCCACAATGACTCCGTTCGTTGACCAGAAGGGCGTTCCCAGGGAGGGCGGCATGATCAAAAAAGTTGCCGGCGGTTACAGAGTGCTTTCCGAAAAGGGCAAAAATATGGGCGGCCCTTATAAGACGAAAAAAGAGGCGGAAAAGCGCCTTCGCCAGGTCGAGTTCTTTAAACACAAAAAGTAAATGCCGCTCACAATTGCCGGCCAGCGATTCCATCCCTCCCATCGCCCCTCGTTCTTACGCGCATCCGGCTGGATGACATGCGCTCTGCTCCCAGCCGCGCGCTCTTGGCGCCGTTGTGGTCCGCTCGGCCGCGCTTAGCTGCTTCTCATTTTTGCCCGTTATTCCTGTTTGAGCTACGTTTTAGCAAACTTCCCCACGCCTTACTTCGTTTCTCATCCAGCGGAGAGTGGATCAACGGAGAGTGAATCAACGAAGAGTGGAGGCCG
>Ga0209579_10002198_pt1 | contig 15215 bp, 8 predicted proteins | sample Coa_R1_2_FD_187152 | JGI IMG/M metagenome (GOLD analysis project Ga0209579, IMG submission 187152) | Surface soil microbial communities from Centralia Pennsylvania, which are recovering from an underground coalmine fire - Coalmine... | ecosystem: Environmental > Terrestrial > Soil > Unclassified... | reverse complement strand
ACGTGTGCTGGCCGCGCAGGGTCACGAAGTCTCTGTAATCTGCAGCAACAGCACGTACGCTGGTGGAAGTCCGGACGAGGAGGCTCCTCGTGTAACCGTTCATAGAATCCCGACCTTGGGGTTCTCGCACGGGCGATTTGCGCGTCCGCTGTCGTATCTGTCGTTTCTGGTGGGCGCACTGTGGGCGGGTTGCCGAATGCCCCGCGTGGATGTGGTGGTCACGATGACAACGCCTCCCATGTTGTTCGTCATCGGCGCAATTCTGCAACGACTTCGCGGCGAGCGTCACTTTATCTGGGTAATGGATCTGTTTCCGGAAGCCTTCGTGGACGTGGGAATATTCAAGGCAAAGTCGCTGGTGACCCGCCTGCTGTATCGCATTGCGGATCGCGCCTACGCCCGAGCCGACGGCGTGATTACGATTGGCGAATGCATGCGGAGCCGGCTGCAAGGCCGCGGCATACCGGAGCATAAACTTCATGTGGTCGAAAACTGGGCAGACGGAAAGAGTATCTTCCCGATCGCCCGCCGCCGCAGCGGTCCACTGGTGCTCATGTATTCCGGAAACATGGGGTTGTCTCACGACATCGACACCTTGCTATTCGCAATCGAGGCGCTGAAAAGCGACCCCAGGTTCGAGTTCCGGTTCGTGGGTTCCGGAGTTGGCCAGACCAGGATCCGGGAGTGGTGCCAGCAGAAAGGGCTGGATAACGTCACGTTCCTTCCGTATTGTTCACGGGAGCAACTGGCGGTGAGTTTGTCGGAAGCGGACATCGGGCTGGTGACACAGCGCACGGAATGCGCCGGGTCGGTGGTGCCGAGTAAAGTGTACGGTTTGCTGGCGGCGGGTCGGCCGATTCTGTATATCGGGCCGCAGGCCACCACGCCGTCGGCGATCATTCGCCGCTTTCAGTGTGGCTGGCAAGTGGAGTGTGGTGACGGGCCGGGCTTGGTCAGACTGCTTGAGGGACTGCAGGCGGAGCGGGATTCGATTCCGTCCGCCGGCGTCCGGGCGCGCGACGCGTTTCTGAAGAATTACGATATGCCCCAGGCCGCGTCGCGGCTTTGTTCCGTACTGGGAGCGGAGCTCGGGGCCACCGAGCAGGTCCCCGTAGCTTAGGAAATCCAAGGCAGATGGTGAATGCGGTTTCAGTTGGGTACAGGCCGCCGTTAAGAGCGACCAGTGACTTCCCTGGCGTCAGTTTGCCAGGGGGCAGCCCGTTCGAATTGCTGGTTGGAGGATCGGAATGTTCGCGCTGATTGTCGTTGCGCTATGTTCTTTGTTGGTCTCATTCTTCCTGACGCCTTTTTTTCGTGACTTTTTCGGTTTCCTGGAAGTAGTCGACCGGCCGAATGCAGAACGCAAGATACATGTTCGACCGGTGCCGCGCGTCGGCGGAATTCCGCTGGTGGTCAGCTATTTCCTGGCGGCAGTCGCCCTGCTGGCGTTGGGCGGGCAGTGGAGAGCGATGTTTAATTGGCAGGACCCGAGCATCCAGCTCATGGTGCGGCTAATGCCTGCCGTCGTGTTGATTTTCGCCACAGGATTGTACGACGACATCAAGGGACTTAGCCCGGGGCGAAAATTGGCCGGTCAATTCGCGGCGGCAAGTTACGCTTGCTGGGCCGGCGTGCGTTTGGACACGCCGCAGGGCTACTCGCCCATTCTGATCGCGTTGGTGAGTGTTCTGTGGCTGGTGTTTTGCGCTAACGCCATTAATTTGATCGACGGTATTGACGGATTGGCAGCGGGCGTCGCGTTGCTGGCCAGTGTCAGCCTGCTTATGGCTTCCCTGCTGCATCATCATCCTGGACTTGCCCTCACGATGGCGCCGCTGGTGGGAGGGCTGCTCGGATTTCTGTGTTACAACTTCAATCCGGCGTCGGTGTTTCTTGGCGACTCTGGAAGTCTGCTGTGCGGTTTTCTGCTGGGATGCGCGGGGCTGATGTGGAACCGGCACGCTGCGACGGGTCTGGGAAGAGCTGCTCCTTTGGTGGCGCTGGCTTTCCCGACGGCCGAAGTGCTGCTGTCGATCAGCCGGCGGTTTCTCAGGAACCGTCCCATCTTCGGAGCGGACCGGAATCACATTCATCACCGTATCCTTTCGATGGGGTTCAGCCAGCGCAGCGCTGCATTGATCCTTTATGGCGCATCCGCAATGGCCGCCTTATTCGCGGTTCTCCAGACCATCCTGCGGCCTCAGTTGGCCACCGTGATGCTCGCGTTCCTGGCAGCGGCCGCCTACGCTGGGTTCCGGTGCCTGAAGTACTCCGAATTCAAGGTCTTCAGCCGGTTTGTGTTCGCCGGACAATTTCGGACTGCGTTGCGGACTCAGATACACCTGAAGGAGTATGAGGAGTGCCTGGCCGCAGCGACGAACGTGGAGGAATGCTGGGTGGCGCTTCGAGATACCTGCCGGCAGGCAGAATTCAGCTACGTTGCCTTAAGGGTGGGCGGTGATTGGTTTGAGGAGAGGCTGCCCCAACACGAACCGCGCGAGGCGTCATCGCGCCTTCAAGTTCCGCTTTTGCCTTCAGGCTCGATCACTTTTGGACGGGATCCGAAGAAGTCCGAACTCGGAATGCTTATCGGGCCCTTTGCAGGCGCCCTGCAGGCGAAGCTCGTAACGTTCGCATCGACCAGGCTCCGGGTGGAGCAAACCGAGCGTTTTAACGCTCGCACGGCTGTGGCAGGGTAAGGATTATCATTCTGATGTTTCGGCACGAAGAATACGACGCGGTCATCATCGGCGGAGGATTTTACGGCTGCTCCGTCGCCCTTGCGCTGGCGCCTCGCCTGTCGCGTATTCTTATTGTCGAACGCGAGCCGGGCCTGCTGATGCGTGCATCGTACGCCAACCAGGCGCGGGTCCACAATGGGTACCACTACCCGCGAAGCCTGTTGACCGCGATGCGGTCCGCCGTGAATTACCCGCAATTTACGTCGGAATTTCAGGATTGCCTGGACCGCACTTTTCTGCACGTATATGCAATCGCGCGCGGCGGGTCCAAAGTGACGGCGTACCAGTTTCAAAAGTTTTGCCAACAGGTCGGAATTCCGCTTCACAAACCGCCGGCGACGGTCGCGAAGCTTTTTAATCCCGCGCTGATCGAAGAGGTGTTCGCGGCGGAGGAATGCGCATTCGACGCCGCAAAGCTGCGGACGCGCATGAAGGCCAAACTGCAAGAACTCAATATCGAGGTTGCTTGCAGGCGGGAAGTTGATAGAATATCTCGCACGCCCGCGGAATCTCTTCGGGTTTTTCTAGAAGATGGCAGCGAATTGAAAACGTCCTACGCGTTTAACTGTACGTACTCTCAAATCAACCAGCTATTGGACCGCTCCGCCCTACCGAAATTGCCGTTGAAGCATGAAGTAGCCGAGCTCGCGCTAGTAAAGATGCCGCCGGCGCTTGAAAATATAGGCGTTACGGTTATGGATGGTCCGTTCTTTTCGACCATCCCGTTTCCGTCTCTGGGGCTGCACACTCTATCGCATGTACGGTACACGCCGCACGAGGCGTGGAGCGATGCCGGGGATTCACGGCCTTCCCCGGCGGTCCTCGATCGTTCGTCTAAGGCTATCTTCATGATCAAAGACGCGCAGAGGTTTTTGCCCGCGCTCCGGGATGTGACGTACGTCAAGTCGCTGTTCGAAACCAAGACCGTCTTGTTGCGGAATGAAGTGGACGATGGCCGTCCGATCTTGTGCTCCCGTAACTACGGGGGAAAAGGCCTGTACGTGATTCTGGGCGCAAAGATCGACAACATATACGATATCGTCCGCACGTTAGGAAGTGATGAATTCTCTCCGAGGTCCACAGAATGTCTGTTGCACATAACATAACCAACGGGGATGCAGCCCCGCGTCAAGCCAATACGGACACGCTCGTATCGGTGGCTGCGATTCTGCCAAATGACGCAGGCGCGGCCGAGCCGTTCATCAGGAACACGCTCCGGGTGCTGGAGGCGCATTACCTCTACTACGAACTGCTCCTGATCGACAATGGATCGCCGCTCAACGTGTATTTCAGCGTTCAGAACCTCCAAAGCGTGCTGCCCAACGTTCGCTTGATTCGACTTTCGCGAATGTATAGCAAGGAAATCGCTCTGGCCGCGGCCCTGGATCATGCCATCGGCGACTACGTGGTCATCATGGATTCGATTCTTCATCCGCCGGAGTTGATACCCGAACTGGTGGCGCGTGGAATCCAGGGCTGCGATTCCATCGCGGCGGTGCCCATGGGCGGGCCGGAGGGCATGCTCGACAAGCTGGTAAGCCGGAATGTCTACAAGGTGGCCAGCCGAATCCTGGGATTCTCGTTGCGGCCGGATGAGTCCTATTACAGGCTGTTCAGCCGGCGGCTGGTGAACTCGATAATCCGAATTCGCAGTAAGAACCGCTACCTTAGCTGCCTGAACGCGTCGATTGGGCTGAACCAGGACGTGATCAGTTACCAGGGCGCGCCGGCGCGTCGCAAGCAGTCGGGGCTTCGCCGGGTTTTCCGGCAGTTGCTGTCGGTGGCCGATATTCTTGTGTCCAATAGCGCCGCTCCGCTTCGCTTCGCCTCGATTCTGGGGATGCTGGCGAGCATGGCGAGCACGTTCTATCTGTTCTACATCCTGGTGATCAGTCTGGTGAAATCGCACATCGCTGAGGGCTGGATTACAACTTCGCTGACGAATACAACGATGTTCCTGCTGCTGTTCACGATCCTTACCATTATTTCGGAGTATATCGCCCGCATTCTGGATGAAACCAAGGATCAGCCACTTTATTTCGTGGAATCCGAGACAAATAGCGCGGTTTCATCGACGAACAGAGACCGGCTCAACGTGGTCCACGAGGATCCTGAGCTGAAAACGACAGCCGCTGGACGAACCTAAGGGTAATGAAGCTGGGAGTGATGACGCTGACGACACAGACGTGGTGCGCTCTGGCCTTGCCGGTCTTGAGCCTCTTCGCGTGTGCAGCGGCGCCTGACAGCGACTGGCGGGATTACGGAAAAGACTCGGACAAGACGCGGTTTTCAGCCTTGGATCAGATCAATCGAACCAACATCTCGAAGCTTCGAGTCGCATGGACGTACCACGCGGGAAACAACAGCGATTCGCTGAAAACGAGCATGGAGTGCACGCCCCTGATTGTCGCGGGAGTTATGTACGTCACCTCGCCCGTACTGGAGGTGATTGCGCTGGATGCCGGCACGGGCCGGGAGATATGGAAATTTAATCCCTTTCCAGAGCGCCCGAGCTACGCTCGCGCGTGGGCCGCAGCGATCATTCTTGTGCTTCTGATGACGGGCGCCGTGCTGTTGATAATCCGCTCGATGCGGTCGCGGGCCGCGCTGGTTCGCCACGCGCCGGTGTGGATGTTGGCGTTCACGATGCTCGCCTCAGGAGCGCCGGCGAAGGACAGTGGTCTTCTGCGCAGGCCGAAGCTTCTGGCTGACCGGGTGCTTCGCCACCTCCTGCCGAACCCGATGGAAGAGGAGCGCCGCCTCGGCCCGAACCGCGGGCTGACGTATTGGGAGGATGGTCAGGATAAGCGGATCTTTTTCGCAGGCGGCCGCAGGCTAGTGGCTTTGGACGCGCGAACCGGGCGTCCCGTGGCGACGTTTGGAAAGAACGGATTCGTCAATCTTACGCAGAATCTGGAACGGAGCATTGACGGACTACTCTTCTCGGTCACGTCGCCTCCTGTCATATGCAGGGACGTCCTGGTGATCGGATCATTAGTTGCCGAGGGTCCGGAACCGGCAGCGCCAGGCTATGTTCAGGGGCTGGATGTCCGATCGGGCGAACGAAGGTGGGTTTTCCATACCATTCCCAAGCCGGGAGAGACCGGTTACGATACCTGGCCCGCCGATGCCTGGAAGCAGGCGGGCGGGGCGAACGCTTGGGGTGGGATGACTGCGGACGATCAGCGGGGACTGGTATTCCTGCCGATCGGCTCCGCGACATTCGATTTCTACGGTGGGGACCGGATTGGGAAGAATCTGTTCAGCGATTCGCTGGTGGCGATTCGAGCGGCTACGGGCGAGTTGGTCTGGTCTTATCAAATGATCCACCACGATCTTTGGGACTATGATCTGGCGTGTCCACCGAATCTGGTCACGCTTCGCCGCGACGGTAAGCCCGTCGACGCCGTGGTTCAACCGCTCAAGAACGGATTGATTTTCGTGCTCAATCGCGACACCGGAACACCGCTTTTCCCGGTGGAGGAACGGGCCGTTCCGGCTTCCGATCTCGAAGGCGAGCAGACCTGGCGCACGCAGCCGTTTCCGTTGAAGCCGGCGCCGCTTTCCCGGCTGGAAATTACGGAAAGTGACCTCACGGACCTTTCTCCGGCGGCTCACGCCTCTGCCCTCGAGAAGTTTCGCACGGTTTCCGGCGCGGCCATTTATGCGCCGCCGAGCAGACGAGGAACGATTGTCACGCCCGGGTTTGACGGAGGAGTCAATTGGGGCGGTGGAGCATTGGATCCGCGGACCAGCCGCCTGATCGTGAATTCGAACGATGTTCCTTATTTGTTGGAAATGACGGACGCAAAGCCGAAGGCGGGATTCAAATTTGGATTTCGCGGGTTCTTTCGGTTCCTCGATCCGGACGGTTATCCGGCGATCAAGCCGCCGTGGGGAAAGCTCACGGCCATTGATTTGACCAGCGGCGATGTTGTGTGGCAGGCGCCGCTGGGAGAGTATAAGGAACTCACAGCGCGAGGCGTCCCGGTAACCGGCACGGAGAATGCGGGCGGACCCATTGTGACGGCTGGGGGCGTAGTCTTCATCGCCGCCACGAAAGACCGGGCATTTCGCGCGTTCGACGTCGATACGGGCAAGGTCTTGTGGCAAACGGAATTGCACGCCGCCGGCCACGCTACTCCCGCTACGTACGCGGTGAAAGGAAAACAGTATGTGGTCTTGGCCGCGGGCGGTGGTTCGATTGCAGAGAGTCCGTCCGGAGACGAATACGTCGCGTTTGCACTTTCGGATGAGAAGGAACTGTGAGCAACATTTCGATCGGGCTGGCCGACTTGAAAAGATCTATCTTCGTGCGGGAAACTTCGGGGCAACCTTGCAAATGACAAACAGTGGCGGGCGATGATGGCTAACAGATTTCAACAACGTCGACACAATGTAGCGTACGGCGCCGGGCGTAACGAGAATCGGGCCCCCATCGTCGGTGGTTCGGAGCGCGGCGCGAACACGTTGCAGGGGCAAGCCGCGGGCGACGCCGGCCGGGTTTCAGGCGGGAGCGCTGGTCCCGCCGTGAAGCGAGCCCGCGATCCAGGGTTCCGCGACAGCGCGGTGTTTGCATCGCCGCGCGTGGACGAAGACGTTGATCTTCGGGCACAAAGCGAGAGCATCTTTAGCGTGGATGTGGAGGATTGGTTCCACATTATCGACATTCCCGGAGCCCCGCAGCTTCCGCAGTGGGACAGTCTGCCGTCCTGCGTGGAACGCAATTTCATGCGGCTGCTGGACCTTTTCAGCGAGAAGCACGCGACCGTCACATGTTTTTTTCTGGGGTGGATCGCCGAACGATTTCCGAACCTGGTGCGGGAAGCATCCCAACGGGGACATGAGATCGCGTCCCACGGATACGCGCACCAATTGACGTATCAACTCTCGAACACGCAGTTTTACGACGACGTGCTCCGCGCGCGCAAACTCCTGGAAGATGCGTCGGGCACGGCCGTAGTCGGGTATCGGGCTCCCAGCTTCTCGGTTTCCGACTGGTTCTTTGAAACCCTTATCGACGCCGGCTACACTTACGACGCCTCTGTGTTCCCGGCGCCGCGGGAGCACGGCGGGATGCGGACGAATGCACGCGAGCCCTACGTGATCAAACAGGGAAACGGACACATCTTTGAATTCCCGATATCCGTAGTGGATCTCATGGGCAAGCCCATGTGTTTTTCCGGCGGCGGCTACCTGCGGCTGCTCCCGTACTCCGCAATCCGGCACCTCTCTCATCGTGTCCTCGACCAAGGAAGACCGGTTGTTTTTTATATCCACCCGAGGGAGATCGACCCGTATCAACCCCGCTTGTCGATGGGCATGCGGCGCCGCTTTAAGACTTACGTTAATTTGGCAACCACGGAATCGAAACTGGCCCGGCTCCTGGATGAGTTCCCAGTAACGACATTCCGCGACTACCTTTCGCGCAACACCTCAATTAAAGGAAGCACTACCCATGAACGCTGAACGCACCCAAGGATTTTTCCATCAGTACGCCGGTGATTTTGACGCCATCTACAGCAACCGCAATGGACTGTTCAATGGCGTCGTGAACAATCTCTTCCGGAAGAGCATGAAGCTTCGGTTCCGGAAGTCGATCGAAGGATGCGATCCGATCCAAGGCAAGACCGTCCTCGATGTTGGCTGTGGTCCGGGTCACTACTCCATCACTCTGGCGCAGCGGGGCGCGGCACATGTGACCGGGATCGACTTCGCGGACGGGATGCTCAAGATCGCCGGAGAACACGCGCAGCGCGCCGGCGTCGGCGGCAGATGCGAGTTTAAAGTCGCCGACTTCTCCAAGTTCACGGCAGCCGAGCGGTTCGACTATGTCATAGTGATGGGTTTCATGGATTACATGGCGGATCCAAAACAGATCGTGAAACAGGTGATCTCGTTGACCCAGTCGAAAGCTTTCCTATCGTTCCCCTGCGCCGGAGGATTTCTGGCCTGGCAGCGAAGCCTGCGCTACAAGAAGCGTTGCGACCTGTTCCTATACCAGCGGGCAGACCTGGAGCGGCTTTTTGCCGGCTTCCCTGAAGTCAAGGCTAAGATCGAGCCCATCGCACGCGATTTCTTTGTGACTCTCACGCGTACCGGTACCTAGCGGACGCTGTTCCGGGATCGAACGACGCAGAGGCTGCACATCTCCCACAACGAGCCGTCGTCTGTGATAATGGATGTCAATCCTTTGGAAAGACGATGAAAAAAACATGGGTGATGTTCGCCGTGGCGGGAGCGGCCGTTGCGGCCGCACTGATCATCAAGGTTGTCCAACCGCAATACGATGTCGCCGTCGTGCTCCAGGAGAGCGGTATTAAATCTCTGAAAGTAAACAAGTTGGAGTTTATCGATAACGGCGAGTTCAAAGTCAATCAGGTGGTTCTCAAAAAGCCGGGCGGGGAGACGCAACCGGGCTCGACCAACGGCACGCCGGTGATGGATCAAGCTCAAAAGGAACTTACCGAAACCTTTCCATGGGGACAAGTCAAGGTCCGGTATCAAACGCTGAGAAACCGCCTTTCGTTGACCATCACGACAACCAACAGCTCTGAGACAGATACGATTCAAGGTCTTTTGTTTACACCCATGATTCTGCGATTCCCGGACAAGGTCGTAGAGTATGACGGTTCAGTTCCGCTGCTGATGCACAACATCGGCGATGTGGCGCAGGTCAGAGTTTCTTACGGAACGGGCTCCTTGGCCATCGTCAGCGAAGATATCGATAAACAATTGATGATCGGATTTCCGTGGGCTTTGGATAGACCGAAGAATACGGTCTTCCCGCTCAGCGTACACACCGATCGTGTGAACAACTACCCGGACAGTTATCCCACGATCACGCGCCCGATACCACCCAAGGGGACCGACGAGTTTCACATTTCGCTCCGATTCGGGCGTACCGACGCCAGCGAAAACGACTTGGTCGGGGACGTCTACAGGCAGTTTGCACAGACGTTTCCTTTTCGGGTGAAGTGGCAAGACCGGCGCCCGATCGGCGCCATTTTTCTGGCCACGGCATCGCAATCCTGGGCTACCAATCCCGAGGGATGGTTTGGTGATTCGCACGTGAATGTGACCACGCCTGCGGGTCGCGCGGAGTTCAAACAACGGCTGATGACATTGGCCGATACCGCCGTCTCCGTCATGAAGAGCATGAATGCGCAAGGGGCGATTACCTGGGATATCGAAGGGCAACAGTTCGCGCACGCCATCAGCTACATCGGGGATCCGAGGGTGGTAGCGGAATTGGCTCCGGAGATGGACGAAATCGCCGACGAATATTTCGCGCGCATCCGAAACGCAGGGCTGCGGGTCGGCGTTGCAGTCCGGCCCCAGCAACTGACGGTCTCATCCGACAAAAAGTCCGCGACGCAAACGCCTGCCGCCGATCCTGCACAACTGCTTATCGACAAGATCGGATACGCACGCAAGCGATGGAATGCCACGCTGATTTACGTCGACTCCAACGCCAACTCAACCAATTCGAACCCGATGGATTCCGCGGTGTTACAAAAGGTTCTGGATGCATTCCCCGACATCCTGCTGATTCCGGAACATTCGACCATGCGCTATTACGCGTATTCGGCTCCTTACAAGGAACTGCGCAAAGGTGGCTTGGGAACCGACGACGGCGTACGGGCCGTGTATCCCGAGGCATTTTCGGTGATCTATACGGCAGACGGCCCGCTGGACTTGTATCAGAAGCGGCTTACTAACTCGGTTAAGCAGGGCGATGTTCTGATGTACCGGACCTGGTTCCCGGATCCGCAAAACGAAAAGGTCAAAGCGCTGATCGGGCACTAAAGTAAATCAGTTAATTTCAGTACTCACCGTCGTATTGGCTCTCCGTATATCCTCACCGACCGGTCCTTCCATCAAGCCTTGCCCGTAGATCACAAAACAAGATGAGCTGGCGTCTAAGTGTGCTTCTGGCGGTCGTCCTTATCGCTTTGACAGGCGGCGGCCTCCTGATTCGGCGGACAGGATTTTTCCGCAGACATGCTCACCTGATCGGCCTGCACCCTGAAACCCGGAAGGTTCATTCAGTTGAATCAATGACCCTCGAAGATCCGGAGCAAAGGAGATCCCTGCCGGAGTATGAGGACGTCCCCGCAGCCGCTACAACCGAATTGACGGCCGCGCTGGAGGATGACGAGGATCACGCCGCCTGGATGCGATCCCTGGGAAATTCTGCCTCAAGCCGCTTTTCGTCTTTGAATTCGATCAACCGGACGAATGTCAGCAAACTTGAGGTTGCGTGGATTTACCATTCGAAGGACGGCAAGGCCAACATTCAATCCAATCCTGTGATCGCAAACGGTGTGATGTACGCGCCGACGGCAGGCGACTGTATCGTCGCGATCAATGCTGCAAATGGCGAGGAGATCTGGCGCTTCAAACCCGGCGCCCGCCCGGCGATGAGGGGACTCGTCTACTGGCCGGGCAACACTGTTCTGGGACCACGACTGTTTTTCACGGCAGGCAACGATCTCTTCGCGCTGGATCCGAAGTCTGGAACGCCGGTTGAAGGCTTCGGGAAGCATGGACGGGTTGCTTCTGGAGGCCTGGTCGCTCCGGTAATTTTTCAGGACATTATTGTGGTTGCGAACTGGAACGTAATTGAGAGTTTCGAGATCGCAACCGGAAAACGGCTCTGGGAGTTTCGCGTGCTCCCCAAACCTAGCGATCCAGAGGAAGAGGATCAGGGCGGCAACTGTTGGGGCGGCATGTCGCTCGACGCGAAACGCGGCATCGTGTATGTCTCGACCGGCTCACCGCATCCCAACTTTATCGGAGTCGACCACGCGGGGGAAAACGCGCACGCAAACAGCGTAATTGCCCTGGAAGCCAAGACCGGTCGCGTGATGTGGTCCTTTCAAGAAATCCGGCATGATATCTGGGATCTCGACATCCCCGCGCCGCCGAACCTGGTGACGGTGCTGCATGACGGCAAACGAGTGGATGCGGTGGCGCAGGTGACGAAAATCGGCAACACGCTCCTGCTGGATCGGGTCACCGGCAAACCGCTGTTCCCGTATCGGATGAAACGCGCGCCGGTCTCGAAATTGCCGGGCGAGCGCACCTGGCCGTACCAACCGGTCTTCGAGCGGCCGGAACCATTCGCGCGTCAAGTTTTCGACCCGGCTTACATCACGGACATTTCGCCAGAGGCTCACGAATTTGTCGCAAAACAAGTAGAAAATGCCAATTACGGCTGGTTCCAACCGTTCGAGCCCGGAAAGCCTACCGTTTATTTTGACGTGCATGGAGGAGCTCAATGGACGGGCGCGGCGTTTGAGCCGACCACCGGACGCCTTTACGTGAGCGCCAATGAACTTCCCTGGATCATGACGGTGGTGCGCGCCCGCGTTGGAGCGCACCGCGATCCAAAGCTCGGTCCAACCGCCGGAGAGCAGGCGTACAAACAGAACTGCGCGGTCTGTCATGGCGTGGATCGCAAGGGTAAGGGCATGGCCCCGCCCCTGATCGGACTGACGAACCGAATGCTCGACGACGAGCTACTCAGCATCTTGAAGGATGGGCGGAACTCGATGCCACCCATTGCCATCAGCACGAGCGCCCGTCAGGAACTATTTGATTTTCTGTTCGATCGGGACATCCCGCCCGATAGCGCGACCGTCGGTGGTGAAGCTCAATTCGAATACGTTACGAAAGGTTATCCAAAGTTGCTAGACGATCAAGGCTATCCGGGCTCTAAACCCCCATGGGGAACTCTGAACGCTATTGACCTTAAAACCGGCAAAATCGTATGGAAGACGCCGTTGGGCGAATACGGCGAGCTCACCAAACGAGGTATCCCCAAGACAGGCACGGAGAATTTCGGCGGCGCCATCGTTACTGCGGGGGGCTTAGTCTTTTGCGCGGGAACACGCGACTTAAAGATCCGAGCATTCGATAGCTCCACTGGCAGTGAGTTGTGGAGCTACAAACTGCCATTTGGCGGATTTGCGATTCCATCGACTTATCAGGTCAACGGCAGGCAGTACGTGGTGATCGCCGCGACTGGTGGCGGCAAGCTCGGCGGCGCGGTTGGCGACGCTTATGTAGCTTTTGCCCTGCCCCAAAGCGTCAGCCGTGTTGAACCCCTCCACCTTTGGGCACGAGCAGGCCTACGCAATGAAGCCCCGAGAACCAAAGCATCGGATCGGCACTAATGAGCATGCTCCGGCAATCCTGGCTTTTGCAGGCCTCCAATTTGTTACGTCACAGTTTCGCTCTATTACGTTCCGCTTCCCAACCCGGCGTCAGCGCAATTTTATGCGGTTTACTTCTCGGATCGGTCGTGTGCGCAGCTCAGCCGAGTATTTCGTCTTTTGGCGCCTCGCCTACGGCGATCAATCCCGGGATGGTGACCAGGCTGTCGTGGTCTGTATCCGGCGCAACCAGCCTTTCGATCGATTCCGTGGGCGACACCTCGGGACAGGATCTAAACAACGTTACCGGGCAGAGTTTCCTTTACGTCGCGCCGACGCAAACCACGACCTATACGTTGACGGCGTCCAATGGTTCTTCCGTAAGCCAGCAGGTTACCGTCACGGTAACCGACACGACACCACCTCAGTTTGGGACGGGAACCACCTACTACGTGAGTCCCACCGGCAATGACGGGAATAATGGATTGTCGCAATCCACTCCGTGGCAGACAGTGGCCAAGGTTAACGGAAGGACGTTTAACCCCGGCGACATTATTCTTTTTCAGCGCGGCGGTGAATGGCATGAATCCCTGATCGTGCCATCGGACGGCGCTCAAGGGAATCCGATCACGTTTGCCGACTACGGGACAGGGTCGAAGCCTAAGTTCTGGGGGAGTGTCGTTCTCATCAACGCGTCGTTCCAATCGCTCGGCAATAACCTCTATTCCTACACGATCGCGACGCCGGTGTTGTCGGCGCTGGCGAATCACACCTTCTTTTATTACAGCGCTTCCAACAACGCCGCTACTCTGGCGAACTCGTGGTCCTACACGGGCTCGACTTTACTCATCAATTCTCTTACGAATCCAACTACAAACGGGCAGGTTTACACAGCAGTCGTACGCCAGGACGTGGTATTTAACAATTTTCACAGCCACCTGATTTTCAGGAATCTGGTGGTCGACGAAAGCGCTGCGTTCAACGGTGGTTACGCCTTCCGGATCGAGAACAGCACGGATGTGCTGGTGGACAGTTGCGAGGCATATCGAGCCGGGAAGCATCACTATGGAGCGATCAATTCGACTCAATTTGTAGGCAAGAACCTTTATGCGGCGTGGGCGATGCCCGGCCAGGGATACGGAGGCGCCGATGCCTACGTAACTTATGGCGACGCGACTGAAGTGCCGCTTCTTCCCAATCAAACCTCGGTCTGGCAGAACTGCGTCTTCGATCACCCGCAAGATCCCCAGGAAGGCTTCAATTACTATGCGCTGTACATGCATGGCCCCAACGTCACTTCCGTAACCGTTCAGAACATGAGTTCGCTGGGCGGAAATCTGGCGATAAACAACGGCGAGAATCTCAACGAGACTGTAACCGTAACCGGAGGGCTGGTTCAAAACGCCCGGCTCGAAGTTTATGGACAAAAAGCGCTGGTGGATGGAACGCATGTCACCGGCCCCTACGGCGAGGTCGTAATGTATGGGTCGTATCTTACATTTCAGAATCTTCTCCTCGAAGGCAGCTACCTGGAGACGGACGGATATGCCAGCGCCATCGTTTCGTGGGGAAATGGAAATACCGTTCGTTTTAGCACAATCGTCCTCGACCCCAGAGCCGCGGGAAATTATTCCTGCGTGGTCCTTGACAACAACTCGAGCAGCCAGCCCGTGGGAGGCGCGTCCTTCACGTTTTACGGAAATATTTGCCTCTCGCCGACAACGAATTTGAAGCAGTGGGACGGTGGAACGTCCGTCAGCTCAGACATTGCCCTGGCGGAATTCAATCTCTACAATCCCAACACAGTATTTGGCCAGATCAATAGCGATTTCAGCTACAACAATCTGACGCTCAGCCAATGGCAGAGTCTGGGAGTGGATGCGGGCTCGATTCTGGGCAATCCGCTCTTCCAAAATCAGGCGAATAGTAACTACGCTCTGCAGCAAGGTTCCCCGGCTGTGGACGCCGCAGCGCTTCCTGCTTCCTTGTTGACGGGAATTCCGCCGATCCCGTTAGACTATGCCGGAAATCCACGTCTGCAGGGTGCGGCGTTCGACATGGGCGCTCTAGAATCGCCGTACACGGTCTTGGGTGGAGTGGCGATCGGCGTCACGCCATCGACGGCAACGTTAGGGGCGGCACAGACGCTGCAACTGTCCGCCGCCGTGTCCGGCGCAAGCTATCAGCAGTTCAATTGGAGCATCGTCTCGGGTCCCGGCAACATAAATTCCTCGGGACTCTACACGGCGCCCGCCACCGTTTCCAGTCAGCAGACGACGACCGTCGCGGCGCCGCGACGGTCGTCGTCTGCTGA
>Ga0209579_10002197_pt1 | contig 15218 bp, 14 predicted proteins | sample Coa_R1_2_FD_187152 | JGI IMG/M metagenome (GOLD analysis project Ga0209579, IMG submission 187152) | Surface soil microbial communities from Centralia Pennsylvania, which are recovering from an underground coalmine fire - Coalmine... | ecosystem: Environmental > Terrestrial > Soil >... | reverse complement strand
CTTCTCCAGATTGCACTCGATGCACAGCGGCTTGCGCGCCTTGCAAATCCGACGCCCATGCCAGATCAGTTGATGGGAAAAAAGAATCCAGCGATCTTCCGGAATCACTTTCATCAAGTCGGTCTCGATCTTCTTCGGGTCCGTGTTTTTCGTTAAAGCCAGCCGCTGCGAAAGCCGTTGCACGTGCGTATCGACCACAACTCCCGACGCAATTCCGAATCCAGTCCCGAGCACGACGTTCGCGGTCTTCCGCGCGACGCCCGGAAGCGTGAGAATCTGGTCCATTGTGCGCGGCACTTCGCCGCCAAATTCCTCGACAATCTTCTTGCTGGCGCCCAGGATCGATTTGGTTTTGTTGCGGTAGAAACCGGTCGAGCGGATTTCCTCTTCAATGTCTTTCGGATTCGCATACGCGAGCGCGGCCGGAGTCGGATATTTCTTGAAGAGCCCCGGAGTGACCATGTTCACGCGCACGTCGGTGCTCTGCGCCGAAAGAATCGTGGAGATCAGAAGCTGAAAAGGGTTGTCGTGCTTCAACGCGCAGGTGGCTGCCGGATACGCCTCGTCCAGGCCATGCAGAATCGCTTTCACACGCTCGGGATTCGGGCCGCGGCCGAATGCGCTGCTGCGCGATAAGCGCTTCGCTGGACGCGCTGAAGGCTTTGCTGCGCGATTCGACTTCGGCGCTTTGTTAGCGCGCGCTTCTTTCTTTGCTGCTTTGTTTTTGGACTTTGCCATCGAGCGCAGAACTATAGCACAGCGATGCTATGGCTTGACTGCACTGCTCGCGATGTCTCAGGAGGCGAAGAAAAGATTCTGCGCGAACCGCCATTCGGAATCGGTCCATTGGCCTGCGCAGCGGTATCCGGTTCGCTCGCCCATCTCGACTACTTCTTTCAAGTCGTATTTGTGAGAGCTTTCGGTCCAGATGGTCTCGCCCTCGCGCATATAGAAACCGAATCCGGCCTTGCGAATCGTGATGCGCTGCCATTCCGTGGAACGCAGGTGCATCTCGATGCGCCGCTCCGATTCGTCGTAGCGCACCACGTGCTCGAACCGCGAGAGATCGAAATCTGCAGCGAGTTCGCGATTGATGCGAGCCAGCAGATTCTTGTTGAACGCAGCCGTCACACCGGCGGGATCGTCATAAGCTAGCTTCAGCATGTCCACTGGTTTCTCGAGGTCTGTCGAAAGGAGCAAAGCATCGCCTTCGTGCAGAATGGCACGGACCTCGCGCAGAAACTGATCTCCGGCCGGGCGGTCGAAATTGCCGATGGTGCTGCCGAGAAACAGCAGGAATATCTTTTCGCCTTCGCGACGCCGCGCAGCCACTTCTTGCAGGCCATCCAGATATGCGCGCTCGAAGCCGACGATGCTCACTCGGTCAATTTGCCCGAGTTCCTGCTGGCAACGGCTTAGAGCGCTTCCCGAAATATCAATCGGGTAGTAGTTGACGCGCTGCTTGCGCGCGAGCGCTTCCAGAAGCAATCTCGTTTTTTGACCGCTGCCGCTTCCAAGTTCCGCGACGATCACGGGACTCGGCAAGCGATCAACGACGTCTCCCGCATGGCGGCTCAGTATTCGCTTGCCAGCGCGGCTCAAGCCGTATTCCGGGAGCACGCAAATCACATCGAATAGCGCCGAGCCCACTTCATCGTACAAATATTTTGAGGGCAGCTCTTTTTGCCCCGGCTGGCTAAGGCCGATGACGACATCCGATGCAAACTCGGATAGAACCTGCGTAGAGACGGTTGTAGGAACTAATCGTGGGGAACTGGACATGATTTATTCCTCGGCGCACCGGAAGGTGGCGTAGACGTAGGGGTAGTGGGGCTGAAACCAGTTGCGGAATGATCGCCGCAGCATCGAGGCATCGGTGCGGGCCGATCCGCCCTTCATCACGAAATGCTTGCCGTCAAAAAAGTCGGCCGAGTAGCCCTTATAGAAAGGAAAGGGTGTGAAACCGGGGAACGGGCCAAACTGTGTGGAAGTCCATTCCCATCCATTGCCGAGCAGATCATGAACACCGAAGGCGCTCGCGCCTGCAGGATGTGCGTCCACAGGGGCCGCGTGCCAACTCTTGAAGTGAAAATTTCCGCGTGAGTGGCTGGGAGGCGCGTCACCCCACGGATATTCACGCTCCAGACCTTGCGGCGTACCGTATGCGGCTCGATGCCACTGCGCTTCGGTGGGCAACTTCTTGCCGGCCCATCGCGCGAATGCGGCAGCTTCCGCGTAGCTCACATACACCGGCCACGAAGGCGGCAGGGGGATAATTCCGAACATTGACCGGTATTCCCATTGCGTGTCGGGATCTGTAACTGTCGAATTCGACCGGGGTAGCCAATACTGGGGATGATCGAGGCGCTGCTGGCGTTTCCATTCCCGGTCTTCGGGGCGCCAGTAGCGGGAATCTTCGTAGCCGCAGGCCTGGACGAATTCCATGTACTCGCCGTTGGTTACCGGAAATGCGCTGATGGAAAATTCGGGAACTGAAATTTGCTGAGTTTCGAATTCGTTGTCCCAACCGAAGGTTCCCTCGCTTCGCGATTTTCCGAGGGTGGCGGTGCCCGCCGGAATCGTTACCCAGCGCGGAGTTGGCGCGGGCCGGGGATCGCTCCTCGGCGCAGGATGAGGAATTTTTCTCTCCAGTGGCAAATTGTGAAGCAAATAAGAGAGAGTCTCAGCGTGCATCAGGCGATGCTCGATCGCGACATGCAACAGAGTGCCGTCAGTGAGCAGCGGTTCGCGCCTGCCATCGGACTTTTGCAACGCCTCATCCAAACGGGTGCGGATATTCGTCTTGTATTTTTCGGTTTTGGCGATGTTCGGCCAATCTCCGGGCTTATCTGTGGGAAGGCCGCCGCCGATCGGGTCGATTCCGAAGGCGAAGAGCTTGTCGAACGCAGCATCATGCGTGCCGAGTGCGAGCGGACCGCTCAGCAGATTCCAGTCGAAGGCTTCGAGATGGCCGAGATAAAAAATCAAGCGATGGCGTTCTGCGATGGGCCGCTCGTAAAACGAGTTGGGAGGCAGGATCTCGAAAAGCGCATCGGTTTGCGCGCGAGCATCCGCCATTCGCGAAAGCAAGTTGGAGAGAAGATCCGGCGCGACTTTGGAAGTTGCCACGAAGTCACCTCGGCGGGCAGACCAGCCATTCTCCCGCAGGCCAGAGTTTCAGAGCAAGCTATTTGATTCTGTAGGGAAGAAAAAGGACTCTAGGGAAGGCGCCCCTCGAGGAAGGCTATGGCCTTGCGAAAGGCCCTACCACGATGACTGTATTGATTTTTTTCTTCGCGCGTGATCTCGGCATACGTACGCCCCAGCTGGGGAAAGAAAAACACGGGATCGTAGCCGAAACCACCCGAACCCTGAGGCGCCGTCGCGATGAGACCCTCTGCGGAATCCGATAAGACAGCGACGGCGCGCCCATTGTGCGCGAGAGTGGTGGCGCAAACAAACCGTGCTTTGCGATCGTCGCCATTCAGCGCGCTCATTTCCCGCAATAGTTTCTGCACGCGAGCGGAATCACTCGCTCCAGGACCGGCGTATCGCGCAGAAAAAACACCTGGAGCGCCACCCAGCGCGGGAACGACCAAGCCGGAATCATCTGCCAGCACGATGCCCATCGCAAAACGGCTGTAATGCAAAGCCTTTCCTGCGGAGTTCTCGGCGAAGGTTGGCGCGGTTTCCTCGAAAGGAGGGATCTCGTGGAAATTCGGCAAAAGGACCATTTCGATCGGAGAGCTGCCAGTGAGAACCCGGTACTCGCGCAATTTTCCCGGGTTTGACGAGGCGAGAAGTACCTGAATCGGTTGAGGCGAGCTCAAAGGACCTTATCGCGCTCGCGTGCTGAAATTCATATGTAGAAGTTCCTGCTGCGCTTCCTGGAGCTGACGAATTCCGCCCGCAGCGAGCGCCAACAGTTGCTGAAGTTCGCGATCCGTATAGGTGCGGCCCTCCGCGCTGGCTTGCACTTCGACAAAACGGCCGCCGCCTGTCATCACGACGTTCATGTCCACCTGCGCGCGCGAATCTTCTTCGTAAGCAAGATCGAGAAGAAGCTCGTCACCGACGATTCCAACGCTGACCGCAGCTAGCGAATCAAGGAGCGGCACCGACCGCAGCATTCCCGCTGCTACCATGCGCTCGAACGAGAGTGCAAGCGCCACAAATGCTCCGGTCACAGAAGCGGTTCGTGTTCCACCATCAGCCTGAATCACGTCGCAGTCGAGCCAGGCGGTTCGCTCGCCGAGCGCTTTTAAATCAGTGACCGCGCGCAGTGCTCTGCCGATCATGCGCTGAATTTCGAGCGTGCGTCCTGATTGACGGCCTCGCGCGGACTCGCGCGGGGTGCGCTCCTCGGTGGAACGCGGCAGCATGCCATATTCACCGGTGACCCAGCCCTTGCCTGAACCCTTTCGAAAGGAAGGGACACCGTCTTCGATCGTGGCGGTGACGATCACACGCGTGTTGCCTTCTTCGATCAGCACACTGCCTTCTGCGTTGGGAATGAAATCAGGAATGATTTTTACGGGGCGCAAATCATCGGCTGCGCGTCCATCTGCTCGCAATGCTGGCTCCTCTCGGGGTCCGCGTATTTCACGGAGAGAACTGCTGGCAGACAGTGTGACGAGTGCCGCGGCGGGTGTCAACAATCCTCATAAACCGGTACGGGTCAGTTTCCCGTAGGGGTGTTAATCAAGAGTTTGCAACCCTAAGTAACAAAGCCAGCTTTTGTGATGGCCCTTGTCAGGCTTTCGGGGACGGAAGGAAAAGTCACGAAAATCGATGGAGATATTTGCGCCTGACGCGAAAAGGATTTCATGGCGGAAGAGGTTCTCCTTCGGAGATGTAAGTTCGTCATAGCCCCAGTCACCGAAATTGGTTCGGGGCCAACCGGAAACAGTTTCAAATCCCCAGGGTAGCTCAGGCCAATTCGCTCAACTTGCCTGTATTCCAGGATGTACCAGCATTTTCCGGTGACGCTCCGTTGCTTTACATCACCGGCAAGAACAAACACACGGACACGCAGCGTGCGCCGGTCGGCGATGTCGCGCGTTGCTTCGCCGTCGATACGATCGATACGGTCACCGACCTCCATCCGAGTGAGAGTTCCGTCATGCAGAACGAGAGCATCCCGAAAAAACTGGCGTGCGTTTGGCCTGAGGCCGGGCAGAATTCTTTCTAAACTCTTGCGATACTGCTCAAGTCTGCGGCCCCAAATCTTGAATGCAGCATTCCTTCGAGGCCCCTGAAAGGCAATCCACAGCTCCGGTGTAAAATATTTCATAGAGTGCCAATTCTAGCCGGTCTTGGTTCGGACTGAGGCACATCGAGTAGAGTAACAGTGGAAAAACAAGGAGCGCACGAACATGAAGCCGAAGAATACGATCTGCCTCTGGTTCAACAAAGACGCGCATGAGGCGGCGCGCTTCTACGCCGCCACCTTTCCGGACAGCAAAGTAACCGCGGTTCACGAAGCTCCCAGTGACTATCCGGATGGCAAGAAGGGCGATGTGCTGACGGTGGAGTTCACGGTGGTGGGCATTCCGTGTCTCGGTCTCAACGGCGGGCCGATGTTCAAGCACAGCGAGGCTTTTTCGTTTCAGATCGCGACGGACAATCAGGAAGAGACGGACCGCTATTGGAATGCGATCATCGGCAATGGCGGAACCGAAAGCCAGTGCGGTTGGTGCAAGGACCGCTGGGGCCTTTCGTGGCAGATCACCCCGCGCGCGCTAACCGATGCTCTCGGGGCTGGCGGCGCAGAGGCAAAGCGCGCCTTTGAGGCGATGATGAAGATGAAGAAGATCGATGTCGCCGCCATTCAGGCAGCGCGGCGAGGGTGAGGAGAGTAGGGCGGTGTAGGCGATGTGGTGCGATGTGGTGCAGGATGGTTGGCTTGGAGGCGTATGTTCCGCGGGCGGGTCTTAGACCCGCCCCTACTGACATGTTGGCGGCGTCTCCGAGGTGCGCTCGCGTTGCTGTCACTTAGATCGAGATTTCGCAACGCTGCCCGGTCGCCGGGGTTTTGGCGGTGTGGAAGCATTCGGAGGGTTCGTTGCAGGGGTTACGTTTGATTGCGGAGGCGCCAGCGGCGCTGCGTTTGGGGGATTCAGGTCGAAAAATCCAGTCAGGTCTAAATGCCCTGCCAGTGTTTCAACTTCTTGTCCGTGGATGAGAATTTTCAGGCGGCGCACGGTCGCGACGTTGTTCTCTAATGTTCGCGATATTGAATCCACCACCAATTGCTCGCTTTCGATTCCGGAAGGAGTTTCCGAAGAAAGCGCATCGGAAAAGTCCGCGATTGCAGTTCCATCGGGCAGGATGTAGAAGGCGAGCAGTTCGGCGTCTGCTGGAATTGTTCGCTGTTCCGGCGAAGGTGTATCGGCAATCAGCGCCTGCAAGACCTGCTTGCCGCGCTCTACCGGGTCGGCGGAAAGAGCCAGTTCCACGGTGGTGCTTGTGACGCGGTCTTCTCCTGCGGCCCAATAGATTCTGGCGCCCTGCGGCGCGTCGGTTGGCGTCTTGGTTTCCGGGGCGAGTACTTCACGGCGCGCCTTCTCTTCGGTTGACTGCGATTCGGAGAGGCCTTGCATGCGCTGATGCAGTCCGCGCAAGCTGATGAGGCCTACCAGCACTGCCACAGTGAGGATTCCCAGAGCGATTTTGAGATCGCGCGGCATTACGGTTGACTCGTAGCCGGTGGAGTGGCCGGATGGAATGCCGCGATACCCTTCGCAACGGAGGCTGCGAGCGGTCCCGATAGTGATGTGAGCGCAATGGGATCGGTGACGGAGACACTGGAAATTTCGACCGCTACAGCGGGAGCGGCGACGGAGCGCAAGTTGCGTACGGCTGCCGGAATTGGAGCGTTCGGCGATTGCGGGAAGCGATGCGCGAGCTCGATCTGCACAAGATTTGCCAGGCGCCGGCTCTGATCGAAGAAGGGACGTTGCGCTTCTTCCCATGGGAGCGCAGTTCGAAAACCCGGCTTTGGCTGATCGGATGAGAGCGAAGCATCGGTTGCCTGGAAGGGAAGCGGAAATTCGTAGAAGTATGCACGCGTGTTGCCGGTGGCGCCCGTGGATGAAACGTGCAAGCTGATGAAGATTGCGTCGCGATATGCATTCGCTACGGCAGCGCGGTCCTCGTAGGAGGGGTTTGAATCGTCATTGCGTGTCATCAATACGCGGTAGCCTGTTCGTTCGAGTTCTGCGCGCAGAATTTTCGCGACTTGTAACACCACGTCTTTTTCGACCAGGGTTGTTCCGCGCGCGCCAGTGTCGGTTCCGCCGTGGCCGGGGTCAATTACTATGATCGGGCCAAGGTGGACGGGGGGCGGAGGAGTTTGTTCGGGGGAAGTCTGCTGAGGCGTGCCGGGAGCGGGTGGAGCGCTCTGCTGCGAGGGAGGTTGAGGAGGAGGCGCGGACTGGTTTGGAGCAGGCTGTTGCGGCGTAGGTTGCTGGGGCGGATTTTGCTGGTTTTGCTGCTGGACGCGAGGATGCGATACGCGCGAGGAAATTCCGCGAGCCAGCACCGCGGATGACAAAGCTGCGCAAACTATAAATGCATAAAAGAAAGAACGACGCACGGCGAAGAGGATAACAGAATTGTTCGCGCCCAAAAGTGGGAAGCGGGAGCCACTTGCCGAGCGACTAAACGGCGCCTCGAATCATGTCGGCGGCCTTTTCGGCGATCATGATGGTGGGGGCGTTTGTATTGCCGGCGATGATTCGCGGCATCACTGACGCGTCAACCACTCGCAACCCTTCGAGGCCATGAACCTGGAGCTGTGAATTCACGACGGCCATGGTGTCGTGGCCCATCTTGCAGGTGCCTACCGGGTGGTAAAGCGTTTGAGCTTCGGCACGGACGAAGTCGGCGATTTCCTCGTCGGATTGGGTGGCGGCGCCTGGGTGCAATTCTTCGCCGCGGAATTTTGCGAGTGGCTGCTGTTGGGCGAGTTGACGTGAAAGTTTCACGCCTTCGATGATTACGCGCATGTCGGCGTCGGTGGAGAGGTAGTTGGCGCGGATGTCTGGTGGGTCGAGAGGATTCGAAGATTTCAGCGAAATCGAGCCGCGGCTTTCGGGAGTGATGAGCGTGGGGCCGAAGCCGAAGCAGTGGTCTTTGCGGGGGGTGAGGCCGTGATTTACGTAATAGGCGGGGCCGAAAAGGAGCTGCAGATCCGGTCGCTGCGATTCTTCGCGGGTGCGCAGGAAAATTCCGGCTTCGGCCACATTGGAGACGAGCGGGCCGCGTTTCAGGAGGAAATAGCGGATGAGATTGGGAAGCGATTCGGCGGTGGCCATGCTTACGGGTTGGGTGCAGATATAGCCTACGGAGACCATCACGTGGTCCTGGAGATTTTTGCCGACGCCGGGGAGGTCGTGAATCGGTCGGATTCCGGCGCTGCTGATTTCATCTGCCGGGCCGATTCCGGAGAGCAGAAGCAACTGCGGGGAATTGATGGAGCCGCCGGAGAGAATCACTTCTCGGTCTGCGCGGGCTGCTTTTGCACCTGTGTTGGAGAAATATTCGACGCCGACAGCGCGTTGTTTTTCGAGGGTGATTCGCGCGACGTGTGCGTTGGTGACGACGGTGAGATTTTTACGCTGGAGCGCGGGCTTGAGGTAGGCGTCGGCGGCGCTGTGGCGGCTGCCGTTCTTCTGGGTCACTTGGTAGAGGCCGGCGCCATCTTGGCGCTCGCTGTTGAAATCGGGATTGCGCGGGATTCCGAGGGCGTCGGCTGCTTCGAGAAATGCGTGCGTGAGCGGATTCACGCAGCGTAGGTCGCTTATGTGGAGGGGGCCGCTCGTGCCGTGGAATTCCGATTCGCCTCGCGCTTGCATTTGCGACTTCTTGAAGTAGGGAAGGACGTCATTGAAACTCCAGCCCTGATTGCCTAGGCTGGCCCAGTGATCGAAGTCGCGGTGATTTCCGCGGATGTAAATCATGGCGTTCATCGAACTCGAGCCGCCCAGCATTTTTCCCCTGGGCCAGTAGAGGCGGCGATTGTGGAGGCAGGGCTCGGGCTCGGTGGAGTAGTTCCAGTCGAGGGCGGTCTTGTAGAGTTTGGAGAATGCCCCGGGGATGTGGATTTCTTTTGCTTTGTCGGGGCCGCCTGCTTCGAGTAGAAGAACGCGCGAGTGCAGGTCTTCCGTTAGGCGCGCGGCCAGCACACAGCCTGCGGAGCCTGCGCCGACGATGATGTAGTCGTACGCGTTTTGTTTGGCGGGCATATGGTCGGAAGGGAATTAGAAGACAGCGGCCGGGCAATCGGCAATCGAATTATTGGTTAGTTGAGACTATTGCGTGGGAAGCATTGGGAGCGCGTATGGCCGACGCAGCCAGGGCGGCGATCGTTAGGCGGCTTTGCGCTGATTTTGCGATGCACCGGTGAGGCGCCGCAGCGGAGCGGTGGCCCAGTAGGCGAGGAAGCCGCCGGCGATCAGCAGCGCTCCGAATGCCAAGCCGCTCATGCCGAGGATTCGTTCGCCTTCGCTGTGAACCATTGCGAAGCCGAGCAGTAGAATCGGGAAGACGCCGACGAGAACGGCGCCGGCTGTTCCGCCCGGGACGCGAAATGGGCGGCGGAGATTTGGTTCCTTGATGCGCAATGCGACGAGGGCGAGGAACTCGAGCGAGAGGCTCATGCCGTAGAGCATGATGTCGAGGGTGACGAGGCGCTCGAAGCCCAGGCCGAGGCACATCGCCCAAGCGGTGGCGAGAACGATGATTGAAACCCAAGGAGCGCGCGTTTTTGGCTGCAGCTTGCCGAACACCTTTGGCAGCATTCCGTCTTGCGCCATGGCGAGGGGCAGGCGCGAATAGCTCATCACGAGCGCGTTGAACATTCCGAAGGCGCTCATCATCCCGCCGAGAACCAGCGCGGCTCGAAAAATGCGGCCTGCGACAGGACCGCCGACGAGCGCGCCCATCATGCCGGCAAGATCGGCCCAGGAGCCGGTTTCGAAAGCTGCTGAAGAGATGCCCGTAAGCCACATCGCAGCGAACGGCAGAATGTACGTGGCTGCAACCACGAGCACCGCGATGAGCATCGCCTTGGGATAAGTCTTTTGCGGGCGGCGGACCTCCGTGGCGATTGTGGAAGCGTTGTCCCAGCCCATGTAATTCCACATGCAGATGAGCAGGCCGCCGATCAAGCCGACGCTCGAGGTGTTGGGAGCTGTGACCGCGCCTTTCAGCGCGCCCATTTCCATAGGGGCAATCAGCACGATTAGCGCGAAGGGCAGCGAGAGCAAAAAGAAAAGCCAGAGCGACGAGATCGCGACAACGCGGATGCCTGCGATGTTCATCAGCGCGCAGACGGTGACTACTGCGAGGCCGACCATTACGCCACGGTGTCCTACGGCGAACCATGGAAAGAGCCGAGTGAGATAAGCGACGAACAGTGTTGGATAGATCGCCATGTCGAAGATGCTGGCGACAAGCGACAGCCACGCTTCCTGAAACCCCCAGAAATTTCCGAGGGCGCGGCGCACCCAGGCGTAGTAGCCGCCTTCTGACGGCAGCGCACTCGAAAGCTCGCCGATCATGTACGTGGTGGGAAGGCTCCAGACGAGCGGCGTGAGCAGCAGAAGCAAAATTCCGAGGCCGTAACCAGCGCCGTGGATGATGTCTTCGGTGCCGTATGTGCCGCCCGACACCATGAAAAATGTGGCCGCTACCAAGGGCCAGACGGTGAGCTTCGCTACTTTCTTCTTAGTGGAAGAAATCGCCCGGGAGGGAAATTGGGCTGGCAGGGTGATGGTGCTCAATTTTTTGTCGCGTCCTCCGTCAGCGATCCTCGCTCTCTCACTGCCGCGCAAGGTGGAGCGAGTTCGCCTATCGCAATTGAAGAATACGGAAATTCAGGCGCGATGCAAGAGAAAACGTAAGCGCGAGCGAAAAATTCTTCGCGGCGGAGTGCCGCCTCGTATTCGCTAAGAAAGTTCTTAGAATATTTGCGGAGGATTAGTTGGAACTGCTCTTCGCCGCTTTCTTTTCCATCCGGCGCTCGCGCTGCTCGGCGCTCCATACCTTCTGCTGTTCCGGCGTGAGGACGGCGAACACTTGGGCGCGGGTCTGCTTGGTTATGTCTTTGATTTGTTTTGTTTGCTGGTCGGGCGTGAGGGTCTTGTCCTTCTCGATGTCCTGCTTTTGTTTCTTAGCGTCATCGCGAATCGACTTAATTTTGTCTTTTTGATCCTGCGTCAGATTCAGCGAGTCATCATTTTCGATCGCATCGGGATTCGATGAGGACTTTGCTGTGCTTTGCGTGGCCGCTTGAGCTGCCGCAGCCGTGCCGATTGGAAGCGCGAAGCCGATCGCTAACACGACAAACGACCCGAAAACGAACGCTAGAAGTCGCAATCTATTCATGCTTGTTCTCCCGGTATTAAATGAATCAAACATCGGACCCAAACTGTTTCACGTCTTCGGGCCCTTCCTTTGCCGCAACTTTGTGTTCCCCTTGCACTTGCACGCGTATCTGTTCGACTACATCTGGATTTGCGAGCGTCGTGATGTCGCCAACGTCCAAGGTATTCGAAATTGCCGCCAGGATTCGGCGCATGAGCTTGCCCGAACGAGTTTTTGGCATATCGGGAACGATGTGAACGGATTTCGGGCGGGCGATTTTGCCAATCATGGTCTCGATTGTCTTTATCACCTTGTCGCTCACTTCTTTGGGCGATGCCGTAACCCCAGGCTTGAGCGAAATGTAAATTTCCGGCACGCGGCCCTTGATTTCATCGACGACGGGCACCACCGCGGCTTCGGCTACTTCATCAATCGTCAGGCAGGCGGATTCCAGTTCCTTCGTCCCGAGCCGGTGGCCGGCCACATTGATCACGTCATCCACGCGACCGAGAATCCGGAAATATCCGTCTTTCGCGAGAAGCGCGCCGTCTCCGGCGAAATACGGCCAATCGCGCCAGTCCTTGCTCTTCGGATCTTTGCAATATTTTTGATAGTACTGCCGGACGAAACGGTCCTGGTCCTTCCAAATCGTCTGCTCGATTCCCGGCCACGGATTGCGAATGCAGATATTGCCGGCGCGGCCCGCGCCCGCCGGAAGCACTTCGCCATTTTCGTCGAAGATGATCGGATAGATTCCCAGCACACCCGGCCCGGCGCTTCCTGGTTTCATAGGATCGAGAGCGGGGTTGGTGCTGCAGAGGAAGCCGCCAGTTTCGGTCTGCCACCACGTGTCAACGATCACGGCTTCGCGTTTTCCGACGACGTCGTAATACCAGCGCCAGACTTCCGGCTCGATCGGCTCGCCGACAGTGGTCATGTGCTTGAAGTGGTATTTATATTTGCCGGGTTCGTGCGGGCCCGCTTTGCGTAGCATGCGGATGGCGGTCGGGGAGGTGTGGAAGATATTCACCTTGAGCCGCTCTGCGATTCGCCACGGCCGCCCTGCGTCGGGATAATTCGGCACGCCTTCGTAAATCACGCTCGTGGCCGCCAGCGCCAGCGGCCCGTAAACGATATATGAGTGGCCGGTGATCCAGCCAATATCGGCCATGCACCAGTAAACGTCTTCGGGATGAATGTCCTGATAATATTTTGCGGTCCCGGTGACGTAAGCCAGGTACCCGCCGGTGCGATGCTGGCAGCCCTTGGGTTTGCCGGTGCTTCCGCTGGTGTACATCAGGAAGAGCGGATCTTCGGCGTCCATCATCTGTGGCTCGACTGTTTTCCCGCTATAGTTCTTCAAAACTTCGTCGACGAAATAGTCGCGGCCTTTTAGCATCGGCGTTGCCGATCCGTATTTTCCGGGATAGCGGCGCCAGACAAGCACCTTGTCGATTTCCTGGCCGTCGCGCTTAGCGGTTTCAACGGCGATTTCGACGGCGGCTTTGTGATCAATTAACTTTCCGCTGCGGTAGTAGCTGTCGGCGTAAATCAATACCCGGCTTCCCGAATCTGCTGCGCGCATTCCGCAAGCTTCACCGCTGAAACCTCCGAACACGACGGAATGGATCAGCCCAAGGCGAGCGCACGCCAGCATCGTGATGGGCAGTTCGGGAATCATCGGCATGTGGATGGTGACGCGGTCGCCTTTCTTCAATCCGGCGAAATCGCGCAGCATCGCTGCGGTTTCGTTCACGCGCTTGTACAGCTCCTGATAGGTGATGATGGTGGGCTCTTCGTTTTCCGGCTCCGGGACGGAAATGATCGCGGCTTTGTCCTTGTACTTCTCGAGATGCCGGTCCACGCAGTTGTAGCTGGCGTTCAGCTTGCCGCCGACGAACCATTTCCAGAATGGCGGGTTGCTGGTATCGAGCACCGTGGTCCATCTTTGGGACCAGGTGAGCATGTCGGCGTACTCTTCGAAACACTTTGGGAAGTTCTTTTCGCCGAATCGCTCGACGGCCTTCGGGTCTTTCAGGTTGGCCTGCTCGGCGAATTTCTTCGGCGGATAGAAATACTCCTCTTCCTTCCAATGGACTGCAATGTGGGCTTCGTCGGCTGGAGCAGCACTCGATCCTGAAGTTGGATTCTTGATTTCGGCCACGGCGAAGGCTCCTTCGGTTGGATCTAGAGAATCTATTTTTCCGCGCTAATCATCTCTCTGCTGTGGAGCGCCGTCAATCCTAGGGCGAAATTAGCTCGTTGCGGGCTAACGCATCTCCCCCAAGGCTCTACGCAGTTCTATGTATACGCGGCGAAAGTCGCGAGACCTATCCTATTTTGGGGATCGGGGAGCGTCGTCGAGTGATCGGAGGTCGAAGAAACCATGCCTTTGATTCAAATCGTGATTGTGCTGATCGTCATTGGTGTGCTGCTTTGGTTGGTAAACCTCATCCCGATGCAGGGAACGATAAAATCCATTCTAAACGCCGTGGTGGTTATCTGTGTGGTGCTTTGGCTTTTGAACGTGTTCGGGGTGCTTAGCTATCTGCCACACATTCGCGTCGGTTCTTGAAGATCCTCAGTTTTCCTGAAATTGACTGCGGATAACCTTCGCTGAAGATTGGTCAGCGTGACCTTCAGCGATTCGGCAGCGATAATTTCTTCGACAGTTGTTCTAGCAATCCTAATTGCCCTTTCAGGATTTTGACTCTCGCTGCGGCATCGAGATCGAACCAAGCTGCCCGGTCAATTTCTGGAAATGACTTGGTTTTGGCCGAGCCTTTGGGCCACTCCATTGAGAAGGTGTTGCTGCGTATGGCGTCAGCGTCAACGTCTCCCTCAACCGCCCAAGCGTAAACGGTCTTGCCGCCGGGCTGTTTCACAGGGCTGAGCGGTGTGAGCGCGCCTTCGATCGGAAAACCGGTTTCTTCCTTGAATTCGCGCCTGGCAGCTTCGAGCGGCTCTTCGCCATCAGCGAATTCGCCCTTGGGAATTGACCACGCTCCATCGTCCTTCTTTGCCCAAAACGGGCCGCCCGGATGAACCAGGAAAACTTCGGCGCGCCCACCGGCGATTCGATAGAGGAGTATCCCTGCGCTTTGTTTCGGCATAGCGGATTCGTGTCTCGGAGTTTATCTCAGCGGTTCAGGGTAACAGGAATTATGGTGAGACCCGGATGCCAAATCGAGCGTGAAACTCGCGGGCGCCCTGGTGCGTGATTCGCAGCGCGCGTGTTTTCGGGCGGCGCGCGACCCATCCCAGCGTCAGAAATCGCGACAGCATCGCGGCACCCAGTGCGCCCGCCAGGTGCGGGGTGCGCTCCGTCCAATCAAGACACTCGCGAGCAAACGAACGCCGGGCGAGACGCAGGTCCTCGACATTCACGCCCAACTTCGCAAACCACGCTTCGCCGCGTGCCGCCACTTCGTATTGCCGGTTGCCGCGCGCCCGGATGAGGTTCGATGATTCGAGCTTCTGCCGCATTTCCACGGCAAGGCGGCCTGCCAGATGGTCGTAACACGATCGCGCTGTGCGCAGGGCTTCGATCCGCGGATCGCGGACGATGTTGCGCACTGGCGACGCGGTTGCAATTGTTCCCAGAGCCTCCAGAGCATAGGCCACCTCTGGCTTGGCGATTCTGTAGAGGCGCTGGCGCCCGGAGTTCTCGGCGCGAAGCAAGCCGCCATCCACGAGCTTAGAAAGGTGGCCACTGGCGGATTGCGCCGAGATTCCGGCCAGTCGCGCCAATTCGCCCGCCGGTAGCGCTTTCTCGTCCAAGAGCGCGATTAGAATCGCCGCCCTGGCATTCTCACCGATCAGTTCACCTACTGCCGCAATGGGATATG
>Ga0209579_10002196_pt1 | contig 15220 bp, 10 predicted proteins | sample Coa_R1_2_FD_187152 | JGI IMG/M metagenome (GOLD analysis project Ga0209579, IMG submission 187152) | Surface soil microbial communities from Centralia Pennsylvania, which are recovering from an underground coalmine fire - Coalmine... | ecosystem: Environmental > Terrestrial > Soil >... | reverse complement strand
GCAGCGACATGCCCGGCGCGCGCATCTTGAAGATCACCGTCGCGATGTCGACGGCCACCATCAGACCCATGGCCTCGGTAAGGTTGATCAGGTTGTTCCACACGTCGGCGCGCTTGCCGATGCCGTACTGCGGACCCGCGAGCGGCACGTACGCGAACCAGCCGGCGTCGGCGCCCGTGTCGATCGCGAAGCCGATCCACAGCGCCAATGCGCCCAGGAGATACAGCCAGTAGGCGCAGGCCGTCATCCGCGGAAACGCCGTGTTGCGCGTGCCGACCATCAGCGGCACGAGGTACACGGCCATGCCCTGCATGATGGGCACCGCGAAGATGAACATCATCGTCGTGCCGTGCATCGTGAAGATCTGGTCGTAGAGATCCGGACCGACGAGATCGTTGTCGGGAAACGCAAGCTGCATGCGCATGACGGCCGCCAGCAGTCCTGCAGCGCAGAAAAAGACGAACGCGGTGACCACGAAACGCTTGCCGATGCGCTTGTGATCGTTCGTCCGCAGAAAGCCGATCAATCCCGGCCTGTCCCGCCAGGTATGCTCGAGCGCATGCGCGGCCCGCGATCCCCAGCCGGCGCCGTCGAGCAGCACCTCGCCGCGCGCGACGACCGCGGCGGCCTCCCTGGGCAACACGCGCTGCGGCGGCAGCGCATCGGGGAAGAGCGCACCGGCGTCAGAATTCATCGCGTTGCGGTCGCCTTCACGACAGCGACCCGAGATACGCGTTGATCGCTGAGAGCTCGTCCGCGGAAAGGTTCTGCGGCGGCATCGCGGCGCCTGGCTTGAATTGCTGCGGATCGAGGATCCACGCGGCGCGCGCGCCCGTCGTGTTTTGGAGCGTGCCGGCCGCGAGCGTCATGCGGCTCGCGACGTGCGTGAGATCCGGTGCGTGCCGCGCCTCTGCCGCGGTGCCGCCGATCGCGTGGCACATCGCGCAGCTCTTCGCGACGAAAAGATCGCGCCCGCGCGTCTCCTGCGCGGTGACCGGCGCGCGCGCCGGCTCGCGTTGACGCGCGGCCCATCGCTCGTAGTCGTCCGGTTTGTCGGCGATGACGTAGAACATCATGTGCGCGTGCTGGTAGCCGCAGTACTCGGCGCATTGGCCGCGATAGATGCCGGGTCGGTCGGCGCGAAACGATACGGTGGTCTCGCGCCCGGGAATCAGATCCTTCTTGCCGGCGAGGCTCGGGACCCAGAAGCTGTGGATCACGTCGGCGCCGGCGAGGCTCACGATCACGGGCCGGCCGACGGGGACGTGCAACTCGTTTGCGGTGGTGAAAATCCGCGATGGATCGGAATCGTCGTAGCGCGCCTCCCACCACCATTGGTAGCCCGTGAGCTCGATTTGCACGGCATTCGTGAGCGGCAAGCGCGCCAGCGCGCGATCGGTGAAGACGCTGACCGCAAGCAGCACGAGCAGGAGCACTGTCGATACGACAACGGCCGCCCATACGACCCGCGCGACTTGCGGTTCGCGCGCTGTCAGCGGCGAAACGTCGGGCGCCGTGCTTTCATCGGCGCGGGGCGCACGCTTGAGCGCGATCACGAGCGCGACCATCAGTGCGGCGAACACCACCGCGCAGATCGGCAACAGCCAATGCCATAGCGTGACGATCGCCTCCGCCTGCGCGCCTCCCGGCATCCTCACGTCGTGCAGGGCGCCGATCATGGTCGTTCGGACGCGCCCGATGGTGCGGCGACGACCGGCTTCTGTTCCTCGGTGTTGCTCTCGGGCTTCTTGACGTGCATCGAATCCGAGCGGTTGGGCGACGCGTTGTTCGACGTGAGCCCCGATAGCGAGCGCACGTAGGCAACGAGCTCCCAGATCTCGTTGTCGGGAATGTGGCCGCCGAACGAAGGCATGCCGTTCGGGCGCCCCTCGGCGATCGTCGCGTAGATCTGCGCGGGCTTGCTGCCGTAGATCCACACGTTGTCCATCAACGCCGGGCCCTTGTCACCGCCGCCTTGCGCATGGCAGCCGCTGCAGTTGTACCAGCCGAATAGCTTCTTGCCCTCGGACAGCGCATACGCGTTGTCTTCGTACTTCTGCTCGATGCTGGTATCGGTCGCGATCGCGCCCGGCTGGATCGCACTGAGGCGTACCGGCGGCGGTGTCACCGACTTCGTCGGCGGCACGAACGAGCGCGACTCGCGCTGACAGGCGGCAAGCGCGAGCACGGCGAGCAAGGCGAGCGAAAGCGCGCGGGTCATCGCGCAGCTCCATTCGGAGTATCGATCCGGGTCACCCGATACTCGCGCAGCACGGCATCGATCGCAGGCGCAAGATGCGCGAGCGATGCATTGACCGCGTGCTGCAAAGCGACGTCGTCGGGTCGCACACCCATCGCGATCGCGAAATCGAACGACGGATCGCCGGCGACGCTCCGGATCGGGACGACATCGAGCGCGAGATGACGCCTGGCGATGAAGTAGCCGGGTTGCGGCGACCACACGATGCCGATGTCGAGCGTCCCGTTTGCGATCGCATCGACGATTCGCTCGGCCGACGGCGTCTCGTCCATCACCGGAAAGCCGACGACGTTGTCGACGATGCCGCGGCGCGCGAGCGCGCGTGCCGCAGGCGTCGGTGTCGCATCGATGCCGATCACCTGGATGCCGATCCGCGCGGCACGAAGCCGCGGATCGTCGAGCGTCGCAAGGCCCGCGAAACGCTTAGGCGAATAGACGAACGCGAACGTGCCGCGGTAGTACGCGTCGGTCGCGCGCACGCTCTCGTCACGTTGCGCGATGCCGGGAATCAGGTCGCAATGATGTTGCTTCAGCGTCTTTCGCGCGTAGCTTCGCCATTGCGGCAGCCAGTAATACGCGAGATCGGCGTGAAGATCGTGTGCAACGAGACTCGCGATGCGATTTTCGAATCCGCGCTGCGCGCGATCCGAGTACGGCAGGTTGTCCGGATCGGCGCATACGCGTAACGTGAATGCACCGGCCGGCGTCGCGACGGCGAGCGCGAGCGCAAGTGCCAAATCAAGGAAGCGCGAAGACATAGAGCATGCCGCCCTTCGCCGTTTTCTGCGGAAGATCGGACACGGCAATCGCGAAGCCGCCGCCCGCGCTCTCGTCGCGCGGATCGAGATTTCCCGCGACGATTCCGCCGGCCCAACCACCGATGCCGGACAGCACCGCGACGTACTGCTTGCCATCGGGTCCGCGGTACGAGACCGGCTGGCCGACGATGCCCGAGCCCGTCTTGAATTTCCAAAGCTCCTTGCCGGTCTTAGCGTCGACCGCCTTGAACCAGCCCTCCATCGTTCCGTAGAAGACGAGATCGCCCGCCGTGACGAGCGCGCCACTCCAGACCGGAAAGTCCTCTTCGATCCGCCATGCGGCCTTCGCTGCCGAGGGGTCCCACGCCGTGAACAAGCCGCGCTTGCCGCCAGGTCCTGGCTTCATCTTCAATTCCGCACCAACGTACGGCGTGCCGGCGATGTAGCTCACCTGCGAGGTCATCGCGTCCTGGCAAAGGTTCTGGTGCGGGATGTAGACGAGATGCGTGCGCGGCGAATACGCGGCGGGCTGCCAATCCTTGCCGCCGGCCGACCCCGGGCAGATGTCACGAACGGTATGCCCCGGTCGCGGATTCTTGTCGGGAGCCCAGGTGATGCGACCGCTCTTCGGATCTACGCCCGTCGACGTCGTGATCGCCACGTAGGGCGTCGCCGACAGCACCTGCCCGGTCGCGCGATCGATGACGTAGAAGTAGCCGTTACGGTCCGCATGAACGAGCGCGTGATGCGCCTCCCCGTTGACGGACACGTCGATCAGAATGTTCTCGTTGATGCCGTCGTAGTCATGCAGATCGTGCGGGCTCATCTGGTAGAACCAGCGCGCCTGCCCTGTGTTCGCGTCGCGCGCGAAGATGCCCGACGTCCACTTGTTGTCGCCCGGGCGTTGCGCGGGATTCCACGGACCCGGATTCGCGGTGCCGTAGTAGATGAGATCGAGCGCCGGGTCGTACGAGACGAATCCCCAGACGGTGCCCCCGCCGATCTTCCACGCCTCGCCCGGCCACGTGCTCTTGCCGAGATCCGTGCCGCGATCCTGCGGATAGAACGGCTTGAACGACGATCCGATCAGGACGTCGGTGTCCGAGCCGGTGCTGTACGCGCGCCACAGCGTCTTGCCGCTGTTCGCGTCGAGCGCGACGAGCCAGCCCCGCACGCCGTATTCGCCGCCGCTGTTGCCGACGTATACCTTGTCCTTCACGACGAGTGGCGCCATCGTCATCGTCTCGCCCTTCGCGATGTCGCCGAGTTGAACGCGCCACACCTCCCTGCCCCTCTTGGCGTCGAGCGCGATCGTCTGGTTGTCGAGCGTGTCGAAGAAAATGCGGCCGTTCGCGTAAGCGACGCCTCGGTTGACGACGTCGCAGCACGCTTCGCCTTGCGACGATGACGACGGATACGGCTCGAATTTCCACTTCATCGGCGCGCCCGGTTGTGTCAGATCGAGCGCGTACACGACGTTCGGGAACGGGGTAATGAGGTAGAGCGTGTTGTCGGCGACGATCGGCGCGGCTTCGTGGCCGCGCAGCACGCCGGTCGAGAACGTGAAGGCAAGCGTCAGCTTGCCAATGGTCTGCGCGTTGAGCTGATCGAGCGGACTGAAGCGCGTCTGCGCGTAGTCGTGCGCGGCCATCGTCCAGTTGCCCGGGTCGTCTTCGGGCTTTTGCGCCGATGCCGCGATGGCGCTCGTCAATGCAACGACGAGCGTGGTCAAGCGAAGCGCGCCCAAGCGACGCGGTCGCCGCGCGCATGAAGGCGCACAGGCCACCGCCGGACATGTCGTGCCCGCGTTGCTACGCCGTGCGTCGACCTCGCCGAGAATCACCGGTTGGCCCCTTGCTGCACGCCTCGGGCGCAAGGAGTGTACCGATGCGAGTCGAGCGATTTTTCAACGAGTTAGGTGTCGTGCTTTCGTTGGCCGGCGCAACAATTCTTTCATTGCGGCGGAAGATTTTTCCTGCGTTCGCGTCGTCGCATGCGCAGCGAGCGATTCACGAGCCTCGACTTACTTCCCGATGCAGAACCGCGAGAAGATCTCGCCCAGCAGGTCATCGGCCGTGAACTCGCCGGTGATCGACGAAAAGGCCGTCTGAGCATCGCGTAACTCTTCGGCGAAGAGCTCGAGGGATAGCGCTGCCGTGTCGAGATGCAGCGCGGCCTGGCGCAGTCGCTCCTTCGCTTCGTCGAGCGCCGCGAGCTGGCGTTCGCGCGCGAAGAAGGCATCCTCGACCCCGTGCTCGGCGCCGACCGCGCGAAGCACCTCGGATTCGAGCAGCTCGACGCCCTCCCCGGTCAGCGCGCAAAGCCAGACGTGCGTCGCAATGCAATCCTGCTCGCTGCCCTCGTCGAGCTCCGCCGGATAACGCTCGACATGCGGCGCCGCGAGCGCGAGATCGCATTTGTTGTGGACGATGATCCGCGGAAGCACAGCAGGCAACGTCGCCGCGAGCGTACGTACGGGCGCGCTCACCTCGTCCCGAATGTCATCGTCTTGTGCATCGACCAGCAACAACGCGATATCCGCGCGCTCGATCGCCGCGCGCGTGCGCGCGATGCCGTGCCGTTCCACTTCGTCCTCGGTGTCGCGCAAACCGGCGGTATCGATCACGGTGAGCGGCACGCCGCCGATCTCGATCGGGCGCTCGACGGTGTCGCGTGTCGTGCCCGGAACGGGCGTCACGATCGCCGCATCTTCGCGCGCCAGCCGATTGAGGAGGCTCGACTTGCCGACGTTCGGCGCGCCAACGAGCACGACGCTCATCCCGCTTCGCAGGATCGCGCCGCTTCGCGCGCGCTCGATGACGCGCTCCAGGCGATCGCGAATGCCGCTAAGCCGCGAAGCGACATCGCCCTCACGCAGCAAATCGAGATCCTCCTCGGGAAAATCGAGCGTCGCTTCGGTGTACATGCGAAGCTCGATCAACGCATCGCGGAGCGCGTCCACTTCGCGCGAGAACTCGCCGGTGAGGCTTCGTGCGGCCGCGCGAACCGCCATCGCGGTCGATGCCTCGATGACATCGGCGACGCTTTCCGCCTGCGCGAGATCGAGCTTGCCGTTCAGGAACGCGCGCTTCGTGAATTCGCCGGGCTCGGCGAGCCGGGCGCCGAGTTCCACGCAACGCGCAAGCAGCAGCCGCATGACGGCGATTCCGCCATGGCCGTGCCATTCGACGACGTTCTCGCCGGTGTACGAATTCGGCGCTGGAAAGAAGAGCGCCAAACCCTCGTCGATCGCGCTGGCATTCGCGTCGCGAAAGGTGACGCGAGTGGCGACGCGTGCAGGCAATGCGCGGCCGGCGATGCCTTCGATCAACACCTGAAGATCACCGCCCGACACGCGCACGATGCCGATGCCGCCGCGACCGGGCGGCGTCGCGATGGCGGCGATCGCGGGCGATGCCATCCGCGAAGCTTAATGTGCGGCCGCCGAGCGCGCCTCTTCTAAGCGAGAGTTCAGCGCCGCTTCGCCGCGGCCGCCGCCGCGTCCCGTTGCAGCAGCCGGTTCACGTGCCATTGCTGCAGGATCTGCAGCGAGTTGTTGACGAGCCAGTAGAGCACGAGTCCGGACGGGAAGAACAAAAACATGATCGAGAACGCCACCGGCATGAACTGCATGACTTTCGCCTGCACCGGATCGGAGATCGGCGTCGGCGAAAGCTTGACCTGCAGCCACGCGGTGATCGCATACACGACCGGCAGGATGAACCACGGATCGGGCGCCGACAGATCGTGGATCCAGCCGATCCACGGCGCGTGGCGAAGCTCGACCGCGGACAGCAGCACCCAGTAGAGCGCGATGAACACCGGAATCTGTACGACGATCGGCAGGCAGCCGCCGAGCGGATTGATCTTCTCCTGGCGATAGAGCTCCATCATCTTCATCTGGAGCTGCTGCTTGTCGTTCGCGTATTGCTCCTGCAGCGCCTTCATCTTCGGCGCGATGATCTTCATCTTAGCCATCGATCGCGCGGACGTCGCGTTCAGCGGATAGAACGCGCCCTTGATCAGGATCGTCATCACGATGATCGCGAAGCCCCAGTTGCCGATCAGCGAGTGCAGCCACTTGAGCAACAGGAACAGCGGCTCGGCGATGATCGTGAAGATGCCGTAGTCGACGACGAGATCGAGACCCTTCGCGAGCTTCGCGAGCCGGTCCTGGTCTTGCGGGCCGACGTAAAGGCGCGACGTGATGACGCCGGTCCCGCCCGGTGGGATCGTCGCCTCGGTGTAGCGAACGCCGGCGGTGTAGAGGCCGTTGTCGAGCTTCGTCGTGTAGAACTGGCGCTTGACGCTGTCGGGTGGCAGCCACGCGACGACGAAGTAGTGCTCGATCATCCCGATCCAGCCGTTGTCGGTGGAATGCGTGTAGGGCGCCTTGCGCGAGGGATCGGCCGCCTCCTTGTCGATCTCGGAGAAGTCGATCTTCTTGAACTTGTCCTGGTCGTCGTAGAGGACCGGTCCTACGAACGACGCCGGCGCCATCGAGCTAGTGACGCCCGGCTTCTTCGTGTCGCGCATGAGCTGGAAGTACGCCTCGGGCGCGATCGGCGCGCTGCCTTCGTTCGTCACCTGGAACGCAACGTCGATCACGTACGTTCCGCGATGAAAGGTGAGCGTCTGCAGGACCTTGTCGCCGTTCGCGGCGGTCGCCTGCAGCTTGAGCTGCACTTGATCCTGTCCCGGCGCGAGCGAGCGCGGCCCCGGCAGCGCCTCGTACGGCGTGCGGTGATTCGGAAAGCCTTCCCCGATCAGGCCCGCTTGCGCGACGAACGTGCGATCGGCGTAGTGCTGGAGCAGGAGGTACGGCTTCGACGTGTCCTCGGCGGCGCGATGCATTTCGAGCGCGACCTGCGTGATCGTTCCACCGACGGTGTCGACATCCGCGTTGTAGAGGTCGGTGCGAATCTCGATCGTCTTGCCCGTCGGTTGCGATGCACCGCTTGGGGGAGTGCCGGCCGTCGTGGTGGGCGCGGCCGCGCCATTCGCAGGCGCCGCAGCCGGTGCTTCGCGCGTTGTCGAGCGCGACGTCGTCGCCGCGGGCAACGGCGCCGGCATGTGCTCGCGTTCCCATTGCTGCCAGAGCATGAGGCCCGCAAACGAGAACACGAGCCAGAGAATAAGGCGTTGAGTTTCCATTCAGTGTCGTTCGGCGTTTGGTCTTCTGATCCGACCAGGCTAGGGCACCGGGTCGTAGCCGCCGGGATGCCACGGATGGCAGCGTGCGAGGCGGCAGATCGCAAGCCATGCGCCGCGCGGCGCCCCATGGCGCTCGATCGCTTCGCTCGCGTAGTCGGAACAGCTCGGGTAAAAGCGGCAATTGGCGCCAAGCAGCGGCCGGAAGAGATGGCGATAGACGCGAAGCGCACCGAGCAAAACGGTTTTCATCGACGGGCGGCAAGGCGCGAAAGCAGGCACTCCGATTCGCTCGCCGCGGTTGCAATATCGCCCCGTTCGACGACGCGCCGTAGGCGGACGATTACGTCGTAGGGCGAAACGGCGGGCCGAACCGCGCGAATGTTTTCGCGCAGGCGTCGGCGCAAGCGATTCCGATCCACGGCGCGCCGCATCATCTTGCGAGCGATCACGAAACCGACCCGGCCCGGAGGTTCTGCAGCAGGCGCGGCGATCAGTTGCAGGAAGTGTCCATCGTATCGGGTGCCGCTCGCGAATACCGCCGCGAACGCTTTCGCGCCTCGCAGGCGATAGCGAGCTGCTGCGGGCTTTGACGGCGACTCGGAAACGCGCGTCAGACCGAAAGCCGTGCGCGACCCTTCGCCCGTCGCGACGAAAGAACCTTGCGGCCGCCGACCGTCTTCATGCGTGCACGAAAACCGTGCGTGCGCGCACGGCGAAGCTTCGATGGCTGAAAAGTGCGTTTCATCGCGAAAACCTTTCGTTGGAACCTTCCCTCGCACGGCAGGCCTGCGAGGCAAGCGCGCGTCGCCTGTAAAAGCCGCGACGCGTAGCGAGGCGCTTCTCTGGCAACCCCGCGAAAAGCCTTTTATTAGAGCGCTTTACCGCACGATTGTCAAATCGCGCGGACATGCAACGCCGCTCGAACGCGATGCGACCGCGCTTCGTCGCCGATTGCCGCGTCACGCGAGTGGTCACTTTCGCGCGACGCCAAGCGCCGTCACGACGCGCGCACGATGCGCGTGGCGTTTGTGGATAACGCAAAAATGCGCGGCTACAATGCCTCCCCGGCCAGCCGCAAAGTCAGTCGCGTCACGCCGCATACGTTCAAACATTCGCTGGTCGCCTTCGTGATTTCCGCTTCGACTTCCCCCGCCTGGGCTGCGTGCTTGACGGCGTTCGAGCGCGAGCTCACGCCGCAACAGTTCGCGACGTGGATTCGCCCGCTGACCTGCGCGGACGAAGCGGGGCGCCTGCGGCTAATTGCGCCCAATCGCTTCGTGTTGCAATGGGTGAAGGATCGCTTTGGCGGACGCATCGAAACGCTCGCGAGGCAAGCGACCGGAACGGCCGTAGCGGTCGAATTCTCGATCGCCGATGCGACGGCGAGGCACGCGAAGTCGGCGAACGAAGCGACGCCGATGGCGGCGTTGGCGAAAGCATCGCCGATACCTTCATCCGTTCGACCGGTTGTCGAGATGCGTCCAGGGGCTGCCAACGGCCCGATCGTTCCGCTCGGCGCACTGCCGGCGCGTCGTCACGAACCCGGAAGCCTCAACCCGACGTTCACGTTCAACGCGTTCGTCGCCGGCAAAGCGAACCAGCTCGCGCGCGCGGCCGGCTTGCAGGTGGCGGATCATCCGACGTCGTACAACCCGCTTTTTGTCTATGGCGGCGTGGGCTTGGGCAAGACGCACCTGATCCAGGCAATCGGCAACCACATCCTGTCGCACAACGAATCGGCGAAGATCCGCTACATCCACGCCGAAACGTACGTCTCCGACGTCGTGCGCGCCTATCAGCACAAGGCGTTCGACGACTTCAAGCGGAATTACCGCTCGCTCGATCTGCTCCTGATCGACGACATCCAGTTCTTCGGCGGAAAGAGCCGGACGCAGGAGGAATTCTTCTATCTGTTCAATACGCTGATCGAGGCGCACAAGCAGGTCGTCATCACCTGCGACACGTATCCAAAGGAGATCGCCGGCATCGAAGAGCGGCTGATCTCGCGCTTCGGCTGGGGCCTCACGGTGGCGCTCGAGCCACCCGAGATCGAGATGCGCGTCGCGATCCTGCTCTCGAAGGCCGCCTCGGTCGGCGTTCGTCTCGACGAGCAGGTCGCGTTCTTCATCGCGAAGCACATCCGAAGCAACGTGCGCGAGCTCGAGGGCGCGCTCAAACGCATCCTCGCTTACGCGAATTTCCACGGTCAGGAAATCACGCTGGCGATGACGAAGGAGGCGCTACGCGATCTCCTCGCCGTCCAGAACCGGCAGGTCTCGATCGACAACATTCAGAAGACCGTCGCCGACTACTACAAGGTCCGGGTGACCGACATGCACTCGAAGAAGCGCTCGCGCGCGGTCGCGAGGCCGAGGCAGGTCGCGATGGCGCTCGCGAAGGAGCTCACGCAATTGTCGCTGCCCGAGATCGGCAGCAACTTCGGCGGTCGCGATCACACGACCGTGCTGCACGCGTGCCGGCAGATTGCGAAATTGCGCGAATCGCTCCCCGACTTGAACCACGACGTCAATTTTCTGCTGCAAGTCCTGCGTAGCTAGGCTCCGCGTTTCGTCACCGATTGGCGGTTTTCGACCCTGCTTTCGCGTGCTGGAAAGAGCGGGGTCGAACGGTTATAATTTGTGGATTAAGCGGTCGCGCGGCGAAAGGTCGAAAAAGCCCCCAGACGATCCACAGGCCGCCAAGCCGTCATACAGATGCCGGCAAGGCGCCAAGCGCCTGACGCAGCGAAAAAAACAGGCGTTGCCCACGGTTTGGGCTTTCTCCTATTAACGTTCTTATTGTTCGACATGCAATTAAAGCAAGTACCCCGCGATACGCTGCTTGCGCCGCTGTCCGCCGTGTCGGGAATCGTCGAACGCCGGCACACTTTGCCGATCCTCGCGAACGTTCTGCTCGAGCAGAAGAACGACAAGCTGCACGTCACGGCCACCGATCTCGAGATGCAGATCACGGCGGTCGCCGATTTCGCGGGCAAGGACGGACAGGCGACCACGGTCGCGGCGAGAAAGCTTCAGGATCTTCTGCGCGCGCTTCCCGAGGATGCGCAGATCAACCTCGATGCGAGCGGCAGCAAGATGACCGTGCGCGCCGGCCGCTCGCGCTTCAACTTGCAAACGCTCGCCGCGAGCGACTATCCGCGAATCAACGTCGCGCAGGAGAAGCTGCAGTCGCTGTCGCTTCCACAGCGTGATTTCCGCTCGCTATTGCGGCTGGCCGAATTCGCCATGGCGCAGCAGGACATCCGCTACTACCTGAACGGCATGCTGCTCGCCGTCGACACGGGATTGCTGCAGGCGGTTGCGACGGACGGTCACAGGCTTTCATGGGCGAGCCTCGCCATCGATGGCGGACAGACCCGCGCCGAGGTAATTCTGCCGCGCAAGACGGTGCTGGAGCTCTCGAAGCTTCTCGAAGACAGCGAGGCGCCGGTCACGATCGATCTTTTGTCGAACCAGGCGCGCTTCCGCTTCGGAAACGTCGACCTCGTGTCGAAAGTCGTCGACGGCAAGTTTCCCGACTACAACCGCGTGATACCGACGGGTCACGCGAAGCGGATCGAGATCGAACGCGCGGCGCTCCTGTCGGCGCTGTCGCGCGCGGCGATCCTGTCGAACGAAAAGTTTCGCGGCGTACGACTTGTTTTGGGCGACGATCAACTCAAGATTATCTGCACGAACAGCGAGCAGGAAGAGGCCGAAGAGCAGTTGCCCGTCGCCTACGCGGGCGAGGGCGTAGACATCGGCTTCAACATCACGTATCTGCTCGACGTGCTGTCGAATCTCGATGGCGAGAAGATCCATTTCGCGTTTGGCGACGCGAACTCGAGCGCGCTCGTCACCCTTCCCGAGCGTGACGACTATAAGTACGTCGTCATGCCCATGCGCATTTGATTCGCGGGCGTAAAGCTGCTGCGCGGGCCGGCTGCTTCGTTGGGTCCTCGCTCGCCTCTCGCGGTATCGATAAGTACTATCTCGCGGCTCGCTGCGGGCCGCCTCGCATCCGGCCCCTGCTCGCAACGCTTTCCGCTCTGCGAATCCGAGCCGCGGGAGACGCAGCAAGAACCTAGAGCACGATGACGCCTGCCCAAACCAAACCCCGCCAAGTCGCCGACGACTACGACTCTTCCAGCATCAAGGTCCTGAAGGGGCTCGACGCCGTGCGCAAGCGGCCCGGCATGTACATCGGCGATACGTCGGACGGCACGGGCCTGCACCACATGGTGTTCGAGGTGCTGGACAACGCGATCGACGAGGCGCTTGCCGGCTACTGCGACGACATCAAGGTCGTGATCCACGCCGACAATTCGGTGTCCGTCGTCGACAACGGCCGCGGCATCCCGACCGACATCAAAGACGACGATCCGGAGCGCCGTTCGGCTGCCGAGATTGTCATGACCGAGCTCCACGCCGGCGGCAAGTTCGATCAGAACAGCTACAAGGTGTCGGGCGGTTTGCACGGGGTCGGCGTGTCGGTCGTCAATGCGCTTTCCGACTGGCTCAAGCTCCGCATCTGGCGTAACGGCGAGATTCATCAGATGGAATTCCGCCAGGGCGTACCGGTCGCGCCGCTCGCGGTCGCCGGTCCCACCGACCGCCGTGGCACCGAAGTGCATTTCATGGCCTCGCTCGGCACGTTCAGCCGCGTCGAATACCACTACGAGATCCTTGCGAAGCGCATCCGCGAGCTCTCGTTTTTGAACAACGGCGTCAAGATCGAGCTCATCGACCAGCGCGACGGCAAGAGCGAGAACTTCGCGTTCTCGGGCGGCATCAAGGGATTCGTCGAGTACATGAACCGCAGCAAGAGCGTGCTGCATCCGAGGATCTTCCACGCGATAAGCGAGAAGGACGGCATCACCGTCGAGGTCGCGATGCAGTGGAACGACTCGTATGCCGAATCGGTGCAGTGCTTCACCAACAACATTCCGCAACGCGACGGCGGTGCGCATCTGACCGGCCTTCGCCAGGCGATGACGCGCACGCTCAACAGCTACATCGAGAAGGAAGACATCGCGAAGAGGGCGAAGGTCGAGACCACCGGCGACGACATGCGCGAGGGTCTGACCTGCGTGCTTTCGGTGAAGGTGCCCGAGCCCAAGTTCTCGTCGCAGACGAAGGACAAGCTCGTGAGCTCCGAGGTGCAGCCCGTCGTGCAGGAAACGGTCAGTGCGATGCTCGCCGATTTCCTGCTCGAGAATCCGGCCGACGCGAAGATCATCTGCTCGAAGATCGTCGATGCCGCGCGGGCACGCGAAGCCGCGCGCAAGGCGCGCGAGTTGACGCGCCGCAAGGGTGTGCTCGACGGCATGGGTCTGCCGGGGAAGCTCGCCGATTGCCAGGAACGCGATCCCGCGCTCTGCGAGATCTACCTCGTCGAGGGCGATTCCGCCGGCGGCTCCGCGAAGCAGGGACGCGATCGCAAGTTCCAGGCGATCCTGCCGCTGCGCGGCAAGATTTTGAACGTCGAGCGCGCGCGCTTCGACAAGCTCGTGTCATCGCAGGAGATCGTGACGCTGATCACCGCGCTCGGCACGGGCTTCGGACGTTCGAGCAACGGCGACAAGGACGACAAGGACGCGTTCAATGTCGACAAGCTCCGCTACCACCGGATCATCATCATGACCGACGCGGACGTCGACGGCTCGCACATCCGCACGCTCCTCCTCACGTTCTTCTATCGCCAGATGCCCGAGCTCGTCGAGCGCGGGCACATCTACATCGCGCAGCCGCCGCTCTACAAGGCGAAGCAGGGCAAGGAAGACGTCTATCTCAAGGACGACCACGAGCTCAAGCAGCACCTTCTGCGCGTCGCGCTGAAGAACGCCGAGCTCGTGCCGGGCGAAGGACGCTCGCTGCTTTCCGCCGAATCGCTCGGTGATGTCGCGCGCGAGTTCCTGCTCGCGGAGGCGGTGATCGAGCGGCTCGCGCGGGTTGTCGATCCGGCGGCGCTTCGCGCGATTCTGAACGGCGTTCGCCTCGATCTGTCGAGCGAGACGGCGGCGCGACGGAGCGCCAATGCACTGCAAAGCGCGATCGACGACGCCGAAGTGACGGCGGAAGCGCGTTACGACGCGACCAACGAAGTGCATCGCATCGTCGTTGTTCGTACGCATCACGGCACGCCCCACGCCACTGCGATCGACGCCGATTTCCTGGCGAGCGGCGATGCGGAACAGATTCGGCGCGCGGCGGACGTTCTGCAGGGTTTGATCTATCCGGGCGCGGTCGTCAAGCGCGGCGACAAGCAGCTCGCGGTGAAGTCGTTCAAGGAAGCGCTCGACTGGCTGCTCGACGAGGCGCGGTCGAGCGTCGCGATCCAGCGCTACAAGGGACTCGGGGAAATGAATCCCGAGCAGCTCTGGGAAACGACGATGGACCCGGCCGTTCGGCGCCTTCTCAAGGTGCAGATCGAGGACGCGATCGGTTCCGAGGAAATCTTCTCCACGCTGATGGGCGAGCAGGTCGAGCCGCGGCGCGCCTTCATCGAGACGAACGCGCTCGGAGTGCGAAACCTCGACGTTTGACGGCCCGGCGTCACCCCGCGAAGCGGGGCTTGTCGCAAGCGAATTTCGGCGCATACTTCCGCCCCCGATCCGATTGCCCGTGCGATGCGCCGCGCAGCACTTGCCCTCGCCTTCCTCGTAGCGCCGCTCATCGCATTGGCGGCGTCCGACGCGCGCGCGGCGCCGCTTCCGGTCGAAACCTTCTTCCGGAGGCCCGCGTACGGCGGAGCGACGCTTTCGCCGAACGGACGCTTTCTCGCGGTCGTTGCGCCTGTCGAAGGCCGGTACGGGCTCATCGTCGTCGATCTCGACACGAAGACGGCAACGAAGATGAGATCGCCGGACGATGGCGACGTGCTCGACGCAACCCGGCAGAACGATCAGCGGCTCGTGGTCGCGATCGGCGATGTCCTTCACGCCGCGCTAGACAAGTACGGCAAGCCGCACGAGTGGGTCGTTTACAACGACGAGGGCCACGGCTTCAGCAAGGACGAGAACCTGTTCGACTTCTACGGCCGCGTCGAG
>Ga0209579_10002191_pt1 | contig 15266 bp, 11 predicted proteins | sample Coa_R1_2_FD_187152 | JGI IMG/M metagenome (GOLD analysis project Ga0209579, IMG submission 187152) | Surface soil microbial communities from Centralia Pennsylvania, which are recovering from an underground coalmine fire - Coalmine... | ecosystem: Environmental > Terrestrial > Soil >... | reverse complement strand
CATCGCGGTCGTCATGCTCGCCGCCGGTCGCACGCTGATGAAGATCCCGCGCACCGAGGGCGACGACCTCCCGCACCTCATGAGCGGCTTGCGGCGGCTCACCGCGCTCTACATCCTGCAAGCGCTCGCCATGATCGCGGTGCTCATTGGCTATGAGGCGGCCACGCGCCTGATTTGGCCAGTCTCGATCGAGTTCAACGAAGCTATCCCGATCGCGGCGCTTGGCTTGATCGTCAACGTCGCGAGCGTGCTTCTGCTCAGCGGTGGTAGCGATCACGATGGCCACGCAGATGGCCACGCACATGGCCACTCCCACGGTCCCGCTGATCATCACCACGACCACGATCGGGTGCATTCGCTGGCGACGAGCGCCGGTATTCTGACACTGGAGATATTCGAAAGCGGCGTGCCGCCGCGTTTTCGTCTCTCCTGCGTTCACAACGAGCTGCCAGCAGATGAAATGTCGGTGGAGACCGTGCGGCCGGACGGCGTACGGCAGATCTTCGCCATGACCTCGCGCACCGGCTTTCTTGAGTCCGTCGACGAAATTCCCGAGCCACACGCCTTCACTGCATGCGTGTCGCTGCAACGCGGCGGCGAGACCCACAACGTTGAATTTGCCGAACCCGAACATGCGCGCGGGGCCGTGCGACACGACAACAACATGCGTGCGGCCGTCGTTCACGTCCTGGCGGACGTGGCCGTGTCAATTCTCGTTATCGTCGGGCTGACGCTCGGGCGCTTTTTTGGTTGGGCCTGGATTGACCCAATCATTGGGCTCGTCGGAGCCATCGTCGTCGCCGCGTGGGCCTACACCCTCATCCGCGATACCGGCGCCATCCTCCTCGACATGAACCCCGATCGCGGCATGGCTGAACGCATGCGGGCGCTGATCGAGGCCGACGGCGACCGATTGACCGACCTGCACCTGTGGCGGCTCGGCCCCGGCCATCTCGCCGCGATATTGTCAGTGGCGACGCGGCAGCCACGCGGACCGGATTATTACCAGTCGCGGCTGCGGCGATTTCGTGCTCTATCTCATGTGACCGTACAAGTGCAGCACCAGTGACGCTTGTGGGCGCACACGGCATCGCTTGGTTCGTCCTGGCGGCGGGTCGTGCTGACAACTTCGCGTATCCTGTTTCATTTGATCCATTGAGCTTATGCAAACGGCATTTGGTGAAATCATTTTCGGGAACCGGAATCTCCGGTGGCTTCAAATTCACACCAAGGCATTTGCGGCTCTGGCCGTGATCGCCGCCGCGGCGGCATCCGCGGAGCTTGCTGCTCACGCACAGCCCAAACCGGCCGGCGACGCTCAGGAAGGCCGCGCTTTCGCGCTGGAAGCATGCACGGGATGTCATGTCGTTGCAGCAGACCAGCCGTTCAAGCCGATTTACACCGGCGACATCCATCCTCCAGACTTCAAGGACATCGCCAGCAAGCCCGGCGTCACCACGGACTCGCTGATCCACTACCTCGATACGTTGCCGGCCATCCCGAAGGATTCGCACATGGCGAACGCGGACCTGACGCCCGAGCAGACGCGCGACGTGGTTGCCTACATTATCTCACTGCGCGGCAAGCCTTAGGCGTCCGACCGATGGCCGAGCTCAGCTAACACCTAGCAATCAGGAGACGCGAACTTTCACGGTCCAGAAAGGCCACGAGGCCTCCGTATTGAATCGGGTCATCCTCTCCATCGAGACGAGACACGTACGGGGGTGGCGTTCCCAATGCGCGCGGAAGAAATGCTCGACCGCGATGGGAGCCAGAAGCGCCGTAAAATCGAAAGGCCCGCCCTCGACTTGGCTCATCACAATAATTCCGACGGTGACAACCCGCGGCCCATCAGGGCCGCTCAATCTTTTGTCGCCAACGCAATGTCGCCGAACTTATACGCAAAGCCGACGCGGGCGTCGCTGATCGGTACACGATGCCCGGCATCGGCGATATCGTTTGCAACGTTGACGAAGCCCGCCTTCGCGAGATCGGTGTAGCGATATTCGACACGGCCGGTGACGTGATCGGTCAGGGCATATTCAAGTCCCGCTCCGGCGGTCCACCCAGACGAAATGCCGCCGTTGCTGAAGAGCGGAGCGGCACCAAGTAAAGCGTAGGAAACCGACGGATCGCCCCACGCCCAGCCTCCAGTACCGTAGACCAGGAATCGATCGCACGCGATGCCGAGCCTGCCGCGCACCGATTCGTAGTCTTTGATCGTTGTTGAAATGGTGAAAGGACCGGCGGGAAACGCCCCGGCGGCCCCCAGGGGCGCCTGTATTTCATTGTTGCCGACCAGACTGGACCATTGCCAATCACCCTCTACGCCAGCGACGAACTTGCCGAGCTGATAATTGCCGCCGACGAAGACGCCGGACAAGGGGCCGTGAGCATTCTCGTCATATGCGGTGAGCGGCATGCCAACCGCATTAGTCGGCATTCCGTTGTTGACGTGCCAGCCAAAACCACCGTCGCCGCCCACGTAGAGCCCCGTCCAGGTGAAGGCATAGGGAACGGCTGGCGCCTTGGTGAACAGCGGCGCTTTGTCGGCGTTGTGAGACGCCTTAGAGACTGGCGCGACGTTTGCGTTCGTTACAGCGCCCCAGTTGAATTTGGAGTTCACCCCCACGTCGACTACGCTCATTTTGGTCGTCGTCGTGGTGGAGAGCTGCGAGAACGGCAGCGTGACCGTGGTCGTTCCATAGTCGGTGTAGCGGTATTCGGCGAAGACGTTCCAATTCTGCGCCAACGCGACAGCGACTCCGCCGCCTGCCGTCCAACCACTGAGATAGATGTTCTTCGCCTCGTCGGTGCCGGCGGTCGCTAGATTGAGCGTCCCGGTGAGCTGCGTGCGAATGAATTGATCGCTTGACCACGCCCAGCCCCCCGTGCCGTAGAGCAAGACATTATCGAAAGCGTACCCGAGGCGTCCGCGTACGCTTTCGCTGTCGAAGACTCGCAGTTCGTTCGCGCTCGTACCCGACACGTCGGTAAGATTTACAATTTTGCTGCCACCTGAGGAAACGTCAGCCTCCACGCCCAAGACGAAGCGGGAAGGCAGCATATAGTCGTAGCCGACCTGGATGCCCCCGTACCAATCCGGCGGGCTAGGGTAAGGCACCCCCGACGCTGCGCCGGAGGCGGCATTGACCATACTGCCGCCCGTCGCCGACCGGGCATCCCCCACATGAGCGCCGAGATAAAATCCGGTCCAGTCGTAATCGCCTGGCACCATCGGGGTCGCGGGGAACGAGCGACGCATATCGGCGGCCATGGCCGGAATGTTGAGCGTGCCGATCGTTTCCAAAGGTCCCGCAAGTGTTAGACGAAAGGCCAGTGGTTCGATCGGATGGTAGGAATAATCCATCACGCCGTTGCCGCAGACCGCGGCAGGAATCTTCTGCACCGGATAGCACAGCGCGAACAGCGCATCGGTCATGAGCAGTCCGCCGTAGGCGTAGGTGACCTGATCGGTGCTGGAGTTCAACAGATTGAGCGCATCTAGCTGAACGCCCCAACCATTATCAAACCGATAGCCTGCGCTGGCGCTGATGATGTTCATTGGCGGCGACTGAAAGACTCCATCTTCGGTGAGCGGACGCGAACTGATGTAGCGCCAGCGCAGCGCGCTGAACCAACCAGTCTTCTCGCCAAGCGTGATCCCGGCTGAGCCGATCATCCACGGTGCGTTGTACACATAGTTGCCCGGCGCGTTGCCGATCTGGGCCTGCGGATAGCCGGTGAGCGACTCGTAGAGCGCGGCTTGCGTTTCGTCGTAGCCGAGAAACCGCGCCCGCGAGAGCGCCAAGTTGGCATCGATGTGAACCCAGGAGGTGGGCCGATAGTCGTTGGTGAACTCGATGCCGGTCCGTTGGCTGGGCAGCCCAGGTGTGGTCGTCCCCTCGTCGCCGTCGAAGAACAACTCCGAATCCTGGTGGATGTAAAAAAGACTGATCGAGCTGTCGAGGTGCGGGATCGCCTTGGTGCGAACACCCACCTCGGCGCCCTGCGAGCGCACCAGGAAGGGAGTCGCGCCCTGTGCTGTCGTCGGATCGCCGGGCACTTCGGTCGTCACCGTCCCGCGTGCGTCGTTGCTGTGATAGCCCATGCCGGCGCCGACGAAGAATTCGGTCTGGGCGAACGGGCCCAGCACCATGCGGAATTTCGGGCTGCCGATGGCCTCCTTCGGATTGCCCGAATTAGCCGGCTGCAGCATTGAATTGACGGACGCCGCGTAATAATCGCCGCGCCAGCCGACCACCGTCCGTAACCAGTTCGTCCAATGCATCGTGTTCTCGGCATAAATCGCCGCATTGCCCTCATTGACATGGTCCAGCAGTGTGTTCGACAGAAACAAACGCTGCACTGTATTGTTCAGTTGGATGTTGATGTCGTCGTCGCGGCCCTGCATTCCGATGACAGTCTCGGTCGGCAGACCGGCGATCGTTCCGTTGAAGGTGCGTGACACACCACCACCGCCGTAAACGCGATCATCGTGCTGATGGAACTGATCGCCATTCACGGGGTCGTCGAGGGACCAAGTGAAATCATTGAACAGATTCACGGTGTATTTAACAACGTAGGCGTTGGCTTTCCACGAACCATCGTCGGTGGTCTGCGCCACCCTGCCAGACACAGAAAAGCGGCTGGTGTCGCCGCCGTCGGTCGGATCGTTTTCACCGTAGAGACCGATCTGACCAGTGGTGTAGGCACGCAGCGCGTTCTGCTCGGTCATATTCCAATTGTTGGCGTAAGCCATGCCGGTGAGGGTAAAGCCGTCAGTCGGTGTACCTTGGCTGTAGCGCACAAGCCCACTGAACTTCTTCATGTCGTCGGAAGTGGTCCACGGACCGTCGTAGCTGTTGAACTCGCCGGCATAGAGCAAATTGCCGCCGCCAAGAGGTGTCGAGCCGAGTGTCAGATATCTCTGGTAGCCAAAGCTGCCGACTGTGATCGACTCAATGTTCTGCGGAACAGTGTCCCGCACCGAGATGTGCAGGTTGCCAGCGTTCTCGAAATCTCCGACATCGGCCCAATAGGGTCCTTTGCGGATATCCAATCCGCTCACGGTTTCCGGAATGAGCCAGTTGAGATCGGTGTAGCCCTGGCCGTGGGCATGGGTGGGCAAATTGATCGGGATATCGTCCCAGAAAGTCGCCAGATCGGTACCGTGATCGAGATTCCAGCCGCGCAGGTAATACTGGTTGGCTTTGCCGGCATCGGCGTGCTGGATCACCATAAGACCAGGTGCCGCTTCGAGGAGTTCTCCAGGCCGGGTCACCGGGCGGGCATTAAGGTCTTCGCCCGAAACCGTCATCTGACTTGCCATGGTCGACGCCACCGCAGCGCCGCCGGCGACGTTCGGCGCGCCGGTCACATAGGGGGAGGCGGGAACGGGCTCCGGCGCGCGAGCCGTTCCGTTTTTCGGAGCGGGGCCGCGAGGGCGCGGCGGCGGTTTGCGTTTGCCTGACACGGTGATGGTCGGAAGCTGAGCCCCACCCGATCGGGCGGGGACTGCAGCCGGCGGCGACGCCGCGTGCCCGCCACCTTGCGATCCTGGTTCGGCTCCCGGCGCAGTTGCTGCGGGGGGTTGGTCCGTCGGTTGAGGCTGCTGCGGGGGTGGCGACGGTGTCTGCGCCAGGGCGCTCACACAAAAGCCCGAAACGAGCAACGACGTCGACGCCAATAGACGCGAACGCGACGACATAAAAGCCCCTGTACTCAGGGGGGACGCAACCCGACAACGCCCCTACACGACACGCACCAGCGCGGCCCGACAATGTTCGGCGACGCTCAAGTCCATTGCCCCTTCGCCGGATTTCGCCCCGATTCGTCCGGCGCCCGCCATATCGTTGCCACAGAGAGTATGACGAAGTCAAGAAAAGTGCATACCGAGCGCCGGCGCTGTCGCCTACGTTCTCTCCCTGCGCGGCAATCCTGAAGCAGCGTGGACACTAGGCGCTTTGACGGCGTGCATTGGCCGCGCGTACGCCGTCTCCAATCCTGACTCAGCAGCAGCTCGCATATCAACGTTAATCCTGGATCGCGGTGGAATTCTCCGCCTCCTGATGCTTTCCTGATCGTCAATACGATGCGGAGTACGTCTATGACTGACAACGTTAATTTCGGCGAATTGCAACACGCGTTCACTCGGCCGGAAAACGATTTCTTTCTCAGCCAAGATCACGGCGCCCAACACCTCGACAGCCAAGACCGTAGCATCCCGGGGAGGCCCGCTCATCACGGCCAAAAGGCGATAACGGAAATGGTGATCGGCGCTTGGTATCTCGACGAATTTGGCAACCCGACCCGCGAAATCAAAGCGCGCGATTGACCGTTCACGCTGAGGCATTGCTCAGGCGTTTTGTATAAAACGCGTTAGTTTGAAATCTCTTTTGGCCTGCGTATTCCGGAAGAGACCATTCGCTGACTGTCGGTCGAGTCGCACAGTTGATAAGCGCGTACGGTCGCCTCGTTCAGGTCCTGCTCGACCTTGGCTCGCGCCGCCTCGAGTGCGGCATCGTCGGCGTTCCGATCAACCAGGATAGGCTCACCGCGCGCCAGCGACATACGTCCGAACGGTAGATTGATGCAGGTGCGATCCCAGTTCGATAACTCGTAGCGGCGGCTCGTCGCCATTGCCAGCGGGATGATGGGGCAACCTGAATACTTGGCCAGGGTTACGATTCCCAGGCCCGCGACTCGGGCGACTTTTGGCACATCGGCAGTCGACACGATGCTCTCACCTTGCTGCAGGGCGCGCAGCATGGCCGTGAAAGCACGGACAGCTTTTTTGCGCACAAACTCGCGACCGCCTGAACCCCGGATACAGCGCAGGCCAAAATGCTCGCACGCTCGGGCGACGATTTCTCCATCTCGATGCGTCGTTACCAGGATGTTCAGCTTCTCGGGGCGCCAGCCGATGAACGGCACAAGGAAGTGTTGACCGTGCCACAACGCGATTATGACCGCGCGATGAGCATCGAATGGATCGTAGAAGTTGATTTCCGGTGAGTGGAGGGTCTTGTTCGTTAGACCCACGATCTTGTAATGGGCCCAGAGGAGTGCGCCCGAGAGCGAAAGAGCGGCCTCAGATGAGCCAATGCGATTGGACATCGGCCCTCTTAACACCTGGATTTTTGCTTGTACATGCTATGTATCACTACCTCACTGGCAGGCGCGAAACGGTTCCCCGCGAGCTCTTACGGGTCCGCTGCTGCCGCCTCCACACTTCCGAATCGGGCTGAAACGATAGCTCCACGAACCTCGCGCACAAGTGCGCCGCGGGGTTGTAGCATCGAGATCGTACATCGGCTAAGGCGGAACTCGCGACGCTAGCGATCCAATAGTTTGCAGGTTTTCGCATGAGAAAAATCTTCGTTATCGGCATCGGCGTCGGCAACCCCGATTATATTACGGTTCAGGCGATCAACGCGCTCAACAAAGTCGATGTCATCTTCATCATCGACAAAGGAGAAGAAAAGGAAGATCTCGTCCGCCTGCGAAAAGAAATCTGCGAACGATATATCAAAAGCAAAAGCTACAGGACGGTGGAGGCGCCCGACCCACCGCGAGATCGAACCCCTTCGTCCTACGAGCCGGCAGTGCGGGCATGGCATGAGCAGAGAGCGAGCATCTATGATCGGTTGATCCGGGAAGAGCTCGGTGAGGACGAGTGCGGCGCCTTTTTGGTCTGGGGCGACCCTTCCCTCTATGACAGCACTTTGCGTATTATCGACCAGATCATTGCCAGAGGAACGGTCGCGTTCGAGTACGAAGTCATTCCGGGCATCAGCGCAATCCAGGCTTTGGCCTCAAGACACAGAATTGCGCTCAACCGGATCGGACGGCCCATTCACATCACGACCGGCCGCAAGGTTGCCGAGGGCCTGCCCAACAACAACGACGACGTCATTGTGATGCTCGACGCCAATTGTTCATTCAAGGCAATCGAAGATCCCGATACCGATATCTATTGGGGCGCCTATATCGGCACCGAGGACGAAATTCTCGTATCGGGAAGTCTCCGCGAGCGCGCGGATGACATCGGACGCCTGCGCGCCGAGGCCAAGGCCCGCAAGGGCTGGATCATGGACACGTATCTGCTGAGAAAGCGCGAAGCCTGAAAATTGTGCAACAACGGGAGACTGAGATGTTCATCGCTATGAACCGCTTTCGTGTGAAAAAGGGATCCGAAGAGGCGTTCGAAAACGTTTGGCAGAACCGCGACTCCTATCTTCACCGTGTTCCTGGGTTCGTAGAATTCCACCTGCTCAAGGGCCCGGAGGCCGAAGACCACACGCTCTATGCTTCACACACTGTGTGGCAGAGCAAACCTGCTTTCGAGGGATGGACAAAATCCGAAGAATTCCGCGCCGCCCATGCCCGCGCCGGCAATGATGCAACGGGACCGCTCTATCTGGAGCACCCGAAATTCGAGGGCTTTGAAGTGCGCCAGACCGTAACGCCGAAGGCAGCAGTCGCGTAGCCCGGATACGCGGTATCCGATTTCATTCGCGCCGCGCGAACGCGAGGTCCCTACTCGGCCGCCTCCCCCGAACTGAAATCGGTCAGCGAGCCCTCGATAATCGCCTGCAGCGCGGCGAGCCCGTCGGTCAGCGCCGCCGGGCCAGGCTGCAGGATCAGCGATGATTTGATTTCGTGAAGCGCGCCGCGTCTCACCGCCGGTATTTGCTCGAAGCCTGCCCGATTGACGACTTTCTCCGGTCGAAATTTCTTCCCGCACCACGAGCCGATGATGATGTCGGGCTTACGGCTGATGACTTCATCCGCAGTGACGATGCGATCCTTGGCGGATTTGCAGATTGCACGATCCGTAAACACGTCCTCACCGCCGGCGGCCTCTATGAGCTCCGACACCCAGGCGATGCCTGAGATCATCGGATCGTCCCACTCCTCGAAATAAACCTTCGGCCGCCGCAGCAGCGACGATGCGCGGGCTTGTGCTGCCGACACAGCATCGGCCAGATTGGCCGCTAGCTGACCGGCACACTCGGGAGCGCCCACCAAGGCGCCGAGCGTGCGGATCATATCGAGTATTTCAACAATCTTGCGCTGATTGAACGCGTGAACATTAATGCCGGCACGGACGAGCGTGGCGGCAATGTCTGCCTGCAAATCGGAGAACGTCAAAACAAGGTCGGGTTTCAGGTCAATGATCTTCGCAATGTCGGCTGAGATGAAGGCGGAGACCCGCGTCTTCTCACGGCGCGCCCTTGGCGGGCGCACCACATAACCCGAAATGCCGACGATGCGCCTGTCCTCGCCGAGAAGATAGAGCGTTTCGACGGTCTCCTCGGTCAAACAAACAATGCGCTCCGGCGGGAACATCCGCGCTCACCCCTGAAGGAATGTGGTCACCACTTGGCCGACACGGCAAGCTCAAAGGTGCGCGGATCCCCGAGATAGACCTGATCCGGGTACCCCGGATCGGAAAACGCCGCATAGACCGCGTTGGTCAGGTTCCGCACACGGAACGAGAGACGCATAGTCTTGACGTCGGGCCATCCCAGATCCTTGCCGGGAAAATCGACAAACGCGTAGGCATCGGCCGTCGTATAGGCGTCCATCGTCGTGGCGTCGTCGTCGAACAGATAGCGGTTGCCGACATGGCGCACCGAAGCGCCGATCTCCACCGGCCAGCGCCAATGCTCGAAGCGATAGGACGCGCCGGCGTTGATGATGACCGGCGCGACGTTAGAAGGCGTGTTGCCGGTCCACGACACGAAGTTTCCATTGAGATCGAAGGCATTGAAATTTTCGTAGCGCGCCTCCGTCACCGCGACATTTCCCCACAGCTTCAAGCCGTCAACTGGACGTACCGCGCCGGCCAATTCGTAGCCGTGAGTATCGATTTCGCCGGCGAGGGCGGACGTCGTGTCGGTGATCGGCACATAGACGTTGCGCCGGGTGATGTCGTAAGCGGCGAAAGTCCACTCCGCCTTGTTGTCCCAAAAGAGTTGCTTGACGCCGGTCTCGTAGAGCTGCGCGCTCGTCAACGCCAGCGGTACGGAGGAATTGACCGAAAACACGTTGGCGGCCGCCGGATCGTACGACGTGGCGTACATGCTGTAAAACGTCAAGTTTGGGATCGGTTCGTAACTGTAGGCCGCTCGATAAGAGACCGGCTTCCAGACTTGGGTAAACGGCTCACCTGACGGGATCGAGCCATCGAAATTGACGCCGTTGCTCGCCAGCGTCCAATCGTCCACGCGAATACCGCCGATCAGCGCGAACTGAGGCGTGATTTTGAGACGGTCTTCCAATGCGACCGCAACATCATCGAGCTGCTTGTTGCGGGTATTCGGAAACTCGGGACCGTAAACGCCCTGGGCCGGATCGGTGACGCTGACGAAGTCGTCAGGATAATCGTTGGGATTCCCCTCTTCCACGAACGTGATCCAGCTACCGCTCACCTGGAATTGGGCTGCCAAACGATTATCCATGCCCAACAGGCGCGCGTCCCACAAAAAGTCGATATTGTCGCCGACCACGTGCTGATTGTGAGTCACGAAGAAGCGGTCGCGGTCGATCACGCCGGGCGCAAATACCGCGCCGTCGTCGTAGGCGTAGGTCTCGCTATCGAACCAATGGCGCTGGGCCTGAAAGTAATAGACTTGATCTTTGACGGTCACATTGTTGAGTGGCGTCCATTCGAATCCGCTGCGCAGCCACAGCTCTTGCGCGCCGGTGGAGTTGTCAGCGACGTTGTAATTGGTAGTCAGCGTGCGCGAGTCGATCGTCATTGGGCCGAGATCGTCGCCGGAGAACGTACTGAGCGCGTTGCCGGAGACGACCCCGTTTTTTGCGTATGGCCCAGCAAAGGACATGGGAACCATCGGGGTCCCCCAGTAGGCGTGGCCGGCATCCGCCTTGTATTCGATCGCCACAAACGTCTTGAACACGTCGTTGACGCGATAGTTCAGTTGCCCGGAGACGTCCCCGAGATCGCGATAGTCACCGTCGATGAAGCTGTTGATCTTGGATCCAGTCACGTCGAAGCGATAGTCGAGGCCCGGCACCGCCGTGCTGCCGCCGGAGCCGAAATGGGAGCGAAACGTACCCAGAGTATCGATCGAGAGGTCCATCTCGTTTTGAATGGGACCAGTGGTCGGCTGCCGGCTGACGTAATTGACCGAGCCGCCGATCGCCATGATCCCCGACATCAGCGCTGAAGGGCCTTTGAGAAATTCCACCTGACCGACGTTGAAGGTGTCCATCACGCGCGTTGTGTCGCTGGCGACACCGATGGAAATCCCGTTGTAGAGAACGTTCACCTCACCAAAGGTGAAGCCCCGCATCGAAAAGTTGGCCGGCGCGCCCGCGGAGTCGAGGTCCAGCACGCCGACTGCGCCTTTGGCGATTTCGGTCGTGGTCCGATATCCCTGTTCCTGCATCGTCTGTTGATGGACGACTTCGACCGTTGCCGGCGTTTGAAACACCGACAGGCCCAAGCGGCTCGCGCTTCCCGCGACCGTGGCGTCGAGCGGCGCTATTCCCGGAGCGCCCAGCGGCGCCGGACCGGAAGCGGCCGAACTCGGACCCTCGCCTTGCGGACCCGGAGTGGGTGCCGGCTTGCCGGCCCTTCTGAGTTTGGCCGGATGTTTCGGACGATGCCCCGAGACCTCGATCGGGGGAAGCGCGCCGTGGTGCGGTTTTGTTTGCTCGCCCGGCGGCGCCGTCTGTGCGGCGCCGGGACTGATCGCCAAGCAGGTTGTCAGGAAAGCCGACGTTGAGAGGAAGAAAAACGAAAACGCACGCAAACGGCCGCGTCCGCGGTCGCAACTGTTGATACGCAAAACACAACGCCCCGAAGGCGATACTACTCGTCACCGCGGCGTTTTGGCCATCTTGCCCCCGCTGCCTCGCCTTCGGCAGCCGCTCGACGGCCGGACTTGCACTTGACGCCAGGACACCCCGCCCCAACGCGCACGCGCGTGACTTACTGCCGACGGCAGGTCTCCTGGCTCGCGGGTCCCTACCTTTCGCCGCCTTCCCGGGACCCGAGGTCCCAGTGGACTTTTTGACGAAAGATTCGCCGCTTACAGTTGCGGGGGCAGCCGCAGCATTGGACAAAAACTCATCCGCACTGCGTTCCCTTTTGATCCCCAACGGGGAACCGTCACCTTCAAGCTAAGTGGAACTCATGCCTCGTGTCAAATTTTTGGGCAGCCGCGCACGCCTTTGCTCCAAACAATCGAACGAATCCCAACAAACTGAGACGGCCGCGGACACGTCGGAATCTCTCCCGGCCGGTGATTCGCCGCAAGCAGCAGGCTTGCCGTCCGGGGGCGATAAGGTAGACTGCCGGCAAGCCGTCGTCGTTAGCCAGATGGCCCCATCCCAGGAGGAGACACGAATGAATATTCTGATAAAAGGCGGCACGTCCGCGCCGGCGCTCATGGCGTTGACCGCCAGTACTGCTGTCGCGCTGGCGCTTGCGACGCCGGCTTCTGCACAATCGAACGAGCCGATCAAGATCGGCGTTATCGCTGAGGCGACTGCGGTCGCCGGCTCGTCTATCCCGCAGGCCGCGCAGCTCGCTGCCGACGAAATCAACGCCGCGGGCGGCGTCAACGGCCGCAAGATCGAGATTGTCTCGTATGACAATCATTCGTCGGCTCCCGAATCCGTGCGCGCTTTCCAGCGCGCGGTCAACGAGGACCACGTCAACGCCGTGATCGCGAGCTACATCAGCGAAGTCGTGCTCGCTCTTGAGCCCTGGACCGGCCGCCTCAAGACCGTGATGGTCACGCCAGGCGCCGCCTCCGACGTGATCACGCAAAACATCGCCAAGGATTACGAACACCTGAAATACACGTTCCACGGCTACGCCACGTCGACCAGCATCGCTGACGCGACGTGCGCGGCCGCGAAAGATCTGCTCGTCGGTCAATTGCACATGAAGTCGGGCGTCGTCATCAGCGAGGACGCCGCCTGGACGACGCCGCTCGATGCGGAATATCTGAAATGCCTGGAGGCTATCGGCATCAAGCCTCTCGACCACATCCGCTTCTCGCCAGACACGACCGATTTCACCCCGATCTACAACAAGGTCGAGGGCGAAAAGCCCGACGTCATGATTACCGGCATTTCGCATGTGGGCGTGCAGCCAACGGTGCAGTGGAAGCAGCAGGAAGTACCGATTCCGATGTTCGGCGTGTCCTCCCAGGCGACCAACTCGAGCTTCTGGAACGACACCAACGGCGCCACTGAGGGCGTGCTGTACCAGGGCTTCTCCGGTCCGGACGTGGCGGTAACTCCGAAGACGCTGCCGTTTGTGGCGGCGTTCAAGGCTAAGTTTGGCAACAACCCGTCCTATTGCGGCTACACCGCCTACGACGAGGTTTATTACCTCGCCGATGCGATCAAGCGCGCCGGATCGACGGATTCCGACAAGCTGGTCGACGCGCTGGAGCAGACCGATTACGTCGGCACCATCGGCCGCGTGCAGTTCAAGGGCAAGGACTCGCCCAATCCGCACGCTCTCAAGATCGGCGAAGGCACCATTACCGGTCTGATGCTGCAATGGCAGAATGGCAAGCAGGTCAATCTCTGGCCCGCCAAGGTCGCCAACGGCAAAATGAAGTTTCCTGCCTTCATCAAGGTCGGCTCGGCCAACTGACGAGGCACAATCGAATCTGAAACTGATACTCCCCGCCCGCACCGCGCGCGGGGAGTTTTCTTGATGACCGCCGTGTATCTCGTAGCCTTTACCTCGTAGCCTCGTATCTCGTAGCCTTGGCCTGACCCATGGTGTTCTGGCAAATCCTGATCGACGGTTTCGCGATCAGCTCGCTCTACGCGCTCGGCGCCACCGGTTTCGCCCTGATCTTCGGCGTGTCCGGCGTGCTTAATCTCTCCCACGGCGCGCTTATGGTGGCGGCGGTGGTCGCCGCCTGGGCCGCCGGCAACGATCTGCACGCCGGGCCCTATGCGGGTGCCGCACTCGGCGTCGCGGTCGGCTTCTGCGCCACGCTCGTCACTTATTTTGCGATCGTGGCGCCGCTGCAGCACTCGCGCAAAATTCGCGAGGAAGAAAAAGAGATCTTCATCCTCACGGCGACGCTGCTGTGGGGCATCATGATCCAGCTGCTGATTGCCTATTTCTACACGGACAATGCCAAGACCGTGGCGCCGATCGTCGCCGGCGTCATCAGAATCGCCGGCGTGCGCACGCCGGCCAATGAAATCTTCACCGCCATCGTGTGCTGGCTGGTGATCGGGCTGCTCTGGCTTCTGGTCAATCGTACGCGCGCCGGCAAGGCGGTACTCGCCGCCTCCATGAATCCGCGCGGCGTTACGCTGCTCGGCACCGAACTGTCGCAAATCTATATCGCCGTGTGGGCAATCTACGGCCTTCTGGTCGGCGTTGCCGGCGTGCTGCTCGGCATGTTTCTCGGCGTTTCCTCCTACAGTGTGGGACCACTGACGGCGAGCGCCTTTTCCATAGTCGTGCTTGGCGGCCTTGGCAGCGTGTCGGGGGCCCTGATTGCCGCCTACGTGGTCGGCTATCTGGAAACCATCACCGCATATCTGATATCGCCCGCCTATCGCACCATCCCGGCACTGCTGCTGCTCGTCTTGGTGATGTACATCCGCCCGCGCGGCCTGCTGGGGCGGCGCTAGATGGGATCGCTGTCGACGGCGCGCATTCTCCTCGTGGCGCTCGGCGTCGTGGTGGTGGCTTCGCTTCTGCCATTCTGGGTCAACGTCTACATTCTCGGCCTGCTGACCGTCGCCTACTATTCGGGCGTGTTCGCCATGGCGTGGGACCTGCTGTTCGGCTTCGCCAACGAAGTAAATTTCGGCCCGACCTTTCTCATCGGCACGGGCGCCTACACGGCGGGCATCCTCGACAGCCTGTATCAACCGCCGATCTGGCTGTGCGTCACCGCCGGTACGCTCGCGGCCGTCATCGGCGGCGTCGTGCTCGCGCTTCCGGCGCTGCGCGTGCGCGGGCCGTATTTCGGGCTCACCACGCTCGTTGCGGTGCTCATGCTGCAGAACTTCATCGTGGTCGATGCGCACCTGACCGGCGGCGAAAACGGACTGACGGTCCCCGACGTGATTTCTATCAGCGACGCCGTGAATTATGAGATCGCGCTTTGGTTCATGGCGATCAGTGGCGTCATTCTGTTCGCTCTGTCGCGCTCGCCGGTCGGGCTTATTCTACAGGCGAGCGGTCAGGACGCGGTGCAGGCCGGCGCGTTGGGATTCAACGTCACCAAACATAAGCTCAC
>Ga0209579_10002188_pt1 | contig 15275 bp, 16 predicted proteins | sample Coa_R1_2_FD_187152 | JGI IMG/M metagenome (GOLD analysis project Ga0209579, IMG submission 187152) | Surface soil microbial communities from Centralia Pennsylvania, which are recovering from an underground coalmine fire - Coalmine... | ecosystem: Environmental > Terrestrial > Soil >... | reverse complement strand
GCTGAAAGGAATCGCCGTCAGCAGATTTCCCGAGGGCGCGGTATTCGCCAGATCAAAGATATGTTCCGCGGAGAGCAGACACCGGTCGGCATAAGCAGGCTGCGAGGTCTTGAAAACCTGGTAGCACTCCGCCAGCGCCGCGGAGAGCCGCCCGGCCATGTTCGGACTGATGGAAGCTCCCGCTCCTCCCGCGGTGTTGATGAAAACTGGCCGGTGGCAGATGTAGCGATACAGCGAAGTACAGCCCATGTAGGTGTCGTCCACCTGAGGCAGCCGCCAGATATCGTGGTCGCTGATGGTCTGGGCGTTCCCGTCGCCGATGCCAACCTGGTAGTAGAAAGTATTGCTCGAGTCGTCCCACATTTTCTGCAGCCAGTCCGTGCCAAATTGCGCTTCCGCGGTGAAGTTGGCTTTCGCGGAGCCTCCACCCATCTGGTTCGGAAAGTCGCGCACCCCGATCAGCATCAGGTCCACCACGTAACTCTCCGTCTGTACGAACTTCAGGTAATCCCCCGCATCCCACCAGCCGCCCGATGCGTTGATCACCGCACCGGTGGGAGTGAGGCTACCGGAGAAGCGCCCATTCTTGTTTACATTCGGCGTCAGGTACACGCTGGCCGTCGCGTCATTCAAGTGGCCGGCAGCGCTGCGTAGCGGCGAAGCAATGAAGTCCGCGCCATCCCGCTCGTTCTCGTAGAAGTACAGCGAGTTGGCAAGCGGCGTGGAATAGAGATTTGCAGGCAAGTCGATCGCAAAGCTGGTCGAAGTGGCCGCAGCAGGTCCGGTCACCTTAATCGTGTACGTTCCGGCCGTGCTTACCCCATCGAAATCCAACGCGTAAACGTTCGAGAACGTCCCCCACGACCCCAGCTTGGCGCCAACGGCCGAAGAAAATACCGAAGTCCCTGAAGAGTTGACCACGCTGAACGTTGCTCCGGTTTCCGTCGTCGCCGTCATCAGGTACGCTCGCTTCCCCGCATTCACCGGGTAGCCCACCTGGTTGACGCGAACAAACGCCGTCTGCGCTGCGGTCTGGCCGGCTGACACGAGAGTGATGAAGGCGAGGAGGATGGGTACGACGAATCCAACAAGGGGAAATGGATGGCGCATGGACCGATGTGTTTCGCTGGACAGAACGGTGTGGAGCATAGGGCCTCGCAAGCTGTTGAAAGTGATTCGAGTACGGCCGGGTGAATGAAACTTGTTGGTGCCGCGGGGCAGGGCGCGTTTAAAACGGTTCAACACTGGACTTTGTGCTCCTGCCAAGGCGGTTTGTCAAGAGATTTTTGCCGGGATCGAGAATGAAGGGAGGAGTCGCTACGGATATCATGTTAGCCTCGAATTGACTTCGGAGAGGAATTGGAAAAATGGCTCAATATTACGCGCTGTTTTATGACCAGGTAGTGGACGACTTTGTGGGCAAGCGAGTGCCGTTCCGCGCGGAACATTTGCAGATGGCGAAGGATTCGTTCGCGCGCGGCGAGTTGCAGCTGGCGGGAGCGCTGGCGGACCCGGCAGATGGAGCGCTGTTGATTTTTCGGGCGGAGAGCGCCGCGCCGGCGGAAGAGTTTGCCAGGCACGATCCGTACGTGAGGAACGGTCTGGTGAAGAAGTGGCGGGTGCGGAGCTGGACCGTGGTGGTGGGCAATCAGTGAGTCGCGCGTCGAGGGCTAAGGGTCGCACTAACCCTTTAATTTAAGTTTCCTCACCAAGCTTCGGCTCGCCTCGAGATGACAATTTCGTTCAAGGTAGTTCCCATCTGCCGGATGCCGCAGACCGGAAGATAGCGTCAATCACTTTCATATTGGCCAGGGCGTCCTCCAAAGGAACAGGAACTTCGGTGTTATTCAGGATGGCGCGAGAGAAGGCGTCGCCTTGCAAGGTGTATTGGTCGCACGTTGGGATTTCTTCGACGCGCACCTTTCCGCCGTAAAGGGCCATGCCGTCGGCTACGGTGACTTGCGTAGGGCGGTCGCTGGGTGCGTTGAACGGGATTTCCACGGCAAGGCGGCCGATCGTGCCGAGAAGCTCCATGCGCTGGAAATAATTGGTCTGCGTGCCGCAGGAAAAGATGGACTGGCCGGTCGAGAATTCGAGGATGCCGGATGCCAGGCGGTCAGTGGCAAAGCCGGGATCGAGTTCGATCGAGCCGCAGACGCGCCGGGGTTCTTCATTGAAAAGCCAGCGCGAAAGCGTAATGGGATAGCAGCCGATGTCCAGCAGTCCTCCGCCGCCCCATTCCGGATTGTGGCGAACGTTATGCGGGTCGCGGTTGAAATAACTAAATATTGTGGTGATGGATTTAAGCTGGCCGATGGCGCCGCCCTGCGCAAGTTCGCGGACGCGAAGCCATTGCGGGTGGGTTTTGACCATGAAGGCTTCCCCGATCTTGACTCCGGTGCGGTCGCGCACGCGGAGGAGTTCGAGAGCTTCGTCGGCGTTACGGCCGATGGGCTTTTCGCAAAGGACATGTTTGCCGGATTCGGCGGCGCGAATGGACCAGGGCACGTGGAGCTGATTAGGGAGCGGATTGTAGATGGCGTCGATTGCACGGTCGCTGAGCAAGGCTTCGTAGGAGCCGTAGGATTTGGGGATACCTAATTCGCGGGCGGCGTTGGCAGCTTTGGCGGCGTCGCGCGATGCAATGGCGGCGATTTCGCACAACTGGCCCTTTTGCATGCCCGGAATGACTTTGCGAGTGGCGATGGAGGCCACGCCGAGCACGCCCCACTGGATTTTCCTGCTGGGTGGAGTCGTCATTCGACCTCGATTCCAACGTTGAGCTAGCTAGACCCAACGCTAAGCGGACGGGATTACCTTCGCTACCGGGAACGGCGAAAGTATAAGCGAGCGGCGGATTTGATGAAACGGTTTGCGGCTGGGCCGCACTACTGGACATCAGGGGCAATGAGTCAAATCGAAGGAGCATTTATGCAAGCGTCCCTGGAAGTGATCAACCGTTCGGCAATTTTGCTGCATATCCCGGAAGAGCAGAGCAACTATGTCAGAGTGATCCTCGGCGGAGCGGATGGACCGCTGGTGACGATTGACGCGGCGGGACGTATCCATGTCAGTCCGTCGGTCGGCCCGGGCGACCCGGAAGTCCGCAAGGCGGTTACCGGAATTCTGCAAGGAATTCAGGAGATGAGCAGGATCGCCCATCAGGCCAAGGCGGCTGGGTCCGCGGGCTGACCGCCGTGAAGAAGTTGGTGCAGGAAGGGGCGGCTAAGACGGGCAGGGATGACTCATCGAGGCCGCTTCTTCTTAAGAACGAAAAATCGCAATTCGCGGTGCGTCAGGCTTTGGCGGCGTACGGGCTGTCGGCGCGGTAGCGCCTCTCAAATTCTTCCCTGCTGCAGATGGTCTTTATGTCGGTGACGCGGTCAATGCACAGGATTCCGTCAAGGTGATCGATTTCGTGCTGGAGAAGCTCGGACAGGTCGCGGGCTTCTCCGGCACGGATTTCATGCCAGGCGCCACTGAGATCCTGATAGCGGACGGAGATTTCTTTGTGCCGCTCGACCTGCATGAAAATGGCAAGGAAGCTGAGGCAAGCGTCCCACACTACAATTTTTTCGTCGCTGCGCTGAACGATCTGCGGATTGATCAGTGGCCAGGGTTCCGCTCCGGGAAGCTGCAGGAAGATGACGCGCTTGGCGACGCCGAGTTGGGGAGCGGCGATGCCGCGCCCGTAACCCGTTTCGCGACGCCAATGGGCCAGGGTTTCTTGCAAATCGGCAACCAGTGCGGAGAGCTCTACGTGATCGTTGGCGAAATCATGGGCCGCGGCTTTCGCCCGAAGGGCAGGATCACCGAGCTGCAGGATTTTGCGAACGGGCATGAGTTCCCTTTTGCGCGGCCCGCTTAAAGCAGCGCCAACTGGCGGCTTTCCAATTCAAGTAAACGCTTTTTCAACGGCAAGCCGCCACCAAAGCCGGTCAGGCTGCCGTCCTGCCCGATTACCCGATGACAAGGAATGATGATGGGAATCGGATTGGCGCCATTGGCCGCGCCGACCGCACGGATGGTTTTAGGTTTGCCAATGCGCTGCGCCAGTTCTTTATAGGAAATGGTTTCGCCGTACGGGATGGTCCGCAGGGCCTTCCAGACTTGCCTTTGGAATGTTGTGCCTTGCGGGAACAGCGCCAGGTCGAAAGTCTTCCGCCTGCCGCCGAAATATTCGTCCAACTGCGTGATGGCGCCCTGAAATACGGCGTGATCTTCGTTCCATTGCGGAGAGACGGAGACCGCGTGTTTGCCACTGGAGAAGCTGACAAAGTTGAGTCCGGCGTGCGAACCGACCAGAAGCAAAGGGCCGACCGGGCTTTCGTACCAGGTATAGAAACGCTGGTTCACGTCAACATTGTAAACCTGCCGGCGGCGGGCGTTCATCCGTTCAGCCACACATGCACGCTGACCGTCAGGATGACCAGGAACATCAGCCAGTAATGCCAACTGCGCATGGGCCGGCGTTCGCGGAGCGCGGTGTCCTGCAGATAAAGACCAAGTACGGTCTGCAGCAGGAGCGCCGCCAGGCCCAACGTTCCCAGCCAGATGCCGGTCATATTCTGGCCGCGCAAGCCGCCCGGACGCATCGGTAAAACGGAATGCAGCACGCTAAGCGCCAGCAACAGGTACCCAAGCCAATAATGCGGCCACATGCGAGCGAGATACGGTTGCTGGAAGAACTGCTCGACGCGCATCCAGCGGCTGAGCCAGCCGCGGCGGTAAACATAGGGCAGCACGACTTCCAGGCCGATAAGGTTGACGGCGATCCACCCACTGATGCTGATCAGGAAAACGGCCGTCACGCCCTAGCTCACCTTTACGTAACCGGTCAGGATGACAATCTGTTCGGCATCTATTCTACCGTCAGTGCCGCGAGTTCCGGTGATATGGACGACGGCGCCCTTGTGAACGTCTTCCGGCTTGCCCATGACCATTTTGGTGCTTTGCGAGGATTGCGCGGTCACCGGCGTCTGGGTGCGGGTGTACTGGTCTTCGGTTTTCTTTTCGAGCAAGGTGCCGTGGATGAGGCCGCTGGCCTCCGCTTCTGTAATTTCCACGACTATTTTTAGTTTTGCGGCGGGTTTCGATTGCTGCATTTTACTTGCGTTGTCCGCGACCACCGTCATGGAACGCATCAAGTGGCTGGCGCGCCACACGGCTGCGACCAGAAGAAAAAGAATCAACAGGGAGATGACGAGAAGTTTGAAATGAGCAAAGCCGAGACTGTGTTGCCTGCGTGCATGCATGGGAGCTCCAGCAAATGGAAGTTTCCGGACCGCGCAACGGCCGGGTGCATCCACTGTGGAGCGTGTACCTCGGTATAAGGTCAAGCGGAATCGATTAGTGGGCGGGAGACGCAAAGTACCGTGAAGCCGGCGACTTCAGCAGGAAATACGCGATAGCGGCAAGCAGGACGGCGTGCGCGGCGGTCTCCGAAGCGGAATTCAACGCGCTGATTCCCACATGGAAGGCCAGCCAGGCTAGCAGCACCCAACGCGCCCAGCTACGCCCCAAGATCAGAAATACGCCGCAGACGATCGCCACGATCTCGTTCAAGACGATCAGCGGCATCCAGCGGTCCAACGTCCCATGAGATAAGTGATAACCGAGGCCAACCACGCCCACCAGGATGAACAGACCGCCTAAAAACGTAATCTCCCAGGGCCGCTTCATAAGCAACTCCTTGCGCTTACCGAAATCGTACGCTGTCCAAGACCGCTCCGCAGGCCTTGCGATAAGTCTCGAACTCGCCTTGCGGCGCAGTGCAGACAAAATACATCAGCCCCTGCGGGCGGGCCACGGTGATCAACCAATCCGTCTCGAGTCCGCCGCCCGGCGAATCATTCGTCAAATAGGTGGACATCGCCGGCTGCTCATTGAGTTTTACAGCTTGCGGCTCCCGCGCCACCTTCATATTCGGATTCGTCTGCTGCAAGTCGTTGATGATCTGCTGTGTCGCACTCTGCAGGTCCCCTGCATCCGTGGCCTGCCCCTTGGAACTGCCGATCGTCAGACCGTAAGCCAGCGCTCCGTGGCCGCTCCCGTCATTCACCACGCCACCTTCCGGGCCGAAGACAACTCCGGTGTCGTCGGCACCGAATGGTTTCCAGTTGTCGGGATATTTCAACAATAACCCGGCATTCTGATAGGACACGAAATTCCCGGAGGGGACTGGCGGAGGCGGCGCCGAAACGCTGTTCGGTGGAGTTGCCGCTCGCGGAGCCGGCTTGGGCGCGGCCGGCAGCGCCATTACCTCGCGCTTGATGGCCTCAAAGTCCGCGGAATCGCGCCGCGCATTGGATGGCACACCGCCCAGTTTGTCGATCTCTTCGTCCACGCGTTCCAGGCGATGGTCCGGATTGGGGTGGTCGCTGAAAAATTGTGGCGGAGTCTTCCCTTTTGACTCTTCCTGCAGTTTTTCGAAGAATTGCGACAGCGCGCGCGGATCATAGCCCGAATCGTAGAGTACCTGTGTTCCCATCACATCGGCCTGGGTTTCCGCCGACCTCGAGTAGTGCAGCAGAACAGAGCCAGCCCCAAGCGAAACACCCTCTGTGAGTAACGCTCCTCCCGTGCTGCCTCCGAATATGCTCCCGAAAATACCCGCCGCGCCTTGCGCGAAAGACGCTTTCGACGCCTGCGCCGTTCCATGACGCAAGGCCACATGCGACAGTTCGTGCGCCATCACTCCGGCCAGTTGCGCTTCATTATCCGCGGCTTCGATCGCGCCGCGATTGATGAAGACGTATCCGCCAGGCAGCGCGAAGGCGTTGATCGAGCGGTCGTTTACACAATGAAATTCCCAGGGATATTGCACGCCGCCGGTATTCAGGTGCGCCACCAAGCGCATGCCGAGCTGAGTCAAGTATGCATCTACCTTCGGATCGTGGCAGAGTGGCGCTTGCTGCTCCACTTGCGTGGCAAACTTCTTCCCTTCGGTAATGTCGGTTTGCGGCGAATACAGGTTCCACGGCGCCTTGAGCTGAGATCGCTGCGCCAGTGCGACGCTGCAGCCCAGCGACACGGTCCAGAAAAAAATCAGTAAGAAACGGCGAACTGCGGCGGGCATCTCTTCCTCCCGTAATGCGGTTGCGGACTCTCGATGGCGCGAAGTTCGTCTTGCCGTCATTTCGGCAAGATCCGGTGCCGAATGGATTTCCGCGCCTGGCAGCGCCGCGAGAGAATTTCCTTATCCTCTCTCACTTTAGCGCGCTGGTGTGAAAATGAAAAATCCAAAAGGAAAAGGCCCGGGCGGGTGAGCGCCCAGGCCTCTTCAGGGGTGGTTGGGGGAATTTCTAACGAGCCATGCGCGGGGTGGGCTCGGGCACTAGGCCGCCGGCGGGCGTTTCCACCGTTTTGCCACTCTTGGCTTGCGCAGCCTTGAGCAAGGTCACTGGCTCCTGGCGACGGACCGGCATGGACAGGTTTTCGCCTTCGCGGGTGAACGTGAGGCATATTTCCTGCTTGTCAAAATCGATGCAGATGAGGTCGCCGACGTGAATCTGTTCGGTAGCCAGCAGGTTCGCCAGGGGATACACGATGTGGCGTTCGATGGCGCGCTTCAGGTGGCGGGCGCCGTAGCGCTGGTCGGTTCCCTCCTGCAGCAGGAATTCGCGTGCAGCGCTGGTGACGCGGAACAGAAATTGCCCGCGCGCCGTCTCTAACACCCGCTGCTGCACCTGGCCCAGCTCGATTTCCAGAACTTCTTCCAGTTGTTCCCGCTTCAGCGGATGGAATACCACCACTTTGTCCAGACGGTTCATGAATTCCGGCGAAAACTTGCGCCGCGCCGCTTCCACCGCAGTTCTCTCGACCTTTTCGTCCAATCCCGTGACCGGCTTGTCCTTGGGCTGGATGAAACCCATTCCGCCCTGCATCAGCTCGGTGATTTCTCCGCCGCCCAGGTTCGACGTCATGAAAATGACCGTCTGCGACAAATCCACCCGCCGGTTATCTCCCAGCGTGAGCGTCGCTTTGTCCAACATGCCCAACAGCAACTGCCACAGGGCATCCGACGCCTTCTCAATTTCGTCAAACAGCAGGAAGCTGAGCTTCAGCTTGTCGGTGTGATTCGCCGCCAGCGCTTCCTGGGTAATCAATGGATGGGTTTCGCGGTGGCCCAGGTACCCTGGGGGCGAGCCAATCAGTTTGGCGATTTCGTGGGAGTGCTGGAACTCCGCGCAGTCCACTTTGATTACCGCGCGCGGGTCATTGAAGAGGATCTCCGCCGCGGCTTCCACAATGCGCGTCTTGCCGGAACCAGTCGGCCCCAAAAACAGGAGGTTGCCCACCGGACGCCCTGGCGAGTTCAGCCCAGCGCAAAACACCTGGTACAGATCCACCAGCGCCTGCACGCCCTCTTCCTGCCCTACGATCTTCGACCGCAATGCGCCTTCAAAGTCACGGGTGTCGTTGCTGCGGATGCTCGGATTTAGTTGCTGCCGCACAGCTGGTCTCATAGTGCTTGCTCCCGTGCCTGTGAGTCGTGCCATAGCAATGCTCGTGTCTCAACACTACGCTGCGGGGTTCACTGTGCAGGAGTGAGACCATTCCAGACTTTTCCACACCGTTCTGGAACTAGATGAATTCTCAATGACATAGCGCCATTGCAATTCTGGAAACCGTCTCACGCGGTGAGACTGTGTTTCATCGAGACGCAAAGTGAGAGCGGTGAAACAGATTGTGTCCGCGCGCGAACGACAAAAACGGGCGCCCGATGGTAGGGACGCCCGTTAGAATTGGCACACATTCAAGAACTACTTGAAGTCGCCTTGCGACAATCCGAAGTCAGTTGCGCTCGGGCTTCTTGCGTCCCTGTGGCGCAGCTGCCGGTGCCGCTGCGGGCTGTGTGCTGCGTCCCGCCGCCGACTCTGCCGCGGCAGCAGCCGGCGTTTCCACGGCTTTGCCGTCGCGAGCTTCGGCCATGGCGGCCGCCCGACTGGCCATCGGCTCGGGAGTCTCCACCAGAGCCCCTTCGCTTTCCCGGTCAAAAGACAAGTTCTTGGCAGCGCCGTCCCAGTCAATGCGGACCAGGTCGCCGACTTTAACCTGCTCGGTGGCCAGCAGGTTGGCCAGGGGATAGACGATGTGGCGTTCGATGGCGCGCTTCAGGTGCCGTGCGCCATAGCGCTGGTCGGTCCCTTCGAGCAATAGGAAGTCCCGCGCTGCCGGCGTCACCCGGAACAGGAATTGCCCGCGCGCCGTCTCCAACACCCGCTGCTGCACCTGGCCCAGCTCGATTTCCAGGACTTCTTCCAGTTGTTCCCGCTTCAGCGGATGGAATACCACCACTTTGTCCAGACGGTTCATGAATTCCGGCGAAAACTTCCGCCGCGCCGCCTCCACCGCGGTTCTCTCGACCTTCTCGTCAAGGCCGGTGACCGGCTTGTCCTTAGGCTGGATGAAACCCATCCCGCCTTCCATCAGCTCGGTGATTTCTCCGCCGCCCAGGTTCGACGTCATGAAAATGACCGTCTGCGACAAATCCACGCGGCGGTTATCGCCCAAAGTCAGCGTAGCCTTGTCCAACATGCCCAACAGCAACTGCCACAGGGCATCTGACGCTTTCTCAATTTCGTCAAACAGCAGGAAGCTGAGCTTCAGCCTGTCGGTATGGTTTTTGGCGAGTTCTTCCTGGGTGATCAGCGGGTGCGTCTCGCGGTGTCCCAAATACCCTGGGGGCGAGCCAATCAGTTTGGCAATCTCGTGCGAGTGCTGGAACTCCGCGCAGTCGATTTTGATGACCGCCCGCGGATCGCCGAACAGGATTTCGGCCCCCGCCTCCACGATGCGCGTCTTGCCGGAGCCAGTCGGCCCCAAAAACAGGAGGTTGCCCACCGGACGCCCCGGCGAGTTCAGCCCGGCGCAAAACACCTGGTACAGATCCACCAGCGCCTGCACACCCTCTTCCTGCCCTACGATCTTCGACCGCAGCGCCGTCTGGAATTCCATGGTGTCAGTACTACGTTTTTCAGGATCCAGAGGAAGAATTTGCGTGCTCATGACCGCCTCCTCGCGTCGCGCGGCTGCAACGACGCAACTCCCAAACGCCCGCGTCCCGGTCTGAATTGTTCCAATTTGACCTGGATCGTGGAGTGCAAAAGCTGCAACTGCACCAGCAGCTCTTTCGCCACAGCGGGTGATTCGGAAATTTGCAGCACCGGCGGAAAAACGTCCGCCAAATCGAGATGCAGTGCTCGAAGACTGCCAATCAGTTTTTGGACTTCCGGCGAGTTGGCATCGGCCAGATTGATGTGCTGGCTCAGCTGTTGGCGCAGCGCACGCCAGTTGAGCTCCACGAAAGGATGCTTCTTGGAAACTTCGCGAACCACGGTATCCGTGATCCTGGCCCGGTCTCCGAGGCGCGCCAGATGCAGCTGTTGCACTTTTCGGCCGCGGCGCACGTTGTGCACCAGATAGTAGGCGTTTCCTTTGCGGCGGATAAAAGCCATACATCACCTCAGAACGCGCAGCGAATATCCCCGGGGTTGCGGTGTAGTGTATTCAGCTTCCACTACGCCGTCAACTATTAGATGCCAGTATCCCGAAAAAAGTGTCGTGAAAGTGATACTCCGCAACTTAGCGTCTTTTCCCAGCCGTTCCTCATCACTTTTTCTGCTGCGTTCCATTTGTTTCCCCGATGAACTTACCGCTTTCCACTTAGCCGAATCCCTTCACTTCTGCGTTGCCGCTATTTCATTCAACACGCTCCTTCTGATTTCGATGCTTGCCGAACCGGAACGACGCTCCTAGCATGTAAATGATTGCATCCGCGACACCGCGCTGTGACAAATCCCAAGGAAGAGGGCCATCCGAATGTCCTGGGCTCCCGTTTACGATTTCGTGAAACAAATCCCCCGCGGCCGGGTTATCACCTACGGGGGGCTTGCCAAGGCGCTGCGTCTCCGCGGAGGAGCGCGTAGCGCGGGTCGCGCAATGGCCGCAAGCCCTTCAGGAAAAGGCATTCCCTGGCATCGCGTGGTCGGCTTTGGCGGAAAACTGCTGATTCGCGAGCCTTACGCCAGCCTGCAGCGCAAATTGCTGGAGAGCGAAGGCGTCCAGATGTCCGAACGCCGCGTGAACATGAACCTTCACGCCTGGGTCCCAGCAAAATCAAGAATTAAATCGTCGGCTGCGAAATCTCATCCGAAGCGCCGCGCACGCCCCCAATAATCCGGCCAGCTACGCCGCAGCCCGCGGCACACCAGAATATCGGGATGGTCGCGAGACTCTTCATTCTCCACATTCAGATCGTTGGTATTTTTTGCCGCGACCACGCAGCTATCAAACAGCTTCTGCGCTTCCTCCAGATCAAAGCCCACCAGAATCACCGTTTGCGGCAGCCGCGGATCATAGCCGCGGTACCAGAAAGAATTGGTAAGGCTCATGGCGTGCGGCAAGCCCAGTGCTGGCCCGTATAAATTCAGCGCGCCTCCTTCGCCGTAATTCCCCGTCAGGATTCCCGTCTGCTCGCGCTCGACGGCCGGCAATGAATGGAAAACTCCCGCCACGATGCGCGCCTGATCCGGCCAGCCAATCTCCTCGCGAAACTGGTCGTGTACCTTGCTGGTCACTTTCCAGATCGCGCCGCCGAGAGGAGCCACGGGAGTGACCAGCAAGGCGATCCCAACGCCGCCAACAACGAGAAACGTGGATAGCACGGAATACATGACGCGAGACCAAAATGGCTTCAGTGCATTGGCCCAACTAACAAACAAGACGCAGCCCGCGGCTACCAGCATCGGATAAAGCGGCGCGGTGTAATACGAACGTGCGCCCAACGTGGCGAAGAGCAGCAAGCTGACCACATAGACCCAGCCGAGAAAACGGTAGCGCCTAGTTTCGCGTTTGAAGAAAAAGAACCACAGGCCGCGAACGGCGAGCGGCACGGTGACGGGATTGAGGTCCACCAGCAACTGGCCGAGAAAGAAATCTTTGTGGCGGCCCTGGCGCGAGTCGCGGTTGTGCAGATAGGAGAGAAAATCCCGCGCAATCCACTGGTGGTTCGCTTGCCAGATCACGTTCGGCAGGAACAGCAGAACGGACGCGGCCACACCAAACCAAAGCCACTTGCTGGCAAGGTGGCGGCGCAAGGGAGTGAGAACCACTGCGCCAACGATGCCGAGGGCCAGAAAGCCGATCGTGAAGCGCGTTTCCATTCCGACGCCGAGCACCACACCGATCGGCACCCACCAGCGCGGGTCGTCCGAATTGAGCAACCGCACCAGCAGATAGGTGACCAGCACGCCCCAAAGGTAGTCGAAGGAAACGTACTGCATCACCGCACCCTGAATGAGCGACACCGGAGAGATTCCCGACGCGATCGCGGCGAGCACCTGCACGCGGCGGCCGCCGCCCAGTTCTTTGGCGATCAATCCGGCGAATACCATTGAGATGCTGACCGCTAGCGCGGCGAACACCCGGAAGCCGACCAGCGAAGTACCGAACAGCGCAAGTTCGATGCGGCCCAACAGTGGCGTGAGAAGCGGATAGGCGACGAATCCCCAGTCCAGGTGCCGGGCATCGTCCAGGGTTTGTAGTTCGTCGCGGTGAAAGCCGTACTGGCCGTTCGTCAGCAAATGAAATGTCAGCCGTACAAGAGCAATGAGAGCCAGAACGCCGAAATCCGACCTGATAAATTCCCCGAAACGTTTCACCACTCCGCCTCCAAATCGTTTTTGCCGCGCGCCGGACTCCATCGGCGCTAGAGTCTACCGAAATCTACGCCCGGCAATCCTTGAAATTTCCTTTTTGGGCCATCCGTATTTTCAAAGAATGAAGCCCAAGCCTATTAGGCTCTAACGGCCGGCTCTAGATCGCTGGTTTCTGGCCCGGGCGGCACAACGGCTGGGTTTCCTGTAAACTTTCTCTTCCCTCTTATGCCCAATCCTGTGCTGCAAGTGGAGAACCTGACCAAGCGCTACGGCGATGTGGAGGCCGTTCGCGGAATCAGCTTTCAGGTCAACGAAGGCGAAGTGTTCGGCCTGCTGGGCCCCAACGGCGCCGGCAAAACCAGCACCGTGGAAATTCTAGAGGGGCTGCGCGATGCCGATGGAGGCACCGTCTCGGTCTGCGGCTACGATCCCCGGACGCAAGCCGGCGAACTGAAGCACGAAATCGGCGCGGCGCTGCAATCTACCGCCCTGCCCGAGAAACTGCGCGTCATGGAAGCATTGCGGCTCTTCGCAGGCTTTTACAAGCGCCGCCGCAATCCCGAAGACTTGCTCAAGCGCTTTGGCCTGGAAGAAAAGCGCAACGCCTTTTACTCCCAGCTTTCCGGCGGCCAAAAGCAGCGCCTCGCCCTGGCCATCGCGCTCATCAACGATCCCAAGGTCGTTTTCCTCGACGAACCCACCGCCGGGCTCGACCCGCAGGTGCGCCGCGAAATCTATGACGTCATCACGGAACTGCGCCGCGACAACAAGACCATCGTTCTCACCACCCACTACATCGAAGAAGCCGAGCGCCTGTGCGACCGCGTGGCCATCGTGGACCACGGCAAAGTCATCGTTCAAGGCACGCCGCGCGAACTGAAACAAGCTTCCGCCGGAAAAACGCGCATCGAAGTGCGCCTGGCCCGCGAAGATTCCCGAGAAACGCTCAGCAAGCTCGAAGGCGTCACCGACTGTCTGGCTCTGAACGGTGGCTACGCCCTCCATTGCCAGCGCCCGCCGCAAGCCATCGTTTCCCTGGTCAAGCACCTGGAGGCGCAGGGTAATGAACTGGTCAGCTTGGAAATTGCTACGCCCTCGCTCGAAGACGTGTTCATCGAACTCACCGGAAGGAGGCTGCGCGATTGACTAACCTTCTTTCACTAACCCGCATGCGGGTGCGCCTGGCGCTGCGCAACAAAATGTTTTTCTTCTTCAGCATCGTCATGCCGCTGGGCTTTTTCTTTCTCTATTCCGCCATCTTCGCTAAGGGCATTCCGACCGAGGTGCAATTTCTACTCGGACCGGTTCTGGCCTTAAACGTCATGGGCAGCTTTTGGGGCCTCAGCGCGACGCTGGTCACCTTCCGCGAACAGGGCATCCTCCGCCGCTTTCACGTCACCCCCGCGACCGCCACCGACATGCTTGTTTCCAGCATTCTGGCCAATTACGCGCTGACCCTGCCGACTGTTTTTGTCGAAGTCCTACTGGCCAAATTCCTGTTCCACGTGCCGAGCCTTGGCAACCTCGCCTCGCTGATCCTTCTGGTTTCCATCGGCACCATTTCTTTCGGCTCGCTCGGCCTGGTCATCGCCAGCGTCACCAACACCATGCAGGAAACCCAGGTCCTCAACCAACTGCTCTGGCTTCCGTTGATTTTCCTTTCCGGCGCGACCATTCCTTTCACCTACCTGTCCAAAACCGTCCAGCACATTGCCCTGTTCCTCCCGGCCACCTACCTGGTGCACGGCCTGAAGCTGGCGATTTTCAACAACCAGGGCCCGAATCAACTCTTGCTCTCTCTCGGCTCGCTGACCACCTGGTTCCTGCTCACACTGTTCCTCTCTTCGCAACTTTTTCGCTGGGAGCCTGAAGCCAAAATCCCCCGCAAGGCCAAACTCTACGTAGCCGCCACCGCCATTCCCTTTTTGCTGCTTGGCGTCTGGGAAATCCGCTACGGCCGGGTCATTGCCGAAGAAAAGGTCGCTGTGCAGCGCCTCGACAACGCCGAAAAATCCGAGCGTCGCCAAAAGCAAAAAGAGAAGCAAGACAATACCGATTCGGACCAACCGGACGACTCAAAAGACCCGTAGCAAACCCGCGCCCGGTGCACTGCCCAGCCGTTCCAAATTGGTTTCTGCCAATTTGGTTCTGTCCTTCCACACCCTTCCCGCCACAATCAGTTGACCGCCCCGCCTTCGCGCGGGAAAATTGAATTGCAGCCATCGCGCGCTTCGCGTTTCACAGCGGGCTTCATTGCACAGGAGCTTTTATGCCGGTTCAGAAAACAGAAAAAATCTGGCACAACGGAAAATGGATCAACTGGGACGATGCGCGCCTGCATGTGCTCTCCCATGTGGTCAGCTACGGCTCCGCGGTCTTTGAAGGCATCCGCTGCTACGACACCAAGCAGGGCCCGGCCATTTTCCGCCTGCGCGAACACATGCAGCGCCTCATCAACTCCGCCAAGATCTACCGGATGGAGCTGCCTTTCTCGGTGGACGAATTCGGCAGCGTGGCCTGCGAACTGGTGCGCCACAACAAATTGAACGCCTGCTACGTCAAGCCCATCGTGCTGCGCGGCTATGGCGAAGTCGGCGTCAATCCGCTCAACTC
>Ga0209579_10002186_pt1 | contig 15292 bp, 12 predicted proteins | sample Coa_R1_2_FD_187152 | JGI IMG/M metagenome (GOLD analysis project Ga0209579, IMG submission 187152) | Surface soil microbial communities from Centralia Pennsylvania, which are recovering from an underground coalmine fire - Coalmine... | ecosystem: Environmental > Terrestrial > Soil >... | reverse complement strand
CCGCTCGGCGCTTGGGTTTGCCGTCAAACCGCTTCTCGGGAGAAAGAAATGATGCCTCGAATGCCCTGGATTATAGCTCTGCTCGCAGCCGCAATCTTTTTGCTCGCGCCCGGAAAGGCGCACGCCCAACAGTACAGTGGCGCCTCAACTTCCATACGATGCCGATCGACGGACGGCCGCTTTCGTCACTGCCCAGTGAATGGCTGGGTGCGCGGCGCACAGCTCACGCGGCAAATCAGCGGAGCCAACTGCGCTCAAGGGCGTTCGTGGGGCTACGATAACATGGGCGTCTGGGTTGATCGCGGCTGCCAGGGCGAATTCCAAGTTTGGACTGGCGGGCGGCCCAGCGGGAGATCGACGGTGGTGCGCTGCTCGTCGCAGGATGGAGGCAGAAAGACGTGTCCGGCTGGTGGGCGCATAGGAAACGCGCTAGTTGATCAGCAGTTCAGCGGATCGCCCTGCATACAGGGCACCACATGGGGATTCGATTCGAGAAATATATGGGTCACTCGCGGCTGCCGCGCAGATTTTCGCGTCTGGCTCTCGCATTAATATTACAACGCTCAGTACGCAGCCAGCTTCTCGATACCGGCGACGATTTTTTCCGTGTTCACTTGCCAGGCCTTATCGAGATTGGGGCTGAAGGGAATGGCCGGCACATCGGGACCCGTCACACGCATAATCGGCCCATCGAGATCATCGAAGGCTTCCTCGCTCAGAATCGCGGCCAATTCCGCGCCGTAGCCCATCGTCTTCTTGTCTTCATGAACGATGAGCGCCTTGTTCGTCTTCCGCACGGAATCGAGAATCGTGGTCTTGTCGATCGGCGCGAGCGTGCGAATCTCCACCACTTCTGCTTCGATGCCCTTCTGCGCCATCTGCTCCGCCGCATCGAGCGATTTCTGCGTCATGAATCCATAGGTCAAGATGGTCAGGTCGCGCCCCTCGCGACGCACCGCCGCCGGCCCGATCGGCACGGTGTAGTCGCCTTCGGGCACTTCGGACTTCGCTTGCCTGTACAAGGATTTGTGTTCGAAGAAAATCACCGGGTCTGGGTCGCGAATCGCCGCGAGAAGCATGCCCTTCGCGTCGTAGGCGGTTGACGGCATCACGACTTTCAGCCCCGGCTCGTGCACGAACCACGTCGCGTTCTCCTGCGAGTGGTACAAACCGCTGCCGCCACCTGCGCCGCAGCAAACGCGAATCGTTACCGGACACGAATAACCGCCAGCGCTGCGATAACGCAATTTCGAGGCCTGCTGTACGATCTGTTCCACCGCCGGCGTGATGAAATCGGCAAACTGAATCTCCGGCACCGGTCGCAGCCCCATCATCGACGAGCCAATCGCCGCCGCAATGATGATGCCTTCAGCCAATGGCGTATCGAGCACGCGCTCTTCGCCGAATTTATCGAGCAAGCCGTCGGTTACTTTGAAAACGCCCCCAGAAAGGCCGATATCCTCGCCGAGGATAAACACGCGCTCGTCGCGGTCCATCTCCTGGGAGAGAGCTTCGTTAATCGCTTCCAACATGTTGATCGTTCTGGCCATTTTTATTTCGATTCCTTTTAGTCGCGTCTATTGCGCCCAGATGTGGTCCGCAAGTTCGGACGCATCGGGATAGGGGCTTTGCTCGGCGAACTCCACCGCTTCATTGATTTGCTGCGTGATTTCGTCGGCAATCTGCTTCTTCTTCGCGTCGTTCAAAAGTTTCTTTTCCATCAGCTGCTTCTCAAATGTGGCGACGGGATCCTTTTTCTTCCACGCTTCCACTTCTTCCTTCACGCGGTATTTCGCCGGATCGATTTCCGAATGCCCGTACCAACGATAGGTCTTGCACTCGAGCATCGTAGGACCCTGTCCGCCCCGTGCGCGCCCGATCGCCTTCTGCGCCGCGTCGTACACTTCGAGAACGTTGTTGCCATCGAGCGAAACGCCCGGAAAGCCATAAGCCTTCGCGCGGTCGGAAAGATTCGTAAGCGCCGTTTGCAACCGCAGCGGCACCGACTCCGCCCACAGATTGTTCTGGCAAACGTAAATGATCGGCAGCTTATGCACGCCAGCAAAATTCAGCGCCTCGTGAAATCCGCCGAAGCTCGTAGCGCCGTCGCCGAAATAAGAAACAACCACGTCGTTGCGGCGCAGCTTTTTGATTCCCAGCGCCACACCGGTGCCAACATTCAATTGCCCGGCGATGCTGCTGGCGGGAGTGATTACGTGCAGCTCGGGATAACCCATGTGCGCCGGTGATGACCGGCCACGGTCCGGGCTAGTGGTTTTCGCGAAAAGTTGCGCGAAGCAGAATTTAAGCGGCACGCCTTTGATCACATTCGACGTCCAATCGCGATGCGATGGCGCGATCCAATCATCTTTCTTCAGGCTGAACGCCGTCCCGACGCTCGTGGCCTCCTGGCCGACGCCGGAATAAAAATTTCCCTTGTATTTGCCCTGGCGGAAGAGAATGCGCGCCTTTTCATCGCACATCCTGCATTTCACCAGCATTTTGTAGAGATTCAGGTGAAGTTCATTCGACGGGGTGCCATTTTTCTCAACCTCGGGCTCCATCACCGCCCGATTGGTTTTCGACGCCATGCGAACTCCTGTGAGCTGGTGCTCTTTATCTTTTCACAAAAACTATAGCACGAAATTCAGGCGAGGGAGCACGCAGTACGCGATCGTTCCGCGCCGCATTGAGGATCATTCACAATATGAGCGCTCCAGAAGCCAACTTTTCGATCAACTCCTTGTCCGCAGGCAAGAAGTTCAGCTCCGGAAGCGATGACGGCGCGCACCACAAAATCTGTTCGAAAACCATGTTCTGCACATTCCTGGGATTAAGATCCGCCCGAAAAAACACCAGCTCGATCGGTTCACCGAATTCCGCGTAACGATGCTGCGTGCGATACGCCTCTGGCCCAATCGTAGCTCTGGCACCAAGCTCCTCTTCGAGCTCGCGCACTAGGGCTTGCTCAAGAGTCTCACCGGGTTTAACTTTCCCTCCCGGAAACTCCCACATCATCGCAAACGAAGTTCTGCGCTTCCGTTGGCAGACGAGCAGTTTTCCGCCATCGCGAATTAAGGCGGCGACAACAGTAATCACGGCCACCTCCGGCGCGCCGCAGCGATCCCTCTACGCGAACCGGCTTCTGGATGTATCGCGCGCAAAAGCTGTCGCGCACCCTCGACAAGCGGAGGCCCAGGCGTGTTAAGAAGCTCATCGCGGATCACCAGCACTCGCTCCGTCCTCACAGCCGGCACGTCGCGCCACGCGGCATTGCGAAGTGCGCTCGACGGCTTCGACCGGTCACCAGCCGCCGTCCACGCCAGAACGATCACATCAGGACTAGCCCGCGCAACATCCGCATCCATAACGCGCGTACCAGCCGGCACCACCGGCTTTCCACCGGCCATCTCGACCAATTCGGAAACCCACGGAGGCGAACTGATGCGAGGATGCGGCCAAGCTTCGCAATAGACGCGCGGACCCGGACGGTTACGAAATTGTTTTGCCTGTCGCGCGATCGAGTCAAAATCCGAGCGCATCGCGCGAATCAGTTTTTCTCCGGCAGTTGCGCGACCCACTAAACGCGCCAGCGTGCGAATGTCCATCTCGATATCAGCCAGCGAGCGCGGATTGATGGCAAGAAAAGCTACCGGCGCTTTCAGAATGCTCGCCACTGTTTCCGGCGCGAACGGCACCGAGCCAATCAGAAGAGTCGGCTTGAGCCGCATCACTTCGCGCACATCCATCTTCCAGCAGTCGCCTACCTGCGGCCGCCGCCCCACCGGCGCCACTTCCTTGCACCATTTGCTCACGCCAACCACGTCTTGGCTCGCTCCAAGCGCGAATAGGATCGAAGTCACATTCGGCGCCAGCGAAACAATGCGCAACATCGCGCGGGATTTTTTCCCTGCCATGCGCTTCGATGTCACTTTGGCTGAAGTTTCAATGGAAGAGATTCACCTAACGGCTCGGCCAGCTTGGCTCGAGGATCTTGGTTTGCGTACATAAGGGACGTACACCGGATTCCAAATATTCGCTTCCAGCTCGCGGCTCAAATCCGCTTCGCCGATCTGTGCCTGTCCTTCCTTGATAGCCTGCCTTCCAACGGCCTGTCCAATCTCCCGCGCCAATTCGCGCGTCTTGGAAATCGGCGGCAGGAGGCTCGCATTCTTGTCGGTTCGCGTGGGCAGAAGGCGCACCAGTTCTTCGGCCGCAGCCTTCACCATCGCATCGGTCACCCTTCTCGCTTTCGACGCCACGATTCCCAGCGCCAGCCCCGGGAATATGTAGGAGTTATTAGTCTGCGCGATGTGCACTTCCTTCCCTCCCACGCGCACCGGTTCAAACGGGCTTCCAGTTCCGATCAGCGCGCGCCCTTCCGTCCAATTCATCAAATCCTGTGGCGTTGCCTCGCTGCGCGAGGTCGGGTTAGAGAGTGGAAAGATGATTGGCCGATCCGCATATTTGGCCATTTCGCGCACGGCCTGCTCGGTGAACGCGCCGCCCTGTCCGGAAACACCGATCAACACCGAAGGCTTCGCGTTGCGCACCACGTCCAACAGCGTGATCGCGGCGTTCGGCTGCTGCCTCCAGCCCTTTACTTCTTCCTCGCTGCGAGCATAGAGCATCTGCTCCGGCCGCATTCCTTGAGTTTTATTCGTAATCAGGCCGTCGCGATCGATGGCGTAGAACCGTTTGCGGGCTTCGTCTGCCGGCAGACCTTCATCCTGAATGAACTGCGCCAGTAAATTCGTGATGCCCAGTCCCGCGCTTCCGAAGCCGAGCACCGCGAATTTTTGCTGCTCGAGCGGCACGCCAGTCACATTGATCGCAGAAATCACAGTCGACGTCGCCACCGCCGCAGTGCCTTGAATGTCGTCGTTGAATGTGCACAGTTCGTTCCGGTATCGCGCTAGCAGCCGCGCCGCGTTGGAACCGGCAAAATCCTCCCACTGCAAAAGAACGTGCGGCCAGCGCCTTTTCACGTGCTGAACGAAAATGTCCACGAACTCGTCGTACTCCGCGCCGCATACTCGCTGATGCGCCCATCCCACATAAATCGGACTCTTCAGCCGCTCCTCGTTGTTCGTGCCCACGTCCAGTAAAATCGGAAGGCAATTCTCCGGATGAATCCCACCCAGCGCGGTGTACAGCGCCATCTTTCCGATGGGAATCCCCATTCCGCCCGCGCCCTGGTCGCCGAGCCCTAGAATTCGCTCGCCATCGCTCACCACGATGCATTTCACGCTGTCATAACGGCGGTGGCTCAAGATTTGCTGGATGCGGTCCTTGTTTGGATAACTCAGAAACAGGCCGCGCGGCTTTCGCCAGATTTCGCTGAACCGCTGGCAGCCCTCTCCCACCGTGGGCGTGTAGACCAGCGGCAACATCTGCTCGATGTTGCGAACCAGCAGCGCGTAGAAAAGTGTCTCGTTGATGTCCTGAAGGTCGCGAAGGAAGCTGTATTTGGTGAACGGAGTGGGTTCATCGTTGAGCGCGCGCATTCGGCGTTCCACTTGTTCATCAAGGGTGCCGACGTGCGGCGGCAACAAGCCGTGCAGGCCAAAAAGGTCGCGCTCGTGGTCGGGGAAAGCCGTCCCTTTGTTTAGGCGCGGAGAATTAATCAGGCCAATGCCAGCCAGCGAAACCTCCATCGCGTCGTGGCTCTCTGCGGTTTGCGATTGGTCTTTCATTGTGTGTCCCCACTAGACTCTACTGTGGATTGGACGGACCGAAAGGACTTGGCACTGCTGTCGTGTCGCTCGCAACGTTTCGTAAGGAGATCTCAGCGCCCCAGAACTTGACGGCTTGAAAGTTGAGCTCCGGATGCCCGCTATATGTCACGTCGAGATGCGACGGAGTTAGCCACTTCATCTGAAGGTTTATAGTGCCCCCGGCATTCGCGACGTTGTCTAAGGTATAGGGCCGAGGAACTGGCCCCATGCAGTCAAACGCCAACACCATCACTGGAGCGTTCGATGAGCGGGTCAACTTAAGAGATACAGTTGTAGCAATGGATGCCGTGCCGAACCCGCCGTTCTGCACGCTCTCAGCAATGGCAATCCACGACCCGTCCGGAGACGGGACCTCTGCATGCCAAACGGCCGGGGCCGCACACCCATTTGCGAACAGGCCGATCCAAGTAAGAATAACCAATGGGAACGCATAGCGGATGCTAGAGCCGCGCCTTCTGCGTTCGGTTGCCGATGTGCGGTTCGCGCTCGGCGAGTTCAACACTTTGGGTCGCCTGCGCTTTTCTCTGTCATACCGATAGCTTCCTAAATTGGCGGCTCTCGCGCGCAAATCATACCACTCGACTAATTTACCGCGAAGTAGGGCCGCAGCTCTTGCTGATGCATGCTCTCTCTGCTTTCGCGAAGCGCCCCGCGCAGCCGGAACAAAATGTTATAGGATGCGCGCGGAGGATTTGGAATGAATCCACGAAAATGGGTTTTAGTCCTGGCGGCATGCGGCGTGCTGATCGGCGCAACAGCAGCTCAGAAGTCGAAGCAGAAAAATCTCCCGAAAGCGCCGGAGCTTTTGCCGTGGTCGCAGCAAATCGCTGTGCGCGAGCAATGGCTCGTCAAGCGCCACGCCATGCTGCTCGACATGATGCGCCGCAACCACGTGGATATGTGGATCGTGGTCAACGAAGAATTTCACAACGACCCGCTCACGGAATACATCGCTCCACCGCGCGTCTACACCGGCGGCCGCGATATTTTCGTGTTCGTCGATGCCGGTGGCGCGGGCCTCAAAAAAATCGCCGTCACCGGATACTCAGAAGAGAACGTCCAGCGATTCTTCGAGAGCACCGACGATCCTTCGCAGCATCCAGTCGACAAGCAACTCAAGGCCCTGTGGGACACATACCACCCCGCGCACATCGGTCTCGGTATTGACGGCCGCCGCGGCGTCACGCGCAGCCTCACAAAATCCACTTATGATTATCTCGCCGAGAAAATGGGTCCAGATGCAGCGAAGAATTTCGTCCCCGCGCAAGAATTGATTGGCGAATACCTCGCCACGCGCATCCCCGAAGAATTCGACACCTACAACCAGGAAGTGATCCTAACCGACCTCATCACCAAGCGCGCTCTCTCCAATGAAATAATCACGCCGGGGAAGACCACCGTTGGCGACGTGCGCCGCTGGCTCTATGACGAGATGTGGCGCAATCGCGTAGGCACCTGGTTCCAACCCGATCTGCGCGTGCAACGCAAGGGCATGCCGTCCGAAACGTCGCGCGGCTTCCTGGCCGTCGCGAAAGAAGAAACCGTAATCGAGCCCGGAGATCTGGTCCACCTGGATTTCGGAATCTCCTACATGGGCATGAGCACCGACTGGCAAAAGATGGCCTACGTGCTGCTGCCCGGCGAGAAAACCGTTCCAGCCGGCCTGCAGAAAGCGATGGACAACACCAACGCGCTGCAGGATGCGCTAATGCTGCGCGCCGCTCGCCCTGGCCGCACCGGAGGCGAAGTGTACGACCTCACCATGGAAGAGATGAAGCAGAAGGGAATCGAAGCCATGATTTACAGCCACCCCATCGGCAATCAAGGGCACGGCCTCGGCGCAAGCATCGATTTTCGCGCGTCGCAGGCGGTGAACCCCACGCACGAAGCCGTAGGCCCCTCGTCACTTGAACGCCTGCGCGATGGCTCGTACCAATCCATCGAGCTCAATACAAAGACAGCCATTCCCGAATGGGGCGGCCAGCAAATCTACGTCATGGCGGAAGACGACGCATACCTAACGCCTGACGGCTACAAATTCTTCCAGCCCCGCCAAACGGAGTTCTACCTGATCAACTCAAAATAACAGACCCGCGCTTCGCCGACACCACGAAGAATGGTGAACCCGTAAGAGCCAAGCCGTATCTTCGAAGTGACCTACGGGAGTGGTGTCAAGAATCTTCATCTTTCTCTCCTCAGGATGCTTTCGGCCGGAGCAGATCTCTCTACAACGTATCCCGCGGCGTGTTTTTCTTTCTGGCGTGCTCCGTTGGACTCCCAATTACGGGAAGAGGCTATAATTTTACGGAGATCAGTCGGGCCAAATATGGACTTTCGTTATTCTCGATCTCGGTAACTATATTTTTAATTATCCGAAGATAAATTTGTAGCTCTTTGATTGTTTTTCGGCAACGGTGAACCCTCCCTTCGCATCGAATCGCCCAGTGTTGCAAAAACTACGGACGCCGGCGGCTCCTTCGTCAGGAGCAGCCTAGCTCTATATTTATTTCGGGCCGCCGAGCCTCCACCAACTATATTCGGGGCGATAACAAAAACCTATAACGGACGTGTGTGCTTCGAACAAATTTTGTTCGAGCGCGCGCCGTAGAAGTTTGCCTAAAAAGGAGACGACAAATGAATGACGCTACAAGTGTGTTCAATCGCAAGTCGAATCGCAGGAAGTTTATGAAGAACGGAATGCTCGCTGCCGGAGCGGCCACAGTTGGCGCAGGTTTGCTGCCGGGCAGGTTGTCAGCCTTCGGCCGCGACAATGGCGAAGACGACGATCGTGCACCAATCACCAAAGGCGACATCGCAATTCTTACCTTCCTAAGCGCCCTCGAGCAAGTCGAAGAAGATCTCTGGCTTCAGTATTCCGAGCTTGGCGGTACGCAGGACAACGAAGTCTCAGGACTCAACGGCGGAAATTCGCTTTATACCGCCGCTCTAACGATCCTCGACGGCGACATGGCGCAATACATCCACGACAACACCGATGATGAAATCAGCCACCATCGCTTTCTGAACAACTACTTGGCCTCAAAAGGTGCCAAGCAAATCGACTTGAGCAAATTTGCCACTCTCCCCAGCAGCAAAGCAGACGGCGCAAGGCAAATCGGCCGCCTCACAAATCTCACGCAGCTCACAATCGACACCAGCTTCTGGTCACGCTACCGCAGCATCACGAATCCCGACTTCGACCCGAATGCTCCATTCGCGCAAGCGGTCCCCAGCTTGAACGTCAAGCAGCACACCGCGATTCCCCGCTCCAACGCCGACACTAAGGGCAGCTCGATCAGCTCCGACAACACTCAAAGCATCACCGCTCATCTCCAAGCCATCGCCTTCACCGCCGGATTCCATTTTGCATTTATTGAACAAGGTGGCAGCAGCCTGTATCCCACGCTCGCGCAAAAAGTGTCGAACCTCGAGGTTTTGCGAATCCTGCTCAGCATCGGCCCTAGCGAGACCATGCACTTCCAAACCTGGCAGGACAAAGCCGGCAACGCGCTTCCGGTTTCCGATACGGACAACGGTCCCGGCGGCACGGGCGCAACCGTAACGTTCTCAACTTTGTCTCAAGCTCAAGGCGAGACAAATCCCGAATCCCTAAACGGCGATACGCTCCAGGCCAATCTCATCATGCCCGAGCCGACGCACTTCCTCGACCCGAGCCTGGGTCCAGTCGCCATCATTCGCCCCACATCCACAAAACTCGGCGGCGCCGTCGCTTCTGTTCAAAGTTTCGTGGATGACGGCCTCTTCATCGGCCAGCCGAAGCAATTCACAGATCTTCTCTTCGAGCTGGCCAACGACGCCGACCAGGCAACTCGTCAGTTCTAGTCACACGAGTTGCTAACCACAATCCTGCCGCGAAGGGCGTCCCAAAATATCGGGACGCCTTTTTCTTGAATCCGCTTCGCGGCTGGCCCACCCTTCTCGCCTTAATATCCTTGATTTTCCACAATCGATAGCGCTCCGCATCCACAGTCTGTTGTGTCTTCTGATCTCGCGCTGAAGTTAGATGTCGTCCAGCTTGCCCTTTATCTCCGAGAGGTTAACTTGCCCCGATATCGAGGAATGTCGCGCCCCTGCTCCAGGCCCCAGGCCTCCCCTCGCCTGTCGGTCCAATTTCTAGGTCGAGCTGACGAAAAACACGGATCCGTAGGCGTGAAACTGCTTTTTGCGGCAACACGTTGGCAGCAGTTGCGACATATTTTATTCGCTTGTTCTTCGCTGTGGGCCAATTCGTTTGGACGGGAGACCGCGCAAAAACAAAAACGCGCCGGAGATAAAATCTCCGGCGCGTTTCCTGTTTTTTCTTGAGTTCTTAGTTTACCGCTTCCACCTTCTTCAACGCCGGCTTCGGGATCTGCCACATGATTCCGGAGTCGTCGGCATTGTGTGGGTAGAACTGCGCCGACTTCTTGCCGGAAGGCAGAAGCACGATGTCCGCGCGGCGGTTGTAGGCATACCAGTCGCCCGTCACGTTCCGCAGCCGAGCCTTGGGCGGCTGGTTCGGGTTCGTCGATTCGAGGTTCTTCACGTCCGCCTTCGGCATCGGTCGCTCTTTGCCGTAAGCAGCGGTCTGAACCTTGTCCGCCGAAATGCCCTGGTCGACTAGATATTGCTTGATGCGCTCGACGCGGCGTTCGCTCAAGTCCTGATTGTGGTTTTTCGATCCCCGAATATCCGCGAATGCCTCAATCGAAAGCTTCGCGTCCGGATCATATTCTAGATACTTCTTGAATCCGCCCGCCAGGGTGGACAATTCGAGCTGTTGGCTCTTCACCAGTCCCACTTGCGGATGCTTCTGATCTGGATAATCCGTGGGATAGAAGATGCTCTGCAGAACCACGGCCGGAATCGGTTCTACTGAACCGGTCACATGCAAGTTCGCGGTTTCCGTCGCGCTGCCCCCGCAAGTATTCGTGGCGTTCAGCGTGTACGTCTTCGATTCGTCCACGGTGCGAGCCGGCTGGCCCTCTGGCACCTGCGAGGTGTCGGCCGGTTCAGCCTGAACCTGCTGGCTGCCATTGACGTCAACCTTGTTTCCGTTCAGCGTCGCGTCCTGAGCGTTTGAGGTCTTCCAGGTGATCGTCGAATTATCCTGAGTGATCACCTTCTCGCCGATCTTCCGGTAGTGAACCTCAGCGGGATTAGCACTGATACTGGCATCAACTTTGGTGTTTACGTTGACTGTGGCGGAGTTTGAGACTGTGCCGCCTGGGCCGGTGGATTTGAAGTCATAGGTGGTCGTAGCCTTCGGCGAAACGCCTTGCGTCCCGCTCGGGGCTACGGGTCCCACGTTGCTGATGTTCGTGTCGACTGTCTCTGTAGTCTGCCAAGTGAGGTTTGAAGTGTCGCCGCAATTGATCTGACCTGCGGAGGCGGAGAAGCTGCCAGTGACTGGGGCGACCGCGATCGTCGCGCTGGCCATGCCTGCCTTGAAGCGGGGTAGATCCTTTAGTTTGGTGCCTCGCGACCACTCGGTGGTCTTTTGCGTGTTCTTGGACATATCGACGGAGGTCTTCTTGTTGGCCTGTACGTCGACGTCGCCCTCCCAGACGGTCTTGCCTTCCTTGGTCACGGTGAGGTGGTGATGTCCGACCGGGAGAATCAGTTCCTGCTTCCAAATCCAGAAGTCATTGTTCATTTCGTCGACATGGCCGACGAGATATTCGGGCTTCGTCCCATTGGAGAGAACGGCGGCATGCGGCCACCCTCCGCCGAGGTAGACGCGGCCCCAGGGGCCGTTCACTGTCCCACCGTAAGCTTGGAGCACGACGTTGAGATCGGTCGTCTTGCCCGCGGTAATGTCCACATCCTGTGTGGAGATTTTGTAGCCGTAGTTCACTACGGCGACGGTGTGCTTACCGGCGGGTAGTGGAAAGGTGCGGCTCGCCCCTTCATGCATCGCCTTGCCGTCGACAAAAATGTACGCCTGCTTAGGCGTGACCTTAATCTTCAGCTTCCCGTCCTGCGCGAAGCTGGCGCCTGCACAGAGCGCGACAGCCGCCACGAGGGTGAACAGGCATCGGAATCGTCGCATCAGCTTTTCTCCTGAATGATTCAGTAGGCGAGTTGTTTGGTCACCCTTCCGCGCCCAATCGGAAAAGTGAAGGCTAGGACGGCTTTAAACTATATCGTAAACCTCTAACTGTCAATGGGATTGAAACAAAAAGCGAAACCGGCCGCAAGCCGTTTTGTGTTTCGTCCCCTAATAGTTTATCAAGAATTGAGGGGCAAAAATCGTCCAGCAGCAAATTTTGTGAAGTGAAGCCGCGCAGGTTTCTGAGCTGCATCCTGCATCCCGGGCTTATAATTTGGCGGAGCTAGTCCTGTACGTACCCAAGCTCATGCTGAACGAAAAAATCCTCGAACATTTCCGAAATCCACATAACGCGGGAAATCTTGCCGAGCCGGGGGTGGTGGTGGAAGTCGCGAACCCCGTTTGCGGCGATACTATGCGGCTGTCGGTGAGGATGCAGGACGGTCGGGTGGCGGAAGCCCGCTTCAAAACGCAGGGATGTGTGGCGTCGATTGCGGCAGGTTCCGTACTGACGGACCTGCTGGCCAATCGTACTCTGGGCGAAGTGCGCGAAATCACGGCGCTCAAGATTTCTGAGGAGCTTGGCCAATTGCCTCCCACCACGATGCACGCCGCTGAACTTGCTATGGACGCACTGACCGCAGTTCTCGAGAAAATTGCAGAAGCGGGGATTCGAACGCCAAACGAGCGAGCTAGCTCGAAGTAGGTGGCGTCGCCGCCTTCTTCAGAGTTTCCGGATCGTTGAGATTCAGGATTACGCCCTCTTCTTCGGTCGGCACTTCCTGGATTTCCCGTGGGTGAGCCCAGACCACCTGCCTTGCGCCAACCTCCGGCGACGCCGCTAGGAGTTCCTCGTAGAGAGTCGCTCGAAAAATAACGGGATGTCCGCGTTTGCCGCGGTAGAGCGGAAGGGCGATCGCTTTTCGAGTGGAATCGAATTGCGCGATGAGTTCGGAAATAAGGCGACGGGAAACGAGCGGGTGGTCAACGGGACAGAGAATAATCCCGTCCGTGGCTTCGATAGGCAAGCTGCGGATTGCCGCGTGAATGGACGACAGTTGGCCTGTGGCCCAATCGGGATTAAAGACGACCATGGCCGGGTCGAATTTCAGTTTGGGGCCGATCTCTGCCGCGTGAGCACCGAGGACGATACGGGTAAGACCAACGCGCGGCAGGCGAGTGGCTGTGAAAAGATGTTCGACAAAGGTAAGGCCCTGAACCGAGACCAAAGCTTTCGGCTCGCCCATCCGGGTTGATTCGCCGGCAGCGAGGATGGCGGCGGCGAGCATGGCGGCTTAGTCGTGCTGCAGGGAAGCGACGTCGGAAAGCCTGACGGCCTTGTGCGGAAGATTTGGCGCGTTACGGCGAACGGCAATTAATTCGGCGGCGATGCTGACAGCGATTTCTTCGGGAGCTAAGGCGCCGATATCGAGGCCGACGGGAGCGTGGACACGCTCAAATTTCTCGAGGTCGTGCCCTTCTTTCTCGAGAGCTTTGTAGACGGAGAGGACTTTGCGTTTGCTGCCGATCATGCCGATGTAGCGCGCGCTGGTGCCGACAGCCCAGGCGAGGACGCGCATATCGTCCTTGTGTCCGCGCGTGACAATCAAGAGGTAACTCGAAGCGTTCGGGCGAATTTTCGCGAACGCGTCTTCATAGGTGGAATAAATCTCGGAGGCCATCGGAAAGCGCTCGAGGTTTGCAAAAGCCTCGCGGTCGTCAACGATTCCGATGGCGAAGCCGGCTTGATGAGCGACACGAGCCACGGCGGTGGAGACGTGGCCGCCGCCGAAAAGATAGAGTATCGGTTGCGGAAGAATTGGCTCGACGAAAATTTCCAGCGTTCCTCCACAGATGAGACCGGCGTCGTACGCAGCCTCGTGATTCAGGTTGAAGGTCATTTTGCGGGGCTGCTCTTTCTGGATGACGTCCTTTGCCGCGGCCCACACTTCGGCTTCGACGCAGCCGCCGCCAACCGTACCGGCGATCGAGCCGTCGTCGCGGACGAGCATACGCGAGCTTTCGTAGCTTGGAATCGAGCCATTCGTATGAACGATTGTGGCGAGGGCGCCGCGCTGGCCGGCACGTCGCATGCGCACGATTTCTTCGAAGAGATCCATAAGCAAGGCTTCGAATCGAGGTTACGGCGCGATTGCGCCGGTGTCAATCTGGTTGCGGGCACGGCCGCATGACCGCTGGAGCATAGATACCGGGTGAAAGTCCCTGCTCGCAACACCTATCCGCAACTGGGCAAACGTTTTCTCCGCGGCAGGTTGGTTCCGGATACGTCTCAACTAATTACAAGAATAAACACCTTTCGGCCCTACGGCACATGGCTTCGAATGAGCGCCCAGCTGGGAGTTCGTCCGCGCGTGGTAGACTCCTGCCGCTTGAATGACGATAGAACGCAAGGAGAGCGAATGCGCAAATGGTTCCTAACGGTTTTCCTGCTTCTCGCCGCACCTGCTTGGGCGCAGAGCCAGAAGACACCGATTCAGATCACGGTCGATCTTTCTGACGCTCCCCGCAAGCTCTATCACGCGGAAGTCGATCTGCCGGTGACCGCTGGCCCGCTCGCCCTTACCACTCCCAAATGGATTCCCGGCACTCACCAACCTTTCGGCCCAGTCGCTAGCATCACGGGCGTGGTGTTCACCGCCAACGGCCGGCCGCTCGATTGGCGCCGCGACGATGTGGATCTCTATGAGTTTCACGTAACGATTCCCGAGGGGGTTGCGACGCTCCACGCGCATCTTGATTGCATCGTTACGACAAACGTCACGCAGAAGTTGGCGCTGTTCGATTGGGAGACGCTCATGGTCTATCCAGCGAACAGGCCGGTCCGCGATATTCCCATCCAGCCCTCGCTGATTGTTCCCGCCGGTTGGAGCGTGGGGACAGCGCTAATTCCTATCAGTGGCGGCGCGTATCCCCTTCCGGCCCCCGGCAGCACGACACACTTTGCCGTAACAAATGTTGAGCAGCTTGAGGATTCCCCGATACTTACCAGCCAATACTTCCACGAACTTCCCGTGGCTCCGGAAATTTCACCGAAGCACTATGTTGACGTCGCTTCCGACGCTCCTGAACATTCGACAACTTCGCCGGCTCTGCTGGCTGGAATTGCGAATCTGGTTCGCGAAGCAGATGCCTTATACCGGTCACACCATTACGGCGACTACCATTTTCTTGTGGCGCTATCTGATGTGATTGGCAGTGACGTGACTCTGGAGCACGGCCAATCGTCCGAATACGGAGTGCCTGAAAAATTTTTCTCAGATGAAGGCTATCTTCTGGTCGGCGCCGATTTGCTTCCACACGAGTTCAGCCATTCATGGAATGGGAAGTATCGCCGCCCGGTGGGACTGTATCAGCCTGATTTCGCGACGGCCCAGCAAGGCGCCTTGCTCTGGGTCTACGAAGGTATGACGCAATACCTCGGCAATATCCTTGCCGCACGCGCAGGATTGAAGTCGCAGTCTCAATACCGCGATATTCTTGC
>Ga0209579_10002185_pt1 | contig 15297 bp, 11 predicted proteins | sample Coa_R1_2_FD_187152 | JGI IMG/M metagenome (GOLD analysis project Ga0209579, IMG submission 187152) | Surface soil microbial communities from Centralia Pennsylvania, which are recovering from an underground coalmine fire - Coalmine... | ecosystem: Environmental > Terrestrial > Soil >... | reverse complement strand
CCCCCCGGGAGCATCAACGCTTCATGAGGGCTCGCACGCACTCGTCGACGAGCGCCGGCCCGCGATAAATCAGGCCGGTGTAGAGCTGCACGAGCGTCGCGCCCGCATCGATGCGCGCGCTCGCGTCATCGCCCGACATGATGCCGCCGGCGGCGATGATCGGCAGCGCACCGTCGAGCGCGGCCGCGAGCACGCGTAGCGTTGCCATCGCGCGATCGCGCAGGGGCGCGCCCGAGAGCCCACCGGCTTCCTCGGCGTGCGGCAACCCTTCCAAACCTTCGCGCGAAAGCGTCGTGTTCGCAGCGATCGCGCCATCGATCCCATGTCCGATCAGCAGCTTCGCGACGGCGCGCACCCCGTCGCCGGAAAGATCGGGGGCGATCTTCACAACGAGCGGCACGCGCCGGCCATGGCGTTGCGCGAGGTCGTCGCGCTCGATGCAAACGCGCGCGAGCAGCGCGTCGAGCGCGTCCTCGCCCTGCAGGTCGCGCAATCCCTTCGTATTCGGCGACGACACATTGATCGTCACGTAGCTCGCGATCGCGTGCACGGCGCGAAGGCAGGCGATGTAATCGTCGGCGGCGCGGTCGTTCGGCGTATCGAAGTTCCTGCCGATGTTGACGCCGAGAATGCCGCGATAGCCGGAGTGCCGCACGTTCGCGACGAAACGCTCGACGCCATCGTTATTGAAGCCCAGGCGATTGACGAGCGCCTGCGCCTTTGGAATGCGGAACATGCGCGGGCGCGGGCTGCCGGGCTGCGCGCGCGGCGTGACCGTTCCCGCTTCGAGAAAGCCGAAGCCGATCGTCGCAAGCCCGCGCAGGTGAGCCGCGTTCTTGTCGAGTCCCGCGGCGAGACCGACGCGATTGGGGAAGGCGATGCCCATCGCCGTCACGGGCCAAGCGCACGCATCGGAGGACGCCGGACGCGCGAGTCCGCTTCTCGCAAGCGCATCGAGCGCCTCGAGCGTGATCGCGTGCGCGCTTTCCGGATCGAGCCGGAAAAGCAGCGGTCGAAGCAACGGATAGAGCTTTTGCATCGCGAGGGCGGCCGCATGCGTCGACTTGCGGCGCGCGCGACGATACCATTGCCCGATTTCGACGCCGTCCATGACTTCGCAGCACCGACTGATTGCCGCGCTCGCCACGCTCCTGATCGTCCTCGTCGCCATTGCGCCGCAGGCACAGGCGCATCGATCGTCGACGGTTGCGGAGCAGGGATCCGGCTATGAGCGCCGCCCCGACGTGCGCGCGTTCATCGACGAGCTCGTGCACGACGAGCACATGTCGCGCAAGGCGCTGATCCGCTGGTTTCGTGACGTTCGCTATCAACCGAAAATCATCGAGGCGATGGATCGGCCGATCGTCGCGCCGCCGAAGTGGTACGAGTACGCACCGCAGTTCCTGACGTCCGAGCGGATCGACGGCGGCGTCGCGTTCTGGCAGGCGCACGGGGATGCGCTCGAACGCGCCCGGGCGCAGTTCGGCGTGCCGCCCGAAATCGTGGTCGCGATCGTCGGTGTCGAGACGTTCTACGGCCGCAACGTCGGCCGATATCGCGTCATCGACGCGCTGTCGACGCTCGCGTTCGACTATCCGCGACGCGCCGCGTTCTTCCGCAGCGAGTTGCGCCAGTTCCTGCTGCTCGCGCGCGACGAAAAGTTCTCGCCGCTCGTTCCGAAGGGATCGTTCGCGGGCGCGTTCGGCGTGCCGCAATTCATGCCGGGCAACGTGCGGAAATACGCGGTGGATTACGACGGCGACGGGCGTATCGATTTGTGGGCGAGCGGAGACGATGCAATCGGCAGCATCGCGAACTACCTGGCCGAGCACGGGTGGGTGCGCGGACAGCCGGTGTGGTCGAAGGCGATGATCGCGCCTTCGCAGCGCGACGCGGTGCTCGCGAAGCTCGATGGCGGCATTAGCGAGCGGAGGCCGCTCGCTGATTGGAACGACGACGGCGTGGCTGCCGAGCGCCTTCCCGATCCGATGTCGCCCGAGCCGGTGGGGCTCGTCGCGCTCGAGGAATTGCCGGACACGGATGCAGATGCGCAAAGCCTCTGGATCGCTTTTCCGAACTTCTACGTCATCATGCGATACAACAAGAGCCGGCTTTACGCCGCTGCCGTGACCTCGCTCGCGCAGGCCGTTCGCGCGGAACGCGACGGATGCGTCGCGCCGCCGGAACGAGGTAGCGTACCGACCACCGATTGCCGTTGACGCGCGTCGCCGGGCGCGGAAAACCGCGTCACTCGATCCGTTCGCCAAGCGCCGGTGTACGAACGTGCACGCGGAACCCCTGCGGTACGCACACCGCCGCCTGCCATCCCAGCGGAACTTTCAGCATGTGAATCCGCCAGCGGCTGCGTTGGACATCCGGTAGCGACGGCGCCACGACGCTCGCCGCATCGTCGCTCTCGAAAAGGATCGCGAAGCCGTCGAGTGGAAGCGCGAAGCCGCTGCCGTGCGCCTTCAGCACGGCCTCCTTCGCAACCCAGTGTCGAAAAAAGGCGCGCACGGGATCGGCCGCATCGGCAATGGCAGCGCGCTCGCCTTCGTCGAAGAAGCGCGCGGCGATGCCGGCGGCATCGATGTCGCCGCGTTCCCGTTCGAGGTCGACGCCCACCTCGACGTTCTCGGCAATCGCGATCAGCGCGGCATCGCCGGCGTGCGACAGATTGAAGCCGATTCGCGGCGCCGATCCGCTCGATACGAGCGCCGGTTTGCCATGCGGCGACTGGACGAATCGCAGCTCGCGCGGCGCGACCGCGCGATAGCGGGCGAGAACATGTCGCAAAATGCCGTGCGCGATGACGTGGCGGTCGCGATCGTGCCCGCGCACGAAGCGGGTGGCGCGCTGTCGCTCTTCGACCGAAAGCTCGTCGTGCCACGCCGCGATTTCGTCGGCGTCGGCGCGAAGCGCGCACCCCCAGACGTCGACGCGGCGATCGATCGCGCGTTCCGTATCGATCGGGTCGCGCGGCGAGATACGCGCGAACGCAAGCTCGTTCACGCTTTCGCGATGTTAGCCGCGAGCTCGCGCGGTGTCGGCCACCGAAACAACATCGCGGGCGCCAGGGCGATCGCGAAGCGCGCGTGCATGCGCGAAAGAAGCTGCGCGCCGCGGAGCGAATCGCCGCCGAGCGCGAAAAAGTTGTCGACCGCGCCGACGCGTTCCGCGCCGAGCAAGTCGCTCATCATCGCCGCGATCGCCGCCTCGACGTCGTTGGCCGGCGCAACGAACGGTGTCGCCAGTTCGGTCGCGAGCTCTGCCGCCATCCGCGTGCGCGCGACTTTTCCCGTCGGGCCTTTCGGCAACCCATCGACGACCACGATGCGGCTCGGAATCTTCGCGTTCGACAGCCGGCCGAACAATGAATGGCGCAACGCATCGGGGTCGAGCCACACGCCCGCCGCCGGCACGACCGCCGCTGCCACGTCCTCGCCGAGCGTCGGATGCGAAACGGCGAACGCGACGCATTCCACGACGCCATCCTGCTCGAGCAACGCATCCTCGACTTCGCGAGGTGAAATCTTTTCGCCGCCGCGGTTGATCAACTCCTTGATGCGGCCTGCGAGGTGCAATCGGCCGTCCTCGTCGAGCCATCCCTCGTCGCCGGTGCGTAACCACACGGCCGTGAACGCGTCCGCGTCCGACCGCGATCCACCATCGTACGCGGTGATCACCGTTTCGCCGCGGATGACGACCTCGCCTTGCGCGAGCCGCGGCAACACGTGGCCGGTTGCATCCATGATCGCGACGTTCGCACCGGTCGAAGCGCCGACCGAGTTGTCGCGACGGACGATCGGCGTGGGCGTCTGGCTGGTGATCTGATGCGTTGCTTCCGTCATGCCGTAGGCTTCGATGACCGGCGCGTCGAAAGCTCGCTCGAGGCGCGTGGCGATCGCTCGGGGAAGCGCGGCCGAGCAGGAGCGCACGAAGCGCAAGCGCGTACGCAATGGCGGACTTGCGCTGGCCTCGACCTCGGCCAGGATTGCCTGATGCATCGTCGGCACGCCCGTGTACCACGTCGGGTCGAACGCGTTCAGCCATTCGACGAAGCGCCCGCTGGCGAAACCGGGCGTGCAGACAACACTCGCGCCCGCATGCAGCGACGCGAGCAGCGCGGCGACGAAGCCATGCACGTGGAAGAGCGGCATGATGCCTAGGCAACGATCCGCGGGCGACAGGCGCAGCGTCGTCGCGATGTCGGCGGCCGACCGGCATAACTGCGCGTGAGTGAGCGCGACGCACTTCGCCGTGGACGTGGTTCCGGATGTGCGCAGCAGCAGGGCGATGTCGTCGCGTCCGGGCGGCGCGGGCGTCGCTTGCGGCGACCCCGTCGCGGCTGCGATCGGCACGCCGAGCACGCGGACTGCGCACGTGCGCGCGGCACTTCGCGCCTTCTCGCCTGCGGCATCGCCCGCGATCAGCGCATCGACGCGAAGCTGCGCGAAGGCGTCGCGACATTCACGCTCGGATTGCGAAGGATCGAGCGGCGCGCAGATGCCGTAAGTGGCGACGCCGAGCGTGACTTGCGCCATGTCGACGCCGTTCGGCATGACGATGGCGATGCGTGCGCGCGCGAGGCCCTGTGACGCGAGCCAGGCGCCGATGTCATGGATGCGCCGCGCGAGGTCGCCGTAACGAATCGGAGAAGCATCAGGCCCGAGCAGCGCCACCGATCGCGCGTCCACGTCGTCTCGATCGACGAGAAGCTCGTGGAGGGTATCGCGGCGCTTGGTCATCGGTTCACGGTTCGCAGGCGGCGTTCACGCGGCGTCTCCGCCCAGGCGTTCGCGCAGATACGCCGCGAGCTCGGCGAGCGTCGGCCGATCGAATATGGCCGACGATGGCACGTCGATCGCGAATCGCCGCTCGATTCGCGCAGCAATCTGGATGATGGTGATCGAGTTGGCGCCCAGATCGAACAAGTTGTCGTGCGCTTCGACGACGCGAAGACCCAGGACGCGCGTCAGGATGTCGGCGAGCGCTTCGTAAATCGATCCCGACGCCGGGCACGCCGGTAACGCCGCGCGTCTCATGGGTCCGACAAGGCGCGCGCTCGCAGCTCCTCGCGATCGATTTTGTTTATCGGCGTCGTCGGCATTGTATCGAGCATCGCGAACGCCGATGGCATCATCGCATCCGAGAGCTGCGTGCGAAGCGAACGCCGCAGCAGCCGAGCATCGAACGCGGGGCCGGAGCGGGAACGACGAACGCGACGAGGCCCGCATCGCCGTCTGTAGAACGCACGTCGACCACGACCGCCTGCTTCACCGAAGGCTGGCTACGCACGACATCCTCGACGTGCAGCATGTCATCGCGATGGCCGCGGATCTTCACCATGAAGTCCTGCCGGCCGAGATACAGCAGGCAGCCGTCTTCGCGCAGGATTCTTCAGGATCACCTGGCGCCGGCTCACGAACGCTGTGAAACGGTTGCAGCAGCGGATAGCGCTCCAGGGCGGCCAGCGAGCGCTCGGCCCAGTCCTCGCAGTCGAACACGATATCGCAGTCGAGCCCTCGCGCCGGCGCTGCAATCCGCCGGTAGCTCGCGCAGCGCGACATTCAGCAGCCGCTCCTTTTGCCACAGCGTATCGCCGCCGCGCAACCTGATCAGCACGTCGGCGGCGTCGTCGGGACGATCGAGCGCGTCGCGGTAGCCGAGCTCGGCCGCGACGAGCGGAACGCCAAGGCGACGCCGAAACGCGAGTAGTTCTCCAACCGACGCCGATAGCCGATCGGATTGAAGTAGCATGTGATCGCCAGACGCTCGACATCTTTTCAGCGCGCAATGATAGGGGCGATACAGCCGCGTGCCGAAATCGACCCGACAACCGGGCCCGCTGGCCTTGTGGATCGCGACGGATTTCGCCGGCGGATCTGGCGTGTCGCGGGTCTGTAGCCGACATGGCGTAACGCGGTCCCGGCTCGTCGTCCCAGGCTCGCATCGACACGCGTCTTGCGCGACAATCGCCGCGATGAAACGGGAATCGAGTCGCGAGCCCCACCCGTTGTCGGCATTCGCGCAGGCGCTGCGCGACGACGCGGGTGGCGACGTCTTTCCGGCGTCGTATGCGCAGCAGCGGTTATGGCTGCACGAGCAGTTGCTGCCGGTGCGCGGCGTGTACAACGTCATGCAGGTGCTGCGCCTCACGGGCGATCTCGACGTCGCGGCGCTGTCGCGAGCGCTTGGCGAGGTCGTCTCGCGTCACGAGTCATTGCGCACGCACTTCGTGCAGGAGGATGGAACGCCGATGCAGGTCGTGGCGCCGTCCTGCCCGGTCGAGCTCGAGGTGGAAGCAGTGGACGGAGCGACGCCCGGGGAGCGGTCGGCCACGGCCCTTGCGATGGCGCGCGCGGAAGCGAACGACGGATTCGATACCGCATGCGGGCCGCTGTGGCGGGCACGTCTTTACCGGCTCGACGCGCACGAGCACTGGTTGCAGTTGACTCTGCACCACATCGTCACCGACGGTTGGTCGATGGGCGTGCTGACGCGCGAGCTGTCGCAGTCGTACACGGCGCATCGCGCCGGAACGGCGTCGCCGCTTGCGCCGTTGCCGGTTCAGTATGCCGACTATGCGGTGTGGCAGCGACAGTGGCTTCAGGGCGAAGTGCTTGCGAGCCATCTCGCGTATTGGCGGGAGGCGTTATCGAATTTGCCGGTGCTCGAGCTGCCGACCGACCGACGGCGCCCGTCTGCGCCGAGCTATCGCGGCGGTCGCGTTCCATTCGCGTTGTCCGCCGATTTGACGCGCGCTCTCAAAGTGCTGTCGCGTCGCGAGGGCGCGACGCTCTTCATGACGCTGCTCGCGACGTTCCAGGTGCTGCTGTCTCGCCTGAGCGGCCAGGAGGACGTCGTCGTCGGTGCGCCCATCGCAGGTCGCAGCCGGCCGGAAGTGGAAGGGCTGATCGGATTCTTCGTGAACATGCTCGTGCTGCGCGGCGACCTGCGCGGCGCGCCGACATTCACCCGGTATCTCGCGCGCGTCCGTGAACGCGCGCTCGAGGCGTACGCGCACCAGGACGTGCCGTTCGAGAAGCTCGTCGAGGACCTCGCGCCCGAGCGCGACTCGTCGCGCCACCCGCTGTTTCAGGTGTCCATCGTGCTGCACAACACGCCGCAGTCCGAGTGGCGATTGCCGGGGCTGACGGTGTCGCGCGTGGAAGCCGTAATCCCGGCGCGCACGAAGTTCGATCTGACGGTTTCGCTCACAGAGCGCAACGGCGAGATCGCCGGTTACTTCGAGTACGCAACAGATCTGTTCGATGCCACGACGATCGCGCGCTTCGCGCGTCATTTCCGCGTGCTTCTGGAAGCAATCGTCGCGGCGCCGGAAGTGTCGATCGCGCGCTTGCCGCTGCTCGAGGCGGACGAGCGTGCGCAATTGCTCGCGCAGGGGCGCGGGCCCGAGGTCACGCTGCCGGCGTCATGCGTGCACGAAACGCTTGCGGCACAGGTCGCGCGGACGCCCGATGCCAAGGCGGTCGTGGAGGGATCGCAATCGCTTACGTACCGGGCGCTCGATTGGCGAGCGAATCAGCTCGCGCATCGGCTGCGCGCGCTTGACGTGACCGCTGACGTGCCGGTCGCGCTGTGCCTCCCGCGCTCGCTCGACCTCGTCGTCGCGATGCTCGCGGTGTTGAAGGCAGGCGGGGCATACGTGCCGCTCGATCCGGACTATCCCGCCGAACGGATGACGCTGATGCTCGCCGACGCGAAGCCGCCGGTGCTCGTGACGCAGCAAGCGCGGCTCGCTGCGCTGCCGCCGTTCGGCGGCCACGTGCTTTGCATCGATCGCGATGCGGCGGAGCTCGCGACGCAGCCGACCGATGCACCGGCATGCGGTGTCGCACCCGCGCATCTCGCCTATGTCATCTACACGTCGGGCTCCACCGGGCGCCCGAAGGGCGTGATGGTGACGCACGACAGCGTCGTCGGACTCGCATGCAAGCAGAACTTCGTCGCGATATCGGCGGACGACACCATCGGCCATGTGTCGAACGTCGCGTTCGATGCAGCGACCTTCGAGGTATGGGGCGCGTTGCTCAACGGCGCATGCGTTGCGATCCTGGCGCGCGACGATGTGCTGTCGGCGGCGGCTTTCATGCGCTCGATCGAGCGCGAGCGAATTACATGCATATTCCTGACGACGTCGCTTTTCAACGCGATTGTCGCCGAGGATCCGCACGCTTTTCGCAGCCTGCGCTCCCTGTTGTTCGGTGGCGAAGCGCACGATCCTTCGCGCGTCGGTGAGGTGATGCGCGCGACGCCGCCGGGTCGTCTCGTCAACGCGTACGGCCCGACCGAGACGACCACGTTCGCAACGTTCCACGAAGTCCGGCCCGAAGAAGCCGGCTGCGAAATCCCGATCGGGCGGCCGCTGTGCGGCGCGGAGATCGTCATCGTCGATGCGCATGGCGCGCTCGTGCCACAGGGGGTCGTCGGCGAGATTTGCATCGGCGGTCGCGGTGTCGCACGCGGCTATCTCGGTCTTCCGAGCGAGACTGCCGAACGATTCGTTGCGCATCCGGCGGATCCGGACAGGCGCGTGTTCAAAACGGGTGACCTCGGACGCTGGAACGCCGCCGGTGCGGTCGAATACCTGGGCCGCAACGACGAGCAGGTGAAGATACGCGGGTTCCGAATCGAGCCGGCCGAAGTCGCAGCGGCGGTTCGCAGCCATCCGTCGATTCGCGCGTGCCACGTCATGGCGCGGCGGCAGGCGTCGGGCGACATGGGACTCACCGCTTATTTCGTTACTACGGGCGACGAACCTCGGTTGGGGGTGCGGGCGCTGCACGAGCACGTCGCGTCGCGCCTTCCGTCGTTCATGATGCCGGCAAGCTTCGTTGAAGTGGATGCGTTGCCGCTTACCGAGAACGGCAAGCTCGATCATCGTGCGCTGCCCGATCCGGTCACATCGGCGACAGCGCCGGTAACGGCATACGTCGCGCCGCGCGACGAAATCGAGCGAGCGCTTTGCGCGATCTGGGTGCAGGCGCTCGGCGTCGAGCAGGTCGGCATCGACGACGACTTCTTCGACCTCGGCGGGCACTCGCTGCTCGCCGCGCGCATCTTCTCGCGGATCGATGCCGATCTCGGCTGCTCGCTGCCGCTTGGCGTGCTGTTCGAGGCGTCCACGGTGCGCGAGCTCGCGCAGCGCATCCGCGACACGCAGGCGCCCGACTTCACGAGCCTTGTCGTCATGTCACGCGGCGGGTCGCTGCCGCCGCTTTACGTGGTGCCTGGCGTCCTGGGCAATCTCGTCGGCTTCGCGCCGCTCGTGCGCGTGCTTGACCCCGATCAGCCGGTATATGGATTGCAATCGATCGGCCTCGACGGCGTGCGTGAGCCGCTTGCGTCTATCAACGCGATCGCCGAGCACTGCCTGCGCGAGATCCGTGTCGTGCAGCCGCACGGTCCCTACGCATTCGCGGGCGCCTGCTTCGGCGCGACGGTCGCCTACGAGATCGCGCGGCAGGTCATGGCGCAGGGTGAAACGGTCGCCTACCTCGGCCTGCTCGATCCGACGAACCTCGAAGGCGAAGATACGACCGATTCGCGCGGTGTGCCGAATGCGATGCGACGTACGCTGGCCGTCGCGCGTCTCGCGGTCGATCGCGTCGCGTTATATGGCGCCGAGATGGAGACGCTGCGAGGCGCCGATCGTCTCCGTTACGTGGCACGCAAGCTTGGCGCGCTGCTGCGCCGTGTCGGCAGGCGCAGCGCGGGCGACCTGAGACGCGAGATCGGCGCGCGCGAGGTGTACCGCTGCAACGTCGCGGCACTCCGCTGTTATGAGCGCTTACCGCTGCGGGGCGATCTGCAGGTGATGTCGATCATCGAAACGGCGCGTGGGCGCAAGCTGCGCGATCTGAAGGAATGGTCGCGCTGGTGGTCCGGCGAGATTGTCCGCGATCTGGTTCCCGGAAAGGATTCCGGCGAGATGATCTCCCAGGCCAACGTCGAGCATGTGGCGCTGGCGATGACGGGGCGATTGCGCGAGGCGTTCGCCGTCGACGCGATCCGCATTGATGCAGAGCGCACGTGCGAGCCTTCGGTTGCCGCGTGAGGCCCGTGCCTAATTCGGCGACTCGATCCCTGCCTGTTCGATCAAGTTGCGGTACATCCCGACCTCGGCGCGAATGAGGTCGGCGAACTGAACAGGTGTCGATTCGATCGGTGCGATGCCGAGGCGATCGAGGCGGCCGCGCATCTCGGACGAGCGCACGATCCGTCGCAGCGCATCGCTCAACGTGGCAACGATCGATGGCGGCGTCGCCGACGGCACGACAATGCCATACCACGGCTCGATTGCGAGGTTCGGATATCCCTGCTCGCCGACTGTCGCCACATCGGGCGCGAGCGCGGATCGCGCCAAGCCGGCCATCGCGATCAGGCGCAGCGATCCGCGCTGCGCGAGCGGCAACAGGTGCGCGAGATCGGTCATCATCACGTCGACCCTGCCGCTCACGAGCTCGTTCACGGCCTTTGCCGAACCGTTGAACGGAATGTGGACGATGTCGATGCGCTCGACGCGTTTCAGCGTCTCGAACACGATGTTCGAAGTGCTCGCCACGCCTGTCGATGCGTAATTGAGCTCGCCCGGATGGGCGCGCGCGTAAGCGACCAGTTCGGCGATCGTGCGCGCCGGCACGCGCGGATGGACTGCCAATGCGTAGGAAATGCGTCCGATCATTCCCACCGGCGCGAAGTCTTCCACGCGGTACGGCACGTTCTTCATCAACAACGAAGCGAGCGGGAGGTTCGACGATGACGCAAGCAATAGCGTCAATCCGTCCGCGGGTGCGCGTGCAACGATCGCTGTGCCGATCGTTCCCGCGGCGCCGCCGCGGTTTTCGATGATGATCGGCTGCCTCAGAAGCGCCGACAGGCGCTCGCCGATGATGCGTCCGAGCGCGTCGGCGTGGCCGCCCGGCGGTTGGGGAACGATCAAATGCACCGGACGTTCCGGGTAAGTCTCGGCCTTTGCCAAGGCAGGCCATAGCATCGCGGCCCCGGCGACCAGCAACATCGTGACAACGCCGCAAACCGCCGTGCGAGACACGGTCGAATTCATTTGCGAACGCGCCGGCCGCGCGGCAGTGCGACGATCGATGGCGAAGCGTACGCATTCGCGTGGCCGCCCTCGATTTCGCTCGCGAATTCGCCAATCGTCGGTCGCCGAAAAAGACTCGCGACGCCAACGCTGCAACCGAACAGCCGATTGACGCGTGCAACGAGCTGCGCGCCGCGCAGCGAATCGCCGCCCAGCGTGAAAAAATTGTCGGCGCGACCGAGGCCTTCGGCGCCGAGCATCTCGCCGAAGAGCTTCGCAAGCGTTTCTTCGCGCCCGTCGCGGGGCGCTTCGTACGCAGGCCGGGCGCCCGTCGATAGCATTTGTGCGACCTCCCGGCGTCGCGCCTTGCCAAGCGGCGATCTCGGTATCGCGTCGACGGCGACGATGCGGGTCGGCACCTTGTAGGCGGCCAGCGACTCGAAGGCGAAATCGCGCAGTTGCAGAAGCGTCGTCGTCGTGCCGTCGCGCAGGACGACCGCGCTGACCACGTCTTCGCCGAGCGTCGGATGGGCAATGCCGACGGTCGCGGCCTCGGCGACGGCAGGATGGCGCGTCAGCACGGCATCCACCTCCGCGCTCGGCACCTTGAAGCCGCCGCGGTTGATGATCTCCTTCAATCGCCCGGTGAGGTACAGATAACCGTCGGGATCGAGATATCCGACGTCGCCGGTGCGAAACCAGTCGCCGAAGAACGCGTCGCGATTTGCCTGCGCATCGTCCTCGTATCCCGAAAACACATGAAAGCCGCGCACGACGATCTCGCCGGTGCCACCGAAAGGCAGGAATTCGCCTTGCTCGCCGAGGATCGCAATCTCGCCCTGCGTCGGCTTCCCCACCGATCCTTTTCGCCTGATGCCTGGCGGTAACGGATCCTGCGCGATCGTCCCGCACTCGGTCATTGCATAGGTCTGAATCACCGGCACGCCGAGCGTGGCTTCGAGTTGTTGCTGCAATTCGGCGGAAATTGCCATCGAGCTCGACACGACGAAACGCAGCACATGATCGGGTGCCCGTCCGCGGCGCGCGATCGCTTCGAGCACTGCTCGATGCGTCGCCGGACCGGCCGAATAGAACGTCGGCTCGAATTGCGCCAGCCAGTCCGGCATCAGATCGGCATCGAAACGCGCAACGCACACGGCACTCCCGCCGGCCGCCAGCGGCTGCAGCAGATTGCGGTTGATCGCCGCGGATGTGAACAGCGGCCGGATGCAAAGTGCGCGATCACGGGGTGTCATCGCGAAGACCTCGATCCGATGCACCATCGTCTCGTAGAGGCGACGTTGCGTCAGTGGCACCGCCTTCGGTTTGCCGGTGGTTCCCGACGTGTGCAGCACGAGCGCGATGTCGTCGGCGTCCGGACGAGCGATCGGCACTGGCAGACGCGTCGATTCGCAATGCAGCTCGAACGTTCCAGCCGGGCCATCCGGTGTTGCGACGAGCATGACGAGCGGCACGCCGAGCTCGTGAGCCGTGCTTCGAATGGCGGGCGATGTGTGCGCGTCGACAATCATCGCGTCGACGTGCAGGCGCTGGCACAGGAAGCGAAATGTCTCGGCATCGCATTGCGGATCGAGGGGTACGCACGTCGCGCAGCTCACGACGGCAAGCAACGCGGTCGCATATTCGGGGCCGCTCGGCAGCGCAATCGCGATCCGGCTGCCTCGCGCGAAGCCGGCGCGCGCAAGCGCGTGCGCGACGTCGTCGATGTGGCGGGCTAACGACCCGTACGTCAGCGATGCGCGATCCGGCGCGAGAATCGCGGTCGCCTTCGGCGTTGCGCGCGCGTGCTCCGCGATCAGCGAAGCCACCGTGCCGATCGAAGTTCGACCCGACGTCGCTTTACTCAGATCCGCTGCCGCAATGGTCGCCATTCGATAACCGTCGCCTCGGCAATTGGCTGCCGGCGAATGATAGCGGCCATCGTTCTCGCGCCAGGCGCGAGCCGACACCCGGCGGTCTGGCGAGTCAGGTGCGGTCGAACAGTTCGCGAGCGTGTACTACAAGCGCTCGCGTCGATGCGTCGGTGCCTTCGGGCAGCGGTGCATTGTCTTCGAGCGCGGCGGCAATCGGCTTCGCGAGCGTCTTTCCGAGCTCGACGCCCCATTGGTCGAACGAATTGATGCCGTAGAGCACGCCCTCGACGAACGTGCGGTGCTCGTAGAGCGCGAGCAATGCACCCAGATTCCGCGCATCGAGCGTCGGCATCAAAAGCGTCGTCGACGCGCGGTTGCCGGGGCATACACGCGCGGCGATCGCGGCAACGAGGTCGGTCCCCGACAGTGCTCGTTGCGACAACTCGCGTCGAAGCTCGTCCTCGCCGCGGCCGATCATCAGCGCCTGCGCTTGCGCGAGCGCGTTCGCGACGAGGAGCTTTTGCTGATTGCGAAGCGGATGGCGTGCGCGCACCGGCACAATGAATTCGACCGGAATCTCGTGTGTTCCCTGGTGCAGCCACTGGAAGAAGGCATGCTGGCTGTTCGTGCCGACGTCGCCCCACAATCCCGGCGCCGTTGGGCCGTCGACAGGCGTGCCGTCGCGGCGCACGCGCTTGCCGTTGCTTTCGAGCGATAGCTGTTGCAGGTACGCCGGAAGCCGGGCGAGCGCTTCGGCGTAGGGAATGACGACGCGCTGCCGATGGTCGAGGAAGCGCACGTTCCAGTACGTGAGAAGGCCGAGGATCACCGGAAGATTGCGCGCGAGCGGCGCCATCCGGAAATGCGTGTCCATCGCTTGCGCGCCGTCGAGCAGATCGGAATACGCGCGCCAACCCGCACGCACCGCGATGACGAGGCCGACCGCCGACCACAGCGAATAGCGGCCGCCGACGCCTTCGGACATCGGCAACACATCTTCGGCGCGCATGCCGAAGCGAACCGCGGCATCGACGTTCGAAGTGACGGCGAGAAAGTGCGGCGACAAATCTCGTTCTTCGCCAAGCGCGCGACGCAGCCATTCGCGCGCGCTTTGCGCATTCGTGAGCGTCTCCTGTGTGGTGAACGTCTTCGACGTGACGATGAAAAGCGTCGCGGCCGGATCGCGGTCGGAAAGCGCGCGCCACAAATGCTCCGGATCGACGTTGGAAACGAATGCGACGCCCGGCGCGCCGCCGCGCACGTCATCGCTTGCCTCGAGTGCTTCGCAGGCGAGCTTCGGACCGAGGTCCGAACCACCGATGCCGATGTTGACGACGAAGCGAATCGGTCGTCCGGTGGAGCCTTTGCGCCGACCTTCGCGGATCGCGGACGTGATCGTCGACATCCGTTCGCGCGTCGCGCGCATTGCCGCCGTGACGTCGACGCCGTCGACGATGACGCTCGTCGATGCAGGCGCACGAAGCGCCGTGTGGAGCACCGGGCGATGCTCGGAGACGTTGATCTTCTCGCCCGCGAAAAGCGCGGCGATCCAATGGGGCAGGTTCGCCGCTTCGGCGGTACGAAGCAGCGCGTCGAGCAGCGGCTCGTCGACGCGCTCCTTCGAGATGTCGAGGCGCCAGTCGTTCCAATCGAAGGTCAGCGCGCTCGCGCGGTCGGGACGGTGTGCGAAGAGCTCGGCGAGCGCCGTCGCGCGAAGGCGGCGCGCGAAGCTTTCGAGATTATCGGGTGCGGGAGCGGAATCGGCGACCATCGGCATCCGCGCCAAGCGCGTCGAGAAAGCGAAAGACGCGAAGCGCAGGTCTTAATGCTAACAGTCCCGCTCGGAACTCGCCATCGCCCCGCTACGTTCGTCGACGCAACGCGTCGCGTTCGGATCATCGGGAGTGGCGCGCGGTATAATCCGCGCCCACCGCGGCTCGCGCGCCATTCGATGCACTTCGCAACCGGGCACGCGCGAATCGCGCCGATGCGGATCCTTCTTTCGAACGACGACGGCTATTTCGCGCCGGGGCTCGAGCATCTCGCCGCGGCGCTCGCGCCGCACGCCGAGATCATCGTCGTAGCGCCCGAGCGCGATAGAAGCGGCGCGTCCAATTCGCTGACGCTCGATCGACCGCTGTCGGTGCGTCGTGCGCCGAACGGCTTCCTGTTCGTCAACGGCACGCCGACCGACTGCGTGCATCTCGCGGTGACCGGCCTGCTCGATACGTTGCCCGACATGGTCATGTCCGGGATCAACCTCGGCGCGAACATGGGCGACGACACGATTTATTCGGGCACCGTCGCCGCGGCGACGGAAGGCTTTCTGCTCGGCGTGCCGTCGGTCGCGCTGTC
>Ga0209579_10002181_pt1 | contig 15333 bp, 14 predicted proteins | sample Coa_R1_2_FD_187152 | JGI IMG/M metagenome (GOLD analysis project Ga0209579, IMG submission 187152) | Surface soil microbial communities from Centralia Pennsylvania, which are recovering from an underground coalmine fire - Coalmine... | ecosystem: Environmental > Terrestrial > Soil >... | reverse complement strand
CGTGACGTTCGCGATCGCGAGTGTTGCCCTCGCCGTCGACACCGAGGACGCAGCTGGGGCACGGGCTCGCAGCGGTGCGCCGTCCTCCCCGAACACGTCGAGCTCGACCGCGTCGTCCTCCTTTGCAGTCCCGACCCGGGCGACTAGCCGCAGCGTTCCCGCGGTGGCCTCGTCCGAGCCGGCAACGATCGCGCCGCCATGAATTCCGGCGCCGGGACCCATGTCGATGAGATAATCCGCCTCGAGCATCGTGTCGCGATCGTGTTCGACCACCAGCACCGTGTTGCCGAGGTCGCGCAGGCGCTTGAGCGTGTTCAGTAGGCGCTGATTGTCGCGCTGATGCAGTCCGATCGACGGCTCATCGAGGATGTACAGCACGCCGACGAGACTCGATCCGATTTGCGTCGCAAGCCGGATGCGCTGGCCTTCCCCTCCGGACAACGTCGCAGCGGAACGATCCAGCGATATGTAACCCAGTCCGACCGCATTCAGAAACTGCAAACGTTCAACAATCTCGTGAACGATTCGCCCGGCGATGATTGCTTCCCTTCCCGTGAGCTGTATCTTCGACGCAACGTCCAAAGCTCGAGAAACTGGCAACGCCGTGAAATCCGCAATCGAAATTCCGTTCACACTGACCGCCAGGCTCTCTGGCCGCAGACGCTGTCCGTGGCACACAGGGCATTCCGTTGCTGACATGTAGTCGAGCAGGAAATCGCGGTAGCCTTCGGATGTGGAATCCTGCAGAACTCGTTTGAGATAACCCAGAATTCCCGCAAATCCGGTTTTCCCGCCCTTTCCAGCTTCTCCGTACAAGAGCAGGTTCTGAATGCGTTCGGGAAATTTCTCAAAAGGCGCGCTTAAATCGAAACCGTGCGCGGCCGCTGTGATCTGAAGCATATGGATCAGGTTTTGCGAGGCCGATCCCGGCCCCAACCCACCCTCTAGCAAGGGTTTGGACCAATCGACAATAACCTTGGCGGGATCGAAATCGTATCGACTACCCAAACCATGGCACTCGGGGCAAGCACCGTAGGCACTGTTGAACGAGAACGATCGCGGTTCCAGTTGCGGAACGTCGATCCCACAATCCGGACATGCCAGGCGCTCGGAATAAAGCTGCTCTTCTCCGCCAACGACCGCGACCAGTACCAAGCCACCGGCAAGCTTCATGGCGAGACCAACCGACAGTTCGAGCCGATGTTCGATGCCCGGCTTCACCAGTAAACGGTCGACAACAACTTCGATGGTGTGGTTCTTCCGTTTATCGAGCGAGATCTCGTCCTCAAGGTTCACCAACTCGCCATCCACACGGGCGCGAGTGAAGCCGTGTTCTACCAGCTTTTCCATTTCCTTCTTGAACTCGCCCTTGCGGCCGCGCACGATGGGAGCTAAAACCATCACCCGATCTTCCGGCGTAAGGTTCATGACCCGTTGCACAATCTGTTCAGCGGATTGCCGAGCAATGGCCCGGCCGCACTTAGGACAATGCGGAGCACCAATCGAAGAAAAAAGCAGTCGGAGATAATCGTAGATCTCAGTAATCGTGCCGACCGTGGAACGCGGGCTGCGGCTGGTGGTTTTCTGCTCGATCGAAATCGACGGACTCAGCCCATCGATGGAATCGACATCGGGGCGCTCCATTTGATCCAGGAATTGCCGAGCGTAAGCGGAAAGTGTCTCCACGTATCGCCGTTGACCTTCCGCGTAGATGGTGTCAAAGGCCAGCGACGACTTCCCGGAACCGCTAAGTCCAGTGATCACCGTAAGTGTATTTCGAGGAATCTCAACGTCTATGTTCTTGAGATTGTGTTGGCGCGCCCCGCGCACCGAAATCTTAGTAATTCCCATGTTGGCCAACGGTAATCGCTTCCCTGACCTTCCGTAATGTGGACGGGTCCCCTGAAATGTTGGAGAGTGAAAGTGCGCAGTTCTACTTACGTATCTTAGTTGCTAACAGCGACAAGGGTCAACGCAGGTAGATTGCAAATAAGCCGTCCATTTGCTACGGCAAATGGAACAGTTCACCAGAAAGCGGGCGAGTCTTGGGGAGTTTACTGGGTGCTCTTGTCTTGTCCTTGACTGTTGTGACCGTGGTCGCAATAGGCATATTGGTTGCCTTTGGCGTCGTCATTCTGGTTCTCCAGGCTTTCGCTCCAGAAGAACCCACCAACACTAACGAAACACGTCCCATTCCTGCACGCGCTCGTGCCGCGCATGCCGGCGCTGACTAGAACAATCCGAGCGCTCTATTCCAATAAGCTTTTACTGACCTTCGGCTGCTAATTTGAGAGCGGCTATTGCGGTGGCGGTGGCTGCTGCGGAACCTGTACCGGAGCTTGTGGAAACGCCTGCGGATTTCCTTGCTGCTGTTGTTGCTGCATCTGCTGCTGACGCTGCTGCAGTTCCTGCAGAAGTTGCTCTGGAGTTTTTACGTTGCCATTCCCGAACGGATTCTGCGCCGGGGGCTGTTGCTGATCATCGCTGGATTGCGCCTGGTTAGCCTGATCATCCGTTGGCTCGTTGGCTTCCGGCATCGTCGTATCTCCAGCGTCATCCGCAGATGCTTCCGGGGTTTCACCGGGTTGCGGCACACCCATGGGGGGCTGGTTCTGAGCTGCAGCTGGACTTGACTGTGGCGTTGGCTCGGCCCCTGATTTTGAGATAAGGACAATTCGTTCCAAGCCGTTCGGATTCGTCTGCGAACCCATCAAGACATAGTTGAAATGAGAGCCGTTCAATAACGAAGTCATCACATCCCGCACCGGGCCAGGACCAAACCTGCCAACTACGCGATCGGTGGCGTTCCCGGGCATGTCGACGACAGCGCCGGTCTGCCGATGCACAGCGCGCAGAACGTCGCCTAACGTCGCATTGTTTGCGTTGATCGTTAACGTGTCGTCACTGAATGCGATCTGTGGCGGGGATGCAGGCATCTGTTCCGGAGACAACGGCGGAGGAGGTGTCTGAATCTGTGGCGTAGCCGGGTCCTTTGGCGCTGTGTGCTTGGAATGCTTGCGCGAAGGCTGTGTCGATTGGGCCAGGGTAGAACACACCAAAAGTAAGGTAATACTCAAGACGTAAAGGGATCTAAAGCTCAATCGCCCACCTGAATTAGAACGCCTGCGTAAAGCACACTTGCATCCCTAAATTGTAGCATTGGCGGATAAGCGAGATAGGGGAGGGCTGATTTACTGTCTTGGCGCGTAATAGCCCTTGCGAGCGCGCACTTGGAGGTCTTTCTTCAGGGCCGTAATTTCGATGGGCCGATAGCGGCCGTCGGCTTCAAAGTCGGCCGGATGGTACGAAACGACATACTGGCTGCGGAGTTCGTCTTCGATCGCAGTGAAAGAAGCCTTGATATCTTTCGTCTTGAACGGGAAGAAAGCCCGCCCCCCGGTCGCATCGGACAATTGCTGCAGTACCGTGTCACCGCGGAGAATCAAACCGCTATCATCCGTAGAGATGGCGTAGATGATCACCTGCGCACGCTGGGCCATTTCGATGGCCTGTGCCTCGCTGACCTCGCTTTGATTATCCTCGCCATCGCTTACCACGATAACCGCACGGCGTACAGGGCGGTCTTCCTGTTCCTTCATGAGCTTGTTTTTGCAGGCCCGATAAATGGCGTCGTAAAGTGCCGTCCCTCCGCCATTCTGAAGGCGATGAACTCCTATCCGAAGCAGCACATTGTCATCGGTAAAATCCTGCGTGACCGTGCTGTGCGAACTGAAGCCCATGACGAAGGCCTTGTCGAAGTGAGGCCGCAACGTTTGCTGTAGGAAATCGATTGCAGACTGCTGCTCAAAATCGAATCGGGTTCGCACCGATCCGCTGGTATCGATCAGTAATCCCAATTCCAGCGGCAGGTCAGTTTCGCTGCGAAAATTAACGATGGATTGCGGCGGCTTGTGATCATCCAAAATCGCAAAGTCGCCTTCATTCAAATTGCGGACGAATTTGCCGTGCTTGTCGGTCGCGATAAAAAGCAAATTGACTTCATTGACACGCTTTTTGATTGTCAGTACGGAATCGTCGGAATCTGTGGGGGTAGTCGTTGCCGAGGCTACGTACGGGTCCGCAGATGTCGAAGTGGTCGACGAAAAATTGGCCGCAACCGGGTAATTTGATTGCGCAAACACCGGCAAACCCAAAACCAGGGCCAGCACCAGCGCGCGCAAAAAATACCGGTTAATGTACTTCATTCCTGACCCGGCTCGACGTAATGGCAATGAAACTCTCATCCCGCTACACTTCCCTACCATATAGATGCACGTGTAGGGCCGAAAATTCAGCCTTTCGCCAGTATTGAATCTAGGGGAAACCCTGTGCCTGGGCCAAGTTACAAAAGGAGCACGCGCTTGGTCACGAGCCGAAGCATTGCCGAAAGCCGAATGCCCAATCACCGCAAGCAGAGTACAATGGGTCAAACCAAAAAATACCAGGAGATCCCATGAAGCAAATGCTGGTCGCGTTGCTGTTTTTGTGTGCCTCGCTCCCCTCCGCTTTTGCGGTAAGCAATGAAAAAGAGCAGGAACGAGTGAAAGATTCAGGGCAGGTGCTCAAAGAAATCTTAGATATTCCGGACGATATTCCACAGGACCTGTTGGACAAAGCGGAATGCATCGTAGTTTTGCCTTCAGTCAAAAAAGCAGCATTCGGAATCGGGGCGAGCTATGGTCGTGGTGTGATGATCTGCCGAAGCGGTCAGCACTATACCGGGCCGTGGGGACCTCCGGCACTGTACGCGCTGGAAGGTGGCAGCATCGGTTTTCAGCTCGGTGTGCAGGGCACCGATTTCGTGCTGCTGGTGATGAATCCGCAAGGCGCCAAATCGCTCTTGAGCAGCAAAGTGAAACTCGGAGCCGATGCTTCCGCCGCCGCCGGTCCCAAGGGCCGAACTGCGGAAGGCGCGACGGACGTCGTGATGAAAGCTGAAATCCTTTCGTATTCGCGAAACAAAGGATTATTCGCCGGCGTCTCTCTTGAAGGATCGACGCTACGGTCCGACGGCAGCGCAAATGAAAAGCTCTATGGCCAGAGATTGGACGCGAAGGACATCATTCGGGAAGGTAAAGTGAAGAATCCCGAGTGTGCGTCGCAACTGGTGGGGTTGTTGGATAAGAAAAGCCCCAAGAATCTTTCCGACCCCAAGTCGCTGGAGTAAGTTTGCAAGCTGGGATGCAGTCCGGTTCTGAATGAAGCGCGATTCTCCCAACCTGGTTCGTTGTCGCTGGGCAACGAACCAGCTTTCCATCCAATACCACGACGAGGAATGGGGCGTGCCGATCCACGACGATCGCATACTCTTCGAGTTTCTTATTCTCGAGGGTGCGCAAGCCGGCCTCAGCTGGGACACGATCCTGAAAAAACGCGAGAACTACCGGATGGCGTTTGATAACTTCGATCCGGAACGTGTTAGTGGCTACAACGCGAGACGAATTCAAAGCCTGCTGCGCAATCCAGGGATCATTCGCAACCGGTTGAAAATTGCCTCCGCCGTGCAAAATGCCAAGGCTTTTCTCGAAATTCAAAATGAGTTTGATTCCTTTGACCGCTATCTCTGGGCATTTGTCGATGGCAAACCGTTAATCAATACCTGGAAATCGAAGCGAATTCCCGCGCGGACGCCTCTTTCCGACGCCATCACCAAAGACCTCCGGAAACGAGGATTCAACTTTGTCGGCAGTACCATCTGCTACGCCTTCATGCAGGCCGTGGGTATTGTGAACGACCACTCTAAGGAATGTTTCCGGCGTTCCGAAATCATGAAAATCCAACGGTAACGCCGGGTAACGTTATCCTCGCGGATGACTCAAGTATTACAACTTCCAGAGTAGCTGCTGCATCCAGCTACATAGGTATACTGAGCTCCTGGATTCATGCGGAGCCAACGATGCGCCATCGCCTAGGATACGAAATCGCCATTCTGGCTGCCGTATGTACCCTCGCCATCTTCTTGTTTCCTGGCGTAAGCGGTCCCTATCCCATTGTGCACGGCCCCGTCACCGCTCTTAGAGCGATGCAGGCGTGGCTGCTTTTGCTATTCGGCCTCATGCCAGCCCTGCTCGGTCTGGCAAATCTGGTGCGAACCCGGTTTGGGATCGCCAGCGCATTCACTTCATTGGTTAAGCAGATCGATCCGCTTCAGCAATCTTCCACTCTTCGCTGCTGAGTTTTCCACGCCTGACCGTCATCGGGCGAGAACGCCAGATCGAATCCTGATTCGTCTCGCAGTCCCCGCCGAATTGATCAAGATCGTTTCACGAAAATCGGGAGGATAACTATGAATACACACCGAATCCATGCGTTCGCCTGGATTGCGCTATTGAGCACTGCATTTTTTGTCACCGGATGTAGCAAGAAAGTGGCGAAGGCTACACCGCCGTCGCCACCACCGCCGGCAGCCCCGACAGCGACGTTGGCCGCGGCTCCGGACGTGATTCAACAAGGACAATCCACCACACTCACCTGGCAAACCCAAAACGCAGATGACATCAGCATCTCGGGCCTTGGCACGGTTCCCGCTTCAGGGTCGCGCAGCATAACGCCCGATTCATCGATCACGTACACCTTGACCGCGAAAGGTTCGGGCGGTAGCCAGGATGCATCCACCCGCGTTACTGTAAATCCGAAATCTGTAGCGCAGGCGCCCATCGAATCGGAAGCAGACTTATTCGCTGGGAACGTGAAGGATGTGTACTTCGATTTCGATAAGGCGGAGATCAATGCCGCTGCTATGCCGATTACTCAGTCCGATGCACAGTTCCTGGTCCAACATCCGAATCTGAAATTTACGATAGAAGGCCACTGTGACGATCGCGGCTCAGAGGAATACAACCTCGCTCTGGGTGCAAGCCGGGCCAATGCGGTGAAGGACGCGCTTACCAAAGACGGGGTAAGTGCCGACCGCATCAGCACGATCAGTTATGGAAAGGAAAAACCGTTCTGCAGTGCAAATGATGACCAGTGCTGGCAACAGAACCGGCGCGGGCATCTCGTAGGTCAGTAATCTAAGCGGGGGTGGCGAGCAATCGCCACCTCCGTTTGTATCCTAAAGTTCACGTAGAAGCAGTCGCCCTCGGCTGTCTGGGTGAAACTCGCCCGAGGCGACTACTTCCTTGGAATGACCTGGAAGATTGCAAACGCAGCGCCCTGCGGATCAGCGAGCACTGCAAACCGGCCGGCATTCTCCAAGGTTTTCGGCTCCATGTAAATCTTCGCGCCGAGTTGTTTCGCTTGTGCGGCGCTTTGATCACAATTTGCAACCTGGAAGTATGGCATCCAATGCGGCGGTGCATGGGGATTCACGTAAGCAGGTGGGAGAATTCCCCCGATGAAATCTTCGCCGTTCTGAATGTGAACGTAACCTGAAGGCGGATCATCATCGGTATCGTCGTGCATCTTCCACCCAAACAACTCGTGGTAGAAGTTTCGCGCTCGGCTCTGGTCGCGAGTGCTCAAATCTGCCCAGCAGAGGGTGCCAGGATCTCCCGCAATGCCAATCCCAGAGGATTTTTTCGATTGCCAGACCGAGAAGATCGCTCCCGTGGGATCCTGCACGACCGCCATGCGGCCGAAGTCCATCACGTCGAATGCCGGGGCTAGAATTTTGCCGCCGAGTTCGCCGACGCGACTTGCTGCTTTATCAGCATTTTCGACCGCAACGTAGATCATCCAGTGCGGAGGCACGCCACGCGCGCGATCTTCCTCGCGGAGCGTATATGCCGCGGCGGCATCACGATTCTGCAGTTGGAAGATCGTATAAACCCCATCCGGCCCCATGGGATTATCGTTTGCTGCCCATCCGAAAAGTGAGCGGTAAAACTTTTTCGCTGCATCCTGGTCAGTTGTACCCAATTCCACCCAGCAGAATGCTCCGGGTGTGTGCTTATCGACGTTTGTCATGCGCGACAGTATATAGGACAGCTAGGCGGGCTGCAGGGTTCGGCAATAGGCCTTGATCTGCTCGGCTTGTTCAGGAAGAAAACCGACGAACTCAAAGCCGTGGAGAAAGCCCATGCGGTGCCGAACCACAGCTCGCAGCGTCAGCGTCTCCGTCGAACCGGGAATCGAAAACTCCAGCGAAACCATTTCCCCGGCGGCAAATTCACTGGTGATCACCGCGCCCAAGCCATTCTCGGCAATTTCGAAGCAGCGTCCATGAATACGAATATATCCGTTTTCGCCCAGCACGCGGACGATTAAAGGCATTTCCGTGCGGTAACGGGCGTAGCGGCGCGTGGAAGACTTATGCATACAAACAAAAGCAATATTGTCTTTCTAGAATAGCGCAAGGAGAACAGTTCGTGACGTGCTGCAACAGTTACCTTTGGGCCGTAACAAAATTTGAAGGACTACATTGGTCTGAGTTGAAGAACGCCGTAAGTTCGCGGTTGTCATTCCGTGGCCTATTTTGCGCCGCGAGGAATCTGGCCGAGTCGTGCGGAGCGTCGCGTCGTGGAGCGACGCAATAACCGCGCGTCTTGGCTTGCGTCCGCTAATCGCGGCATAAGACACATAACACCTGCTAAGATTTTGGGAGCGCGGACCCGTAGCTCAACTGGATAGAGCAATGCGCTTCGAACGCAGAGGTTGGGAGTTCAAGTCTCTCCGGGTCCGCCAGCCTTCTTTCTGAGATCCCTCGACTGCGCTCGGGATTTCGGCTGCGGACTCCCGCTTCACCTTCACGGCAGATTCCTCGTCGCTGACGCTCCTCGGAATGACAAATATCGAAGTTGATTTTGTAGGGCACCTGGCCGGACGTACGTCTTCTACAATGCCAGAGTGAAGACATGGGACGTCATCATTGTCGGCGGAGGCATCATTGGCCTGTCGCTGGCGATTGAGTTGCGCAAGCGCGGCGCGCAAATCCTAATTGCCGAACGTGGTGAGCCCGGACGCGAAGCTTCTCATGCTGCCGCCGGCATGATCGCGGATTGCGCCGATGAAACCCCTGCCCTATTGCAACCGCTTGCCACTGCCAGCGCGCGCATGTATCCCGAGTTCGTGCATGGGTTGCAGGATGAATCGGGAATCAATGTTGACCTCCGCGATCAGGGCACGCTACTACTTTCGTTTTCAGAAAACAGCCCTGCTCCTGGCAATCCCGTATCGCTCGAGAAAGTCGAGCCCGCATTATCCGGCTGTCCGTACGCAGCAGTTCACCTGAAAGAGCGCACGGTTGATCCACGAGCTTTGGTATCCGCCGCTCTCAAAGCGGCGAAACATCGAGGCGTGGACATCTCGTCAGGAGCGCCGATCAAGGAAATACTGCAATCCAATGGTCGAGTGACGGGAATAGTGTCTGACAAGACCGAGTATTCCGCGCCCGTAGTCGTGAATTGTGCGGGAGCGTGGGCGGGGCAGTTCTCCCCATTGCGCTTCCCTACCCGGCCGGTGAAAGGACAGATGTTGGCGGTGGCCGCGCCTCACCTGCTGCGACACGTTATCCGCGCTCCCGATGTTTATCTGGTTCCACGCAGCGATGGCCGGGTGCTGATCGGATCGACGCTGGAAGATGCGGGATACGACAAGCGCACGGATTGGAGCACGATTCAGCGCATGCACAAAGCCGCAATCACGCTGGTTCCTGCTCTGGAACGCACCCGCATTTTGGAAGATTGGGCGGGCTTGCGCCCCGGAACTCCCGACGACTTGCCCATATTGGGCGCCACCAGCATTCCCGGATATTTCGTCGCTACCGGCCACTATCGAGACGGAATCATGCTATCCGCGATTACAGCCCGCCTCATGGCGCAAGTGATTGCGGGAGAAAAGTGCGATTACGACATTTCTCCTTTCAATCCCGGGCGCTTTTGTGAACAGTAATAACAGTCTCGGAACGGCCATCCTGGTTGGCAGAAAAGCCTGCCTGATCGCACCGACGCCCAGAGCCGCTCGGGTATATACTTAAACGTTTCATCACGTAGTAAACATCAATTTCAGCGAGGAATCCTATGGCCTCTCCTGCCGTTTCTTATGCCCGCGAAAATCAGCAGAGATTTTTAAGCGAACTGAAGGATCTGCTTCGTATTCCCAGCGTCAGCACGCTCGAAGAACATAAATCCGATATTCAGAAAGCCGCCGATTACGTGGCCAGCGAATTGCGCCGAATCGGAATGGAAAATGTGGAGATCATTCCCACGCAGGGCCACCCGCTGATCTATGCCGACTGGCTGCATGCTCATGGCAAGCCCACCGTGCTTTGCTATGCCCATTACGACGTGCAACCACCCGACCCAGTCGACGAGTGGATCAGCCCGCCTTTTGAACCCACGGAACGCAACAGCAACATCTATGCGCGCGGCGCGGTGGACGACAAGGGACAGCTCTGGATGGAAGTGAAGGCGCTGGAATCATTGATGACTGCTCACGATGGCAAGCTGCCGCTAAACGTCAAAATCATTTTTGAAGGAGAAGAGGAAGTCGGAGGTGAATCGATCGCCGAATACGTGCGAAAGCAGAAAGCCAAGCTGAAGGCTGATTTCGCGCTGGTCTGCGATACGGAATTGTTTGCGCCCGATCTCCCGACCTTGTGCGTCGGCTTGCGCGGATTGGTCTACACCGAAATTGAAGCCGTGGGACCGAAGACTGATTTGCACTCCGGCATGTACGGCGGCGTCGCGCCGAATCCCTTTTTTGCCCTGATCGAAATCATCAGCAAATTAAAAGACTCCAAAGGAAAAGTTCTGATTCCGGGCTTCTATAAAGATGTAAAGAAGCCAACTGCGGATGAGCTGAAAGCCTGGAAGAAGCTTCCCTTTAACGAAGAGCGCTATCGCAAGACTGAAGTCGGATCGAAGGTTCTGACCGGAGAACCCGGCTTTTCTGCTCTTTATCGCACCTGGGCGCGGCCGACCTTAGAAGTTCACGGCATGCCCGGCGGATTTGTCGCTCAAGGCGCGAAGACCGTAATTCCGGCCAAAGGTGCGGCCAAGGTTTCGATGAGGCTGGTGCCCAATCAGGATCCCGACGATATTCTCAAGAAGTACACAAGTTTTGTGAAGAAGCTCACGCCGAAAGGTATTGATACGAAGATCAAAGTCTGGAGCAAGGGGCCGGCATGCGTCGTTGGCACCGATAACGACTTCGTCAAAGCCGCTACCGCTGCCATGCACGACGTGTTCAAGAAAGACACGGTTTTTATCCGCTCCGGAGGCTCGATTCCAATCGTTACCGACTTTCAGGATGTGCTGAAGATTCCAAGTGTCATGATGGGATTCGGCTTGCCGGATGACAACCTGCATGCTCCGAATGAGAAGTTCCACATTCCGAACTTCTATCGCGGCATTGAATCGATCTGCTTGTTTTTTGAGAAGCTGGGAAGCTAACGGTGCCAGTTGTTTTGAAGCGGCGCGATACGAACCTATATCGATAGAATCGCGATGTCCGCCAACCATCACGGCTGAATTAGGAAGACCTGTGCCAAGGAGATCGAGCAAACGAGCATAGGAATCAGCTGTTTGTTATTTGCCCTGAACCTGTCTATCCCTACCCCAGATCCTTCTCGGCTCAGCGGGGCCGATACCTTGTTCGGGCGTTATGTGATGGCCGCTCAGTTTTTCATAACATAAACCGATTTCGTCTGCGATCTGGCACCAAAGGTATCGCTCTTCGACCGTTCTCCTGCCTGCGCGACCGGCAGCAGCCCGTACTTCAGGGTCGGATGCCAGCAGCCCCATCATCCGCGCCAAGTCTCCCACATCTCCTGCCCGGAAAGTGAAACCTGCATCTCCGATGACCTCGCGATTTTCCGGAATATCGCTTGCCAACACGCATACCCCGGCGCCCATCGCATCGAGGAGGGCCAGCGAAAGCCCTTCCAAGTCGGATGGCAGAACAAACAGAGCGGCATTGGTCAGCATTTCCGTCAGTGGTTCGCCGGAAACCCAGTTTAAAAACATTACTTTGTCACTGGCATGATGCCGCAATTGAGTTTCGTAAGAATCGGTGTGACTGGAGCCGCCAGCCAAAACGAGTTTCATAGTGATGTTTGACATCTCGTAAGCCTCAATCAGCAAATGCAGGTTCTTCTCCGGAGAGAATCGACCGAGGAACAAGATGTAATTATCAGGATCAAGCCCCCATTGGAGGATCTTGCTGGGACTGCTTCGTTGCCGTAGCATCGCCCCATTCGGAATGTACTTGGTCTCTACGCGGTAGCGACTACTGTAGTAGCTCTGTAACTGTTTCGAGACAACCATGGTGACGTTCGGCAGTCTCGCCGAAGCGACTTCGCCGAGCTTGAGCGTGAGTGAAGCCAACTTCCCCCATTTTTTCCTTCGCCAATCCAATCCTTGGACCGTCACGATTGTTTTCTTTCCCAGCAGACGGGGAAAAAGTGAAAAGAGTGCCGGACCGAGCGCGTGAAAATGTACGATCTCGCAACTTGTAAACATCACGTGAATCGTGCTTAGCAACGTATGCAGCAGGGTCTCTAGATGCTTTGATTCGACTGTGGGCAGACGGACCAGGCGCATGCCCTCGTAGTTCCCTATTGAGGGCGTAAAGTACGATCGACAATAGACGGTGATTTGAAAGCCCAGTCCAGCTAATCGCTTTCCCACTTCTTCATAATAAGTTTCTATGCCGCTGTATTTCGAAATCACACCTCGTCCCCCGATGAAGGCAACGTGAATAGGCCGCGGCGTCGGCCGAAGGTGCGTCCCGCGCTTATTTGAGGTCAGTCGATCATAGAGACACATTAACTCCTCGTAATGTCCTTCAGGTGAGTGGTGCGACTGTACAAGTTTTCGCCCCGCCAGCCCCATTCGTGCGGCCAGTTCCGGCCGCCCGGATAAATACGAAATCGCTCCTGCGAGTTGCTCGACATTACCAGTTTGATAGAGCATCCCGGTTTCGTGTTCGGTGACCAGCTCGCGGCGCGATCCCAGATCGGAAGCGATCACCGGGCGCGCATGTGCATACGATTCCAAAATGCTTTTGCCCAGAGTTTCATAGGCTCTGGAAGGCAATACGGTGAATCGAGAAGATGCAATCAGTTGGTGCAGCTTTTCGCCCTGCACATGCCCAACAAACTCAACGTTTCTGAGGTTTAGAGCTAAGGTAAGCGTCTGCAGTTCCGGACGCTGCGGGCCATCGCCCGCAATCAGTAGCGACACCGCCGGCACCGCCTTCATCGCGCGAATCAGGTCAGAGACTCCTTTTTCTGGCGACAATCGACCGAAATAAAAGATGGGACCAGCAGCCGGAGCTGGGGTGACGGACTCGGGCAGGACCTGAAAATGCGGCAGCACGGTGATCTTTGCTACATTGAAGCCATTCTGCACTAGTAGCTGTTTCGCGAATTGGCTCGGGACAACAAAATGATCGACACATTTGTTGTACGTCCCCATCCATTGGTGCACATAGGCTTCCGCCGCAAGCACCAGTGCGCTGCTCACCGGGCCCGCATAGCAGCCTTGGGTCAGGACTTTCCAGAATTTGCCTTTACAAGGCCGCTCGCAGGCCGACCCGTTCGTCACCAAGTTATAGGTGGGACATAGCACTTTAAAATCGTTGAGATGGTAAAGAACTGGAACGCCCTGGTCTTTCAGCTCCCAGAGGATCGAAGGGGATAGATGGTGATAAATATTGCGGACGTGAGCAACATCGGGGTGAAACCTCGAGATCATCTGTCGCAAGCGCCGGCGCGCTTCGACCGAATAGATGGCATGCGCGGCGAACTTCGCTCGCGTCATCAATCCGTTACGTGGATCCTTAAAATCAATATGCGAAACGAAATGATGGTCGTACGGCGTCCTGTCTCCGCGCGAATCCTGCATTGAAAACAGCGCTACTTCGTGGCCGCGTGAGCGCAGCAGATCCATGAGTTCAAACATGTAAACTTCGGTTCCGCTGAAGCGGAAATTGTATTTATTGCAGAACAGGATTTTCATTGGAATGACCTCGTTATGCAGCTGTGTGGGCGCAATCCGATTTGCTTCGAAGGTGCGCGATCAGCAGATCGCAAAATCCAGAAAGATTTCTGGCGCGATTAAAATTCTGGGCCACGTGCTCGCGCGCGTTTGCGCACACATCTCTAAAGTCAGAATGCGCGCGGCTGATCATTTCTACTTTCGCGAGGAAATCGGCCTGCGAGCCAGGATGGTAGAGAAATCCGGTTTCACCATCGATGACTAACTCAGGAATTCCCGTAACCGACGGGGCGAGCACGAGCTTTCCGTGCGCCATCGCTTCCATCAGGGTTAGCGGAATGCCTTCACTCCGACTTGTGAGGACCACTAAATCCGCTGCGTCGTAGAGTCGATTGACTTTGTCTCTCTCCAATTGTCCCAGCAATTGGACCTCTTGCTCCAGATGCAGGTCCCGAATGAGTGCGTGGAGGCGCTCCCGTTCAGGACCGTCTCCGGCAATTGCGCAGGTAAACCGCAGCCCACGTTTCTTCAGCTGATGGCATGCGCGCACCAGGAACGCATGATCCTTGACGGCATGTAACCGCCCAACCGCTAGCATGACGAGACATGCATCTCGTGGTTTCTCGTATGGCAACGGGAAAGAGCAAAAAACGCCCATACGTCGCACGTATACCTTCTCAGGATTCACTTCAGGATATTTTGCGAGTATGTGGCGGCGGTTGAACTCTGAGATGGTCACGCAGAATTGGCATTGCTGGAGCTTCGAATCAAGGTAGGCTGCGTGTTCCAGAAGGTCAGAGCCATGCAGCGTCATGCTGAACGGAATCTGCAGAATCCGTGCCGCAACCATCGCGACCCACGCCCCGAAATACCCATGATGCGCGTGGATGTGATCGACATGGCGATTTCGTAAACATGCGGCGTAATACATACCAAGTGCCGTATGCACTAAGCACCGGAGCTTTCGTTCAGTCGGTTTTCGTCGCTGAAGCGCGCGGCGAAGAAATTTTCCCAGGCAAGGACCTTTCTTGACCATCAACCAGCACGCTTGCAGCAGCAGCGAAGTCCTCAGCACTCGAAGGTAAATTGTCTGTGCCGCTAATGTCCCCGCGCTGCCGCTGAACTCTTCTTGTGGCCGCAGCACGCTGGAAGGAATCACAGTAATGCCGCGTCTTTGCAGTTCACCAATCTCGTCGATGACGTACGGCTCTACAGAGGCGGGAAAGATGTTTGCAAGATATGCGATCGTCGGCATTGGACCGATGCTGGTTGCTAACTATTAAAGGATGCGACGAAGCATTCCGAATAGCGGAAACAGAAATAACGTGGGTAGCGAAACCGCCATACAGGCACCCAACTGGCGATAAGAAATTGCGATCTCGCTGCGCAGTCCTTGATGAATAATGAAATAGCAGCAGCAGGCGATCAACTCAGCCCAGCCATAACCCGCGAT